>JABAOF010018836.1_pt1 | contig 24497 bp, 17 predicted proteins | sample 7062171 | NCBI WGS metagenome assembly JABAOF01 (sample SAMN14538628, study PRJNA623070) | marine sediment metagenome | biome: marine biome [ENVO:00000428]; feature: marine pelagic biome [ENVO:01000023]; material: deep marine sediment [ENVO:00002113] | place: India: Gulf of Khambhat ...
CGCCCCTAGAAGCCACGACTTTGGTGCTATACTCTGGGTAAGGTTATTTGGACTGATTTATTCCCACCCTCAGCCCAAGAGCGGCCAAACCTATCTCATCCAAAACAAGGATGGACTGCCTTTGCCAACGACATTTACGGGAGATTTAGCTTCAGAATTTCTTATTGATAAAGCTGAGCAGGAAAAGCGACAAACCCTGATGAAAAGAGTCTGCCGGTCCTGTCACGGTTCAACTTGGGTAGAGAATCATTTCACCAGACTCCATTCTACGATAGGTGAAGCAGACATGATGGCCATGGCAGCCACAAAACTCCTCCAGAATGCCTGGGAAAAAGGAATAGCCGATAAATCCAATCCTTTTGATGAAGCCATCGAACAGAAATGGATGAAACAATGGCTATATTATGCAAATTCTATCCGTTACGCCTCGGCCATGAGTGGTCCAGACTATGCGACTTTTAAAAACGGCTGGTTCGAGCTTTCTAAGAATTTGCAGGACATGAAGGATTTGATCGAGATCAAGTCAAAAAAGTAAGCTGTAAGCTTTTCCAAAACCTTATTGCATCTCGGAAATAGAAATGCAAGAAAGATTTAGAGGAAAATTCTAGGTTGAAGAGCCGCTTTTGACTTTTTCCCCTCTTTCCATTCTATACCGGCTGATTTTCATTTTTATTAAATTGATGAGCTTGGTGACTTTGATGCTTCGCGGGCAGACCCGGGTGCATTGAAAATGATTTTCACACGGCCAGACACCATCCTTATAATCTAGCTCAGGAAGGCGCTCTTCGAATCCCTTATCCCGGCTGTCATCGAGGAAGCGTGAGGCTTGAACTACAGCAGCCGGTCCTAGGAAATTCGGATTTTTTCCCTGAACCACAGGACAGGCCGAATAACAGGCTGCACAAAGGATACATTTAGTCGAATCATCGAATTCCTTTCTTTCTTCTTGACTCTGAATACGCTCTTTTTCTTTGACCTCGTCAGGATTGATTAGATAGGGTTTCACCTGCCGGTAGTTGTCGAAAAAACGGATCTGGTCAACCATCAGGTCTCTCTGAATGGGGAGAGTCCTGAGAGGTTCGATTTTCACCTTGGCACCCTCGGCCTCGGCCACATCTTTGATCAGAGTTTTACAGGCTAACCGTTCTATTCCGTTTATAACCATGGCATCAGAACCACAAACGCCATGAGCGCAGCTCTTTCGCAAGCCTAATGTGGGATCTTGAAATCTTTTTATTTTCATAAGGGCATCAAGGAGTCGATCATCTTTTTGGACATCCACTTTGTATTTCTTGTAGTAAGGCTTTTTATCTTTTTCAGGATTGAACCTTTGGATTTCGATTGTGATCCTCATCACTGTCTCCTTTTTCAATACTTGCGGGGTTTTGGTTTCCACCGAGATATATCCACTTCTTTGTATCCAATTCTCAATTCATCTTGATCAAGCCAGACGAGAGTGTGTTTGAGCCAGTTGGCATCATCACGTATGGCGAAGTCCTCTCTGGCATGAGCCCCGCGGCTTTCAGTTCGATTCAGGGCTGAGGAGGCCGTGATATAGGCCAGATCCAGAAGGTTTCCAAGTTCTATGACTTCGAACAGATTGGTGTTGAAGGCTTTGTTTTTATCCTCGACGCCAATCTCTCTGTAGGCCTGGCGGAGTTCCTGTAATTTAGCCACAGCTTCTTCCATTTCCTTTTCACTGCGGTAGATTCCGACCTTTTTCATCATCACATCGCGCATCTCTTTGCGTATCAATTCAGCATTAGCTCCATTTTTCTTGTTTTTAAGCTCTGCTATAGCAGTCTTGGCAGGTTCAGCCATATCCGGGGGCAAAGTCACAAAGTCTGTTTGCTTTACATATTGAGCGATATCCAATCCTGCCCTTTTCCCATACACGATCAAATCTACAAGGCTGTTAGTGCCTAGACGATTAGCGCCGTGGACCGAGACACAGGCACATTCTCCTGCGGCATACAAACCCTGATAGAAATTTCCTTGTCCATCGGCGATAACTCTGCCATTGGCGTCAGTAGGAATTCCTCCCATAGCATAATGAGCGGTGGGATGAACGGGCATTGCTTTTTCGGCGGGGTCTAATCCTAGATATGTTCGGCAGAAGTCGGCGATATCTGGTAATTTGGCTTTTATGACGTCTTTTCCAAGATGAGTGGCATCGAGGTATATAAAATCGTCTATCGATGCATCGCCCTTGATCCCACGGCCTTCTCGGATTTCTATCGAGATGGCCCGGGCAATCATGTCTCTTGGAGCTAGATCCAGGAGAGTGGGTGCATAGCGCTCCATGAATCGTTCACCCTTGTTATTCCGTAAGATGCCCCCTTCGCCCCGGACTCCTTCGGTAATAAGGATACCCATGCCACGGATGCCGGTGGGATGGAACTGGAAGAATTCCATGTCTTCCAGAGGCACTCCGCGGCGGGCCAGAAGTGCTGGACCGTCTCCTGTATTGGCATAAGCATTGGAGGTGATCTTGAACATCCTACCGAATCCGCCTGTGGCAAATAGCGTTGCTTTAGCTTTGAATGTATGGATTTCGCCACTGGCCAGCTCGACAGCCACAATCCCAGCGCATTTTTTTCCTTCGATGATCACATCGACAACATGGAATTCGTCGAAGAATGAGACGTTATTCTTGATGCATTGTTGATAAAGGGTTTGGAGGATCATATGGCCTGTTCTGTCCGAGGCATAACATGAGCGCCTTACGGGTGCCTCTCCAAAGTTACGTGTATGCCCACCAAACCTTCTTTGATCGATTCTTCCTTGCGGTGTCCGATTAAATGGCAATCCTCGATTTTCTAAGTCGTAGACAGCACGGACGGCTTCTTCGGCCAGTATTACAGCCGCCTGCTGGTCTGCGAGATAATCTCCTCCTTTGACAGTGTCAAAGGCGTGCCATTCTGGCCTATCTTCTTCTACATTTCCAAGGGCTGCTCCGATTCCACCCTGAGCGGCCCCAGTGTGGCTGCGGATGGGATAGAGTTTGGAGATAACGGCGGTCTTTACTTTTTGGCTGGCTTCTAAGGCTGCATAAAGGCCTGCTCCACCTGACCCAATGATGAGCACTTCGTACTCGTGAATCAAGATTTTTTCCTTTTAGCGAAAATTTCTTCCTAACCTTAGATTCTGCTCTCCGAATTGTCAAGTTTGGATATCTCTGTTCATATTGTTTGTGCATACGAAAAATTATCTTTTTTATTAAATAGTCATAAAATATAAAAGAGAAATATGTTCTATTCAGGTTGTTCTATTTGGGTTGACATCAATTTTTTATAATGCTATAAATCTAAAAAGGGGAAAGTTGAGAGATTCAAACAAAAGAAACGAAAATATTTATATTGAATCATTTCTTGCATAATTGCTCTGGACTTTTGTTACCCCAGATTCATGAATAATAATGATTTTTTATGTGAGTTTCACCTGACTGTTTATCAATGCTCTGATTAAAATCATTTATTCGAACGCAGACTCAAATAAAAATTAATTAAAGGTAATTAAGATGGAAGAAAAAATGAGAAAGACAGGCATTGACATAATAGGCGACGTTTCCTGGGGAACACATTTCTGTCAATTCTATAAGACTAAAGAAGATTTGATTGATATGTTAGTGCCTTATTTCAAGGCAGGCTTAGAAAATAATGAATTCTGCATGTGGATCACTTCAGACCCTTTAAATACTGAAGAGGCAAGGAGAGAACTCAAAAATAAAGTCAAGAACTTAGATGATCTTATCAAAAAAGGACAGATAGAGATACTCGATTATAGCCGTTGGTACACCAAGTCAGGATATTTTGACCCAGAAAAAGTATTACGATCCTGGATCGAAAAGGAGAGACAAGCTCTTAAAAGAGGATTTGATGGACTTCGGCTTACCGGAAATACTTTCTGGCTTGAGAAGAGAGATTGGCAAAATTTTGCTAACTATGAAGCAATTATCAATGGTGTTATCGGTAAATATCGAATGTTGGCCGTATGCACATATTCCTTAGATAAGTGTAAATCAACAGAAATCATTGACGTGGTCAGTAATCATCAGTTTGCTCTTATAAAACAGGAAGGAAAGTGGAAACTTATCGAAAGTTCTGAACACAAGAAGGCTCGAGAGGTACTGCGAGAGAGTGAAGAACGATATCATACTCTTTTTGAGAATTCTCCTATTCCTATTTGGGAAGGAGGTTTTTCTAAAGTGAAATCCTACTTTGACCAATTACGAGATCAAGGAATCCGAAACTTCAGATCGTATTTTAAGAATCATCCAGAAGAGATCAAGAATGTCGGTAACAAAGTGAAGATTCTGGATGTCAATCAAGAGAGCTTGGAATTCTTTAACGTCAGGGCTAAAGATGAGGCGCCCGAAGACATTTCTGATTTTTTTGTTGAATCGTCCTGGCCTATTTTTATAGAAGGCTTGATTGCTCTGGCCGAAGGAAAAACCAAGTTTGAAAGTGAACTACCCATTCAAATGACTGATGGCGAACAAAAGTCTCTTGTTCTAAGATTATCAGTGCCTCCAGGATACGAGGGTACTTTTTCAAAGGTATTGGTTTCTTTTATTGACATCACCAAACGCAAGCGGGCAGAAGAGCTTATCCAGATCTCCGAACGCTATCTAAAACTCATAAACAAACACTCAGAGATGTCGCCTTTGCTCAGAGAATTCATCTCTGAAACTCAAACTTTAACAGGCTGCTCTGCTATTGGGATTTGTATCTTAGATGAAGCCGGTTCTATTGATTATAAAGCAAATCTAGGTTTCGGCGATGAATGGCGTAATTTTAAAAATTCACTTTCAGCTAGATCAGATCTAGGTATTCATCCAAATTTCCAAAAGAGAAAGATTGACTCAAAGTTTTCTTATTACACAAAAGGCGGTTCCTTTTATACAAATGATTTAGCACGATTATTAAACAGTGAACTTATCGGAAGAAAAGTAAATTTGCTCATCCAATTTAACAAAAGCGGGTACAAGTCCATGGCCTTGGTGCCTATATATCTCAATAACGATGTTATAGGATCAATACTTATAGCCGATATTCGAGAAAATATGTTCTCATTTAAAATAGTCCAAGTTCTCGAAGGGGCAGCCATTCAGCTGGGAGCGGCCATTAAGAGAGTCGAAGCACAGCAGAGATTACAGGAATCAGAGCGAGAATTACTTATTAGGAATAAAATCGCCAATATATTTCTGACTGTTCCTGATGAAGCAATGTACAATAGAGTATTGAAAGTCATTCTACAAGCCATGAAAAGCAAATATGGGCTCTTCGGATATATCGATGAAAAAGGATCCCTAGTTCTTGCCTCTTTAACCAAAGATATATGGGACGAGTGTAAAATTCATGACAAAACCATTGTATTCCCCCGTATGAAATGGGGCGGCATCTGGGGTCGATCCCTCTTAGAAAAAAAGAGCTTGTCTTCTAACAAGCCATTTGATGTTCCTAAAGGGCATATCCCTATAAAGAGAGTTCTAGTCGTGCCTATCATCTTTAAAGAAGAAGTCATCGGGGTTTTCACTGTTGCCAACAAAGCAAAAAATTACGATAAAAAGGATAAGAGGCTGTTAGAAGTCATAGCTGAAAAAATATCCCCTATCCTTCATGCTCGTTTACAGAGAGATAGCCAAATCAAGAGACGTTTACACGTAGAAAAAATGCTCGGATATCTGCAAGAGCAATTAAAAACAGAAAAGGGATTTGCTGGCATTATTGGGCGTGATCCAAAAATGCTCGAAATATTTGACACGATTAAAGAGCTTGCCGAAGTTGATGTTCCTGTCTTGATTCAAGGAGAGAGTGGCACCGGGAAGGAACTAGTGGCCATGGCTATTCACAATGAAGGCCATCGCGCACACCAACCTTTTATTCCTGTTAATTGTGGTGCAATCCCGGAAGGTCTTCTTGAAAGCGAATTATTCGGTCACGTGCGAGGAGCATTTACAGGAGCCATTCGTGATAAGAGGGGGCGTTTCGAACTGGCAAATCATGGGACAATTTTTCTTGATGAAGTGGGAGATTTAAGCCCAGCACTTCAAGTCAAACTCATGCGCGTGCTTCAAGAAGGAACGTTTGAACGTGTCGGAGGTGAAAAGACAATCAAAATCAATGTTCGGGTGATAAGCGCGACGAATAAGGATCTTCAAGTTGAGATCGAAAAAGGGAGATTCAGAAGTGATTTATTCTACCGGATGTGTGTGGTACCCATAACGATACCTCCGCTACGTGAAAGGAGCAATGACATACCGCATCTGATAGATCACATTCTTAAAAAGGCATTGAAAGAACAAAATCGCAAAGATGTGGAAGTTTCGCCAGAAGCGGTAGCAATGATGATGGATTATGATTGGCCAGGCAATGTTCGCGAGCTTCAAAATACAATTCAATATGCACTGCTAAAGTGCAGAGGGAACATTATCCTAATAGACCATTTGCCTCGGACGATCTCTAGTGTAAAATCACTTGAGAAAATATCTGAAAAGAGATTTCGGAGACGGAAACTTAATGCGGAAACTGTAAGGCATGTGCTTGCAGAAACAAATGGGAATAAAGTAAAGGCCGCTAAAAGATTGGGCGTATCGCGTGCTACACTTTACCGATTCCTAAACTCATTGCCCAAGCTGGAAAATGCTCCTACTTCATAAACATAAAAAAAAGATTTTGTATGTTTCAATAGAATTCAGTTTATTCAAAAATGAAATATTGGAAAAGGTAATAATAGATTTTGGCAAATTCAAGTTCCTCTAGGAGATATAGCGAGTATTATTTCTCAAATATGAAATTATTTTAAAAACATCATAATAAATTGATAAATCTTGAAAAGGTCATACAATCCTTACAAATGAGAAATGAATCTTCTCGAATTTTGACATCACCATCATAAAATTCGAATCCTTTTATTTCCTTAAAATCATTACTTTCACATACTGGACATTCCTTTTTTTTGATATGAAAAAAGCGGGATCTGCAATTTTTACAGATATCATTGAGTTTTTGCCATTCTTCATCAGAAAGCCATAAAGCTGAAGAATTTTCCGGATCGGTATTTTCAGTCGATTTAAATTCATTCTTATATTTTAAAATCAATGGATGACATCCTTTTTTTTTTCGAATTTCTACAAAAATGCATTAATGCTTTCAATTTGCCTCTTTGAATTACGTTATTGTTAGAGGATAACCGGAGGGGCCGCTTGGAGATGCGTTATTATTCTTCAAGAATCTTCGCCTGCGTTCGAATTTCCATTGACGATGTGCATATTACTTCATACTGAACCATTGCTATGCGGCCCCTATTTGATTCTTTCAGTTATTTTTCTGTTCATCTTTTAAACTGAACACTCAACTTATACATCAAGAACCATGCCATATTCTCGTAGCCTGCTCTTCAGATCGTATCTCTTTTTATAATAAGGCTTTAATTCTTCTTAAAGAAAATCTGGATTTCTTTAAAATGTGTCACTTTAGATTTTAATGAGACATTTTTTGCAATCATAAGGCAATATATTAGTAGCAGAATATTTACTCTTGCTTGATGTGGAGGTTGGCTAGCTTTATTTGGTGAGCCAAAAATAAGAATTTAATAATTTAACCTAATGATTAATATTTCCTCGTACATCTTGAACAACTATTGACAGATATGGAAATAGTTAATCAATTTAAACATGGATTTGATTCTATGAACTCTTAAGTTGAATTTAATTACCGATAAGAATGAGGAGAAGAGGAAAGACTGTCTCATTTGTAAATTGAAATGTCTCATATTCTAATGAGACATTATTATAGATGTTTTTCTATTTCCAATCAGATGTGGATAACAAATATAATTGGAGCAAAATCTCAACATAAATTTTTCTCTCACTTAAATTTTATTTTAAGATGTCTCATTTATTAACTCCTATGAGACTCTTCAATAATGCTCTTAGGGGTTATGAAAAGATCTAATTATTTTATTTTCAAATAATTATAACTAAGTGTTCCCTGTCGTTTTGTTTTTGGCATAATTATTGCATAGAAATTGGTCTTTCTATAGCATGCTTAATCATTAAGAAAAGGGCAACAGGTAATTAACCAAAAAAAGAAACTTCTTTCAAAAGAACCATTTTTTTCAGAGCAATGGACCACAGATATTTTTTAAAAATGCATAGATGCGAAGAATATAACATTCTCCCTAAGAAATGATCTTAAATAAAAATTAAAAAAGGGGGTCTCATGGAAGAGACAAGATGTCCATTTTGCTGGGATGAGAATGTCAGACATATTGATGACGTAAGGCTAAAGGCTAAAAAGACTAAAAGAGTGCTAATGGAGTGTGAATCTTGCGAGAGATATTATTGGAAAGACACAAAGCAAAAAGTAATGGATCTGTCAGGTTTTTGTGAAACGTTAATTTCTGAACCTGAAAAATGCGATGAAGAAATCAGGATTTCAAAAATATCGAGAAATTTAAACCTAGATAAGCGCAAGATGGAAGAGTTCGATTTATTATGTGGCATCTGTTCATACAGAAAATTTCTTTTGAATCATAAATAAGGTTTAACTTGCGTCTTGGATAAAATCTGAAAGCCTGAATTATCAATTTTTCTTTTCCTGGTTTAAAGAAGAGATTTATATCTATCGTCTAATACTGCCAAGGATAGATAGTTTTAAGTCTTGGAGCCGAGAGAGCCGTATATACTTTTATGAAATTTTAGAGTAGAACAGGACTCCCTTATTATTTTCCTTGTCCTAAAGTGCTCGGTGTAAAGCTTATCGGAGAGCTCCTCCCTTGGTTGAGTGCCAAAGATGTGATACTGGAGATGTTGCGGAGGTATAACGTCAAAGGCTGTATAGGAAAGATTATTGAGTATTATGGTCCAGGCATCAAGACACTCACCGCTCCGGATCGGATGGTCATCGGAAACATGGGCACAGAATTAGGGGCCACAACCTCGGTGTTCCCATCCGATGAAAACACCCGCAATTTCCTTAAGGCCCAGGGACGAGGAAATGATTGGGTAGAGCTTGTTGCCGATGAGGGAGCCGATTACGACGAGTATGATGAAATCGATCTTTCCGCCCTTGAGCCGCTGATAGCTCTTCCTTCCTCCCCTGGTAATGTGGTCCCGGTTCATGAGGTGGCAGAAACTAAGGTGGAGCAGGTCATCGTTGGAAGCAGCGCTAACTCTGGTTTCAGAGACTATATGATAGCAGCCAAAATATTGAAAGGAAGGGTTATCGATCCTGGCGTCTCTTTTCATATCAATCCAGGCAGCCGACAGATCCTCGAAAACGTAGCCAAGTTTGGAGGAATCATGGCTCTACTTCAGGCAGGAGGACGGATCAACGAGCCAGGATGCCTTGGATGTATAGGCATGGGTCAGGCTCCTGGGACAGGACAGATCAGTTTACGTACATTTCCACGCAATTTTCCCGGTCGATCTGGAACAAAAGACGATAAAGTCTATTTATGTTCCCCCGAGATAGCTGTGGCCTCTGCCCTTAAAGGAGTGATTACCGATCCCAGCGATCTTGGAAAAGAGATGGAATACCCAAGGACCGAAGAACCCAAAAAGTATCTGATCGATGACTCCTCAATCATCTATCCTCTTCCAAAGGAGGAGAGAAAGAAAATAAAGATCATAAGGGGTCCCAACATCAAGCCTTTTCCTAACCTGAAGCCACTCGAAGATACATTTGAGGCAGAAGTGGTCATCAAAGTGGGAGATAATACTTCCACTGATACCATAATGCCCGCTAGAAACAGAGTCCTCCCCTTGAGGTCAAACATTGAAGCCATCAGTGAGTTTGTTTTCTACCAGATTGATCCCGATTTCCATAAGAAAAGCAAAGTGCGAGAAAATGTTGTTGTGGTTGGCGGAGACAATTATGGACAGGGATCAAGCCGGGAACATGCAGCCCTGGCTCCACGGTATCTAGGTGTGAGAGTCAAAATCGCAAAAAGTTTTGCCCGGATTCATAAGGCAAACCTCTGTAATTTCGGCATCCTTCATCTCAGTTTCAAAGATCCTTCGGATTATGATTTATTCACGCAGGGATCGAGGGTTGTCTTTCCTCACATCCGTAAGCATTTGGAACAAGGAGATACCGAGATATCGATCGAGGTAGATGGAAAACGAATCATGACTACTCTAGTGGTTTCTGATCGCCAGCGCCAGTATCTTCTGGCAGGCGGAAAATTAAACTATGTCAAGAAGGAGATGAGAAAATAGGCTAACTCTTGATGAATTGACAGCGATGATTTCCTTTGTTATAAGCTAGAAAGCAATCAATTTTAAAAAAGCTATTATCTCTCAAAATTCACTGTGTCAATAAACCATGGAGGGCGGGAATGATTGACCTTGCTATCATATCAGGAACAGAATTCTATGATTTTCCAGGATTAGGAAAAGGCGAGGAGAGGACAGTAGAGACGAAATACGGTCAAGCTTATCTCAAGATTGGATCATTAGCAGGGAAAAGAATAGCTTTTTTAGCCCGGCACGGCCGAGGTCATGAGATATTACCGAATATGATCAATCACCGGGCCAACCTTTTGGCTATGAAAGAGCTTGGAGTCAGAGCCATTGTGGCCACGACGGTCTGTGGGGTATTAGTTCCTGATATCCCTCTGACCAAGCTTGCTGTCTTCGAGGACTTTTATTTTCCTGACAATCGGCTGCCAAACGGAGAAGCCTGTACTATATATGATGAGGTTGGGGATAAGAATAGAGGTCATTATATATACGATGAGCCTTTTTCGGATGAATTAAGGCAGCAGATTATACGAATAGCAGAAGATCCGATTACAGAAGCTGTTTATGCCTGCATGAGTGGGCCACGATTCAATTCAAAGCCAGAAATCCGCATGCTCCAGAATTATGCCTCCTTTGTCAGCCAGACAGCAGGACCCGAGATCGTACTGGCTGGGGAGCTCGAAATTCCTTATGCCCTGCTAGGATTTGGAGTGGATTATGCCAATGGTGTACAGAGAGAACCTACACCACCTGACATCCTCGCTCAGAATTTAAGAAAAAGTAAAAGCGTTTTTATCTCTATTCTCGAAAAACTTATTGCAAAATACAATGCACCAGAGTTTAAAGGATTTATATACAGATTCGGATAAAAAATATTAGAGTTGAGGATGTAATTGTCGAGATCACTCTTTTTAGATAGTCAGAACAATATTTAAAAAATAGGGTGAAAAGTGAATAACAAAGAAGAAAATCTTTTTCTTGGACAGCCTCTTTACTCATCGATATGTTGAAAGAAGAAGATTGAACAGATAAGAAATGCTTTTTATCTTAAAGTGATATGTACAACGCACCGAAATTTCGGTATATAATCATTTTGAGAAATTTTTTTTGCTCTTATTCAGCATTTAACTTATTAAAAATAAAAATATTAAAGAATATTTGATTTCCAATCCAAATATCTGGCGTGGATATTGCTTTTAAAAGAGCTTAAACATATATATATTTAATTTTTCTCTTTATAAATGAGGACGCAAAGATGAAAGTCATCATTGCTTCAGACCATGCAGGATTTAGATTAAAGGAAAAAATCAAAAATTACCTCAGAAGAAGGAAGATCGAATTCGAAGATTTTGGAACCGACTCTCTTCAGGCAGTGGATTATCCGGATTACGCCATTAAAGTGGCCAAAGCCGTGGCGAAAAATAAAGATCACAGAGGGATATTGATATGTGGCACCGGAACGGGGATGACCATAGCCGCCAATAAAGTCAACGGCATAAGAGCTGTGGCCGCCTATGATACCTATTCGGCAAAAATGTCAAGGATAGACAATGATACTAATATTTTAGGATTAAGAGGAAGATATTTTCCTTATGAAAGAATAAGAAAGATCATATCTGTATGGCTAGATACGCCTTTCAGTGGAGAGAAAAGACACAAAAAACGCCTAAAGAAAATTGCAAATTATGAGAGGAAAAAATGAGAAAAATCATCATTCCTGCCATAATAGCCAAGACCCAGGAAGAATTAAATTCGATCTTAGATAAAATCAGCGGTCATGCCTCACTTCTCCAGCTCGATATCATGGACGGACGATTTGTTCCCAATCAATCTCTGGATTTTGATTTCTCTCTCCCAAAGAATCAATATCATTTTGAAGCCCATCTGATGATCAAAAATCCAGAAAAATGGGTGGAGGAGAACTGGAAAAAAGCCGATACCATAATAGCTCATTTCGAAGCTGTCAGGAATCCGTCAGATTTCATAATGTCTATAAAGAAGAATGGTAAGAGGGCCGCTTTTGCCTTAAATCCTGAGACAGATATCGAGCAGATTGAAGATTATCTTATGGACATCGATCAGGTTTTAATCATGACAGTCCATCCTGGTTTCTATGGAAGCAAATTTTTGCCAGAGACCTTGGAGAAGATAAGAAGTCTAAGAGAGAAGCGGCCAGACCTTGATATAGAAGTTGATGGAGGAATCAGACCCGATACCATTGGGAAGGTCAATGAAGCGGGAGCGAATATGTTTGTTTCTGGCTCTTATCTTATACGTTCTGATGATATTCAAGAAAGAATACAGGCTCTTTGGAGAAAAGTGGAATCTGGAAGCGAGTGAGCCCTTTTTCTTATATATCATCGAAGATTATGAGGTTAGGGAATAATCGAGAATGAATCCTAAAATACAAAAGCCCGTGACGTTGGGCGTTGACATCGGCGGCACAAAAGTTGCCGCGGCTATGGTGGATGCTGCAGGTCATACTCTATTTTCCCATCGTTATCCTACTAATCCCGAGAAGGGAGTTGATAGGATCATAGAAGATATTGCCTCCTGTGTGAACCATTGCCTGAGTAAAGCCAAAGAGGAGGCCCAGGCCGTTGGAATTGGCATTGCGGCCCAGGTAGATCATTCAGGTGTTGTGCGTTCTTCGCCTAACCTTGGTTGGCGCAATGTCCCATTGCGAGAGATGATTGAAAAAAAGCTGAATCTGCCTGCGGTTGTGACCAACGATGTTCGCGCCATCTCCTGGGGGGAATGGCGTTTTGGTGCTGGAAAGGGTGTGGATGATCTCGTTGTTCTATTCGTTGGCACAGGGATTGGCGGTGGTGTTGTCAGTGGTGGCCAGATGCTCGATGGGTGTAGCAACACGGCGGGTGAACTCGGACATACAACTCTCATCGTCGATGGAAGAGATTGCCATTGCCCTAATCGAGGTTGTTTGGAAGCCTATGCCGGCGGTTGGGCCGTCGCCGAGCGTGCCCAGGAGGCTGTTCTTGCTGATCCTGAGGCGGGGAAGATCTTGATCTCATTGGCAGGAAGCGTAGAGAACATCACCGCAGCCACGGTCAGCCATGCTTATGGCGAGGGAGACCTTTTAGCCTTTCAGTTGGTTAAGGAAACAGCTCATTATCTATCCGCAGGAGTTGTAAGCATCGTTAATACTTTCAATCCTTGTCTGATAGTCCTTGGTGGAGGAGTGATTGATGGTGTTCCAGAGTTGGTGAAGATGGTGAAAGATTTTGTTCAGAAAAGAGCCCTTAAAGCCGCCTTAAATAACTTGAAAGTTGTTAAAGCAGTGCTGGGTGACAAGGCTGGCTTTGTGGGAGCGGCAGCCCTAGCCCAAGAAATAGTTAAAAAGGAAAAATAATCTTTAAAGAAAAATTCTAGATATGGATAACTATCTAAGTCCCCCCCAAGAAAAGGTTAAAGGAAAGAAAAATGAATCCATTGAGGTCATTACAAGATTACGGACAATCTTTATGGCTGGATTACATCCGCCGGAGTCTTATTACAGGTGGAGAACTTGAGCGCTTAGTCAAGGAAGATGGATTGCGAGGAGTGACCAGCAATCCTACCATTTTCCAGAAAGCAATCGCCGGAAGTTCTGATTATGATCAGACCCTGAAGGATCTTATTAAATCTGATCCTCATATGGATGCTCGTGCGTTATTTGAGAAATTGGCTTTTGAAGACATCCAGAAGGCAGCCGATATCTTGCGAACAACCTATGATAAGACCGATGGTGAAGACGGTTATGTCTGCCTTGAGTTGCCTCCTGACCTGGCCCATGACAGCCAGGGAAGCATTGAAGGGGCACGTCGTATTTGGAAGCAGATAGACCGTCCAAATATCATGATCAAAGTTCCAGCTACCCAAGAAGGGATCCTCGTCATCGAAACTCTTATCTCCGAAGGGATCAATGTGAATGTGACCCTCCTGTTTTCTTTGTCTCATTATGAGGTTGTTGCCCATGCTTACATGAGAGGAGTTGAGAAGTGTGCAGAGCCAGAGAGCGTGGCCTCAGTCGCTTCATTCTTTGTCAGCCGTATCGATAAAGCGGTCGACAAAGCTCTGGAGGAAATCGGCACTGCAGAAGCCTTGGATTTAAAAGGGAAAATAGCCATCGCCAACGCCAAGATGGCTTATAAGCGATTTGAGGAGATATTCAGCGGAGAGAATTGGGAGAGGCTGGTGGTTAAAGGTGCCAGAGTGCAACGTCCCTTGTGGGCCAGCACGGGAACCAAAAATCCTGCTTATTCGGATGTGATTTATGTGGAGGAACTCATAGGCCCGCATACAGTCAGCACCATGCCGCCCTCCACCCTGAACGCCTTTCGGGACCATGGGCAATTAAGAATTTCAATAAAAGAAGACAGGGAGAAAGCCGAAGAGGTTCTTGGCCGTCTGTCTTCGCTTGGGATCGATTTGGATGCCATTACGGAAAAATTGCAATCCGATGGAGTTGTCTCCTTCGCCGAATCCTTTGATTCCCTACTAGATTCTTTANNCCAGGTCGAAGACAGGCTGAAGTCATGGAAGAATAATAAATTTACACGACGCTTATGGGCTAAAGATCATACACTCTGGTTCTCTGAACACAAATCTGAGATCACAGACCGTTTGGGCTGGTTAGAGCTTCCAGAAATGATGCATGAGAAACTAGAAGATTTTAAAATGTTTGTTGAGCAGGTTAAAAATGAAGGCCTCTCCCATGTTGTTCTCTTTGGTATGGGAGGCTCGAGCCTTGCTCCAGAAGTATTCCAGAAGACGTTCGGAAATGCATCTGGATATCCTGAACTCATGGTCCTGGATAGCACGCATCCCTCCGCGGTGCGATTCATACAGGACAAGCTAGATTTGCCTCGGACTCTTTTCCTGGTATCCAGTAAATCAGGGACAACATTGGAGACGCTTTCACTTTTTCGGTATTTCTGGGAGCAGGTGAGCCTTGTCACAGAGACGCCTGGTGATCATTTTGTAGCCATCACTGACTTCAGCTCTCCTCTCATGAAGCTCGCTCAAGTCAGGAATTTCAGAAGAGTTTTTCAGGCACCGGCAGATGTAGGAGGTAGATATTCGGCTTTTACAGATTTTGGTCTCGTTCCTGCAGCGCTGATAGGAATGGATATCCACAGATTGCTAGACAGAGCATGGATTGCAGTTGAAAATTCTGCCTTCTGTGTTTCAGAGGAAGAGACCTCAGGCCTCATCCTGGGAGCCTCTTTAGGGGAGTTGAATAAGGTCCGGGATAAATTAACTTTCTTAACCTCAGCGTCGCTGGGGAGTTTTCCTGATTGGCTAGAACAGCTTATTGCCGAATCCACCGGCAAGGATGGTAAGGGCATCGTTCCGCTGGCTAACGAGCCCTGGGTTTCCCCAGATGAATATGGACAAGATCGATTCTTTGTCTGCCTTTCTTTGGAAGGAGATGACAACAAAGGACTTGATGATCGTATGGAAAGCCTCGAGAAGTCGGGCCATCCCAGCATAAAAATCAATTTGGCAGAAAAATACGATTTAGGAAAGGAGATGTTCCACTGGGAAATCGCCGTCGCAGCGGCTGGCTCAATACTCAGGATTCATCCCTTTAACCAGCCGGATGTCCAGCTGGCCAAGGATTTAGCTCGGAGGGCCATGGAAAAGAAAAATGAGAAAGGAGAACAAGAGGCCAGCGATCTAGAGACGTTGACTATAGATAGGCCTGAAGATTTGGCTAAAGGATTGAAGGACTGGACTGGTCAAGCTCAACCTAGAGATTATATGGCTCTACAAGCTTATCTTTCTCCGAATACAGAAACAAGCGCGGCTCTTCAGAGTGTTCGGTTCGAACTACTAAAGAGGACAGGCTTGGCAACTACACTCGGATATGGCCCTCGGTTTTTGCATTCGACAGGGCAGTTACACAAAGGAGGCCCGAACACCGGCCTTATCCTCCAGATCGTCGACGAACCTGAGATGGACTTGTCCATTCCTGAGGTCGACTATTCTTTCGGGATGCTGATCAAGGCCCAAGCCATGGGCGATTACCAAGCACTCAAACAGAGAGGCAGGAGAGTTATCCGGATCAACCTGAAGGCAGATGTTAGAGGTGGGCTCAAGCGGCTTCAAGAATTGATATGTGCATAATCTGAGTAGGCGATGTTGGTCATTTGTGTCTGATCTCTTCCCATGATCTAATCATAATGGTTAAGCGAGACAGAAAAAAACTTAAACATTTTGTACTTATCTAATCGATTAGAGAATAAAGAGCGATGGCTAAAGGAGAAATTCAATAGACACCGAAGAGTTTCAAGGCCATGATGGAAATGGCAACAGCCAGGATGATACGGATAATCTTCTCACCACCCTTGACAGCCACTTGGGCGCCCCACCAGGCGCCAAAAGCGTTTCCTGCGGCAAGGACTAAGCCAAATTTCCAGTTGACATTACCGGTCAGTAAAAAAATGAGCAGCACAGGCAGAGTGTAGATTAATATGATGAAAACTTTATGCATGTTGACGGTGACAAGGTCAAGTTTTAATAGATGATACAGGGCAGCCATAAATATAAAACCCACACCTATCTGAAGAAAACCTCCATAAAAACCGAGGCCAAGCAGCACCGGAAAGATAAGCCAATTTCTCGCAGCCTCCTGATCAGGCCTTTTGTTTTTATAAGAATGAGAAAAGAACAGGGAAATGACAATGAGGATCAGGACCACTCCCAAGATGCGTTCAAACAAGGTGCTGCTTATGGTGACGGCGATAAGGGCACCAGCCACGGCGCCGGGAAGGGCAAAGAGGGAGAGCTCCGAGCTTTTCTTGAACTGATGCATTTTACTTTTATGAAAAGAAGCAACAGCAAAGAAATTCTGGATGAAAATGGCCACGCGGTTTGTGCCATTGGCTAGAGCGCCATCCAGGCCCATGAAAATGAGCGTAGGAAGGGTGAGACTTGAGCCTCCGCCAGCGTTGACATTGATAAACCCGGCAATCGTACCCACCCCAAAGAGAAGAGCGAGCTGCATAATATCCATTTTTTCAAGAATAACACGTAGGCTGAATTTTTGCCAAAAAAGAATTATCATATTTCTTTAGGAAAAAAAGGGGACATTTAAAGGGGATGGCTCTTTTTTGATTTTACACTTTATTTCCAGATTATTTTTTTTATTTTCACCGAAACAAAAAAACATCTAAGAAAAAAATAGAAATGTCTCAAATTCGTAAAGAATTGCCTTCTTTTGTGAAAATAAGATATTAAATAATAGAACCGTCCGATCTTAGTCTCCTTTTATTTATTGATTAGAAAAAGAATATCGGCTATCTTGTATTTGTTCATTTTCTATAACGACAAACGTATTAACGAAACCAGAACATGACTGAGATTCATCCTCTTCTAGACAAGGAAAAACAGCTCCAAGCTAAGCGTTATGAAAAAGAAAAACGTTTGTTAGGGCTTGGCAGTGCTATTCTATCCCTCGTTATTTTGCTGGCTTTTTATTTGAGTGGTCTGAGTGGCTGGCTGGCCAATCTCAATCTGGGTGATTCTATTATATGGACCTTTCTTGTTTATATGACTTCATTCCAGACCATAATAGTCATTTTTAATTTTCCCCTTTATTTTTATAGCAGTCATATTCACGAGCATAAATGGAATTTCTCTAACCAGACGATGAAAGGATGGCTGTGGGACCAGGTTAAAGCCTTTCTGGTAGGATTGATGATGCTGTTTTTGATACTCGGACTGCTACTCTGGATCATGGCCTTATATCCCCAGGTATGGTGGTTGATGGCCGGTCTAGCCATGGCTGTGGTGAGTGTTATATTAGCCACACTTGTTCCCGTGGTGATACTTCCCATCTTTAACAAGTACACTCCCATTCAACACGAAGAGTTGACAACTACCCTGGATAAAATTCTTTCCAAGGCAGGATTGAAGAGTAGCGGCTTTTTTAAAGAGGATACAAGCCGACAGACAAAAAAAGAAAATGCATTTTTAGCCGGATTGGGTAAAACCAGAAGAGTAGTCTTAGCGGATAATCTGATGGAACAGATGACGGTCCAAGAGATTGAATCGATCATTGCTCATGAAGTGGGCCATTACAAACACAGACAAATCTGGAAAAATATCATCATCGGTACTATTCAGCAGTTGGTGACCTTTTATATTCTCGATCTGGTAATGAAATCGATTTTTCCCCAATTTCTCACATCGATGGTTTGGAACCTAACCTACTTTCCTATCCTCGTTATTCTGATGGGAGTTATCTCTGGCTTTCTTTTTGGACCCCTCAGTCGCTTCCTATCCCGACAATTTGAAAAACAGGCTGATCGTTATGCACTGGATGTTATCAGAGATAGAAAGGCCTTTATGACTGCACTGGCAGGGCTGGCCGACAGGAATCTCTCAAACGCCTATCCACAATGGTGGGTAAAACTTTTGTATTATTCTCATCCACCGATTGGAGAGCGTCTGAACCTGGCCGAAGAATCATAAATATTCATCATCACCATCAAACCCTTGTCTTCCTTCATGATTTTCTTTATCTTTTAGAGAATGCTTGAACCGATTGTTGAAGTCAAAGGTCTGACTAAAGTCTTCAAATCTTTAGTCGCTGTGGATAATGTGTCTTTCAATATATATCCAGGTGAGATTTTAGGACTCCTGGGGCCCAATGGGGCAGGAAAGACGACGATCATCCATACACTCCTCGGCTTGACCACACCGACATCGGGAGAGATAAAGATCTTTGGCCTCGATCTGAAAAAACACAGAGAAAAGATCGTTCAGGATGTGAATTTTTCCTCTACCTACGTCTCCATGCCCAACTCCTTGACTATAAGAGAAGCCTTGCTGGTCTTTGCCAGGCTGTACAATGTGAAAGACAAAGAGAAGGCAATAGCCGAACTCCTCAGGACTTTTGAAATAGAGGATATAAAAGATAAATTGATCAGGCACCTCTCCTCAGGACATCAGACAAGGCTTAATTTAGCTAAAGCCCTCATCAATGACCCTAAGATACTTTTTCTCGATGAGCCCACTGCCAGCATGGATCCCGATATTGCGGATAAAACAAGAAAACTATTGAGGATAATTAAGAAAGATCACAGTCTCTCTATTCTCTATACTTCCCACAATATGAAAGAAATGGAGGAAATGTCGGACAGAATCATCTTCCTTCACAAGGGGAAAATCATTGCCTGTGGGAAGCCTGAAGATGTTATAGAAGATTTCAAAGGAAAGGACCTTGAGGAGGTTTTCTTGAGAGTGGCCAGGGAGGAAAGATCTTGAGTTATCATGGAGTCCTAGCCCTGTTTTCCAGACATATGTATCTCTACAGAAGAAGTCTTCCCAGGATTATGGAAGTTTTTTACTGGCCTCTTCTGGATCTCCTTGTCTGGGGTTTTATCACCGTTTATTTGAGTCAATACAGAAAGAATTTGCCCGGATTTGTGACCTTCTTCCTGGGCGCTTTGATCCTTTGGGATATACTTTTTCGATCACATCAAGGAATATCTGTCTCTTTCCTCGAGGATGTCTGGGCCAGAAATCTTCTCAACCTCTTTGCCAGTCCCTTGAGGCCCGTAGAGTATATTTTAGCTCTAATGACGGTGAGCGTGGTGAAACTCATAACAACAGCGACAGTCATGGCCTTTTTAGCCTGGGTATTTTATTCTTTCAATATCTTCCTCATCGGAGTTTCCCTGATACCCTTTGTTTTGAATCTTATGATCATGGGATGGGCTATAGGAATCCTGACTACAGCGCTTATCTTGCGGTTTGGACAGGAGGCTGAAGTCTTAGCCTGGGCTCTCGGCTTTCTTTTCATGCCTGTCTCAGCTGTTTTCTACCCGGTCTCTGTGCTTCCTCCCTTTCTTCAAACCATAGCCCATTACATCCCTGCAGCCTATGTTTTTGAAGGAATGAGGGCTGTTCTGATGAGAGGCGGATTTCCTTTGAACGAACTTCTTTGGGCCCTAGGCCTTAACCTGATTTACATCTTAATGGCCACTCTTTTTTTTCAATGGAATTTTAAGGTCGTGAAGAAGAAAGGGCTGTTGGTCAGGATAGGGGAGTGATATAGATCGCTTTCACCATGAAGGATTAATAGGTGTAATTTAGGATTGTGGCTTCAGGATTAACGGAGATATAGCGGACGATATCTTTAGATAAGTTCGGATGTGTCGATCTTTTTAGCTTCCCTCGATAGCCGGCTTGGGAAGGCTAAATATTCAAAATCGCTTCATCCATTCTTGTGTATTTTACCCACACTATTTGGAAGAGAACTTCTTTAGTTTATTAAAAGATAAGAAAGCTTCATGCTTTTGGATTGAAGGGCACCGGTTTCTAGCTCTCATCCACAGCGACAAAGACAACTTCCGCTTCAGTGAGTCTCACTCTTTTCTGATCATCAACCCTAGCTACCTCCACTATGATTTTTGTAGTCACTGACGTTCAACCGACCTATAAAGTCTATGTATAGAAACTCACAACATCTCCTACAAATACGGGTTGGTGGAATACAACCTTGTCCATAGCAACAGTTACAAAGTTATATGGACCGCAAGCCTTCCGAGCTTCAATTGCTCCCGCCAAGTCAATATGGCTCATGATTATGCCTCCAAATATTGTGGCGTGTTTATTCGAATAACGAGGAAGGAGGGTAACGCGAAGTGTGGGGCCATCATTTATAGCTGAGGATAATCCTGTAAGAAATTTATATTTTAAGCTGAAAACTTATCTCCACGAAGCATCAATCTAAGCTAGGATATTAATTTCTTCCCATTTTATGATGCAAGTGGGGCAGAAATAAATATGGACTTTTTCCTCTGGGGCAAATACAGGACAATTTTACCAAATTAATGCTGGAGATGGAAAAATTAAAACTTTCGAAACTTTATAGCACTATAAATTGTCAGTCTAATCCCGAGAAGTAAGGATTTCGATTGCTGCAGCACCTAGTATAAGAAAGAATAATTTTCAGTTTGCTCTATGACAGTCAGCCTCTTCTGACAATAAACCTGGGATCATCGGTCCAGATTTTATTTTCATTTACATCCCAAACAGCAACAGAATATTTGAACTCATCAAAGTGTGCATCTTCTTGCACCGTGCCTGTTATAGGCTCAGATTTTGGACCTGCTGGACCATCTTGGCTTATGAAATCAAGAGGCGAATTCCAGCCGACATGAATTGCAAATCTATCTCCGAATTCGCATATCCATTGAATCTTATCCCCTTTTTGAGCTGTGACTCGATAAACCCTTACACTGTCACAATACTTATCGTACAAAATTTCTCCATCTTTCATACTAATTTCAATCTTCCATGTTTTAATTTCTCTACCCATCTTACCTCCTTCCTTCTTTTACCCTTAGATGCCCTAATGGCAAAAATTGATATTTATATAATTTTAACCAGTCACAAATCCTGGTTCTATCATTTATTCTTTTCTTCTGGATTAGACTCTGCAGTATCGAGTCCTTTGGTTAATTTCTGGTAACGGGGATCATTTCTAAGCTCGGAAAAATCAGGGTTTTTAAGAACCATTATCATAGCGCCCCCACCCTCAATATATTCCTGAAGTGTTTTAAGCGATAGATCTCGTTGGTTTGTGAATTCATAAACCTTTATTCCCTGGAGAAGAACTTCTGTATTATCTGGCGATTGTTTTATGGCCCTGGAGATTTCAGCCAACGCATTCGTCTGCTCTCCGGATACAGCACAATAATAAGCCAGACTTGCGCGCGCCATAGAATCTTCGGGATTATCTTCCAGCTCTTCCGAGGCTAATTGATAGGCTTTTTTATAGGTATCAGATGTTTTTTCTTCAAAGCCAGTCATATGTCGGTATGTATCAGCCAGATTTTCCCATATGATATAATCATTTTTGTCAAATTCAAGTGCCTGCAGATAACTGGCTATCGCATCGGAATATCTTCCGTTAAAAAAGTACAGAGTCCCCAGATTGGAGAAGGCCTCCAGATTTCGCTTAATATTAATGGATTTTTCAAACATCGATATTGCTGAATCTATTTTCCCTATATAAAAATACATAACACCTAAATTCGAATATCCTTCAACTCTTTCAGGAGTTAGCTCAGTAACTTTTAGATATTTTTTCTCTGCTTCAGCCATACGGCCATGCACCCAGTAAAAGTAACCCAGGTTATCGTAACCAAGCCAGAAATGCGGCCTTAGTTCAATGGCTTGATTGTAAGTTTCTTCTGCCTCTGCAAGCTTCTCAAATTCTTCATAAGCAAGAGCAAGCTTCAGATGAGCTTCAAAGTAATTAGGTTCAATTTGAATAGCTTCCTTGAATTCATTTATGGCCTCTTCATACCTATTTACTCCTCTGTATGTGGTACCGAGCATAACATGGACTGTTGCAGGATCATGGCCCAATTGAAGCGCCAGTTTACAGTGTGCTTGGGCACTTCTGATCAATTCCTTGTTTTGTGTGAGTTTATATTTATACCAAATAGCCTCTGCCAGTCCTAAATGGGCTGCTGCATATTGGGAATCTTGTTCAATTGCCTGATCTAATATATTAATAGCCATATCTATGTTTTCTTCATTTTCTGGGTTTTGCATGTATCCAAGGCCGATTAGGTAGGACTTGTAGGCCTCCGGCAAAGCCGTTTCCTCAGTAGATAATTTGAGCAGGGTTTTCGGTAAAGGTTCCACATCCAGCATCTGGAGTATTTTAATGATAATGTCTTGCTGCCACGTGGAAAGGTTTGTTATCGGATCAGTGATTACCAGGGGGAATTTTACCGAACGTAGATCCTTAGCGTTAACGAGCTTTAGCGTCAAGCGGAACATATCACCCATTCTCTGAAGATTACCCCTCATAGCAAAGTTTACTCCCAGCATTCCTCCTGCATCACCGGGACTTTTTATCTCGCTATCACGCCCCTCGAAGATCGGGACAACCCATAACCCTCCTTGTGAATGCTCCACATGAGTAAGCTTTTGAGTTATAATATTCACCAAACCGCAACAAAAAGCTCGGTCTTCTGGGTTATTACCTAATACTGTAAAAGGGAGAATCGCAATAGATTTGATTTTCTCCACTTTACCGATTGTGCTCGTTTCTGGTTGATCGGATTTTTCGGGTTCCATCATTTTACGAAAGAGACGAAAATTTAAAAATGCTGTGATTAGAATAACTGAAGGGATCAAAATAAATTCTATCTTGATTCTTCTACGTCTCTTTTCAACCCCGTAGCACAACTGCCAGATCAAAGTACAGGCAAAAACACAGAGAATCGTTACTACTGTAATATCCAGAGTTTCTTTTGGAAACTGATAGTGGTTAATAATTATGTGGTGAACAAATTCCACGATAGCCACACCAACGCCTATAAAAGCGGCCAGAATTTTGATGCTCTTGCTATTTTTTAATTTATGCAAAAGCGAACTAAAGAATGATTTTTTATCGGCGAGAATTTTTTCACTGGTAGGAATTTCCTTCTCAATCTGGTTAAGTTCGTCAAGAATATCCTTGACGTCTTGATACCGCTCCTCTTTATTTTTTTCAATGCATTTAAGTATTAGATGATTAAGACTCTTATGTAACCGGGGATTCAATTTCTGTGGCTCTCTAGGGATTTCTGTTTTGTGTTTCACAGCTATGCTTAAAGGAGTATTTCCCCAAAAAGGTACACTGCCGGTCACCATTTCGTAAAGAATCACTCCCAAGGAATAAATATCTGACCGCTGATCTGTTTCTTTCCCCTCTACTTGCTCAGGAGACATGTACTCAGGCGTCCCGATCATCACTCCTGCATCAGTAACCCCTTTTGCCTCGAGCGAACGAGCTATCCCAAAATCCATGATTCTGGCATTGCCTTCCTCATCAACCATGATGTTTTTAGGTTTCAAATCCCTGTGTACAATTCCTAAACGATGAGCCTCTTCCAATCCCTCGCATACTTGCTTGGCAATGGGAATAGCTTGGCCTGCGCTTAGCTGACCTATCTTCCTGATTAGACTCTTTAAATCTTCGCCAGAAACGTACTCCATCGTGATATAATAACTACCTTCCTCCTTGTTCAGGTCATACATCCGGCATACATTTTTATGACCGATTTTCCGGGCAAGTTTCAGCTCATTCTGGAAACGCTCTATGATCTTTTTATCTGCAGAAATTTCTGGCTTTATAAGCTTAAGCGCAATCTTTTCTTTTATTTCGGTATCATGAACCTTATAGACTTTTCCCATACCTCCTTCGCCAAGCTCTTCAATAATCTGGTATCTTCCT
>JABAOF010000253.1_pt1 | contig 24487 bp, 20 predicted proteins | sample 7062171 | NCBI WGS metagenome assembly JABAOF01 (sample SAMN14538628, study PRJNA623070) | marine sediment metagenome | biome: marine biome [ENVO:00000428]; feature: marine pelagic biome [ENVO:01000023]; material: deep marine sediment [ENVO:00002113] | place: India: Gulf of Khambhat ...
GTGGAGAAACTCATTGAAAAAGAGAAACTCAAGGAGGAAGTGAACTACCTGAGGAAAGTTACGGCTGAGTTGATCGATAAGGATATCATCGGGCAGTCACGAGCCATAGAGGAATTGAAATCGAAGATTGAGAAGATCGCTCAGGCTCGTGTCTCAACCATACTTATCACCGGAGAGAGCGGAACGGGGAAAGAGCTCGTGGCCCGGCATATTCATCAGCTGATAAACGCCGATCTCAAATCGGGCTACGCCCCCTTTATTGGAATTAACTGCGCTGCTTTGCCCGAGTCACTCCTTGAAAGCGAGCTTTTCGGGTATGAAAAGGGTGCCTTTACCGATGCAAAATCTGAAAAGAAGGGCCTCTTTGAACTGGCAGCCGGAGGGTCGATACTCCTCGATGAGATCGGGGACATGAAAGAAAACCTCCAGAGCAAGTTGTTACGCGTATTGGAAGAAAGGACGGTGAGGCGCATTGGCGGGAAAGAGGAAATCCCGATAAACGTCACCGTGATAGCGACGACCCACAGAAACCTCTCAGACGCGGTCGAGCATGGTGAATTCCGGATGGATCTTTTCTATAGGTTGAATGCTTTCTCCTTGCATATCTCGCCACTCAGAGAAAGAACCGAAGACATACCAATTCTCGCGGAATACTTCCTGTCATCCTTTGCCACGAGATACAACAAGAAGAGGCTCAAAGGATTCTCTTCTGAAGCCGAAAGACTCCTCGCCTCCTACGACTGGCCAGGTAATGTGAGAGAGTTGAAGAATGTCATCGAGAGGATCGTTGTCCTCGAAGGCGCTGACATGATAATGCCCGACCATCTGCCTAAAGAGATTATGGATCAGTCGATAGCCTCTGGCCCTCCGCCAGCGGGCACATTCGTTCTCCCTCCCGCAGGACTCTCCCTTGATGACCTCGAAAAAGACCTTATCGTACAGGCCCTTGAAAGAGCAAAACACAATAAAACACGGGCTGCTAAGCTTCTCAACATAAGCTACGACTCCCTGAGGTACCAGATCAAGAAATTTGCACTAGAATAAACCCTCGCTCGCCCCTACCTCCAATGCCCGCTCGGCAATCACTTTGATTTCAGAGAGTCTGAATGGTTTGGCAACGAAATAGTCTGCTTCCGACTCAATGCTCCGTCTCATCTCTTCTTCCACATGGCTTGCCGTCATAATGGCCACCTTCGTGTGGGGTGAGCTCCGCCTCATCTGTCTCAGCACGTCTAGGCCGTTTTGGTCAGGCAGATAAATGTCGAGGAAACACAGGTCGTAGAAACAGGACCTGATTTCAAGAATGGCCTCCTCAGCGGTTGGAACCGTCTTGATCTCCGCCAAATCACTGAGGATTCTCGAGAGCCCATAAAGAATTAACGGTTCATCGTCGACGATAAGAATCTTTTTCATCGGTGTGACTGAAGAGCAATTAATATACCAGTGATGCCTTGTTCTTCTGTCGATTCACAGATCTATTGTTTGTAGGGACTTACAGAGTCCGGGCCATTCCAAAGGCTAGGGCCCTGGAATCCAGTCATCTGGTGAAATCACCAATTCTGTTTGGTGATTTCACCACATTTGTCCGAGGAAGTAGATTTTTGCTGTTCTGTAACATCCCGTTTTTTAATGCTTATTTCGTTACAAGGTACTGGCACACGCATTGCTTTTTGGACAAAACGATGAGGTATGGACCGACCCGTTTACCCCAAATGAACACCTTCACGGAGAGGAGGTGAAATCAAAGAAGCTTAAGGAAATATTCTTCTTGACATCTTTTGGCAAATTGGGCTACTCGTGGAAGGAGAAATCTCGCCTCGAGAAGAGCAAAAGAAGCTAGACCTTGCGAAATACCTCAGAAAGGAAAATCGTTGTCCAAAGAAAAGGGAGACGAATGATGAAGCGGAAAGGATGGCTTATTCTCATGTTTCTGGTTTTCGCCGGGTGTGCTATGGTGGCGAGCCAGATGGCGGGTGGAAAGATCGTTCTGAGATCTGAAACCCCTGCCAAGGAGGGCTACGCAGGACCCCAGAAGTGCGCCGAGTGTCATCTCGATATTTACGACGATTATCGGGCAACCGCGCATCCCTACAAACTTCGCCCTGTGGAAGAAGCACGCATCACCGGATTTCCAGTCCCCGAGGGATACACGTGGGATGATATTAGTTACGTCATCGGTGGGCGCCGGTGGAAGTCTCGTTACGTCGGCACGGACGGGTATATCATTACCATGACCGGCAAGAACCGCGACGTCAAGGGAAAGAATCAGTACAACATCGCCAAAGGGTCGTGGTCGAATTACCATGGTGGGGAGAAGAAACCTTACAACTGCGGAAGGTGCCACACCTCAGGGTACTCCAAAGAGGGTCATCAGGACGGCCTCGAGGGAATCATTGGGACATGGGCCTTTCCAGGCATCTCGTGCGAAGAGTGCCATGGTCCGGGAGCAGCCCATGCCAAAGCTCCGACAAAGGAAAACATCAAGAAGGATACTTCCTCTGCTGCCTGTGGAAAGTGCCACGTTCGCGGCAAAAAAGACAAAATCCCGGCCAAGGGCGGGTTTATCCGCCATCACGAGCAGTACAACGAAGTCCTGGCAAGCCCTCACAAGGACATGAACTGCGTCGACTGTCACGATCCACACAAACCACTCCAGGCTGCAATCAAAGCCGATTGTACCAGTTGCCACAATGACGTAGCGGCTCAGTTCAAGGGGAGCAAGATGGAGCGAGTCGGCAAGACTTGCGAAGACTGCCACATGCCCATGGCCACCAAATCGGCAGTTAGTCTTGCTCGCTGGCAGGGCGATGTAAAAACGCACCTCTTTAGGATCGACCCCGATCCCAATGCCAAGATGTTCACTGACGACGGCAAATTTGCCAACGGCTCTCTGACTGTCGAATATGCGTGCCTGGATTGCCATCTGGACCGAGACGCCGCGTGGGCAGGAAAATATGCAAAAGGAGCTCACACCATTGGGAAGTGATCGCACCACAGCAAGAATCGGCCGTGCGACAGGCTCGAAAGACCTGAAAAGGTCCTTTCCCATTTCATTTAGGATTGAGTAGGATTGAGCGATGAAGGATATGAGAAAAATCGGTTATGTGGTTGTTGTTGGCATCTTGATTGGAATCTGGCTTGTCGTATCAGAAAGTGGGCTGGTCGAGAGTGGGTCGCCCTATGAGCCTTCCACCGCGTGCGGCTCGTGCCACGCTGACATTCACGGTATGTGGGTCAATGGGATGCATGCCCAGGCTTATGACGACCCAATTTTTCAGGCCAGCTTCCTCCAGGCTTTCTTCGAGACCGGGGGAAAAGCGACTGCGTACTGCCTCCGCTGTCACGATCCCACAAGCCAGATTCCCGAGGACCTTGATGTAAAGAGAGACATCACCGGGGCCGGCGTGACCTGCGACTACTGTCACACAGTTCACGATATAGATTTGACCCGCTCTGGTTCTCCTCTGGTTAGCAGACCGGGAACATCGAAGACCGGCCCCTATCTCAACTCCCATTCCCCGGCACACGATACAGAGAAGAAGCCTTTTTTCAAGAAGTCAGAGTTCTGTGCCGGATGTCATCAGTTGACCAGTCAGAACGGTGTTGTGATTATCGGAACCTACCAGGAATGGAAAGAGAGTTCCTACGCCGCTAGGGGCATTGAATGCCAGGATTGCCATATGCCGATCGAGCCGGGGAAAAAGATCGTCACGGAGGACGTCAGGCCTTCAAAGCGAAAGGTCAACCTCCACAACCTGGCAGGAGGCCATAGCGTCGACCAGATTCGGTCAGCTATCAAGGTAGAAATCAAGGACGTCGTCCTTGATGGCGATTCCCTGTTCGTTACTGTTCATGTGACCAATGTCAATTCTGGTCACAAGATCCCAACTGGAACCCCATCGAGGCAGCTCATTCTGAGAGTCTCCGTCAGGGACCGGACGGGACGGTTCCACCTCGAAAGCGACAAAGCCTTCGAGAAGGTCCTGATGGACGAAAACAAGCAGATCCTGGAGAAGGATCATGAGATCATGCTAAAGGCGTCCCGAGTTCATTATGACAATCGAATCGGCCCGAAAGAAGTCAGGGAAGTTCCATTCGCTTTTTCGGTTCCATACCCCCATCTGATTGAAGACTGGAAAAGAAAGCTGATCGTTGAGGCGAAGACCATGTATCAGTACCTTCCCCAGGTTATTGGGTCCCAAGCCATGGTCGTTGAGATCGGAACAGATAGATATCCCAGGAAGTAGACCGTGACACGCGATAGGCGAGAAAGTTTAAAGACGGTCGAATGCTTCTGTTCTGGAGGTTCGAGAGCTTTTCAGATGTTCGGGTCATGACCGCTAAGCGGTAGGGTGGCCGACCATTTCCCTTAGAAGAAAAAACGGGAGGTCTTCCCGCCTATATAACTTTTGGTCACCCCGGCCTCGCGGGTTGATCGGCTAGAGGAATAGAGGCAATTTCCGTGGTGGAGGAAGGCATGGCTGGTGAAGTCAAAGAGGGAAGAAGATCTTTTTTGAATCTCATGCTCGGAGGGGCCTTAGTCGTGGGATTTGGGGTAGTAGTCAATACGATATTCAGATTCATGTGGCCCACTGAAGAGGTAATTGGCGGTGGGATGGCAGGCGGAAGCACAACACTACCGTTGGGAGAGGTTCCCGTTGGAAGTGCCAAGACCGTTCGACATCAGGGTAAACCTTTCGTGGTCGTTCGCACAGCAACCGGCGTCCATGCCATAAATGCGATCTGCACCCATCTGGGCTGTATCGTCTACTGGGATAGTCAGCGCAAACAACTCGCCTGCCCCTGCCATACTGCCTTTTTCGACCTGAACGGAACCGTGCTCACAGGGCCGGCGCCAAGCCCTTTGCCGACCACCACAGTCAAGATCGCTGGGGATCAAATTGTCCTAGGTTAGTGCTCATCATCACCTGCCACGGGTACTTCGGAGGTCCGGAATGGAAGAGGAAGAGAAAAAACCCAAAACCATTGACGAGGAAATAGAAAGGCGCACTTTAGTTCGAGAGTTTGTGAACATTTTCACCCTTTTCACGGGCGTCCTGTACGGGGAATTGGATGAGCGTTTGGGGGTCATGGACGCAATCAAGAAGAATCTCAAAAAACCTGTTCCTGCTCACGTCAACTGGACGTTCTGCTTTGGGGGCATTTCTTTCTTTTTGTTTCTGGTCCTCGTTGTAACCGGAGTTCTGCTCATGATTTACTACCGCCCGACGACTAAAGACGCCTATGAAAGTGTGGTCGTTATCACGAATATCGTTCCCTATGGGTGGCTGATCCGGGGACTCCATCACTGGGCATCAAACCTGATGGTCCTTATGGTTATCCTCCATATGGTGAAGGTGTTCGTTTATGGAGCATACAAGCCTCCCAGGGATTTTAACTGGGTGGTTGGTGTGGTTCTTCTGATTCTTACGCTGGCATTCGGCTTTTCCGGGTATCTCCTTCCCTGGAACCAGGTCTCCTACTGGGCTACCACCGTGGTAACGGATGCCACCGGGGCATTCCCACTCATCGGTGAACAGCTCAAGTTCTTCATTCGTGGCGGACCCGAGGTTTCCCAGATGACATTGAGCCGTTTCTTTACACTCCATGTCGTCGTGTTGCCAGCCGTGACGGTGGTGTTTCTTTTCCTTCACTTCGGCATGTTGAGAAAACAAGGGATTTCCGGTCCCTTGTGAGAGAATAAGAACCGGGGAGGACTTTTGCTGCTCTGGCGTGCCGGCCATACTTGTTTCCATGAACAACGGGAGATTACGTTATGGAAGAAAACGAAGCATCTGGCAAGGCTATTCCTTTTTTCCCCCATCACTTTCTCAAGGAAGTGATTGTGATGTGTATCGTTGTGGCCATCCTCACCATTCTAACTGTGGTTTTCCCGGCCCCCATGGAAGAGCCGGCAGATCCATTTGTGACGCCCATCCACCTGAAACCTGAATGGTATTTTCTTGCCAACTACAAGTTCCTGCAGTTGGCCGAATATCTGTCCTTTGTCGGGTCATGGGCGCCAAAGGTGCTTGGAATCATCGGACAGTTGGTCGTGATTTTGGTTCTCATGTTCTTTCCCTTTTTCGACAAGAACCCGGAGCGGCATCCGAAGCGGAGGCCCTTCATGATCTTTGTAGGGTGTGTCTCAATCATCGTCTACGGAATTCTCGTTTATCTTGGATATGTGAAATGACGAGTACACACCATTTTTTGATCAAAGTAACTTATTTTAGACCCGGGGACCCATCATGCGATCGTTCAGGAGGGGCGGATAGTATGAGCAAAAGGAAGTCGGTATGGAGAGGGATGACATTTCTTCCTCTTATGGCCGCTCTGGTAATAGGCGTGAATATTGCCCATGGAGAAGAAGCACAGGTGAAGGAGAGCTCTTGCGTCCGTTGCCACACGGATCTGGGTGGTAAGTATGCCGAACCTATTCGACAATTGCTTGAGAGCGTCCACTCTGAGCAGGAGGTCGCCTGCCACGACTGTCATGGCGGAAATCCCGCATCTTTTGATGAAGACGAAGCTCATTCCACGAAAAAGGCCTTCGTTGGGAAGCCGGCTTTTGAGGAGATTCCAGAATTCTGTGCCCGATGCCATTCTGACCCGAATCGAATGAAGCGATACAAAATCAGGACCGACCAGCTGGCCCTTTACCAAACGAGCCACCACGGACAGCTCCTATACAATGAAAAAGATCCAAATACGGCGACCTGCACGAGCTGTCACGGGGTGCATGATGTCAAGAGCGGAGGCAACCCACTGTCGAGAGTGTTTAAGGCCAACATTCCAAAAACGTGCAGCGAGTGCCATTCCGATTCCGCTCGGATGGACAAATACAAGATTCCCATCGACCAATACGACCAGTTTGTTCGGAGCGCTCATGGAAAGATGCTCCTGGAGAAAGGTGATTCGCGGGCACCGACGTGTTCGGATTGCCACGGAGTCCACAGCGCCACTCCTCCTGGTTATGAGGATATTGCTGCAACCTGCCAGATGTGTCACGGCGCCATCGCCAAGCTTTTCAAGGAGAGCCCCCACTACGTCGAACAGACGGATGAAGAGGCAGCCCGATGTATCGACTGTCATGGCGATCATAATGTGTCCCACGCCACGACCGCTCTGTACGATGGAGATGATGAGGGCCATTGCGGCATGTGTCATGAATCTGACTCTAAACAGGTTCGTCTCGCCCAGCTTCTCAAAGGACGGATCGAAGAGGGGATCAGCGAAGTGGAACATGCCGAGGCGATGTTGAACCGGGTGAGGGGGTCAGGCAAGAACCTGGAGAAAATCGAAGAGGCCTTTGAAGCCGCCAAATCCGAATTGGTACAGGCGAGGGCATCAACTCATACACTGTCGCCGGAGCGGACCAACGAACACATCAATCTAGTTATCGAAGAGGGAGAAAAGGTGGACCTGGCCGCGATTGGAATTGTCAAGGAACTTTCGGGAAGACGCAAGGGAGCCATTTTCGTTCTGGCCATTCTGGCAATTATCATCGTTCTTGTCTACATCAAGATACGGACTTTGAAAACGGCGGATTGATGCGAGAAATGAATTACAGGGCGGGGGGCTCATGCAAGAAATAGGGCGGCAATACACACCGCCCTCTTTTTTCTTCAACAGATTAATTATCTATCGTCATCTGTCGGCGGCATGGGGTCTCACCAGCCGCCTGAGGTCGCTAACATTTTCGGTTGGCAGCTGGCAGTTCCATTGGACTGAATCCTAATTCAAAATAGTCGTTGAAACTTGAGAGGTATGAAGAATAGAGAGCCGAGGCCTGACTCGGATCAATCAATGTTCAAAGAACTGGTCGACGGGTTCACCCACGAGGTCAGGAACCCCCTGACCAGCATTAAGGTCGCCCTCAAGGCTTTAGGAGAGCAAATGGCCCACGGAGACCCCAGGGGAGAGATCATAGAGCAGATTCACGGTGAGGTTGGAACGATAAATAGAGCCCTCTCCGATCTGGTCGATTTCACTCGGATGTCAGCCCCAGAGGCGTCACTCGCTGACGTCAATAAGCCGATAGAAAAGGCCTTGCAACGAATCCAGGAAAAATGTAATCGGCAGGGCATAAGGGTCGAAAAGTTCCTTTCATCCACCTTGCCCAACACAAGGATCGACACAAAGCAGGTTGAGTTAGCCTTCCTTCACCTTTTCCTGGACATGCTGAAGGTCATGCCACATGGCGGGCACATGTGGGTTCAAACTTCATTCAGCCCTGGAGGTGCCATTCTGGTCAAGATCGAGGACTCGGGAGGTCCGATTCCCCAAATTCAAATGGAAAGGCTCTTTAAGCCTTTCCTTTCTGCCAAAGGGAGAGGAACTGGAATCGGGCTTTCTGTAGCAGAAAAAATGATCGCCCAGAATGGCGGCCACATCGAGGCAAAGAACAAAGGGGAAGAGGGGGTGACTTTCGACATAGTGTTCCCCATCTGTTCGTAACGTCAGCATGATGTGAGCAGTCAGGGCAAGAGAGACTGATCGCAAATCCCTGGACACAAGAATGCCAAACGAAACCATTCTTATTGTGGAAGATGACATTCTCCTGAATCGGTCGATGCAGGAAACCCTCGGTCAGGAGGGGTACAGAGTCATTTCTGCAGGAACGGGGGAAGAGGCGTTGGAAAGAACCAACGAGGAAGTGCCCGATCTGATGCTTCTCGATATCATGCTCCCGGCGATCGATGGCCTCGAAGTCCTGAAAAGAATGAAGGACCTGACCAAAGAGGTGGTCGTGATAGTACTGACAGCCTCAGAAGTAGTTCAAACCGCCGTCGAGGCCATGAAGTTAGGTGCCTATGATTACATTTCAAAGCCATTCGATATGGATGGTGTAAAAATCACCATCCGGAATGCTCTTGAGAGCACACGGCTAAGAAGAGAAGTTGCCTTAATCCGAACCCAGCAGCGGGAACTTTACGGTTTCGGGAATATTATTGGTACGAGTCCTCCCATGCAGGAGGTCTATGAACGAATCTCCAAGGTCATCGAGATGGATGTAAAAACCGTCTTGATACTTGGAGAGACTGGAACCGGGAAAGATTTGGTAGCCAGGACCATTCATTATCAAAGCCCACATCATGATCACTCTTTTGTTGAAATCAACTGTATGAATATTCCAGACAATATCCTGGAGAGTGAGCTTTTCGGGCATGAAAGAGGGGCTTTCACCGACGCCAAGGAGCTAAAAAGAGGGCTCTTTGAGCAAGCCCAGGGCGGCACGGTTCTCCTGGATGAGATTGGCCATATGCCCCACAACCTGCAGGGAAAACTCCTCAGGATCATTGAAGAGCGGATGTTTCGGCGCGTCGGAGGACTCAAGGACTTGAATGCTGATGTTCTAATAATTGCTGCCACAAACAGGGATCTGTGGACAGCTGTGGAGAAGGGTGAGTTCCGCAAGGATCTCTATTATCGCATAAAGCTCGTCCCCCTTTATATGCCTCCCCTCAGGGAAAGAAAGGAGGACATGCCCCTCCTGAATAAATACTTCATCCAGACAGCCAACCGAGAATTCAAAAGAAATGTGCAAGGAATCTCCAAAGAGGCCGAAAAACTTTTGGCCGCCCATGATTGGCCGGGAAACGTGCGAGAACTCAAGAACGTCATTGAACGAGCTGTCATCTTGGGGGATGAAAACCAGATCCTGGTAAAACATCTGCCAAGAGAGATCGCCAGAGTTGGCCAGGATGTGATCGCGGAATTCCATCTGCCCTCCAAAGGCATTTCTTTGGCCAACGTGGAGAAGGGATTGATCGAACAGGCCCTGAAGAGGACAGGTGGAAATCAGGTCCAGACAGCCAGACTGCTCCATATCACAAGACATGCTTTGCGGCATCGGATGAAAAAACATGGCCTCTTGTGAGTCAATGTGAGTCTATTTCCATTATTATGAGAACAAGTTGCCAAAAAGTGCTATAATACACACCCTATGCGCCTTTTCCAACAACTTCCCTTTCACCCACGCCTGTTGCAAGCCTCTCCCCTATTTCTCACTCGTCATAAAGTGAACCAAAGTTACGTGAAACATTACATAATCCAAACCACTTATCTACCATTCCATCAGAATAGTATTATTTCTTGATCTAAGATTCGTTTTTGGTACAAGCATTGCATTTTTTGAAACAGGGCCTCATGGGGTTGAATTTTTGATCTCCAGCCATAAACACGAGGGACGGGGCTGCCTCTGGCGGGCAGCTCATGTGTATACGGTCGTCTTTCCGTGCATAAGAGGAAGAATGCCGGGCGTCCTTCCTCATAGATGATGAGTTTTGATCTCAAAGATCTCTCTTAATCCGCTATGCATGCATACGCTATATGGCTAAAAGACCTGTCCATACACAGATGGTGGAGGAGAGATTCATCTTTGCCGCTTTTCTCTCTTTCATACTGATTATGGCAAGTATGTCCACGGCATTGGCAGCGGGTGTGAGAGGTTCAGCAACGGTGACCACTACCACTTTCAGGTCGGAAATAGACGACACGACAGAGTCGATTTTTTCTCTTGATCAGCGGTATTTGCTTGGTTTGGACAGTGAGCTTTCCCCCCTGCTCAAGTGGCGTACAGATCTTAGAGATCTGGAATCCTTGGACGACGCCGAGGAGGGAAGGAGTACGCGAAGGGAGCTTGAGCTTTTCTCTGAGCTGCTTCTGTCTAATCCTCTATTTGACTGGAGCTCGGGGCTCCGATTAGGTTCAGATACCTCGAAGGACCCCGGCAGCCGGAGGAAAACTCTCACCGATGAGAATTTTTCCAGTCGATTGGATTGGAGAGCTGAAGGTTTTCCATCCCTCACCCTCAGGTATGACAAGGAACGGACGTTCGATGATCTTCCCGTCGCCTTGGAGGACAGAAAAAGGGATCGTTATCTCGTGGAGTCAGAATATACCTATGGCCCTATTACCTTGTTTGAGAGCTTCACATATGAGGAGGAGGAAAACCGTGTTTCGGCCATTACGAGTGAGAACTTCGATAACTTGGGAAGTATAGACTTCCAGAAAGATTTCCAGGAAGGGAAGATCTCCCTTGTGGGCAATTATCAGATCAGTTATGATCGGAACGAGGAGACAGCCGAGAGGGCCATAACCGTCCAAAGATTGCGATTGGCCCGGCGGGGTCTTTACAGCGCCCAAGACACGACACCCGCGGATGGACAGTTGGACGACACACCCAGCCTGATCGATTCCGACATAAACACTTCCGCGACAGATGGGCTGGGTAATGCGATCAATATTGGAGGCGGCAACACTTTTCGGAACATCGGTGTTGAGCTGAGAGCTGCTGAAGTGGTCAACCGGCTACTTGTCTATGTGAGGCCGGGCGATCCTGACCTCTCCGGGGTGATTGTCTGGACGGTCTATTTCAGCGACGACGGCCAGAGCTGGTCGCCTCGTGCAAGCACGAGTTTCTTTGATTCCGTCGAGAATCGCTACGAAATCTCTTTCACAGAGCCCAGTGCTCACCTCTTTTTCAAGGTCGTCAACGAAAGCACGAGCGGAGTGCTCGACTCTTTTGTGACAGAGGTTGAAGCCCTCGGGCCTCTTACCTTGGAGGCTGGAGAGACCGAGGTTTTCACCACCCTTATTCAGGACTTCAATTCGACCGTGACTTACAGACCAGTGGAGATGGTCACCCTTTCCTATGACTTCTTTCATTCCAGGTCTAAAAGGGAAACTGAAACCCGGGACTTTACCGAAACGATAAGTAACTATGGGCTTGGGCTTCAGGTAGATCCTTCCAGGGCGCTGTCGACCGTCTTGCGATTTGAACGAAACTCTCTCGAATCGGAGCAGAATGATGTGGAGACCCTCACAGATAGATATTCCCTAACTGTTCTCTACACGCCGTGGGAAACACTGACCGCTACGCTTTCAGCTGCTCGAAACGAGACCGAAGAGGACGACAAGAACCGATCCCGGTTCGATTCAGTCTCCCTTCAGGTCCTCTCTGAAATCTATCGTGGAGTGAATGTGAATGCGACCGTAGGTCTTTTGGAAACCACGGATTTCTTTGTCGACACAGAGACTAGAGGCCTGGATTGGACTCTGGATGTAGATGCAGAGCTCAGGAGGTATCTCATAGCCACCCTGAGCTACGATGGCTCGCGAAGCCGCGAGGAACCTCAGGATATCGAGACCGAGAGACATGACGTCAGCTTTCTCCTCATCTGGAGGCCTACCCAGCAGCTCAACCTTTCGGGCGAATGGGGGTATCGCGATGCGGATGAGTTCGAGGGATTCAGCCAGAGATATACCCTGGACTGGCTCCCCTTCCCCGATGGAAATGTCGACCTGAATTTCTTCTATGAACTGGGAATCGACGAGGCAGAAAACAGAACAAGGCAGCGGTTTAATGGCGGTTTGCGGTGGGCCCTAAACCGAAAGACAGACTTTCGGCTGGATTACATTTTTGACAAGGGTTCAAACACCACACGGGAAGAGATCCACATCCTCGATGCCACCCTGGATATCAGGTTTTAGAGGCGACCGATGCGTTGGAAGAACTTTCTTGGTTACTTTTTTGTGGGACTCACTCTCGTGGGCTTCTTGGGATGCCGGGGCAGAACCCTGGCTTACATTCATCCCAATGCCGATTTGAGCTTCATCAAGAAGCTTGCGGTCATGCCCTTCATCAACCTCACCGAGGATCAGTTCGCCGGCCGAAAGGTGAGGGAGGTATTGGTTGCAGAATTATTGTTGACAGGAGCCCTGGATGTGGTGGAACCGGGAGAGGTCAACCGGGCTCTGACAGAGAAGAAGATCGACTCGGTCGGCTCCCTGACGGCTGAACAGATCCAGGTGATTGGGAGGGCGTTAGGTGCCCAGGCACTGATTCTGGGAACGGTTGAGGAGTTTGGAGATGTTCGTTCAGGGTCTTTATCTGCTCCCCTTGTGACTATCGGGTTGAGGATGATAGATGTCGAATCCGGTACCATCATCTGGTCGGTGAACCACAGCAGGGGGGGGATCGGAACCATGACCCGCCTTTTCGGAATCGGCGAGGGCACTATCAGCGAGGTGACCACCAGGGTGGTCCGGGAGGCAATTGATACGCTGTTTTTGTACTAGTCCAATGATGGACTCAAGACACGAGGCTCGAGACCCAAAACCCGTAAATGACAAGCGCAAGGCTCAGGGCCTGGGGCTAAGGGATAAAGCCTTGCACAGGGGGAGGTGGTTTTTTGCCTTGAGTCTCTTGTCGGGCTTCCTTATATTTGTTTGCACGCCTTGCAGACAGGCTATCGGGGTCACGGATCAACCGCCGGCTGCGCTGAAAATCGCGCTCCTTCCATTCGAGAACAACAGCGGGAGGAGGGAGGCGGCGAGAGCGGTCATGCCCCTTGTCAGGGACTATCTGACCCAATCGGGATACGAGCTGTTGAACGAACAAGACCTCGAGCGATTCCTGGTTCGCAATAGAATCCGAAGAACGGGGGAGATAAGCCGCAAAAACGCCAGACAACTCGGTGAGGAGCTTGGAGCTGACCTCATCGCAGTGGGGGCGGTCGAGGTTTTCACCGAGATCGATCCGCCCCAGGTCGGACTCTCATGCAGGTTTGTCGACCCATCAAAGGGCTCTATTCTGTGGGCGGAGAGCGTTGGCGTCACCGGAGATGATTTTACCACCATTTTAGGTCTTGGCACGATCCGATCAGTCGATCTGCTGGGGATCAAAGCCGTGGAGAGCCTCTTCAGAACCTTGAGGAAGACTCCGACGGCAGAAGGAGACCGCACTCCTGCGTCCAAGAAGCATGGGGAGAGGCCAAAGGTTGCTCTCCTGCCTTTTGAAAACCTCAGCGGAAGAAAGGCCGCAGGCAGAATCGTTTCCAATATTGTTATCACCCGTCTCGTGCAAAAGGGCTATTACGAGGTGGTGGAACCCGGAGAGGTGCGAAACCAGATCATCGAGCTCAGGGTAAGACATCTCGAGGCCATGGGGATAGACACCATGAGCGAACTCGGCCGTGAAGCGGAGGCAGACTATCTTCTTCTGGGAAGCGTTGAGGACTACCGGGAGGAAGTGAGAGAGGGTTTTCCCCCGAGGGTTGAGGTTCATGCCAGGCTGATCGACGCCGATAAGGGCCGCAGCGTATGGGCTGGAAGCACCTTCATGACAGGGGACGATTTTCTCATTGTCCTCGATTTCGGAAAGATACGCTCGATTGTCCCACTCGCAAGAAAAGCAGCCAATCGAATCATTAAAGGCATGGTAAAAACAAAAACAGTACAAAGGGAGTGGCGGTCTGCCGGGGATACACGATGGAGAGACTCAAGACTCAAAACTCAAAACTTCCCATAGCCAAGGGCTGGAAAGGCACCCAATGGTCTCGCCACTCGCACATTCTCGCTTTCTCTATGCGCCCTGTGCCGTGGGTGTTGCAGCTTATGTTGCGGGCCCTGCGCCCTGTATCCTGCACTTTGTACCTTTTGCCTTGGGTCTTGGCTCTTGGGTCTTGTGTCTTTTTATCCGGCTGCCTCCCGAGGGTCATAACTGGGGAGCGAACCTACCTTGCCCTGGTGAACGGTGAGCCCATCAACCTGGAGTATATCCGAATGAACTTCAAGAGCCCGCATGGGGATATCCTCACCCTTCTCCGGGATGAGGGGGCTCTCAGGAGATACCTGGACAGGGCCATAGATCTCAAACTCCTCGCTCAGGAGGGTTACCGGACGGGGCTGGATGAGGAAGAAGAGATCAAGAGGAGGGTGGGGGAGTTTAAACTGCATCTGGCGAAGGAGAAACTGCTGGAAGCGGAACTGGCTGATGAGAGGGATCCCAAGATCCGCCGGGAAAAACGGGATGAATTTCTATCCGATTTGAGGGCATCTGCCGCAATAGAGGTGAAGAAAGATCTGATTTCCCGGTTGCTTCCGGGGGAAGGGGGCGAGGGGAGAAAGGAGGATGGTCCTTCCCCTGGCGAAACCATCGCTCAGGTGGATGGGGAACGGATAACCGCCGGCATGTTGCGGAAAAGGCTCAATCCAAATGCCCTGGCCCGGCTCGAGAGGGACAAGGCCCTTGAGATGGTGGAGAGGACATTAAATAAACTTATCGACGACCTCCTGTTGAGACGGGAGGCCGTGAAACGGGGGTACGCTGATAGGGAAGAGGTTTTGAGGGAGGCCAAGATCTTCGAAGAAGGGCTCCTCAGGGGGAGGTTGTATCAGGAGGCCATCCTTCCTCAGGTAAGGACAACGGATGAGGACGTGGAGAAGTATTACCGGGACCACCCCGATGAGTTCACCCTTCCCGAGCGGGCGAATATCAGCCACATCCTGCTGAAGACCAGAGAAGAGGCCGAAGAGGTTCTTTCGGAGCTCAAGGGAGGCGTTGATTTCGAGCACCTGGCCCTGACCCGATCGGCAGACAGAGGAACTTCCCCTAGGCTCGGCAAAATAGGATGGGTGGCGAGGGGAGGCCTCGACCCCGACTTCGAACGGGCCGCCTTCTCCCTGAACGTGGGCGAGACAAGCGGTATCGTGGAGACCCGGTTCGGCTTCCATATCGTCAGGCTCGAGGAGAGGAAAGAGAAAGAGCTGATGGATCTTTCGAGGGTGAAAGGGTTGGCTCATAAGAAGGTCCTCGATAAGAAGAGAAGGGAGAGGGCCGAGTTCTGGACGGAGAAGCTCAGGGAAAGGTCCGATATCGTAATCAATGAAGAGAGAGTGGAAGAGGTCCAGAAGGCACTGATGGAGGGGAAGGTAGCGAAATCTTAGGCTCAAGGCCCGAGGCGTAAGGCGCAGGGCTTAAGGCCAAAGGTTTAGGGAACTATGGCAATGGGAATGTTTCAAGAGCTGAAGGTATGGCAACGGGCAAAAGATCTCGCCGTGTTTCTTTATAGACTGACCGAAGAAGGCGCGTCTGCCAAAGACTATGGGCTGAGAGACCACATTGGCCGAGCCGCCGTTTCCATTTCAAGTAACATTGCGGAGGGCGATGAGCTGAATACGGACCGGCAGGCAATCGAGTTCTTTTTCACAGCGAAAGGGTCCTCCGCGGAAGTTCTTACCCAAGTCGTTACAGCGTACGAAATCGGTTATAGTGCAAAGGAACATTTAGATTATGTCAAGAAGGAGTGCCGGTCCATTTCGAGTATGTTAACCAGGCTCATCCAGGCCATATCAGCAGCCCTGAGCAAGGCGAATTAATCCATGTACCTTGGGCCTGGTGCTCTGAGCCTTATGCCCTTACTCTAGACCTTATGCCTAGCGCCTTGAGCCTTACACCTTTGCCCTAGGTCTTGAATCTTGCGTCTTCGAGGGGGTTCAACATGTCTTCATCATCGCGATACATCTCCATTTTGAGCTTGATTGCTCTTACGGGCATAACTATCTACGCCATCTCTTGTGGCCCAACGCCCAGGAAAAGGGCCTTCGTCCGGAAAACATGCCTGGACTGCCACAAGGAAAAGAAGCAGGAATACTCGAGCAGGAAATACGTTCACTCACCCGTGGCCAAGGAAGACTGCGAATCCTGCCATAGACGGCACGGATTGGTGGGTGCCGTTCTCCTCCAGGACGAGGAGGTCAAGCTCTGCTATAAATGCCATCCCCAAAAGGAGGGAGATTTTCAGAAGGCCCATCCCCATGCCCCTGTCAAGGAGGGTAAGTGCTCCTCTTGCCACAACCCGCATGCCTCGGACTACAAGGCCATCTTAAAGGCTGAAGGGGATAAGGTCTGCTTTACATGCCACGAGGAGGATACCTTCCAGAGGAAAAAGGTGCACTCTCCCGTTGCAGAAGGGTGTGGGACCTGCCACGACCCTCACGCCTCAGACCATGGTTTTCAACTGAGCGTTCCTCTACCCGAACTGTGCAGCGAGTGTCACGATGCTGCCTCGGAAGATTTTGCAAAGGCCCACTCTCAATATCCCGTTGCAGGAACCGATTGCGAATCCTGCCACACCCCCCACTCCTCCTCCAACCCGAAACTGGTAAGGGAGGCTATCCATTCGCCCTTTGATGAGAATGAATGCGAGGCCTGCCACAACGCCCCAACCTCTTCCAAACCTCTGGGGGTCTCCACTGAAGGGAGCGAATTGTGCTACCAGTGTCACGACGACAAGAAAGGGGAATTCAATAAGAAACACGTTCACGAGCCCGTGGGGGAAGGGGATTGTGCCGGTTGCCATAGCCCTCACGCCACGGATTACACCGCTTTGCTGAAAGACGGGGAAAAACCCCTGTGCTACTCCTGCCACGAGGATGCCGCCAAGAAATTTGCGGTGAAGGCCCCTCATTCGCCAATTGAGAAGGGCAGATGCTCGGAGTGCCACAACCCCCACGCCTCACCCAACAAATATCAGCTCGTTGCGGCAGGAGCGGGGCTCTGCTTTTCTTGCCACAAGGGGAAGGAGGGGGAGTTTAAGAAGAAGTTCATCCATTCTCCCATCGCTGAAGGAGAGTGCACCGGGTGCCACAACCCCCACGGGACCAATCTGAAAAGGCTCCTGACGGCTTCAGGGAAAAACCTCTGCTATTCGTGCCACGAGGATGAGGAGAAGAAATTCTACCAGCTGGCCATTCACGCTCCAGTGGCCAATGGGCAGTGCCTTTCATGCCACGATCCCCATGCAAGCCAGGAGAAAAACGAGCTGACCCTTCCCTCGAAGGATCTCTGCCTCACCTGCCACAAGAAGATGATGGACGAGCGAAAGGGAGAGGAGAGTCACCGGCCCTTCGCCTGGGGCCTCTGTCTGGGTTGCCACGATCCCCATGCAAGCAAGAGCAAATCACTGGTAACCGTGGTCGGAGCCGAGGGGTGCTACGGATGCCACTCTTCGGTTGCAGGGGGCGTCAAGGCCAAGCCGCACATTCATCAGCCCCTGAGTGTGGGAAAGTGCGTGGAATGTCACGATCCCCATGGGACGCCTCAGAAAGGTTTCCTCGCAAAACCGCTCAAGGATTTGTGCCTTTCCTGCCACTCCGAGATTTCGGCAGGCCTCAAGGGGAAAGGGATGGTCGTTCACAGCCCCGTGGAGGAGGGGGAGTGTCTGGGCTGCCACAGTCCCCATTTCTCCGACCTGGGGGAATTGCTGAAGGGCAAGGTCCCCGGGCTCTGTGGGGACTGCCATGATATAGGGGAGAAGGACTTCGTGGCCAGGCACGGGGGCATCGCCATGAGCGGGGCCAACTGCTCCGGGTGCCATACCTCGCATTTTGCAAAGGAGAAGGGCCTGATGTGGGCGGAACAACATTCTCCCTTTGCCGATCGCTCGTGTGAGGATTGCCATGAATAGATGCAAGGCACAGGGAGAAAGGCGTAGGGCGCAAGGCGCGGCGTTTAAGGGGCAAGGTTCAAGGTGCAGGGGTTAGCGTGCTTCACCCGCAGCATTGAGAATTAGAGGTTATCGGAAATTTCCATGAACTCAAAGTATGGCAGCGCGCAAAAGAACTCGCCGTGTTTCTTCACAAGCTTACGGGGCAAGGCGCCTTTACCTGGGACTATGGGCTTAGAGATCAAATTCGCAGAGCCGCTGTTTCCATTTCGAGTAACATTGCCGAGGGCGATCAGCTCGATGCGGATCGCCAGGCCATAGAGTTCTTCCACACAGCAAGAGGGTCCTCTGCTGAAGTTCTTACTCAAGTCATGATAGCCCATGAGATTGGTTATGTCGCAAAAGAAGATTTCGATCATATCCAGAAGGAGTGGCGTGCCATTTCGAACATGCTGACCAGACTCATACAGGCCAGATCAACAGCCATGAACAAGACACATTGATCCTGAGCCCTGCCCCTTGGGCTGTGAGCCTTGGGCCTTTATTTAAGGAGAATTCGAATGAAGCTTAACCTTTTCTTGGCATTTTCATTCTTCCTTGTATTTTCCGCCCAACAAGCCCTAGCCGAGGTGAAGCTGAAGGTCAAGGGAGCGGATCTCTGCTACGAATGCCACGAGGACCTGAAGGCCGATTTCAAGAAGGCCCACGTCCATACGCCCATCAAGGAGGGCAACTGCACCGGCTGTCACAACCCCCATGCGGGGAAGTTCAAACACCTTCTCATGAAGAAAGACAGCGAACTCTGTTATCGGTGCCACCAAAAGGAAAGGAGGGACTTCACCCAGGCGAGCATCCACACGCCGATCAAACAGGGTGAATGCCTCCTGTGCCACAACCCCCATGCATCTGAAAACCCCTCCCAGCTGACCGCCAAGGGGGAAGAACTGTGCTTCTCGTGTCACAACGCGACAGAGAAGCTCTCGGAAAAGCCTTTCGTCCACGCACCGTTTGAAGAGGGGGAGTGCGGGAGCTGCCATGACCCCCACGCATCCCCCAATGAGATGCAGCTCGTTCAAAAGCCTCACCCTCTCTGCGGAGAGTGCCACGAGGTCGATAGCCCGGAGATGAAGAAATCCCATCGGGGATTCACCTTGAAAGGCGTCCGGTGTAATTCGTGCCACAACCCCCACGCGTCGGATACCAAGGGAATCTTCACCCGGTATGGACATTCCCCCTTTGAAAAAAGGACGTGCAGCGAATGCCACAAGAAGGGGGAGAGATCCCCTAAAAAGATGGTCGCAGACGGTTCGAAGCTCTGCTACAAATGTCACGGGAAAAAGGCCCTGGAGTTCAAGAAAGAGCATGTTCATGCCCCCGTGGAGGAAGGGGAATGTGTTACCTGCCACAACCCCCACACCTCCGACGAGAGATCTCTTATCACGTCGAGAGAGAGAAACCTCTGCTTCGGCTGTCACACCGACGTGCAAGAGCGGTTTGCCTCCTCCACATTCACGCATCCAATCAAGGTGGAGGAGGGAAGGTGTACTATCTGTCATGATTCCCATGCGGCAAGGGAACGTTTTTTATTTGCAAAACCCCTTCAAGAGGTCTGTCTCACCTGCCACGAGCAGATACATGCCCGGTACACCCATCCCATGGGGGAGGAGGTAATCGACCCACGGGACGAAACGCCTATGGACTGCCAGAGCTGCCACGACGTACACGGCACGAACTACAAGTCAATCCTCAGCCACGGCAGAGATAGGGAGCTGTGTATACAATGTCATATGAAGTAACGGAAACACGGAAGGGGCCAATCCGTGCCTCCGTGGTATTCCGTGCTTGTGTGCCTGCGTGAAAACACACACGCCCCTGCGCCATTGCCAACAATACCCCCTTCCAATCAGCGTTCTTTGGTCCTGTCTCTTGCGCCTTGTGTCTTGGGTCTTACGAAGAAACTTCCCCATTTTCAATTACTTATGTCTCATCTTCCATACTTGGTTTTCGTGCATCCAAGCTTCCTCGTATGGTACGAATTTTGCTGATTGGTTCCACACCGTTAGTGGATACTAATATCGTGGTTGAGGAATTATGAAAAAGACGAATAGGCATATGTCCCTTTCCACCGTCTGCCGAAAAGTCTCGGCGGTTTTCCCCGTCTCCGTCTGCCTCTTGAATCGAGCGCGACTTATCTCCGCCTGTATTATTGTCCTCATCGCCATGACAGCCTTGGCCGCACCGCTTCGTGCGGCACCCGTCCTTGTGGACCAGGTGGGGGGCTTTCAGTCCCCGGCGCGGGTAGCGCTGACGAGCTGGGGCGACATCTACGTCGCTGACCACGGGCGGGGTGTTGTCGTCGTCATCGATCAAACCGGCAAGAGGGTGGGAACGATCAAGGGCCTCAAGGCCCCACTCGGCCTCGCTGTATTCGAGACGGCCGACGCGAAACAAAAGGACAAGGACAAGGATAAGCCGAAAAAGGACGAAACCCCGCCGCACGCTGTTTACGTTGGGGACGAGGGGGACGGGTCCGTCCGGATCTTCGTCGACGGTGTCGAGGTCGGTTTCCTCGGGAACGGCAGTGGGGAGTTCGGCAAGCCCAACGGTATCGCGGTAACGCAAACACAGAAGGCATACGTGGTCGATAGCAAGGCCCATGAGGTAAAGGTCTACGATGGACTGGGGAACTTTCAGTTCGCTTTCGGCGCCCCAGGGTACGGGGACGGCCAGTTTACCTTTCCTACCGACATCGCCATAGACGAGACCAGGGGCGAGGTCTACGTGACCGATTTCGCGGTCATTGAGACCAAGGCACTTGCCGGGCGGATTGCAGTCTTCGATCTCGCAGGCGCCTGGCTCCGCAATATTGACCCGCCGCCGGCACCGGACCTTACAGAGCCTTATCCCATTTTTTTTCGCCTCGCCGGCCTGGGCATCGACCCGGCAGGCAATCTCTACGTGGTGGACAATACCCTCTCATCCGTGACGGTTATCGATGGCGACGGGGCCCTGATCGACGTCATCGGCTACCAGGGTGGCCAGTACTGGACCGGCGAGCTGGCGGTCCCGGTTGACGCCGCAGCCGACGGCGCGAGGATCTATGTGACTTCAAGTGGTGAGGGTCTCCTTGTCGTGTTTGAGGTGGTCCCATGAGCGCACGACGTTGGTGGTTTATTACCATCCTGTTTTTTTCTCTATGCGGTTTTGCGCTGCCCGCGATGGCCGCGTATGACGACCCGCCACATAACAGGACCAATCCATACCCAGTCAATTGTTTGGACTGTCACAGTATACACAGCCACAACCCCAACTACCCGAGCCTGCTGAAATATCTCTGCGAGAGCTGCCACTACCCCACGGGCCCCGCACCCGCGGTGAAGACCCACTCCAGCCGCACAACGGATGCGGACTACGGGGACTGGGAGGTCGACTGCTGGGAGTGCCACAACCCCCACACGCAGGAGCAGAACAATGCCTATGGCACCACATACGGAAAGTACATACGGGTAGATTTGAACGCGGAGATCAAGCAGATCGACCCGGGCGCCCCTGGACCTTACTATCCCCCGCTCTCCATCCTGCGGACGGTGACCGGCACCACGGTCAGGTTCACGAGCCAGGCCGAGTTCGTGGACGGGGATGCTGAAACGGCTGACGATATCTGCCAGGTCTGCCACGTGAGCACGCAGTACTATAATACGGGTTCCGAAAAGGACTTCCACACGGATTACGGTGCGGACTCCCAGACCGGAGGAAATTGCACTACTGAATGCCACAAGCACAGCACCGGTTTCGGCCCGAGTTGTGCGGGCTGCCACGCCAGTGTACGGAACAACAACGACGGAGACCCTACAAGGAGGGCGATTGTCGGGGAGTTCGGCTTGTCCTCCCACCATGTGGCCGGCGGGGCTGTCACCGACGATGACTGCGGGGTCTGCCACTACGAGGCCGTGGATGAGGCTTACCACAAAGATAACACGGTGGACCTTCGCGATCCGGACGATGGGACCGCCTCCACCCTCATATCCTTCACCCGGTTCGAGAGGAACCCGTCGAGCGATACATTGGAGTCGTGGGTCACGGATGTCCAGGACAACTTCTGCATGAAATGCCACGATTCAGACGGAGCCACAGCTACCAACTATAGCGGAGACCCGCTGCAGCCCTTCTCAGCGGCCGACCGCGATGTCCCCGACGTGTATGGTCGGTTCGATACGGCGAACAGCTTCCACCACGCGGTCCGCGGTGCGGGAAGCAATCCCTACACCATCCCGAGCGGGAGCAACGGCAGCAACATTACCATGGAGGTGCCGTGGAACCAGGATTCGACGGGAGGCCCCAACAGCGACGGGCACGACGTGATCTCCTGCTTCGACTGCCACGGGGTCCCCGTTGTGGACCCCGGGGGACCCGATGATGGAAAAGTGATCTCAATCGGGCACGGGAGCACGAACCAGCGGATGATCCGCACTGCCGTCGACTTTGACACCATGGAAACAACGACAGATCCGTCTAACCTTCCGGCCGGAATGGGGGCCACGGTTGAGGCCTTCTGCACCACATGCCACAAGGCGAGCGTGTATGTGAGCTCCAGCGATCCGGAGAGCGTGGGAAGCATATTCGAGTACCACGGGGCCGGCCAGAATCAGCACCGGGCAGCCGGGGGGAACGACCTGGGCTGCATGGGGTGCCACGGGGGCATTGTCAATTTCGGCGATCAGCCTAAAAATCCGCCTCCCACTTACTGGCCTAACGGCGCAGCGCGTGGCAACATTCACGGGGGCAGCTTCGACTGGTCCACGACCACCTCTTTTGCAAGCGGACCTACGGATTATTTCATGCTCGGCGGCTGGATCGGGGGGTGGCAGATTAGCGGGTCCTCCGGTGAGTGCTCAGGGGGTGATTGTAACCACGGCGGTACTAGTAAGGCGGGCCAGGATTACACCAGGTAGTGCCGCGGAGGAAGCGCCCAGTGCTCCGCCATCAGTCAGGAGGGGAGAAAAACAAAGATATCGTCACGAGAGAAACACTCGAGGAAGAACCTTGGATGTCGGCTCGATACTCACTGTCAACCATCCTCCTCAATGGCCTGAGTTCCTCAAAGCTGGCCCTTGTCCTCGTGCTCCTGCTCATCCTGTTCTCCATCTGCGGTGCTGTTCTGCCGCAGGAAGGCACGATGGACCTCTCGGGGTTCGACTTGTGGCAGGCGGCCCACCCGCTCCTCACGGGCGCGCTGAAGCCCCTCGGCCTGCTCCACGTCTTCCGCTCATGGCCTTTCCTCGCCACNNTGGCGCTTTTTTCGGGCGGGTTCTGGAGCGCCGCGGCGAGATCGGACGGGCTCATCGTGCTGACCGAAGGACAGCGGGGTTTGCTGGCCCGTCACGGCGGGTCCTTCCGGCTTATCAGGGGGCGATTTCGCCCGGAGCGTGACGAAGAGTTCCTGGTTTTTCTGAAGAAGGTGCACGTAGAATACGAAAGGAAGAGATATCCGATCGCCGTTACCTCAAATCTTGAGATTCTCTCCCACGGGAGGGAAGCGGCCGAGGGAGAAGTCAAATTCAACGAGCCTTTTACCCACGATGGCCTGACGTTCACACAACGCGAGACGGGCTTTTCCCCTCGCCTCGTGATTCGGGACAAGGGAAGCGGAAGGCTCCTCCTCGACTCCTTCGTCGCCCTCAAGACCTTCGGCAAGGGGGGAGAGAGGGAGTACCGGGATTTTTTGCCATTGCCCTTTTTGAAACAACGGGTCATAATTACGCTCTATCCGAGCTTCTCTCGGGATAATGACACGGTGAGAAAGGCCGGGGACGAGCCCGACAGCCCTCTCCTCCTCATAGAGATGGAGGATGGTTCCGGGCGAGTGGTCTCGCATGGGCATTTACCCGCCGGAGGTAGGCTTGCCCTGGGGAAATACTCCTTCCTCTTTGCCGGTCTGAGGCGGTGGGCGGCGTTTCAAGTCGTTCAGGACCCGGGCTACGCCGCAGTGATGCTTTCCCTCTGGCTCGGGATGGGAGCACTCGTTCTGAGGTATTTGCCGGACCTCGGGAGGTGGTTCAGGGAGGAACCGGTCCGCCGGGGAGCCCACGGAGAGAGGGGAAAGGCGACAAGGACGATGGGCTGGAGGCATGAGAAGGGAATTGAAGTCACCCTCCCTCCTACGCCTTGAGCCCATGTACACGGGTATTATCGTTTGATCGATGGAGAGCCAAATGATGCCACAGGCCGAGATCATCCTCTTCTGGGTTACG
>JABAOF010020405.1_pt3 | contig 24487 bp, 22 predicted proteins | sample 7062171 | NCBI WGS metagenome assembly JABAOF01 (sample SAMN14538628, study PRJNA623070) | marine sediment metagenome | biome: marine biome [ENVO:00000428]; feature: marine pelagic biome [ENVO:01000023]; material: deep marine sediment [ENVO:00002113] | place: India: Gulf of Khambhat ...
GGTTAGGGTGGGAGGTCCCATCGGTTTCAGCCGAGATCGGCACATTTGGGCTACTAGAGTTGGATGTTGAGGATACCGCGGAGGTGCTGTTGCGCTTCAAGGAGGGCGTCCTTGCGAGCGTTCACCTGGATTATAATCAGCGACCTGCTAGCCACTGGTTGGAGATCGTCGGCACCGAAGGTACGATCCGGTGGGACGGTCTAACTGGTGAGACACGTTGGTGGTCTTCCAGAAAAGTTGTGTGGCAAGAGATCCATGCTTCAGAGAAATTCGAACGCAACGATATGTTCCTGGATGAGATGAGACATTTTTTAGAGATTTTGGATGGGAGAGCAACACCGCTATGTTCGCTGGAAGATGGCATTCGGGTTCTGGAGATCGTGCTTGCGGCTCATCAATCGGCCGTAAGTGGTCATAGGGTTTCATTGAAATGATACGGATCCTTTTCCCATGCCATCCAGGAGGAAAAATCAATTGAACACGGAAGAACCCTTTGCCAGATTTAATTTGAGTGGGCGTGTCGCGATCATCACCGGTGGCGCCGGGATGCTGGGAACTCAATATTGCCACACCTTAGCATCCGCGGGTGCTCATGTGGTCGTCGCAGATATCGATGGACAGGGCGCGCGTCAATTGGCGAACCAAGTAACCGAATCAACTGGCATTGAAGCCATCAGCATTGAGGCTGACGTTACCCAACCGGATTCAGCACAAGCGATGGTGGCGACGGGACTCGGTCGTTTCGGTCGGATTGATATCTTGGTCAACAACGCTGCTTTAGATCCCAAGTTTGACACTGAGCATGCTGGAAAGCACACCAATAGCTTCGAGGATTTTCCTTTCGACGCCTGGCAGAAGGCGATATCCGTCAATATCACAGGTATGTTTCTCTGCGCACAAGCTGTTTCGCCTGCGATGCTAAAAGAAGGCCGAGGGGTCATCGTTAACATCTCCTCGACCTATGGACTGGTTGGACCTGACCAACGTTTGTATCAACGAGAGGGTCAAGAACCACTCTATAAACCCGTGACTTACACCGTCTCTAAAGCGGCAGCAATTGGACTGACTCGATATTTATCGACGTATTTTGCTGGGAAGGGAATCCGGGTAAATGCGTTGACACCCGGGGGCGTTTATGCAGGTCATGATGATGAGTTCGTACGTCGTTATTCTGCGAAGACGGTATTAGGTCGAATGGCGGAGCCAGAGGAGATAGCGAGTGCACTTTTGTTCCTTGTCTCAGACGCTTCGGCGTACATGACGGGAGCAAATCTCGTCGTCGATGGAGGCTGGACGGCATGGTAGAGAATCCCGAAGTATTGGCTATAGTGCCGGCGCGTGGAGGATCGAAATCGATCCCCCGCAAGAACATACGACCCCTGGCGGGTCATCCACTATTGGCCTACAGCATCGCAGCGGGCCTTCAAGCTGTTTCGGTCACGCGTGTGATTCTTTCAACAGATGACGAGGAGACCGCTGACATCGCTCGGGGATATGGAGCGGAGGTGCCATTTCTGCGTCCACAAGAATTGGCCACCGATACCACGCCTGACCTGCCGGTTTTCCAACATGCTTTGGGTTGGCTGGAAACGGAGGAGGGATACCGCCCTGATGTTGTGGTTCAACTTCGGCCCACATCTCCGATGAGACCACTAGATTGTGTAGATACAGCTGTTGAGATGTTACTCGCCAAAACTGAAGCTGACTCAGTCCGAGGCGTGGTACCTTCAGGGCAAAATCCCTACAAAATGTGGCGGATAAGTGAAGATGGGCATTTGAAGCCTCTGTTGAGCAATGATCTTGATGAACCCTACAACATGCCACGACAGGAGTTACCACTGACTTACTGGCAGACCGGTCATATTGATGCTATCCGGCCAGCCACCATCATGGAAAAGAGTTCGATGAGCGGTGACATCATCCTCCCTTTGATCTTAGATCCAGCGTATACGGTTGATATCGACACCCTGCGCGATTGGCAGTGGACGGAATGGAGGATGCTCCACGGTGACATGGATTTCGTCCGACCGAGGATGGGTCCACGCCCGTTGCCTGAAAAAGTAGATTTGGTTGTGCTCGATTTCGACGGTGTCTTAACGGACAACAGGGTTTGGGTGGACGCTGATGGACGAGAGTTGGTCGCCGCTCATCGCGGTGATGGCTGGGGTATAGCCCGATTAAAGGAACTGGGTATTGAGATCGTCGTTCTCTCCAAAGAAACGGATCCAGTGGTGGCGGCTCGATGCAAAAAGCTCGGTTTGCCATGCGTTCAGGGTTTAACGAATAAAGTCGAGGTCCTGCAGCAGATGATGGTGAAGCGGGGGATCGATCCGGAAAACACCCTCTATCTTGGGAACGATGTCAACGACCTCCCCTGTTTCCCCGTGGTAGCCTACGCTGTAGCAGTTGCCGACTCCCACCCTGAGGTCATCGTGCGAGCTGATCTGGTACTCGACCGGCCAGGAGGTCATGGAGCGGTTCGTGAGTTGTGCGATCTTTTGATTAAACATCTGAAAGAAGAGGGATGAAATGAGTAGAGAGATTCGCATTGGAGAAAGTTTGATCGGAGATGGCCATCCCACGTTCATTGTGGCGGAGATCGGTATCAACCACAACGGGGACATTGAGTTAGCAAAAGCGCTCATCGGCGCTGCGATTCATGCTAGGGTAGACGCGGTTAAATTTCAAAAACGGACTCCAGAACTGTGTGTTCCTGAAGAGCAACGCCACCAAATGCGTGAGACCCCTTGGGGATACATCTCCTACATGGAGTATCGAGAGCGAATGGAGTTCGGAGAAGCTGAATATCGAGCGATTGATGAATACTGTCGTGAACAAGGCATAAAATGGTTTGCTTCAGTATGGGATGAGCCCTCTGCTGATTTCATCGAGCCTTTCGATCCTGTCTGTTATAAGATCCCTTCGGCGGCGTTGACAGATCATTCTTTATTGAGCCATGTGAGAACAAGAGGCAAACCGGTGATCCTCTCCACAGGGATGTCCACAATGGATGAGATACGGGATGCCGTGGAGGTTCTGGGTACCGAGGACTTGTTGATCGCGCATGCGACAAGTACATACCCCTGTGACCCTGACGAGCTGAATCTGCACATGATCGAAACATTGCGTGAGGCTTTTCCATGTCCCATTGGTTATTCGGGGCACGAGGTTGGGTTGGTCCCCACTGTGATCGCAGTCGCGCTTGGTGCATCTATGGTTGAACGCCATATAACCCTTGATCGAGCGATGTGGGGTAGCGATCAAGCAGCGTCCGTGGAACCAGGTGGGTTTGAACGTCTGGTGAAGTACATCCGTGTTACAGAGGAATCACTCGGTGATGGCGTCAAGCGCGTGTATGCGAGTGAACAAGTTTCATTGTCGCGCCTACGCAGGTTTAGGAGATAAATGATCACACCTGGCAAGATCCTACGAACGGGGAGTTTCCTTTTACAGACCTGGTTGGAATCTCACCGTCATGGACCTAGGCTTCGTAAAATCGAAGCCGCGATCGCTTCGAATGAACCTACACCCTCCGCGGAGGTCTATCCAGTATTGTTCTTCAATGCTTCCACTCGGACATGGGGGATAAGCCAGAATGCCGCGTTTGGTCTACTCGCCTCGTGGGGGCTTCGTTTGAGCGGTGTGCCAATAAGATATTTCGTTTGCAACGCCGGGTTGGAACAGTGTGTTCTTGGCACGGTGCGTACTCGCCTGGAACGCTCACCACCATGTAAACTTTGTTATCGGCTCAGTTATCAAATGTATCCCCGAAAACTGACGGATTTCTTGGATCCACCGCCCGAAGGATGGGGCGGTTTACCCCGTTTTGATCATGTGAAGACGCTCGATGAATTACGAGATGTTGAAGCGGAAGGTTTACCGCTTGGGGAGCTCTGTCTCCCCTCATTACGCTGGGTTTTACGAAGACATAACATCCAGGATACCGAAGTTGTTCGGGAACTATACTGCAAATACTTGCGCGCTGGCATGCACCTCACTCGCAACTTCGAAAAGATGATCGTTACAAGGCGTCCACGGGCCGTCGTAGTCTTCAATGGGGTGACCTTTCCCGAAGCCATTATCAGACAGTTAGCGCTGAGGCATGACATCCCTGTGATCACACATGAAGTGGGTATTCAACCTTTCTCAGCGTTCTTCAGTCATGGAGAAGCGACAGCATATCCGATCGACATAGAAGATGATTTCGTCTTATCTAGTGAGGATGAAAGAGTCTTGGATGAGCATCTATCCCGTCGTTTCAAAGGGACATTCAGTATGGCGGGGATCCAGTTTTGGCCGGAAATGCATGGGTTGGAAGAACGACTCCTTGCTAAAGCAGATTCCTTTCGCCAGATCGCTGCCGTGTTTACCAACGTGATCTTTGACACAAGTCAGGTTCACGCCAATATTGTCTTCCTCGACATGTTTGACTGGCTTCGTCAAATCGTAGCCTATACTCGTAAACATCCTGAAACTTTGTTCGTCGTTCGAGCTCATCCCGATGAGTTACGAAAGGGGAAGGAGAGTCTGGAAACTGTTGAGCAAGTGCTAAATGCGGAAGGGGCTCTCGAACTCAACAACCTTTACTTCATCTCTCCGAAGGAATATGTTAGTTCGTATGAATTGATCGAAAAGTCCAAGCTGGTGTTGGTTTATAACTCCTCGATTGGGTTAGAGGCAACCTTACTAGGAAGGATAGTTCTTTGCGGAGGCCAATCAAGATACAGCGATTATCCGACCGCGTACTTCCCGACAACGCCAGAGGCATATTTCCAGCTTGCGGATCGCTTCCTTAATGAGGCTGATCCCTTAACGCCGGAAGAATTCGTCTACCAAGCTCGAAGGTTTACATATTACCAAAACTTCTTCACTTCATTGGATTTTTCTCCATTTCTCACTTCGCATTCCAGATTTCCGGGATATCTTAATTTTTCAGATTTCAATCCCTTGGACCTTCATGTAGATCGATGCGACGAAATTAGGATCATCCGTGACGGTATCCTTGAAGGAAAACCACTGGTTTATCAAGAAGCGCGAATGCGTAGTTAGGAATTAGAGACTTGCTCAACGATACCCAACTTAAGATTTGGTAAAGAATGGCTGATCTGAAATCAAACCTAAAGCAAATAACCCCTGAACCGATCTGGAAAGCCGCCTCCAACACATATTGGTGGTGGTTCAATCGTGGACGACACCAACTAGCTGCAGCATTCAGCCCTCGTTTTCGGCAGAGCATGGAATTGTTACGCGAATACCGAGATCGGCACAAAGGAGAGCGCTGCTTCGTCATCGGTAATGGCCCCAGCTTAAAGAGAACAGACTTGAGTCGATTAAAAACTGAGATCACTTTTGGTCTCAATCGGATTTATTTACTTTTCCCTGAGCTCGGGTTTACTACGACCTACCTTGTCTCTGTGAATACATTGGTCATAGAGCAGTGTGCAGATGAGTTCATGCAGTTGGCGCTCCCAAAATTCTTTACTTGGCGTGGCCGACGATGGACAGCAGCGGATCCAGGGGTGGTATTTCTGGATACGGATTACACCCAACCTGAAACTTTCTCACCTGAGGCTGCAGGTCGGATTTATGAGGGCTGTACGGTGACCTACGTTGCCCTTCAACTTGCATTCCACATGGGATTTGAGCGCGCAATCCTAATAGGTGTTGACCACCACTTTAAAGCGCAGGGTCCACCCAATGTAGAGGTTGTCTCGGGTGGTTCTGATCCAGACCATTTTCACCCCGAGTATTTCGGCAAAGGTTTCCGCTGGCAGCTACCCGATCTTGAATGTGCCGAGAGAGCCTATCGCCTAGCGCGCGAAGCGTACAAGACAAAAAGCCGGCAGATCTTAGATGCTACCATTGGCGGCAAGTTAACCGTCTTTCCGAAGATCGATTACGACAGTTTGTTTTCGTCGTAAGAGCCTTACAAAGAGACAAACCCAACAAACATAAGCCATGGGTTAATGCAGGCGCGATAGAAAAAGGGAGAGAAGCATGCCGGAAGCTGAGAAATCTAAAGAGATCACATTGGGTTCATGGCTCTCATTGGGAAGTCCTTACGTGACGGAGATCATGCTAAAGGCTGGGTTTGATTGGCTGGTGATCGATATGGAACACAGCGCCGCAAACTCATTATCTCGTGTCCAGCAATTGATTCAAATCATCGATCTAGGCGGTTGCATTCCCCTTGTTCGTGTACCAATAAACGACTCGACGATCATCAAGCAGGTGATGGATGCGGGTGCTCATGGTGTGATCGTGCCCATGGTGAACAACCGGAAGGATGCAGAAGAAGCTGTGGCAAGAGTTCGATATCCCCCACGAGGTAAGAGAGGTGTCGGTTTATGGCGTGCACAAGGATATGGAAGAACATTCGAAGAATATGGCGCGTGGTTGGAACAATACTGTACAGTCATCGTGCAAATTGAACACATCCATGGGGTGAAGAATTTGAATGATATCCTTAATGTGGAAGGCATAAATGGTTTCATCATTGGGCCCTATGACTTGTCGGCTTCATTAGGTGTGCCTGGTGGCTTTCAAAAACCGGTTGTCGTTGATGCGTTAAATGAGATCGAAGATATCGCAGCTGCGACGGAGAAATGGGCCGGGTTCCATATCGTTCATCCGGACCATGACCAATTAAAAAGTACCATTGAACGAGGGTATGATTTCATAGCTTATGGAGTTGATTTCACATTCCTTACCCACATCGTGGATCATGAAATGGGTTTCGTGAAAGAGATGATTGGTTCTTCGAGGTGGAGTGGGTCTTCGCTTGCGAAGAAGGAATAACATGCACAAAGTTTTAATCTCAACTTCCTCTTTTGGACAATGTGGAACCAAGCCATTAGATTTACTGACCAAGGCTGGTTTCGAACCCATTATCAATCCTTATGGTAGGAGGTTGACGGCGGATGAGGTTGTTACGTTAGCTCACGGTTGTATTGGAATTGTCGCTGGGCTAGAGCCATTGGATCGTTATGTGCTGGATCAATTGCCTACACTACGGTGCATTAGTCGAGTAGGAGTAGGTATGGATAATGTAGATCTTCAAGCAGCGGCCGTAAAGGGAGTCGAGGTACGAAACACTCCCGATGGACCTACAATAGCGGTTGCGGAACTCACGGTTGGGTTGGCATTGGCGCTTCTGAGGAGGATCCCACATGCGGACCGGAACCTTCGAGATGGGGTATGGCAAAAGGAGATGGGATCCTTATTGCATGAGAAAACGATAGGTATTGTGGGTCTGGGGAGAATTGGAAGAAAAGTTGCGGAGTTATTTCTAGCTTTAGGTTGTGTTGTTGTCGCTACCGATCCATTTCCGCAACATGAATGGCTAAAACGCTATTCTGTCTCGTTGATCCCTTTAAATGACCTGCTAAGTCAAAGCGATATTATCACGCTTCATCTGGCTCATGAACCAGGCGCAGAACCTATCATCGGAACAGAAGAAATTCGTCGGATGAAGAAGACCGCGTTCCTATTGAATCTAGCGCGCGGGGAGGTCCTGGATGAAGACGCGTTGTATCGCGCTTTAATTGAGAATAGAATCAACGGCGCAGCATTGGATGTATATAGTGTGGAGCCATACCATGGTCCACTTGTCAAGCTTGACAATATCGTTCTTACCCCTCATCTAGGCTCATATGCGCGTGAAGGACGACTGCGGATGGAAATTGCTGCGGTTCAGAATCTTTTGAACGTTCTTCTGAGTGAAGATGTAGGATCCTGAAGGTCAGGAGATGAAACTTAAAGTAGGCATCGTCGGTCTGGGAAAGATGGGTCTGATCCGGAGACGTTTTCTTGAGGACCACNNCGGAGACGCGTTCTTGAGGACCACCCCAAAGCTGACGTTGTTGCCGTTTGCGATCCCACGCTGGAAGATCGACCAAGCCGTGAGGGCGGGGTGTTGCAGACGACCGATTATCGTGAGGTCTTTCAAGAGGACTTGGACGTGCTCTTTGCATGTACCCCGAATAATGTCACAGCGGAGGTTGTCGTCGCGGGGATCGAGAAAGGATTACATGTATTCTGTGAAAAACCCCCAGGACGCGATCTTACAGACACCCGTGCCATCCTAGAAGCGGCCTCTCACAAACCCAAGTTGAAAATTAAATTCGGTTTCAACCATCGCTATCACGACAATGTCATCCAAGCCCACGCTCTTCTTCAAAGTGAGCGTCTTGGAAAATTGCTCTGGATGCGTGGGGTTTATGGGAAATCTGGTGGCGTTGGCTTCGAGGAAGGATGGCGGAGCGATCGGAGAACCGCTGGCGGTGGGATCCTCCTTGATCAGGGGATACACATGTTGGATCTCTTCCGTCTTTTCGGGGGTGAATTCGATGATGTCCGCAGTATGGTGACCAACAGTTATTGGCCCATAGAAATCGAGGACAACGCCTTCGCATTGCTACGTAACCCGCAGGGTGTCGTCGCAGTCTTGCATTCCTCTTCTACCCATTGGAAACACACATTCCTACTTGATTTATGTTTCACTGAGGGTCACCTTACATTGGAGGGCATTCTTTCGAGCACAGGGAGCTATGGACCGGAAATGCTCATCGTCTCTCGTCGGCAATTTGAAGACGAGACCTTTGCCCTCGGGAAACCAAGGCAGGAGGTCGTGTACTTTGATACGGATCGCTCGTGGGAGCGTGAGATCCAAGAGTTCATCGATTGTATTGTTAATGATAAACCGATCGAGGTCGGCACCTTAAATGATGCCTGGAAAACCATGGAACTAGTTTACAAGATTTATGCTGCCGACGAGGTATGGAGACATGCCACTGTAGCAGCGGAGGAATTGGAACAATCTGCAGAACACTAGCCCGGACTGGAGGAGATACAGTGAGAAGGGTAGTTGTCCAGGATGATTTACGAGAAGCACAGATTCGCCCTGACAGTGGGTTCAATACCTATATTGAATTATTGGAACGCGACTTACAAGCTTTTCTCGCTGATGCAGTTCTTGTTGATCTGAATGCTTGCCCAGCCTGTGGGCATCCAGATGCTGACCCTGACTTTGAGAAGATGGGCATTCGCTATGTAAGATGTGTTCATTGTCGGACATGTTATGCCTCACCAAGACCCGAGATGGAGGCCTTGGATCACTTCTATGCAGAATCTGACGCCATCCAGTATTGGAATTCGTCCGTAGCCCAAAGAACGGCCCCAGCTCGGAAGCAATATATTTTCGGCCCTCGAGCTACCTGGGTGTTAGAAACAGCAGGGGTTTATCAACAAGGAGACGGTCTTTTGGTGGATTTCTACACCAAATACCCGGCGTATCTTGAAGAGTTGAAAGCCAAAGGTTCATTCTCTCAGATCCTTATTCGTAAACCAGCGGTATCTGTTGAAGATCTGATCCCTTTAGGGGATTTCGAGGTCGTTAACTCGATTGAGGATGGTACCATCTCAGTAATCTCTGCATTTGAGGTGATTGAGCGCTTATTTGATCCCCTCTCCTTTTTGCAACACATTCACCGGATGTTGCGACCGGGAGGACTGATCTTTCTCACGACACTCAGTATCAGCGGTTTCGATTTGAGCGTCTTGCGTGAGAAGGCTCGGAATCTATTGCCCCCGACTCATCTGACTCTGCCCAGTTATGAGGGAATCCATACCTTGATAGAGCGAGGTGGTTTTTCCTTGGTTGAATTTAGCACACCCGGTCAATTGGATGTCGCCCTTGTCCTTGATGCGTTACAGCGCGATCCGGAAATCGCACTTCCACCCGTGATCGATTCTGCTCTCCGTCGTCGCGGGGAGAACGTTCATGAGGATCTTCAGGATTTCCTACAAAAGGCGAACCTCAGTTCACACGTTTGGATTACGGCGCAAAAAATGGTGTCTTGAGGTAATGAGATTTTCAGTCATCGAATGAACATATTGATCGGATAGGGAGGATACATTGGAATTCGTGACAACATCGGATGTGAAAGAATTCACGCAAAACTATGTGAAAAGACTGGGACAACTTCTGGCGTCCCTAGATCTGGATGCTTTAGCCGCGCTTATCGATCAGATCGAGCGTGTGCGGGCAGCAGGGAAGACAATCTTTCTTATCGGCAATGGGGGGAGCGCAGCGACGGCAAGCCACATGGCGGAAGACTTGGCTTTTGGAACTCGAATGCGAGAAGGTGCAAGAATAAAAGCGTTAAGCCTAACCGACAACCAGCCATTTGTAATGGCAGCCGCGAACGATATTGGTTATGAAAGCATCTTTGAAGAACAATTAAAAAATCTCATGCGTCCGGGTGATCTACTGATCGCGATTTCTGCAAGTGGCAATTCTCCCAACGTGGTCAGAGCCGTTGATTTTGCCAATCGTCACGGAGGGATTAGTGTTGGATTGGTTGGATTTGATGGCGGGCAGCTTAAAGAAAGCTGCCATATTCTGTTACATGTAGAAACGGAACATGGGGAATACGGTCCGGTGGAAGACATGCATTTGATCATCGACCATATCATTACTGAATTCCTTATTCAGAATGGATAACAAGGTTGTTCTATTGTATTTTCGTGCGTTCCTTAATGATCGACGTTAAATTCTGAAAAACCTTTGAGATGAACAAATTCCTCAATGAGAACGAGGCGGAAATTTTGCAGAAGATCAGGGGTTTAATCCTGGATATGGATGGCGTCTTACATATCGGACCCCGTCCAATCGAAGGCTTACAAACCTTTATAAACTTTACGCATAGGCGATCTTTGAAATTATTCTATGTCACAAATAACTCCACGCTGACTCCCGTGGCCCTTTGTGAGAGGTTATCAGGATTTGGGATCCATGTCAGTGAGACTCAAATCATCACATCGGCTACAGCAACGGCACGATATCTGACAGAAGTCTTCCCTGATGGTGGAGATGTATTTCTTGTTGGAGAGGAGGGACTACATCAGGCAGTGAAAGATGCAGGTTTTGAGATTAGCGATAAGATGCCCATGGCTGTCGTGGTCGGTTTAGACCGGGGTATCGATTATCTGAAAATTAGCACCGCAGCGACTGCGATATTAAATGGAGCGCGATTTGTGGCTTGTAATGTCGATTCCGGCGCACCAAAACATGACGGGATTGCACCTGGAGCGGGATCTATGGTGGCCGCCATCCAAGCCGTTGTCCAAATTCCTCCGGTGGAAATTGGGAAACCGGAACCAAGGATGTTCCATGAAGCGGTGCAAAGATTGGGGTTAAATCCTGAGGATTGCGCAGCAGTAGGGGATCGTCTGGATATAGATATCGCAGCCGCACATTTGGCTGGTTTACCCAGTATTTTAGTTCTATCCGGTATGACCCGACCGGAGATGATCGAAGGATCGTTGTATCCTCCGGATTTGATATTCGAAGATATCATTGAGATGGTAAACCGTTGGGAACTCTCTCTTGGAGTACCAAGTATATGATCACTACTGAGGGTGTCGATCAAGGTCTGTCTTCGATCATCGCTCTGGTCCCGATGAAGGGCCATTCAGAGCGCGTCCCTGGAAAAAACCTGCGAGCAATGTGTGGTAAACCGTTGTGCTACTGGATCTTAAACGCGCTAAGTAATAGCGAGTTCATCGATCGTATTGTTGTAAACACGGATAGTCCAGAGATCGCGCGAGAAGCTACGAAACTCTTCGACGTGAAGATTATCGATCGTCCGCTTCATCTTCAAGGAGATTATTTTGTTGCCAATGACCTGATTGCCTACGATCTGTCACAACTTCCTGATGAAAATTTCTTTCTTCAAACCCACAGCACAAATCCATTGTTGAAGAGCGAGACTATCGATCGAGCCATCGACGCATTCTTCCGACAAAGCAAGTTCGATTCATTATTTTCAGTGACGGAGTTACACACTCGTCTTTATTGGGCAGATGGTACACCAATGAATCACAATCCCTCAAACCTCATCCGCACCCAAGACATGGAACCTATCTATGAAGAGAACTCATGCATCTATATCTTCTCAAGGGCATCATTCAGTGCGAACAAAAACCGCATCGGTGAGTCACCGATGATGTTCCCTATCGATCGTTTTGAAGCGGTGGATATTGATGAGGAATATGATTTCCTTCTCGCTGAAGCGTTGTTATCTGCACGCTTAGGGAAATCGGACTGATCTGGAATGCTCGTTGCGGGCGATTCTTCGATCCCATCCTCACAAGTCTATCAGCTCTATAAGTCTTTTCCAGGAACTGAGGATAACCCAGTCTTCGTTTGACGAATGGCACGAAAAGTGCAGATCGCGCCCCTTTATCGCTGAATTGAGCCCATAGCACAAAAACCACTCGGCATGGCACAACGGTGGAGAGTGAATATCAAGTGCAGTGACCATCGATGTAAGTTAGGATGTACATCTAGGACAAAGGCAAGAAGAATTCCATCCTGCCAAGCAAAGGCTGATAAGTGGTGTTCCGTTTGGTGGATAGAATTTAATTTGCGTTCGGTCGACTTTTCATGATCCTTGGAGTAATTCGTCAATTACGCTTTCTACGGAGCGATTTATGAAGGAGAGAAGCCGAGAATGGCGCTGAGAGTATTGCTTTCTGCCCCGTATATGGTACCGATTGTTGATCGATTTCGGCCGATCTTTGAAGCCAATGGCATTCAACTCATCGTCCCTGAGGTGATCGAGCGGCTTTCGGAGGAGCAACTTATGGCTTATGCGGGGGAAGTCGATGGCGTACTTTGTGGGGATGACCGTTTTTCAGTCTCTGTGCTCGAAGCATATACACCTCGGCTGAAGGTGATATCTAAATGGGGGACAGGTATCGATGCTATTGATTCCGATGCTGCAGCTCGACTGGATGTACAAGTGTGCAACACCCCAGGTGCTTTCACCGATCCCGTTGCCGATAGTGTGATGAGTTTTTTGCTGGCTTTTGCTCGCTCTGTTCCTTGGATGGATCGAGCGATGAAAGCAGGTCGTTGGGAGAAAATCCCAGGTCGGGCACTCAGAGAATGTACATTGGGGGTTGTAGGGGTGGGGAATATTGGGAAAGCCGTTTTGCGCCGAGCGCGCTCGTTTGGTATGCGGTTGTTGGGGAATGATATCGTAGAGATTGATCAAGCGTTCCTTTGGGATGTTGGGGTAGAAATGGTGACGTTGGATCAACTTCTCTCATTGGCCGACTTTGTGAGTCTGAATTGCGATCTCAATCCTAGCTCGTATCGTCTCATCGATCGCGCAGCGTTCATTAAAATGCGTCCTGATGCTGTGTTGATCAATACCTCAAGAGGACAGGTAATTGATGAAAATGCGCTCATTGAAGCACTTCAACGAGGTCAGATCGCGGGAGCGGGGCTCGATGTCTTTGAGGACGAACCTTTACCTGAAGATCATCCATTCATGTCGATGGATAATGTCCTTTTATCGCCCCACAATGCAAACAGCAGCCCGGGGGCTTGGGAGCGAGTACATAAAAACTCAATACGAAACCTGTTTGAAGGATTGGGCAAAGAATTTGCGGAAGGGGCTGAGATATAGTGGAATTATAAATTCATTATGCTGCAGCTAATTAGTGCCAATGCAGAGATATTTCAGTACGCGTTACTTTTGGCGCTATTCACTAGATCGAGACTTGGGTAACGAACTCAGAATGGGAGATTAAAACCTTGTTAATCGTCTTTCCGATGTTGGCCTTCATGGGATTTTTTCTCATTTTAGGCAAACCTGATTCGGAAAAGGGGTGGGAAAGAGCTTTCTTTCGAGCCTCCGTCCTTTGGGGGACTTATCTAATCCTCCTGACTGAGGGATTAAGTTTATTCGAGGCGATTACACCATTCGGTTTAACCATGGGATGGCTCGTTCCTATTCTTGTTTCAGTTAGCGTTTTGGTATCCCGAGCGAACTTTAAACTTCCTATCAAGCTGTCAAATGTGAAATTTCCTGAGAACCGATGGGATCAACTTCTTGTATTGGCCATCGTCGTCATCATCGGGCTGACTGCATTGTTAGCATGGTTAAGCCCTCCTCAAACCTGGGATTCTCTCAACTATCACATGGCTCGTGTTGCCCATTGGGCTCAGCAAAGGGCGGTCCGTCATTATGTAACCGGCGTCGGGTTTCAAAACAGCATGCCGCCTGGGGCAGAGATCGCAATGCTCCATGCTTATGTGCTGATGGGTAGCGATCGGTTAACGCCCTTCGTGCAGTGGTTCGCCATGCTGGGCTGTCTGGTTGGGGTTTTTTATCTTGCGAGGCAATTAGGTATCGGTTCATTGGGGCGATTGATGGCATTGATTTTTGTTGCTACGATTCCGATGGGGATCGTCCAAGCCTCAAGTACAGTGACCGATTATACCGTTGCATTTTGGATCGTATGTGTTTCTTATGAGAGCGTGAGGATGTTGAAAGGTGAAATTACCTACAGGGAGGTGGTGTATATCAGCCTCGCTGCAGGAATGGGATTGGTGACCAAACCAACAGCTGTCGCATATGTGCTCCCATTCGCAGTCCTAGTTGCATTCGTAGTGTTTCGACGATTATCGATTTCGCAAGCCCTTCGCTCCACGGCTCTTTCTTTCACGCTCATTCTCATCCTGAATGCCGGTTATTTACTCCGCAATACGGCGCTATATGGCAATCCTATTGCCAGCGAGGGTCGAATTTCATTTCATATTAATGAAACAATGGATGCCCGAGTGTTTCTCTCCAACACGTTACGCAATATCAGTTTACATGCTGGGACACCATCGCCATATGTCAACAAGGCGATTTACCTAGTTGTTGACAAAATCCACGAATTCATCGGGCTGGATGTGGATGATCCCCGGACAACAGCGATAACCAACTACAAGGTGTTCAAGCCAACGACCAACGAGGATAAGACGACGAATCCGTTACATGCGCTTCTCATTCTCATCACGTTTGTCAGTTTACTCGTCAAACGGAAGGACATCGAACCAAACATTTTCAAACTCAGTCTCGTTGTCGCAGCGACCTTCCCAATGATTAGCTTGATAATCAAATGGATGGTTTTCAATGGCCGTCTGCACCTACCATTTTTCGTCCTTTTTGCTCCCACTGTTGGGTATACCCTTGATCGATTCCTCAAGCCTAACGGTGTAAGAGCCGTCGCGACTATCCTACTTCTGACTTCATGGCCTTGGCTAATGAGCATACAATCTCGGCCTTTGATCACCAATTCACAATCCTTCGTGGAGAGTGTGCTCGTTACGCCTCGCGAGGATTTGTATTTTGCTAACGGTTGGCATTTGAAAGAGCCTTATCTTGAAATGGCTGAGGAGATCAAGAAGACCAATTGCTCTAATGTTGGCATATTATTACCTGGTAATGGCGCGGAGTATCCATTATGGGTATTTTTAGATGCGCCCAAAAATGTTCCAAGGATAGAATGGATAGACGCTGGGATAACTTCGCAATACACCGATCCTGACTTCGTTCCCTGTGCCGTGATTTGTCAGGGGTGTCCCGAGGATCAACCCTTTTTCAATGATTTACCTCGAGTATACAAACATCACCCAACGAAGTTCCAACTTTTCCTAGAGGTGCAAGAAGGCGCATCTCTCCCTTGTAGACAGCTCTCATTGCATAGCCATCGTCTATAAAGAATAGTCGATTCTCATTCCTATTTTTGATAATCCATCTTAGGTAGAATTTTCACGTTATACTTGGTGCTCGACGGAAAAACTGATATCACATTTGCATGGTGAGCGATGTGATAATAAGTTGAAGAGCCATCACATACCTTTGAACCTTTTCCATCAATTGGACCCAGGTTGTTATCGAGGTATGTAAACATAAACAAACAGCAGAACTGAAACCCAAAGGATATTGAGTGAAGCCCGAGAAGAGCGATTTGCCTCTAGTATCGATCGTAACACCATCGTTCAATCAGGCGATATTCTTGGAGGACACTCTTCAATCAGTCCTGAACCAGGATTACCCAAGTATCGAGTACATTGTGATCGATGGTGGCTCGACAGATGGGAGTCAAGATATCATCAAACGATATGCGGATCGCCTTGCTTTCTGGATATCGGAACCCGATCGTGGACAAGCGGACGCGATTAATAAAGGGCTGCGAAGAGCGAAGGGTGAGATCGTCGCCTGGCTTAACTCGGATGATATGTATGTGGCAGGTGCGATTCATAAAGCGGTCCTAACCCTCAGAGCCAATCCTAAAGCGGGTATGGTCTATGGCGATGGACTGATGGTTGATTCCCAGGGCCGATTACTTGATCGACATAGGTATCGAAGCTATGGAGTTTTAGATCTTCTCTGTTTTGATGTCTTGCTACAGCCGACTGTGTTTATGAGACGTGATGTATTGAAGGATGTGGGGTATTTGGGGGAGGAATACCATCTGGTTTTGGACCACGAATTATGGATCCGTATTGCTTCTCGTCATCCAATCATCCATGTGCCATCATTCTGGGCCATCGAGAGAACACACACCGAAGCGAAAACGGTTGCTCGTGCTGCTGGTTGGGTGGAGGAAGCGGAACGATTCTTGGAGTGGGCTGAAACAACAGAGGATCTTGGTCCCATCATTGACAAACATCGGCGAAAGGTTTTGGCTAGTCTGGATACCTTTGCTGCTCGCCGTTTGATAGACGCTCGACGATATGGGGAAGCCGTGAACCGTATGGTCAAAGCAATGCGGCGATACCCACCTGCTGCGGCTCGTTATTGGCACAAAGCCGTGCAGGCTTCCTTAAGTGCTGTTGGTCTAGAGAGATTGTTCTTTAGCTATCGGGATCTACGCAGAAGATTTCAGTACGGAGATCAGCGGGTTGTTCTAGGTGATCGCGGTGCAGAGCTAGAGAGCGTCTGAGTATCTAGCCACTGCCGTCCTGAGGTAATTGAAACATATAGGCGATTAGAATAGCTGCACACCACGATGAGAATTGAGAGTTGATGGCTTTATTTAAGAGAATTCCTTTTCATCCATTTCTATTTGGTTTCTACGCGATTATGGCGATGCTGGCCTCAAATATTGGTCAGTTGGAGGTGACAACCACCTTTCGCTCCTTGGTTGTGGTTCCGTTGGGGATTTTGATCCTTCTTTTCTTATCGAGATTGGTTGTCAAGGATTGGTATAAGGCTTCTATTATCTTATCGCTCCTCGTTGTGCTGTTCTTTTCCTTTGGCCACGTCTATCTTGCGCTCGAAGAAGTTTATGTTTTTGGAGAACCACTCGGTCNNCCTCGGTCCGTTGTGGATGATGATAGCTCTTCTTGGATCATGGTGGGTACTTAAAAAGGGGCGGGATCTCGCCCAGATCAATCAGGTATTGAATACAGTTGGAGTGTTGGCATTAGCCTTTCCAGTTATTCAGATTGTGGTTTTTGGATTACAAACACCTTCGATTGGCCCCGATGAAGAAGTGTTAGTGGTTGAAAATGTTGGCACGGCCCCACTTGTAGATTTGCATGTGCCAGAAGGAGAAACACCACCAGATATTTATTACATCATACTGGATATGTACGTACGTAATGATGTGCTGATCGACATTTTCGACTTTGATAATTCGCCCTTCTTGGATCGATTAACCGAGATGGGATTTTACATCGCGCACTGTAGCCAGAGTAATTACACAGACACACCGTTATCAATGGCATCTTCGTTTAATGCAGCCTATATTGAATCCTTTGCTGAAGAACTGATAACCAGAAATATAGATCATTATCGTATCGAACCTTACGTGCAAAATAGCCTCGTTCTTCGGGCTTTAAAAGATCTGGGATACACTATTGTCAATATAGAATCGGGGTTCTTTCTATCTGAATGGAGAGATGCTGACATATATTTCTCTGGGAATGTGGAGGCATCGATCAGGGTCTTCACCTTCGGCGGTCTTAACGCGTTTGAGGGGATGATCCTTCAGAGCACTGTAGGCAAGTGGATCTACGATAACAGACCTTCTCTACCCGGGTTTATCCGTCCGTATCTGGATCAGCCGTACATTGAGCGACGTGATCAAATCCTCTACGCACTGGAGACACTCGAGGGTGTAGTATCCATTTCAGGACCTAAATTCGTTTTTGTCCACTTTGTCGTCCCTCATCCCCCATTTGTTTTTGGACCCAATGGCGAGTTTGTGATTCGAAATACACCTCTCACACTAAATTATGATCTCGAAGACAGAGAATGGGATCGGTATGTGCCTGGATATCGTGGCCAAGTCATTTATTTAAACAACAGATTTGAAGCTATCCTCGAAGCGATCTTGGAGGAGTCTCCGAGACCTCCGATCATTGTCCTTCAAAGTGACCACGGCATAACGCGTGTCGCTTCAGCAAGGGAGCGAGTTGCCATTCTCAACGCATACCATCTGCCAGGTGAAGGAAATGAGTCTCTCTATCCTTCAATATCTCCGGTTAATACTTTCCGTGTGATTTTTAACTCTTACTTTGGAGGAAGTTTCGATCTCTTGGAGGACGTCAGCTATTTGTGGGAGGCTGACAAGGGACCTTATGAATTTGAAGTTGTTCATGGCAGCAGTGCAGAATGTGGAGAATAGACCGAACTTCAGGTCATAAGCTCTCTTCAAAGTATAAAATTTGGTGCTTCTTTATCCCCAATGACGAACGGTATTTGGAAAAAATACGAGTGAGATGAGTCGACCAGAGTGATGGAGATGGATAAGAAATTCCCGCTTATATCGATCGTAACACCTTCCTACAACCAAGCTGGTTATTTAGACCAAACACTCCAGTCAGTTTTAAATCAGGATTACCCCCACATTGAATATATTGTCGTCGATGGCGGGTCGACGGATGGAAGCATAGAGATCATCGATCATTACGCAAATCAGCTGGCATATTGGATCTCTGAGCCGGATGAAGGTCAAACAGATGCGATTAATAAAGGCTTCGAATATGCCCATGGCGATATCTTGGCGTGGCTAAACTCAGATGACCTTTACCGCCCAGGTTCAGTAGCGGAAGCCGTTGCATATTTATATGATCACCCGGAAGTGGGGATGGTTTATGGAGACGCCGAATATATTGACGATACAGGGGAGGTTATAGGTTATTTTCCAGCAGCACAGACGGACTACAAACGATTGCGACGAGGGTATGTGCACATCCCTCAGCAAGCGTCTTTCTTTCGCGCTCGTCTTTGGCAAATGGTCGGTCCTTTAGATCCTTCCTTCTACTTCGCCCTGGATTTTGACTTGTGGGTTCGTATCGCAGCTTTGGCGCCGATTCGATATTATCCTCGTACGTGGGCTGCATTCAGATTACATCGGGATGCTAAAACCCTAGCCGAGGCGGACCGTTGTTGGCCCGAGATGATCCGAGTACATGAGAGGTTGGGGGGCGGGCGATTTTCTGTGATCTATGCGAAGTATCTTCTCCGCCGACTTTTAGAGCCTGTTATGCCATTGCGACTGCACACACGCCTATGGCTCCAACAATGGGCAATGGGGAGGCGGGCACGAGGAGATACAAATGCGGGATAGGTTTTTGTTGCGTCCAAAATGTGGTCCTACTTTACGACCTGCTGATGGATAACTTAGAAAGAACAACATTCGCATGTATGAGTTGCCAGAGTAATCGGAATGCTAAGTAATGTATTGAACCGCTTTGAAATCATAAGGATTTTCAAGAAGGTTGGTCCTTTTATCCTTCTAGCTATTCTCATTTGGGTAGCACATTTCTGGCATAGTGCGAGCTTTGGGTTGTATGAGGACGANNCACAGTGGGAACTTTGGGTTGTATGAGGACGATTACAACATGGTCTCCCGCGGGATGGCGATGTCCGGTCAAGAGTTATGGAAGACCATTAGCGCGGTATTTAAGCGATTCGAAGGTGGGAAACCGTTGCACGCGAGTATTGTATACCTGCTCTCATTTCTAGGGAACAAACTTGGGGGTCTCACCATTTTATATTGGATTGGCTATCTAATTGTTACCTTAAACGCTTTCCTGTTTTATGTGCTCCTTAGGCGGATAGCGACAGATTCCATTGCTTTCCTAGGAGCGATAGCCTATGCCCTCTACTCAGCAGATACGACTCAAGCTTTCCTTACACATGCCTTAGGTTTACAACCTTCGCTTACGTTCTTATTGTTGGCTATACATTGCTATATCTCTGGACGTCGGGTCCTATCTTACCTGTTGGCTTCTTTAACCTTGTTTACCTATGAGGTCACTTTTCCCGTCTTCTTTGCTGTACCACTTCTTGCACGAAAATGGAACAAAGAAACCCTTAAAGTTTTAGTTGGGCATGGTATAGTTCTTAGTTCGTTTCTCGCCATCTTTATCATCATCCGATATACCATCGGTGAAACCAGGGTTACTAACCTAAATTTTCCGGAGATCATAACCGTACCTGTGACCCATATGGTTCAGGGCCCTTTCATGAGTCTAAGAAGCTATATTCATCGACCCTATCAAGCTCTTCGAGCGCTGGATGGTGGTTTAATCTTCATCATAGTCTCGGCCATTCCAGCATTCATATTGGTTTTAAGAGGAACAAAGGTGGAGTGGGAGATGAATGTTAGTGGTGTAGCAAATATTATCAGAAAGGTTTATCGAGAAGGACTCATGGATTCGCTTCGTAATTCAGTTATCCCTAACCAATTACCCAGTAGGTTGATAGATTTCATCAAGTTGGGGATTTCTGGATTGGTGATGTTAATCTTGGCATACCCCTTTACATTCACTGTCTCTCCGTTATCTGTATATGGAAGGAACACGAGGGTACATTTCGCTGCAATTATTGGCGCAACAATCATATGTGCTTGTATTTGCTGGCTTATCATAAACTTGGCCGGTTCCGTGAAAGCTAAATGGATAGGTGTTCTTGTTGTAGCAATTTTTTATTCATTGATGTTGGGTTTTGGTTTTGTGGTGCAGAAAGATTACAAACGCGCTTGGGTGTTACAAAAAGAATTCTGGTCCGACGTTATACCTCTCATTCCAGATATGGAGGAGGGATCGGTAGTCCTTGTGGATCCAAGTCAGCTTTGGGACACTCTTCATATTGGCGCTAACTTTTGGAATTTACCTCGAGTACTTGATCAGATTTATATGTATCCATCTGAATGGATTGAACCACCAAGAGTGTATAGACTGATCCCTGATTGGCAGAAGCATATCATTGCGGAGGGAGGGCATTTCCAACTCAATGCCTTTACAACGTTTGCTCCTCCATCAACGTTTAAGAATGTGCATAACTCTAATGTTGTGCTGATCGAGACGAGTACAGGGCAACCTGAACGGAGGACAGAATCATTAGTTATCGATGGTGCTGAGTTTCCATTAAAAGGGTTGGAAACTCTAGGACCACCACGCTTTAAGGAAGGTTATCTTTTCGATTATTTAATTCAGGTACCCGATTTAATGCCTAGTGAAGCTGGGAAATAAGGGAAACTAGTGAATCTGTTGGTTGAAAAGATTACCACTCCATCCCATACTATTTGGTGCGTATCCCGTGCTTGCTCTGCTGGCGCACAACATCACTCAGGTTAGACCCAACGATGCTGTGAGATCTTTGGCGGTATCGATTGTGGGCACAGTAATATTGTTGTTGGTCTTGAAGCTGCTTCTCCGTGATTGGCAAAAAGGTGCCTTAGTTTGCACTTTAGCAGTTGGGTTGTTCTTCTCTTATGGACATATCTATGACCTGCTACGTCATGCTGAAGGTTTGGCAGCAGTGATTGGAAGACATCGCTATCTTTTACCTATATGGTTTCTCTCCTTTGGGATTGGGTTGTGGTGGATTTGGAAACGATTGCGGGTTGGCACATTGATTACGCTTGCATTGAATGTCACTGCGGTGGTTGCCGTCGTCTTTCCAACCATCCGCATAGCCGTTTTTGAAACGCGCTTTCAGTCTGTTCAGATTTCTAAGATCGAGCAAGATGTTGACGAGTGTGATGTATCGGTTGTACCGGGAGTATTTCCACCAGATGTCTATTACATCATTCTGGATGCGTACACGAATGGTGATACGCTTCGTGATATCTACGATTTCGATAATAGCTATTTCCTAGATGGCCTCCGCGAGAGGGGCTTTTATATTGCGCCATGGAGCCAAAGTAATTATGGTGTCACTGGGTTCTCCCTGAGCGCTTCATTAAATATGGACTACCTTGACAAGCTAGACGAAAGTTATTCACAACCTGAAACAGCAGACTTCACACCATTATGGCCCCTGTTAACCAGAAGTATCGCACGAAGGAACTTGGATTGCTTAGGTTATAAAGTCATCACCTTTGATACTGGTTACTATTGGAGTGGTTGGCGTGACGCTGATATTTTTTTTGATCCGAGCAGCACCGCGTTGGCAAAGTTTGAGCGAGCTGGTGGGATCAACGCATTCGAATCGATGCTGATAGAAAGTTCCGCAGGTCTTGTGATAACAGATGCTGCAACACTGATGCCTGATTTTGTAAAGAGTGTGATTGAAAGTCCTTATCGTGAACACCGTGCGTTAATTCTCTATCAACTCGATTCGCTTGAGAAAGTCGTACCTAGGCTTGAAGGTCCGAAGTTTGTTTTTGCTCATATACTCATCCCTCACCCTCCATTTGTTTTTGGTGCGAATGGAGAAGCGATCGATCAATTTGGGGCATTCACACTTGGGGGTGCTGATGAGGGGATGTCTTTCGAAGAGAGGACGGCGATGTACATCGCCCAAGTAAAATTCCTCAATCAACGGATTCCCTTGATCATTAATGAAATCTTGGAAAGATCAAAAATCCCACCTATCATCATTCTTCAAGGAGATCACGGTCTTGATGGACCCTTGGCAAATCAGATGGCTATTCTCAACGCCTATTATCTGCCAGAAGGTGGAGATCAACTCCTTTATGAGACGATCTCTCCCGTGAATACATTCAGGATCATCTTTGACCATTATTTTGATGGAAATTATGGATTGATTGAAGACATCAGTTATTACTCTCGTCACATTGATCCTTTTAATTTCATTCTTGTGCCGAATGAGTTTTCGACGCATGAGTAGGTATTAATTGCGTCGGTAAAAGAGATTACCACAATGCTCGTGATCATTCCCATACTTGCTTATGTAGGAATTCTTCTCTTCCTAGGCAACTTCAGTCATCAGAGTGATTGGAGACAGGTATCCTTACGGGCAGCTCTCATTTGGGGTTCCTACTTGGTCCTCCTTACTGAGGTATTGAGCCTTGCTCAGGCACTCACGCCTGAAGGGTTGAGTTTGGGATGGTTGATACCTGTTCTAAGTTCGGCAGTTTGGTTGATTGGAATGAGAAGGCGAGAGACCAAAATCCGCCTTCCCAATTATGTGTTCCCACGTGCATGGTCGGATCGAGGACTACTGATAGGTGTTCTCGTTATCCTTGGTATTACTTCATACCTTGCTTGGCACACACCTCCTCAAACTTGGGATTCGCTAAACTACCACCTTAGTCGTGTAGCCCATTGGGCGCAAGAAGGTGCTGTTCAGCCCTTCGCCACGGGCATGGAAAAGCAAAACTTGATGCAACCGGGCGCAGAAATGGTCATCCTTAATTTCTATGTTCTATTGGGCGGTGATCGGCTCGCTAATTTCGTTGAATGGTTAGCCATGTTCGGCAGTCTGGTTGGTGTCTCGTTAATTGCCTCACAGCTCGGGACGAATCGTCTTGGTCAATTGGTGGCTGTAATTTTCACCGTGACCCTTCCTATGGGGATCGTTCAAGCCTCCAGCACAATGACCGACTATGTGGTGGCATTTTGGATGATCTGTGTGGCTTCAGAAAGCTTGTACATCATGAAGAGGGGGTTGAAGACGAATGCAGTGGTGTTCATTAGTTTAGGCGCAGGGCTGGCCCTTCTGACCAAACTGACAGCAGTTGTCTACTTGTTGCCCTTCGCAATTCTGGTCATAGTGGTTTCTCTGAGGCGAATCTCAATTAGAAGAAACTTGGTCATGGGTTCGATTGCTATCTTTATTGTGATCGCAATGAATACAGGTCATCTGATACGTAACACCTTGGTTTATGAGCACCCGATCGGTCCATCCAGCAAGGTTACGCTGCATGCCAATGAGCTATACGAACCCCGAGTTTTTCTTTCAAATTTGTTGCGTAACGCTGCGCTCCATGCTGGTACACCGTGGTCTAGAGTTAATGATTGGTTATTCCTATCGATTTATAAAGTTCATGCCAAGATGGGGTTAGATATTCAAGATCCACGTACAACTCAGGTGGGTTGGTTCACAGTCGGAAAGCCCAATACAGCTGAGACGACGGCGGGAAACCCATTACACGCTGTTCTTATACTCATCATTTTTGGTCTGATCTTTATCGTTCCGAGGTTAAGAAGAAGTTCAGGGGCGGTATATGCTGCGATCGTAGCTTCATCGTTTATAATCTACAGTCTTATGTTCAAATGGCAGGTATTCGGCAGCCGCCTGCATTTACCTTTCTTTGTCTTGTTCGCGCCTGTGGTTGGTTTCTGCTTCAGTCGAATCTTCCCGGCGTATGTCACTCGATTGACTGCTGTCATAATGATCATCGCCTCATGGCCTTGGTTAGTGAGCATACAATCGCG
>JABAOF010012747.1_pt2 | contig 24481 bp, 21 predicted proteins | sample 7062171 | NCBI WGS metagenome assembly JABAOF01 (sample SAMN14538628, study PRJNA623070) | marine sediment metagenome | biome: marine biome [ENVO:00000428]; feature: marine pelagic biome [ENVO:01000023]; material: deep marine sediment [ENVO:00002113] | place: India: Gulf of Khambhat ...
AATCGGCGTTCACAGCGCTTGGCATTGCAGGAAAGAGAAGAGGAGCGCGCGCGCCAGGAGGCTTCCAATAGGCGCTTCTTACGCAGGCTCGATCACGAACTAAAAAACCCCCTTACCATCATTCGTCTTGGTGTCGTCAACCTGCAACAAAGTTCAAATCTCACGGGAGAGCAACGATCCTCCCTGGATCGTCTTACTCATCAAGTTCAGCGACTTCAAAAACTTATCGAAGACCTTCGCCGCCTCTCAGAGCTGGAGGCGCAAGAACTAGAACGGATGACGGTCAGCTTGCATGAAGTTCTTGAGGAGGCCGCTTCTCTGACCCGTGGCCTACCCAACATAAGTGATCGAGCGATTGATTTGAATCTACAACAAGCTCCTTGGCCATTGGGAAATGTGCAAGGCGACCGCGACTTACTCATCATCGCATTTCGCAATCTACTTGACAATGCCCTGAAGTTCACATCCGCCGATGACCAGGTTGAAGTCCGGGCAACGGACGACGGCCATATCGCCACGATCGAGGTAGCCGATACGGGTCTAGGGATCCCTGAGGAGGACCTACCCCATATTTTCGAAGAGTTGTACCGTGGACGTTACGCGCAACGAGTCGAAGGTAGTGGGTTGGGCCTGGCAATGGCTCGCAGGATCATCAAATTACACGGCGGCGAGATCAACGTCCGCAGCCGCGATCAGCAGGGCACACTGTTAAGCGTACATTTGCCGCTCGTTCGTTTAGAAGGATAAACGTTCTTCCTCACTCCCATCCCTGCAATTCCCCCTTTTTATTCTTTTGCCCCGTCTCAGATTCTACGCATCAGCCTACTTCTTCAACACACACCCTCCCACGCTCAATCCCTCCACTTCCATCTCATCACACCAACCATGTATCCATTCTGTTACACGATTTGACAGGATGGATACACATCCGTCATGGGGCGAAACACAGTTCTTGTTAGAAATCCAGTATGAGATCCGAATAAGTAAGATCGACAACCATGACGAGGATTTTATCGCAAGGAGGAAGAAGCATGTTTCAGACAAAAAGATCGACTCTCGTTGCTTCGATCGTAGCCATCATCCTCACATTGATGACTGCAGCCGTCGGTCTGGCCTTGTGGAACGAAACGCTCATCGTTGAAGGTCAAGTGGATACGGGTAACGTCGACGTCGAAGTGCTTTTCGAGTCCGCCATCGATAATGAAGAAACCTACGATGTAGCAAAATGTTCTGCAACGACTGGCGACTTGAGCGGCGACGAAGTATCGCGGGGCGGTGGTGGTCCGAACAACAGGTTATCGATCGCCGTGAAGAACGGTTACCCCGGCTACGATTGCCGCGTAAGGTTCGGTGTTTACAACAATGGCAGCATCCCTCTACTTATTAAACAGCCAAATTTCACCAAGCTACCGCCAGACGACGCTTTGACCGTGTCGTTTGAAGACTGTTATGACAACGATACGTTCCTTACCCGTGATGAAACTGTGTCTTGTACGATCAGGGTCTCAGTAGAGCAAGGCGCTGAGCAAGGCCAAGCGTACTGGTTCGAGACCAATGTTGAGGCTCGCCAGTTCAATGAGCCCTAAACTCAGACATGGTAACACCACGCTTTCTGTCGACAACTCGAACACAAGCGTCGACGGACACACCGTCATCAACATAAACACGGATCGGCCCACGGTTACAAACAATCTCAAGTAAACAGCTGCTGGAACCACCGGGGTAACCAAACCGAATTCCATGTTCACAACGTATCCAGGTCTGATGCTTAGAGGGAGGGTTGATAGGGATTAGGAATCTGGCAATGGCTCGATATAATTTGTCCCTAAGAAGGAAAGGCATGTGAAACCTACTTGGTACAGATTGTGTCATTACTCGAGGATCTGCCTGTTTGCCATTCTTCTGCTTCTCCTGGTCGGGTGCGGTGAATTCAACGTTAGTGTTGGCGTTTTGCCATCTCCCGAAGTGACCCAAGTGACCGCAGTGAAAGCAACGCGAACGCCAACCCAACAACCTTCCGCCTCCGCAACCCCGTCACCCACAAGCACCCTACCGCCAACTTTCACAACTCGACCGAGGCTTCCCATACCCCCAAATGCAGGATTAATAACGGACAATAACGGGAAATTGAGGATCACCGAACTGGGTGGTAAGGTTTCGACACTAATGACACTTCCCACGGGCTCGCAGGTTGCGATTTCCCCGTTTGGCACTCGGGTCCTGTATGTTGAAGATCAAGATATTTGGCTCTACAATGTACTGACCGGCAAACACCAAAACCTCACACACACGACCGAACGATCCGAGGACCGCCCGACCTTTTGGCCATCTCGGCCGGATGTGATTCTCTTCAGTTCATCCCTCAAGAGTGATCACGTGGAAGAAATCGTGGCCAGCCCTGGGTACCTCAGCATGGTGCGATCGGATGGTTCTGACTATCGAATCCTCGATGCAGAACATCGCATTTGCGGCGCTCCCTCTCCGTCGCCCGACGGCGCGACTATCGCCTACGGTTGCGGTGAGACCGCTAGGCTCTACCGCTGGGAGCTTGGTCCAGAACCATTTGACCCCAAAGAATTCGGGATGCAAGAAGACGAGTATGCCGTCATCCACACTCCGGCGTGGTCACCGGATGGGATTCATATCGCTTGGGTCGTTACAGAAAAGCCTAACAACGGCAAGGTTCGTATCGCCATCTTCAATATAGAGAACCACTCGGTGACATTCCTAGAACCTGCTGGAGAGCCAACATTGCTTGGATATCAGCCCACCATGGTATGGAGCCCGAATGGACGCTGGTTAACCTATAACCCCGTGACTGGAATTGCTGAAGAGCCCGAGGACCGAGGGTATTGGGTTGTCCGTGTCGGTGAGGATCCGCTGCGACCACAATATTTGGGCTTTCTTGATGAGCCTGTATGGAGCCCGGATGGTTATTGGCTTGCCTTTCCAAACTACAACGCGGAGGTTGATACCGTCCCACTCAGGATACTCGCGGTGGGGACGTGGCACGAAGAAGCTGTTACCAACCTTTTTATGGGATCGAAAGTCGTAGCTTGGGCGCCGGTTCGCGAGGAAGCGATAGAAGTTATACCCACTGAGTGGGAACTCACCATGTCCCTTGCGGGAGAAGGTGTTGTTATAGCCTGGGCAGGCTCCTTTAAAGTCGACGAAGTGGGCCAGATCCACGGCCAAGGCGCCGGCACGGCAGAGGGATCCTTCCCTTGCACAGAGATAGATATTGAAGTTCCATGGCATGCTACGTTTATTTTCGATATCGGCGGGAATATCGTTTATCCAAGCGACAGTGAGGCCTTCGATTTCTACATTGTGGGTTATGACTGGCGTCCCGAAACGGTAGTGGATTTGGATTCGGTCGAGATGCCTCCTTCGTGTGAACTCACGTTATCGAGGCTGTGGCAGTATGAAGAGATCCTTGCCCTGACACCCTCAACACAACTGGGGCCGATTAGGGTTCCCGCCCAAGACGGCGGTACAGTGACCGTCGGAAAGCTAGAGGCGAGCTTAAGCCTCAAAACAAAGGATGAATGAAAGTCCTATGGATTCCGACTTTCTATGCCAAACATCACCAGCCATCTCGAACCGAGCGCCGCTAGGGTATCCAGCATTTCCAGGTCGGCAAGGAGCCATACCCGAAAAGTGCCCATGCTGCGTGAAGAAATGTAGACGGAGTAAACCAGACTTTACCTCGAGGACACAATGGGTTTGAATAAAAAGATCGTCTCCACTCTTCCTTCTTTTCTTCTCCTAGCTTCCTGCGGCCACATCCGCTTTGATGTTCATATCTCGCCTCCAAACGAAACCCAACCGTTGCCAACCATGCAGGAGACAAAAACCCCACACACACTTAGCCCGACAGGCATCTTCTCTCCCGATGCAACACAATCCGCCCTCCCCATGACGACGACCGCTCGCGAGCCCACAACAACCCCACACCTGACGCTCGAAAGTCCCGCCATCATGACGCCGACTCCTGGATATTGGCAGACTTACGATGTTTACACACACGACTTTGTCGCCATTCAAACACACGCAGGAAATGAACCCTCACCCTTCGGCGACATCGCGACACTCCAATTGAACGACACGGGCCTTGTGAGGCTGACGACCTCTGGCTTCAACGCCAATCCAGTTCTATCGCCCAACAGAGAACTTATCGCCTATCGGTCAGTTCCGAAAACCGTTACCTCTTCTGAAGACCCTCGCCCCAGCACGTACGATGGTTATTACGACATCTGGGTGACAACCTTCGACGGAAAAATCGCCGCCCAATTGACGACCAGCGAAAGCCAACGGAGCGTTCCTTCATGGTCACCTGATGGTCGAAGAGTTGTTTTCAGCGAAGGACCTGAGGGCGTTTTGGTCGAGATAGACGTNNNAAACAGCATCGGCTACCTGACGATGGATGGGGGGCTTGCGCGAGTCGATACCCCCGGGGAAAGTGTCGCCATCATACCCTCGAGCACTTTACCATCAAAAATGTCTGTGAAAGATTTCGATTGGACACCAGACGGAAAACACGTGGTCTTTGTCCTCGCAGACGAGTTGGGACGGATCGGAGATTCAACGCTGGGGATCAAATATACGCTCTGGATATCCCGATCCGACGGCAACGCCAGAGTGTTCCTTGCAGAGAACATCCGCTCAATACGCATTTCGCCTGATGGAAACTTCATCGCCGCGATTAAAGGTAGTGGCTACGTAGACGCTTGCTATGTGGATCAAGAACTCGTCTTCCTCGCCCTTTCACCAGATCGAGCCTCGGTTCGACAAATCGACCTGAAAACGTTCCAGTTTTACCCATCCGTGGAATCTGATCGCACCTTTTATCCGCTTGCAAACGTGACCTGGCTGTCCGATCAAGCTGCCCTGGCCGGATTTCACGTGACCTGCGAACCTGGCAAGAGCCCGGCGGGTGGATACCTGATTAACCCTCACCTTGGGATGATGGTCCGCTTCACAGACCAACTTGTTTCTTCGATTGAGGATTTCGAGAAAGAATAGGGATCAGGGATTAGGCACGTACGAAATAGCAACCACTTTATCCATCTCGGGATTGGAAAGCCTTATGCGCAATGAGATCAATGTTCGCGTCGTAGTCTTGATTTCGGCGACCACAGAGTGGAAAGCTGTCTGCAGTCTCTTCCCAAACGAAGAGCTGAAATCTTCTCCGATCGGAGAATGGTTTGCGGCCGAATTGAAGATCTCAGAAGAATTCGAGCCGATCGTGTTTCACCACGGTGGTTGGGGTAAGGTGTCGGCTGCTGCCTCGACACAGTACGTGATTGATCACTGGGAACCTGAATTGTTAGTCAATCTGGGCACTTGTGGTGGTTTCAAGGGTGAGGTCGATCTCGGTACAGTTATACTGGTTGAGCGAACACTGATCTACGACATTTATGAGCAGATGACCGATCCTGCGGACGCGATCAGGCACTATTCCACGGACATCGATCTTTCTTGGTTGACCGAGCCCCTGCCGATGGATGTGCGGCGGTCACTCTTAGTTTCGGCCGATCGAGATTTACATGCCGACGAGGTATCCCAACTAAGAAATGACCATGACGCCATCGCTGGCGATTGGGAATCTGGTGCGATTGCGTATGTGGCAGCGAGGAATGGAAAGCGTTGCTTGATTCTGCGTGCGGTAAGCGATTTAGTGGGCAGTGAAGGGGGGGAAGTCTACGGCGAGTATGCACTATACGCGGAACGTACAGAAGCCATCATGCACAGGTTGGTTGATACCTTGCCGGATTGGATTGAGAAGTCATTGGGAAATACGCTGGCCTCCTAACCTCCTGCCGGCACCAGAGGACTCTCAATCGGCGGACCATGTATGGGGGTCAAACGAAATCTCCGCTGATCGAGTTTACCTCTGCTAAGAGTGTGTCCTCCTCAATCGCGCTCAATCTGCCGCCCTCCATGTGGATGCGACCATCAATTATCACCGTATCCACATCGGCTTTACTTGCGGAATATACCAGGTTTGCATACACGTCATGGCAAGGCGTCAGGTGTGCTTTGCGGAAATCTATTAACGCGACATCCGCTTTCTTCCCAGGTTCGATGGACCCGACAAGATGATCAAAACCATATGCCTTAGCACCATTTATGGTTGCCATTTCCATCACTGCAACCGTCGTGAGAACCCTAGGATCACTTCTAATACCTTTCTGTAACAATGCGGCGGTTCTCATCTCGCCTAGCATGTCTAGGTCATTGTTCGAAGCCGCCCCATCAGTACCGAGACATACGTTAACCCCTGCGTCGAGCATGTCAGCAATGCGCGCGATCCCTCCCCCCAACTTCAGATTGCTTTCCGGGCAGTGCACAACATGGCAGCCGTTTTGGCTCAGGATTTCGATGTCTTCATCCTCTAATTGCACACAATGGGCTAATATCGATTTATCGTCCAGCAATTTGTAGGATTGCAATAATTCAATCGGAGTTAATCCGAATTTTGAAGTCACATCTTCAACTTCCGATTTGTTCTCGGACGCATGGATTGTAAAAGCAACCTCATACTCTTCCTTCATGTCACGTACGACGTTCATCATCTCAGGTGAGGTCGTGTAAACGCTATGGGCTTGGACGATGGGGTGGACGTATTTATATTCGTTCACGCTATCCAGCACACTGCGGGCTTGAGTCACCATACTATTCAGATCTTGTCCGCCAATGTCATGCATCGGTGGGCCTGAGATTAAGCGGAATCCGACCTCTTCCGCGAGCGCCATCGTCGTCTCGTAATACCAGTACATATCATGGGCGCACGTCACACCACTACGTATTGACTCCGCGATGGCCAATTTCGCTCCGACACGAACGCTGTTTTCATTAAGGGCAGACAGTTCATACTTCCAGACTTTCTCCAGCCAACGACGTAATTCCAAATCTTCGACGAAGCCGCGGAATAGAGTCATGGCCAAGTGGCTATGCGCGTTGATCAACCCCGGGATCGCCACCATCCCGTCGGCCTGGATCACTCTCTTTGCCGAGTGGTCTTTTGGATTTTGCTCAGAGGGAAAAACCTGCACAATCGTATCACCCGCAATCGCAATGGCCCCCTTGTCGATCACCTGGCGATCCTGATTCATGGTTACAATCAACACCCCGTTGATCAGAATATCAATACTCATCTTGCGCTCCTTGAAAACACCCCATGATCAAGTTTTGATCGCACGCCTGGCTATGACATGCGTCGGTATAAGAATAATAGCCTTTGTCAGAAAAGCTTCCACTGCTCAAACGCCAACGTAAACCCCTAAGCTGCGACTTCTCGTAAAGTCTTGATAAACAAAGCCAATAGGCTCGCCGTCAATTCGTTGAGACCGTCTTCTACGAAATGGATTTTTTCTTCAATGCCAGCAGCCCAATTCACAGAAAATGCAACCGCGGCAAAGCACATCTCCAATTCTTTGGCCAAGATACATTCTGGACAAGCAGTCATGCCAACGACATCAGCACCCAGCTTTTCAAACATGCGTATCTCAGCTGGGCTCTCCAGCCTCGGCCCATTGGCGGCGACATAAGTCCCTTTGGGAACGATTGCCAGATTGTGTTCCGCGGCTAAATCCAACAACTTAACCCTCAATTCCTGGCAAAAAGGCTGACTCACATCGATGTGGACGACTTGATCATCTGTGCCATCGAAGAAGGTGGATTCCCGACCTGATGTGAAATCGAGAAAGTCATCAATGGCTACCAAACTCAATGGTGGAATCTCGCGATTGATGGATCCCACCGCATAGGCAGCGAGCACATACCTGACTCCCAGGATGTCCAATGCTTTGAGGTTTGCCCGGTAATTGACGTTGTGTGGGGGTATCGTATGTTTGGGCCCGTGTCGAGGGATGAAGACCAAATCGCTATCCTCACCCGTACCGTGAAGGATCAACGCCTCTCCATAAGGTGTATCTATCTTGCTCTCCTCCATATCAACCGAAGGGATATCGTAGATCGCGGTACCGGCAATGATCCCCACAGGCATGTTTCACCTCATTGGTCTAAACGAAATGGCTTTTCAAGTCGTATGGACTGAAAACCCCATGGCGTGTAATAACCCCAGAAACCATATGGGGAGGTGTTACGTCGAAGGCTGGATAGTACGCTTGAATTTCCGAGAGCGTTGTCGGTGCCCCTCTGCAAGTCCGCATCTCTGCTGGATCTCTCTCTTCGATTTTAATCGAGGCTCGGTCAGGACTGTTTGGATCAGCCCCCCACATAAAAGCGAAATATGGAATCCCAAAATATTTCGCCGCGATCGCGTTCTGGAATGTGCCGATTTTATTGACAACATGACCATCCAGGGTGATCAGATCAGCCGCAGTAAGATACTTTTGGATCTTTCCTTGGGACATGATATGGGTTGGCATGCTGTCGCCAATTACAGTAACGGGTATCCCTAATTCGTGGATACTCGGTGCCGTCAACCTGGCTCCCTGAAGATAGGGCCGCGTTTCTGGTGTGAACACCTCAATGCTCTTTCCATCGCGTACTGCTAAAGCCAGGGCAAGAATGAATGATGTCTCCGCGAAACACATGGTCAGAATTCCGTCCCCGTCAGCAATCAGATCCGCTCCATAGCGTGCGCAGCGCATATGATCTTGATACCGCTTATCGCGGCCTTCCTGGATGGCGGTCAAGATTGCCCGCTCAACCGACTTACCTTCGCTGATCGCCTGTTTCGCAACAAGGGTTAGACCTTCTAAGATTAAGTGGAGGGCAGTATTTGTTGGACGGGTACTCACCAGTCTTTCTTTTGCCTTCTCAATGTGAGGCAAGGCAACATGCTCGGGTTTACCGTCCACCTCTCTGGCTGCCATGGCCATGCCAAACGATGCTGCCACCCATGGCCCCCCACCCTGCGTAACCATCATCTCGATCGCACTGGCGACCTCTTCCACATCCTGACATTCATAGAATGTCTTCTCAAAAGGGTATTTTCGCCGATCGCCGATCAGCACCTTTCCATCTTCATAGCGCGCGACGTTGTCTCGTTTTAGGACAAAGGGTAGAAGTTCATCGATCTCTTGATCATTCATCTTCGATTATCGACCTTCAAAGTTTGATAATTCTGCGATAGGCTTTCATCTGGGATTGACTTCCACTTTATCCCCCACCTCGGGACTAAGACGTTCCGCAGCGTTGCCATTGACGACCGCAACGTACAGATAATCGCACTCATCGAATAAGGCCACCAATTCCCCAGAAGGACGCTCACCAAAGGTGCGCACCATACCTTCAATGGTGGTGCCGCACAAGGTCACATTGACGTCCCCGAGATCATCAATGTCCTCACGCTGGATATTGGTGATGATGTTCCCAAAGAATTTATAAATGGTTGTGATACGACCTTCAACACCCTTAGCTGTTCTCACAGGCATGGGGATGTCGATGCGTACAGGATCATCGATTAGCGTCCCCAACTCTTTGAGCGGAACTCCCGCGGCCAGATGCGCAGCCACCGGCGAAAAGATATCCCGCCCATGGAAAATATCGCTCACCCTTGGCATCCAGTATTCCGGCTTGTTTGTGTGCACAATCTCGAGTGGCCAGTTTTCCCTCTCGGCCCTAAGGATAAGCATCGACAAAACACCGTTATCCGGAGCCACAAAGTATTGGGATCCGATCTTTGCCGCAATCGGGCGGCGGGCAGTGCCCACGCCCGGATCAACGACGACGATGTGCACACTGTCGTCCGGGTAGAAAAATACATGGCGATCCAAGAACAGCGCCGCCTCCAATACATTCTGGGGTGTGATCTCCCAGGTTAAATCAGCGATTTTCGTATCTGGCGCAATGCTCCAGATCACGCCCTTCATTGCTCCTGAGGGACCGCCAAAATCCGTGGTGATACTCACATGCCTCATACGATCTGTCCCCAATGATGGCTACCTTCTTATCCTTATTGTTATCGATACCTGACTTTGATTTTTTCCCCCACGCTCACACCTAGATGTTCGGCAGCGTTACCATTGGTAACGGAGATGCCAAGCAACCCTTCCCCATCCAGCAGGGCAATCAAGCTTCCAGGCTCGGCTTCCCCAAATGTCCTCGTCAATCCACGAATGGACTTCCCCCCGATTTCCACTTGTAACAAACCTGTTTGGTCCAAACCCGCTAAATCAGCGAGGCGGATATTTGTCGCTAGATTACCATAATGGTCGACATAGATCACTTCGCCCACGACATGATCCTGCGTGATCTTGGGACGCGGAAGCGGAAGGACAACTGGATCATCGACGAATGTGCCGAGTTTGTTCAGAGGCACATCCGTCGCGAGATGGGCAGCGACTGGAGCAAAGATATCACGGGCATGAAACGTGTGGCTGATCCTGTCCAGCCAGTACTCCGGCTTATCGAGATGGACGAATTCCATTGGTCGTGACTGATGCCTTGCCTGTTCGATCATCGGCGTAAGTAGCCCGTTATCAGGTGCGACAAAAAATTGGGTCCCAATCTTGCCCGCAATTGGACGGCGAGCAGTACCGACTCCAGGATCAACCACGATGACGTGAATACTGTTCTCGGGGAAGTAGCCAATGTGACCGATCGCCGTCATGCCTCCTTGGAGCACATTCTGTGGGCTCACCATGTGACTGATATCGATGATCTTGACCTCAGGGGCAATGCTGTATATCACGGCTTTCATGACCCCAATATATCCATCTCTAATACCGAAATCCGTGGTCAGTGAAATTAATCTCATATCCTTCCTTCCACCCCCAGACGTGTGTTTTTCGTCTCCCTATAGGCTTGCTTCCCCAGCGATGAGAGGTTGGCGGCTTGCTTGATCACAACGATACCAGCGAAGATCAATCTTTTGGTTCCTGCTTTCTCACACATTGCATTGCAGATGCAAGCACATGAACCTTAGCAGCGCTTAATTCCTGTTTCAAGCGAAGGTTTCCTGGCATCAGCGGATAGCTGTGTTCAGTAGTTGTCATAGCTTGATAAGGGAAGGCAAGTAGGGGCAAGTCGTCGTTGCATGTTTCAAGGTGTGTTTGCTATCACAAGAGTGTGCATCTCAGGCCATCCACAGGCCGGCCTAGAATTCAATCGAGCAGGAATGCGGGAACCCAAAAACCACCCATCCCGGCGTGCTTGATCACGATTGTGCCAGCCAGGAGAAGGACACCAAAAGCAACGACCGCCCAGTCGATGGCGCGAAATCTCAACTGTGGCAGCCAGGTGCGCGGTCTCACACCGAAGACCCTCAGATCCATCGCATCGGTGATCTCCTCCCCACCCAGGACGGCACTAATCGTGAGCGGGATCAGGAGCGGCGCGAAGTTACGCACACGCTGAAAGATGTTCACGCCTTTTCTGGCATCCAACTCAAACCCGCGCGCACGTTGAGCATCCATCGTGATCTGGAAGTCTCTCCCCAAGCTGGGAATGAAGCGGAAGGCCATATCCATTGCGTAGGACAGTTTGTCGCTCAACCCCAGCCCCTTGAAAGTGATGCCGTACATGGATGGGTCGATGGTGTAGGGAATCGTCACCGAGAGGGCTGCGAAGGTGATGATACGCAGGATCTGCACCACAAGGTATACCAGGCGCTCTGCGGTCAACACAAACGTCAGCGTCTTCCCAAACAACTCAACGCTAGGGGACCAAAACGGATGTTGGTCGGAGAGATCAAAGGTCCCTACTTGTCCGCGCCCGGTAAACAAAGTGATCAGCGAGAGGACCACACCCACGATCGTGATCACGATCCAGAAACGCCTCGTCTGTTGCCAGGTAAGCCGAGCGAGGAAAATTTGCAAGAAAGCTAGGGAGAGGAAAAACAGGACCAACCGAATATCCCATATGCCGGCACCGCTTGGACCTCCGGGTACGAAACCCACCGAGATCAGCGCGCACAGCATGAAGATGATCCGCGCCCGCGGGTCCATCCTGTGAATGATGGTATCTCGTTCGACGTAAGCCCAATTTACCAACATCGTGGACTACACTGGTCGAGGGAATGCGGCGAACCGCATCCCCTCGAATCCTCTGGAGTTCCCTTTATCGACCGACACGCGCTCGCGCCTGCTTCCAGGCGGCGTATAGGAGTGGCGTCAAGATCACAGCGAAGAGCGTGTTGGGGCCTGCGGCAGGGATGAATTCCCCGATGAACGCCGTCGTGAAGGAATAGCCATTGATCCAGATGTCGGCCATCGAGGCGAATCCGATGCCCACGATGACACCCAGGGTGCCCCATACCACAAGGGCGGTCGTTTCCCGGTCTTCCAACCAGTCGCTGATCCTCTCGGTTCTGGAGTTAACGTAAAACGCGATCACAGCAAGCAGGACAGCGACGAGCCAGACCACGAGCACACCCGTCGACCAGCCGTTGTTCACGTATTCGAGAACTCCAAACCCTATGAACGCTAGGGTGAGCAGTCCAAGGACATACGGCCAGTAGCTGGGTGCCAGGGACATGCCCAGCATCACCACAAGGACCACCAACATTACGTACCACCAAGCCCCGAAGTTGGCTTCCTCGCCAGACCAGGGGTCAATAATATTGGGGTTGACCAGCGGCAAAATGACAGCCACAGCCAGGATAGCAGCCGCAACCCACTGTAGCGTGCGTACTTGGCCGCGGATCTGGTCGCGCAGGTACATCCCAGCCAGGCCCGGCACCATCCCCATCAGGCCGTTGCCGATATCCCAGACGGGGAAAACGCCCCAGCCGGTGAGGGCATCGCCGAGGACGTTGCCGAAGGCTCCTACAAAGAAACCGACCGTCGGTCCAAAGGCGAACCCAAAGAAGATCGGAATCGCCACAACCGGTCTCAAGGCCACCAGGCTGACGGACGGTACCGGGATAATGTTGAAGACCCAGGATAGCACGCCGTAAAGACCGGCGCCGATGGCCATCATCACCACTTCGCGCGTTCCGACTTGAAACATTTCGGCATCGGCAAAGAGGACGTAGATGAGGAAAAGCACCACACCCCCGATGATGAGCCAGGTCAGCCAGCCCCCGACTCCCAACATTCCTTGAGCTGCCAGGCCGAAGGCATCCGGACTCGATGCATTCGCAATCAGCTCCCCAATCCACAATAGGACGCCAAGACCTACTGTGCTGGCTGCGGCGATGAGAAGTCCGCGAACATATTTGTTTTCCATGAGCATTTCCTCCTCGTGATGAATAAAGTGGTCCTCGTGTGGCAGAAAATCCGTTCCGCCTCTCGGATGTCGGCTCAGGCCCGCAGGGCTTGAGCCAAGGCCTCCGCCCTCATGAAGGCCCCAGTTTTGTCCAGATGCTCCAAGTTCGCTTTCAATAAAGAAGTAGGAATGATTCTGCTCCGCTTCAGGGAATCGAAGTCGGCTAGCACCTCCTGCGGTGGACCGTCGCTCACGATCCTTCCGTCACTCATCAGCAGTATCCGGTTGGCATGGGTTACTGCCAGGTCTAGGTCATGGGTGATAAAAACGATGGCCGCAAAGCTGTACGCCTTCCCGTCATCGCCCCTTAATCCCACGACAGAATCCATAAAGTTCATGTAGTTGGCATAATCCTGGCCCGCAGTGGGTTCGTCCATCACCAGAATTTGGCTGCGCATCGCCAAAACAGAAGCAATGGTGACACGCTTCTGTTGTCCGAAGCTAAGCGCCAGCGGTGCACGACCGGTTTCTTCGAGCAGACCGACTACTGTCAGAGCCTGTTCAATATTTTCCTCGATCTCCTCCTCACCGAAACGTAGGTTTCGAGGGCCGAAAGCCAGCTCATCCCGCACAGAGGGCGCAAACAGCATATGCCTGGGACTTTGGAAGACGTAGCCAACGTTGTGAGCCATCTCGGCTATGGTCATTTCCTTCGAGTCTTTCCCTCCCAGCAGCACACGTCCCTTCACAGGTTTCAGCAATCCAATGGCGTGCTTGACCAGCGTTGTCTTGCCCGCGCCGTTCGGCCCGAGCAAGGCGATGATGTCTCCCTGCCGGATCGCGAGGCTGACATCCTTTATCACCTCGGGACCACCGGGATAATTGAATGAGACAGCCTCGAATTCGACCAATGCTTTCGCTTCGGAATCGGCCGGTGGTGGTTGCGCCTGAGCCATGACAGGATCCGCGTTCAGGGCACGATCTATGACCACAGGCGCGGGCAATTTGACTGCGCGGTAGTCTGCGGTTTGGAGCACGCCCTCCGCCGAGCCCATGTACGTCACTCGTCCCCCTTCCATGAGCATCACCAAGTCGGGATCGAGACTCAGTACATCCTCTACGCGATGTTCAATGACGAGTACTGTTTTCCCCTCATCGGCTAATCGCCGTATCAAGGCCAAGGCTTCTCGCGCGCTGGTAGGGTCCAGGTTGGCTAACGGCTCGTCAAGTGCCAAGATGCTGGGTTGCATAACCATCACACCAGCCAAGGCCACTTTCTGCTTCTCGCCTCCCGAGAGGTTAAAGGTTTGCTTATCCTGGAGATGCGATATTCCTAAGTGTGTAAGTGTGTCTTGAATGCGGTTGATGATTTCGTCGCGGGGTATCCCAAGATTTTCCAACCCGAAGGCAACTTCGTTTCTGACATAGGCACCCAGGATCTGTCGCTCGGGATCTTGGAGCACAGTGCCAACGATTTGCGAAATTTGAGTCAAAGGCTCATCGCTGAAATCCTGTCCATCTAACAGGACACGCCCACTTAATTCAGCTTTGTAGCTCCTTGGGATCAGCCCGTTGATGCAACGCAATAAAGTGGTCTTCCCACTCCCGCTCGTACCCGCGATGAGCACGATTTGACCTGCTTCTACTTCGAAGGAAATATCCCCTAAAGCAAGTTCTTCACGTGTCTCATAGCGACACGATAAATTCTCGACAACAAGGGGGAAGGGCGCTGAGTCCAATTGCATCCGCGTTTAATCAGTCCCTCGAATAAAAGGTCTGCCAACGACTACAACACTCATTTATTTTGATCGTTGCTTTTCACGCTTCGGCGCGGTCGTCCCTCTGGACCCAAGGATGATAACGAAATCTTGAGACGTGATTATTCCCTAAATCAACCTTTGTGGATCTCCGAGATAGACAAGTTTCTTCGAAGTCCATACTCATTCTCGCACAAACCGCCTCGCGTGTAAACTCTTGCCCTGAATTCCGTATTATGGGATCAAACAATTAGGCAGCGGAGCACCAGGGCACCAAGGAAATAATGTCCAAGGGGCCTAAGTGCCCTGGTGCCCCGCTGCCTATTTCTTGGTAGTCCCACAGTCCTACACACGACCGTAAGGTGCTCGTAAGGTCGGGTTTCACGATGCTGTGCTAGTATATTGTCAGGCAGATAGAACTAAATAAGTTCCCGGTGTGTAACCTCCGATAAAGGCAAACCCGTCGAAAGACGGGGACGCAAAGCTACAGGGTCTAACGCTTCGCAAGAAGCCAGGACAGCCAGCTGCCGAAGAGGATCAGACACACCGCTTTGTTTTTCCGGCCCCATGGCTGTCCACAAGAGACATAACCATGGGGCTTGCACTTTTCAAACCTGGTTCGCCCAAGAAGCGGACCAAAATAGTAAGGAGAGTAGGAAAATGAAGATCCGAGATCTCTTGAGGAAAAGCGAACGAGGGCAAGCCTTTATCGAATATACAGTGCTTTTCCCGCCTGTGCTGTTGCTCAGCATCATGATCCTCATCCCGATGACTGAGCGCGCCAACTACATCTTCTGCCGCATGGTCAACACTTTGGATCCCTCAGTCTGTGATGCGTGGCTCGAAGAGCCGGGAGATGAGCAAGCATCGCCGAGCGAGGACCTATGCGTCACCCTGGTGGAGGAAGAAGGTGCAGCTCAGTGCGATCAGCACGCGGATTGCACCCTTCTCCCAGGGCTCAACTACGGTTCCTTCGATGCTTCCGCTGATATCCAAGGGTTCGTCATCAAGGCCGGCACAGATTATTTCATCTACGAATCCGGCCTTACAGAAGACGGATGCTACTCCGTGTACATCGATGGCAACCATGTGACCTGGGAACTGGTTGGTCATGAAGCTGTATGCCAGGACGTTAGCCACAACCAGGTCTGGAAAGTAGCGCTCTGTCAGTAACAACCTGGTGGAGAACGACGATTTGGTCCTGACTTGATGATGATCAAATCATCAAGATCAGTCCAATCGACAACTCGTCAATCACCATCGAAGTACCTGGGTCTATGCCGGTCATCGAACAAGTGTAAGTGCGTGCACGGCGATCATACCTGAATTCCTATCAGGCCGACCTTCCAGGTCGAACGAATAGGGATCACTGAAAAGTGTCGGTACGCTGTTCGAGACATCAGAAAATATAAATATCGACTAGGATCGTGTAGACTTTCCTTCCTATTCTCTGGTTGCCTAAAAGAGCACTCCGTGAGTTGCGGAGTGCTCTTTCTTTCACCCCACCCTTCACCCTGAGCGTTTTTTATTCACCCTTATACCGATAATTCCCTGTGGATAACCTGGTCAAAACTGTGGATAACCCGCTTTTTTTGGGGAAAACCCTTGGAAGCCTTTCCCTCAATACAACACACGCACCCCCACATATGGGGTCAATCCACCACAGCACCCACAACCCTGGATATGTGCTCACATCGACACAAGAATTGAATAATCCTCCAGAAAGTCTCCACATCGGAGCTGTGGAATGTTTTCACTCAACATACCCCTACCGGTGGGTTAACTCCCCCAATTAGATACCACCCCTAGGGCTTGATGACATTTATAGCAACATCTTTCCACAAATCCACAAGCTCTACTACTACTACGAATGATTCTTCCTTATATGGATAAACATGTTTATCGTTATACATTGTGAAGGCGTATTACAACATGATCGCTAAAAGTTCTTCAGGGAAAGCTTATCGTCTGGGTTGGGTGTGCTCCTTTTAATAGACGCTGGATCAAGATTACAAACGTGCTTTTGGTTGACAATTTTCCTGGCCAAGAGTAGCCTCAGTGTCGAGAAATCTCAATGTCAGTTAGAAATGAGCTCGAGCGTAGCAAACGTGAATTGCAGGCGCTCACTGAGGTAGCAAAAGCGCTCACCTCACACTTGGATATTAATGAATTGTTGAGTGGGGTTATGGAGAGCTTCAGCAATGTGCTGGACTCAGTGGATGCAGGAGCCGTTATGCTTTGGGACCCCCTGATGGGACTCCTTCGAGCAGAGGTGTTTTTCGGGTACGACCCGGAAATTGTGGGGGCGATTACGATTGAAGTGGGTGAGTCAATCACGGGTAAGGTGTATGAAGATGGGAATACTCTTCTCTTGACAACTTCAAAAGAAGTAAGTCGTGCGATGGAGAACATGAGTGCAGAAAACCGTGCGATTATGCATAGGGCATTGGGCACCAAGGATACTCCACGCAGTGCCGTAGGCGTACCGGTCCAAGTGGGCAATCGCCGACTGGGTGTCTTAGTGCTTGAATCATTAAAGGGACCAGTTGATTTCACAGTTGATGACTTGCCTTTTATACAAACGCTTGCCGATTTGATTGCGCTGGCAATTGATCGTGACCGTCTAGAGGCTGAGGCAGATGCTATGCGTGAGGAGGAGCATGTAGATCGTCTTCGTTCAGAGGTCATGGCAACACTCTCCCACGAACTGCGGACGCCACTTGCTGCTATCAAGGGATATTCCACAGCACTTTTGTTGGATGAAATAGAGTGGTCCTTGGAGAAGCGCGCCGAGTTCTTACACTTGATCGATGAGGAGTGTAATAATCTTCAGACGATGATCGGCGACATCCTGGATTCGTCTCTCATTGATGTAGGCCAGCTAATTATTGAACTCCAACCCGTTCGCTTACCTATTCTCGCCGGAGAAATTGCCAACGAAATGCAATTTCTGACGGACATCCATCGCTTGGTGGTTGACTTCCCGCCTGATTTTCCGATCGTAGATGCTGATCCCCGTCGTATCACACAAGTCATTCGCAATATTCTAGACAACTCGATAAAGTATTCACCAGACGGTGGACTGATCGTTATTCACGGTGAAACGCGTTCCGAAGATGTGGTTGTAAGCATTGCAGACCAAGGCGTCGGGATCTCACCTGAAGATCTCATCCCGCTCTTTGAAAAGTACTTCCGCGTAAAAGCGTCGACGGGGTACCATGTGGCTGGAACGGGGCTTGGGTTGCCTGTGGCGCGGGCAATAATCGAGGCTCATGGCGGACGCATTTGGGCTGAAAGTGAGGTCGAGAGGGGGACGACATTATATTTCTCGTTGCCATGCCACGGTTTTGAGCATGGTGATCAGGGGCATGAAAAAGGATTAGCCCTTCACGCATAAAGGTCGAATGCAATGGATCGAACATGTGTCCTCATCGTCGACGATGAGCCTAAGCTTGTCCGGTTGGTGAACGAAGTTCTTTCGGCTACCGGTCATAAAGTCATCTCTACTGGAAAGGGCGAGGTAGCGATCAAGATGGCTGCCATGGAACAGCCCGATTTAATCCTCTTGGATATCATCCTCGCTGGTGAGGTTGATGGCTATGAGGTGGCTCGCCGCGTGCGCGAGTTCTCTGATGTCCCTATCATTATGCTTACGGCAAAGACGCGAGAGATAGATCTCTTGAAGGGCTTTAATGCAGGTGCAGATGATTATTTAACGAAACCTTTTAGCTCGAAGGAGTTGCTTGTCCGGTTGGAAGCTGTGTTGCGTAGATCGAGACGTGAGACGGGTGAGCCGGTAGAGTCAGAAATCGGTTGTGGTCGTATGCGCATCGACCTGGCTCGTCGAAGGGTCACGGTTGATGGGGATGACGTACATCTCAGTAAGACGGAATATAACCTCTTGTATGAACTCGCGAAACATCGCAACCAAGTCGTTCTCCACGCGCAGCTGCTCGGTGCCGTATGGGGCCCTGAATACCGCGACGATCTTGAGTACTTGCGGGCGTACATTCGATACCTACGTAAGAAGCTTGAATTCGATCCCTCCAATCCCCAAATGATTGTTACTTGCCAGGGCGTTGGCTATATGCTGGACTGTCCGGTAGGGTCTGAATAGGGGATCTCCACAAAGGTACGCAGCATATACCGTCAATCAATGCGTCAGCTCTGGCTCTCGGTGCCAGATCTCGATGGGACGCACATAAAGTGAGTGGATCAATGACCCGTAACCAATCCGGTTATTAACTTCATGGTCGTCAACGACGGCGATGTCTATCTGGTGACACAGAGCGTTTGCATGGGGACATGAAATCTGCTCCAACTCCTTAGCGACGGTGTTGGTGATGGAATCGACAAGCGCGTTCAAGGCAGGACTTTTGCGAGTTGTCCATACGATCAAGTGGACACCCGAGGAGAGGTTGAGCTTCTCAGGCATACGATTGTCTAGCGTGGGTGACGCCTCGAGTGTGTCGTAGACGTATATTGCTTTGGCTTTTTTGTCCATCGTGCCCAGGAATTCAGCCACCCCTTTTGCCAAGCCGTAGCGGAAGTACTCACAAACTGAGCAATCCCCTCGGAGCCTGGCCTCCATAAAAGATTCTCTGTTTTCTAGATCGGTTTTTTCGATACAGAATTTGAGTGCGTTGTCCATCGCCCTTTTCGTTGCTTCGTATATTTCGTTAGGCATGTTCAAACCCTCCAGTTTCATCTGATATCGTCCTCACCGGCCGTTAGATCGATCAGACTTGTCGTCTGTCCACCAAGGCAAACTTCGCTCAAGGCCGACCAATTTAAGACCCGTGGTGGCAGCTGTGTTGAGGTCCATTGCCCGCAGGTCTTCAGGGCTGAGATGCTTGATATCGGCGTGACCTGAGAGCATGGTCAGGATCTTGAGTTCTTCGCCGGTGGCTTTGATGAAATTAGCGAGTCTTTGGCCTGCTTCTATGGGAACGAGTCGTGCGCGCAGTTCGGGATCTTGTGATGTGATGCCGTATGGACAGCGACCGGTGTGACAGGCCATGCACGCTCGGCAGCCCATGGCGATCTCTGCTGCCGTGCCGAAACCTACACCGTCGGCGCCGAGAGCCAACGCTTTGTATGCGTCCAAGCCATTGCGTATGCCGCCCATGACGATGAGTTTGACCTTGCGATGCACGCCGAGGTCCTTAAGTGCCCGTACGGCTGGAGGGATTAACGCCACGGTGGGGATTCCCACACCTTGCGTGACAACGGCAGGAGAACAACCGGTTCCGCCGACTAAGCCATCGATTGAGATGGCGTCCGCGCCAGCCTCAACACATGCGGTGATATCCTCGTAGGGTCGACTGGGTCCGAGTTTGAATAGGATGGGCACTTTGTAGTCGGTTACGTCGCGCAGGAAGGCAACCATGCGCTTCATGTCTTCCAAGTCGTGAACGTCGTAGTAACGGCATGGGGAGAGCGCGTCGGTACCCACCGGAATGCCGCGTACGGCCGCCACCTCCTCGGTCACCTTCGCACCGAGCAGGTGGCCTCCCATGCCCGGCTTCGCTCCCTGTCCGATCTTCACTTCGACGGCGTCTCCCGCGCGCAAGTAATCTGCTGAGACACCCCAGCGACCTGTCGACCACTGGACAGCCAAATAGCCACCTGGTTCCCAGCGTTTCAGTGTTCGCTCGCGATTCTCAAAACCTTTACTGAGCCACGTCTCCTCGGGTAGCAAACCTCCCTCGCCGGTATTGGTTAGGATCCCCGTTTGCGCTGCGCCGATCGCTAAGGCCATCTTGGCCTCCTTCGAAAGTGCACCGAAGGACATGGCAGCGAACAGGAAGGGATAATGCAGACGAATGGGGTTCTCGCAGGTGTCTTCTCCGATAACCATTTCTAGGTTGCATTCTTCGCGATATTTATCGAGAGGCGGAGCGGAGGCTATCTGTGAGGGCACGATGGTGATGTTGTCGAAGCCTGGCGCGAAACCCATGGTCCCAAATCCGCGTAGCATGTACTCGCCGGTCTGAGCCTTGGAATGGATCTCCTCCACCTGTGAGAATGTCCATGGAGATCGAACTAAGAATTCGGACTCAGCCGGGTTGATGCGGATGGCGTCCTCCGGACAGAACTCAGCACAGATGCGACAACCGACACAGGCGTTGTAGTTCTTGACGAGAACTTGGTCTTGGCCGTTCATGGAGAAGACACCGTAGGGGCATACCTCTGCACAGGTTGCGCACTTGCCGGGCATACGCGCGTTAATGCAGCGGTCTTTCATCAACGTTACACAAAAAGTTCCATTAATAGGTGGCATTGATAGTTCTCCTGCTCATCCGTCTGCAGAAATCAAAGCTTGAATGGAGTCTTGTTGTATGGTTTCCTTCGCCTTGTAGAAAGGTTTTTCAGAGAGACGGACGATCTTTTTAAATTGGGTTGGCTCTACCTCGATCGTGCAAGCATCGAAAAGAGATCGCAATTTGGCCACATCCTCGGTTTGTAATTCCATTACCTGTGTGTTGTGCCCCAGGCTTTCCCATGTACCGCCGATGTAGATGTCGCCCCGGATCAGGTAGTTGCCTAGGTTCTTGCCTGCGTTTCCAATGATGATCAAATCGCCGGCTAGCATATAAGTAGCGGCATCGTCTCCGACATCGCCTTCAATGAGGATCGTCGCCCCTTTGTTCATCACAGCGGTGAGGTCGCCGGCGTTACCATGAATGACGATCGTACCCCCGTAGCAGTATTGACCCGCACCGTTACCCGCATCACCTTCGACTATCACATGACCGCTTGTCATGTTGTCGGCAAGGTAGCGACCTGCATTTCCCTGAATTCTGATGCTGGCGCCGTCGTTCAAAACGCCCAGATAATCGCCGCAGTTTCCTTCGAGTGTCACCTCCCCGTGATTCAAGCCTGCTACAAGACCGTGAAGGTGTGAGGCATTTCGAACGACTACATGCTCTTCGGCAACAGCCGCTTTCAACGCTTCGCTCACCGTTCGCAGCTTGCGTCGCTTAGCATCCACCACATGAGACATTGCAATTCTCCCTCGCTGGGATTTTGCCCTTTGGAGCACCGTAGAGTGCAACGAATCGCTTCCTGACTGCAGCCTGAAGATTGGGTCTGCTTAGGGCATCCAACATTAAGATTTGAAATTCATCGAAAGCCTGCGCTCGGGAACGAAGATCCTTCTGGGTTTGTGCTGCTGATAACGCCACTTCATCGACCTGATCGGAAACATCAACTAATCCAAACCGGATTGCGTTATGGAGGAAGACCTCACCTGTTGGAGTGCGGACGATGAGGGTTGAGAAACCCCGCTTAGCGCCAACGTTGCCGATTGCGATGTCGGCTTGTTCGCCGAGGAAGTCAGTGCATCGACTGCATCCGCGATGTGTGAAGCCCTCAACCTCTGTCAGTGGTACGACCTGCTCCGCACCTTTCCACTGGGATACGGTCATCGTGTTCTCTGTGATCGATGTTTTGATACGGTAAATTCGGTTGCGGGGTATCCCCATCCCACGTTCGAGCAATTCATCCACAAAATTGGGCATGAAAATGCCCGTGCAGAAGGATGCGATCACCACTCGAAGCGCCTCACGGTAATGCCTAAGTCGAGGATGATTGGCCTGCATTAGCCGACGTGCGCCTTCGGCTACACAAGGAGTTGCAACGACAGCTAGCTTGGAAAGCCCATAATCGAAGACGGCTTCGTTGAGTGCGCTCAGCACTGGTGCCCAAAGGAATTGCATCCCCACACTGCTCACGATTTCATCCACGGATGTGGCGATGCGAGCAACAGGCTTCAAGGACCATGGATCCATGTCTAACATCAAAACGCCATCAATTAGATCTGCTGAGCGAGCGGCTACTAGAAGTGATCGAATGAGTTCGTTTGGCTCACCACTTTGCGTCACGCCTGCCGATCGCGCGGCAAACGTGTCGAGCGTTGTCGAAGGTGCCAATTCCGTCAAACGAGGGCAGCATAACTCACAAAACCGTTCACACACCTCGCAGGTCCTTAACTTTAGTTGGGAAAGACCTAAGGTCTTCTCACGTTCCTCAAGGAGGGGATGTTGTTCTTCATCCCAGTAGAGCACACCCTTGGAACATGCCGCCACACAGACACCGCAGCCGGAACAACGTCCCATCGCCCATACGTCCTGTCGTAATTGTTTGGACATTCGTGCCTCTCCTTTGTGGACTTATAGTCTGCGATGCGAACTAAGCCCTAAGGCCTTAACAAGTTTCGTGAAAGCAGTGATCTCTGATACGAATTCCCGAGGATTGTCCGGTTTGATCCATACTAAGCGCAGGCGGCGAGAATCGAATCCATGTTCGGTTAATAGGGTTCGAAGGGCATCAACGCGCTCAAACATGTGGCGATTACCGTTGATGTAGTGGCAATGGCCCGGAGGGCAAGCCGTGACGAGGATTCCATCCGCGCCGTTGAGGAAACCCCATAAGGCGTGGATAGGGTCAAAGCGAGCCGAGCAGCTCATGTGGATAGGGCGTACTTCGGGTGGGTAGAGAAGTTTCCTGGACCCAGCGATATCAGCCGCAATTTGACCGCTCCACTCACAGCAAAATACTAGTAGGCGGTGTTGTCCGTGCGACGAAGTGGTTGTGAGCGCTTCTTCGATCTCGGCGAGAATCTGCGCGTCCCCTTCGAGGGGGTGGCGGATGGCCTTGACCGGGCAAACGACGACGCAGTTACCACATCCCACGCAGAGTGTTGGATGGATCAGAGCGACATCCAAGACACCTTCTGTTTCACACATGCTGATCGCATCGAAAGGACACTGACTGATGCAGGTTCCGCATCCAGTACATTCCTCCTCGTCCACGTAGGTAGTTGAGATGCTTATTTCGGACGCGCCATTTTTAATATGGTGAATGGCGTTAAGAGCGGCGCTGGCTGCTTGGAACTCGGCTTCTTGCCAACCCGTTGGATAATGGGCTGCACCGCAGACGTAGATTCCGCGCTCGATATGCTCTTCCGGTCGTAAGCGAAGGCGCCTGTCGAAAAAGAAGCCGTTCTCATCTTGGGTTAGTTTAAGCATACGGGCGATTACACCTGCGTCGGATTGAGGATTGAGTAAAGTTGTCAGAACAAGACGATCGTAAGGAAGGTTGTGAGTTACTCCGTTTATTCCATCCTTGACCATAATGAACTCTTCGCCCACCTCGGGATACGAGGGGGGTGTAAAGTGAACAAACTCCACGCCAAGCTTGTGTGCCTCACGAAATTCCTCCTGAAAGCGGTCACCGTTTGGAAGGTGTAATTCATGGTAAAGGATAGTGACCTTGGTATGAGGGTGGATCGCTTTGACGTCGATCGCTTGCTCAAGCGCGGTCATGCAGCAAAGGCCCGTGCAACCATTGGGTTGGAATCCAAGTTGTCCGTCCGGGCAGAGGTGCATCACCACGTTGTGAGGCCAATCATCACCCGGCGATCCGTTTCCCGCTTGCATCAACTCCCTCTCGAACATCCATTGTGTGACGATACGTACTCCATCTGGGGACGGGAAACCGTGTGGTGATAGAATGCGCGCACCGGTAGCGACAATGATGGCGCCGACCTCAAGAGTCTCCTCCCCTTCTTCTGGAGTGGGTAAACGACCAACACTCAC
>JABAOF010001019.1_pt1 | contig 24389 bp, 19 predicted proteins | sample 7062171 | NCBI WGS metagenome assembly JABAOF01 (sample SAMN14538628, study PRJNA623070) | marine sediment metagenome | biome: marine biome [ENVO:00000428]; feature: marine pelagic biome [ENVO:01000023]; material: deep marine sediment [ENVO:00002113] | place: India: Gulf of Khambhat ...
AAGTCTTTACCTGCTTCACCTACCCGGAACCAGAGGGAGATATGCAATATCTGCCATGAGAACGATACCTTAAAGCCGCGCACTAAAGTACTAGGGATAGTTCTTACTTACATTACTACGGCTCAAAATGCTGCTCATGCTACTGCGGATACTACGGTTTGCAAGAATTGCCATAGCAGTGCAACAGATCCTAATGCGGCTCATAGTCCAGGAATAGGAGCACCCTCTGGAGGAGTAGCCTGCAACACCTGCCATACGTCTGAATACTCTGATCTTACTGGTACAACCAGGGCAAGCAAGCATCCAGGCATAACCTCGCCTTCATACGATTATCTCATAGCTGGTACCTGCACTGACCTCTGTCATGTTGATCATCCACATACCACCAAGGATCTAAGCACTCATGACGGTACTGATAAGACAGTTGCAACCAATACTGATCCCACTTTATGTCTATCTTGCCATAACGATACCACCAAGGTGACAGAAAAGAAGGTAGAGACGCTTAAGTATGCAGGTCTTCCAGGCACACCTCATAACTACACCTTATCCGATGCCGTAACTTCTTATGCTGCTAATTGTTCCAAGTGCCATAGCGATAACCAGGCTCTAGATAAGGCAGAGTATGGGCCTCATGCCTCTGACTTTGCTAATATCACCAAAGCTGATCAGGAGAACCTCTGCTATACCTGCCATAATGCTACTACCCCCAATACCTATTCTGGGGAAGATGTACAGGCTAAGTTTACTTCTGCTGGATATCATGGCCATCCTGTAGCTACAGCCCAGCAGGCAGCAGGAACCAGAATGGTTGAGTGTGCTTCTTGTCATAATTCTCATGTGGTAAATCAGGTGCCGGCAAGCGTTGATGTAACCAAGAGCCAACTTACCGATCCGGCTAATACCTACAACCTCTACTTATATGCTGATGTTCCAGCGGATAATACTGTTACTGACTACAATGGCATCTACAAGTTCTGTATCAAGTGCCACTACAATACCAGCAGTTCTACTCCGGTGGTAGCCACACCACTTAGCGCAACTCAAACTACAACTACTTACATACCTTATACCGTAAAGATGGCTCCTGATCCTAATCACGCAAGCTACAATTACTTTAATTCTGTAGGTTATACCGATGCTACAGATACAGGAGAATTCCACGGAGCTAAGCAGGGAACAGATGGTAAGTTTGCTACTACATTAACCAATGGATATGCTTCTAAGTTCTCATCGCCTCATCCACCGTTACCATGTACCGAGTGCCATGATCCTCATGGAAGCTCTAATGCCTTTGCCCTGCGCACCTACTTAGATGATGGAGATCCCGCAGGACCTAAGGGACCCTTTACAGGAATTACTGGAGATGGAACCGATGATGCTGCGGTAACAGCTTGGTGTAGAGGATGTCATGTGAACTCAACTATGACTGCATCCAATTGTTTATCTTGTCATTATCATAATACTGATAAAGAAGGAGTCTCTAGTGGTGGTATAGCCTGTGCAACCTGTCACTCCTCCATATATAATCCCATGGCAGGAACTTCCAATTATCATCACAGGATGGCAAGCGATGCGGCTTCATATACAATAGATAGGACGTGCATCAACTTCTGTCACGTAGACCATGACAAGTTTAATTCATCGAAGTCTTCGAACTTAAGACTAACCTCGGCTGACAGGGGGACAAATAACAATCCAACTGCGTCAAACTCGGACTATGTAGGAACTGAGACAGACGGCGGACTCTGTCTATCCTGCCATAAGAGTGCTCAAACGAAGTCCTATACACAGGCAGATGGCACTACTAGCACTCCTTCATTTACAAAGATTGTCTATTCAAGCACCATTCATAACTATGTTGTTACTTCTACTTATGGTGACGCTACCACATTTAATGCAAACTGCTCTAAGTGTCATAATGATACTATGACTAAGGAAAAGCAGACATCTACTAACAAGTTCTCTAATCATGATTCATGGTTGAGAAGAGTATTAGCGACTTTGGGTATTGCTACACCTACAGATCCGCTAGAAGAGAACTTCTGTTACCGCTGCCATAGCACTACAGAGAATCCAAATGCTGGGATAAATACTGATTACTACGGTATAGCCTCAATAAGTAATGATGCACTTGCTATAAAGTCGATGTTTGCCAAGACCTACAAACACTATATTGCTGGTTATAGTGGTATTCATAGACCGATTGAAGACTCAACACGCATCTCTGCTAACAAGCATGTGGAATGTGAAGACTGCCATGGTGTGCATGGAGCGCAGGCTGGAACCCATATCGCAGGTACCAATACAGTTTCAGGTGCGTTAAGAAGTGCTTATGGTGTAAATCCGGGTACACGATCAGCCTGGTCCAGTGTGCCTGCGGGGTCCTATACTATAAAGGATGGACAGAGCGGAAGAAGCTATATTAGCTATGAATATGAGATATGTTACAAGTGCCATTCGTCTTTCAATTCATCTCTTACTACTTGGAATTCGGTTTGGACAGATGTGGCACGAGAATTCAATATAGCAAATAAGTCCTTCCATCCAGTTGAAGGATATACAAGTACTAACTCATATACCTCTCCATCGGCTAACAATGGAAACATAGAGACCATGGAGCCTCCATGGAATAATGGCCAGCATGACAAGATGTACTGCAGCGATTGCCATAGAAGTAATGTGGATACCGATCCAAATGGACCTCACGGTTCGAGTCAACAATATATTCTCAGTGCTCCTACGGGTTATAATACAAATGACTTTTGCTTGAAGTGCCATAAGGCAAGCGTTTACGCTCCCAGCAGTAAGCCAGGTAGCTGGGAGGAGACAGGGAGCCGTTTTGATGAGCAGACTACTAACGATAGCAAGGGCAGTCACTACTTCCATGTTAGAACAAAAGGTCGTGGTTGCCGAGAATGCCATGGCGGCGCTCAAACAGCACCTCCAGATGAGGAAAATACTAATCCACCAGAAAAGGGTAGTACCCACGGCACAAATAGAGTTCCTCGTCTAATGAATGGGACAAATATGAGGGATTATCAGTACGATACGCCATATGTTGGCCGGACTACTTGTTGGCCCACCTGTCATTCGTCACACGGAGAGGATTTCAGGTCTGGCCCTGACTAAAAGGTTGAGAGGATATGAAAAGACTGCTTGACTAAACAAGAAGGAAAACAAAATGGACAGGGAGTTTGGAGCAAAAACCAATAAAATGAGAACTATGATGATTATTCTCTTCATGGGTGTACTTATGGCAGGCATCTCAGCACTCTATCTCTCAGGTGCTATAGATCCTCTCTTGGCTGCCTTTACTGGACACAGTGGATGTGGCGGCTGCCACGGTCCTGCTGCCACTTATGCGGGTGGAGACCACGTAACCTCTTGGACTGGCACTCTGCATGATACAGCACTAACAGCACCCCCAGCAGGATGTGAGAGATGCCATGAATTAGAATCAACTCTTCCCAAACGCTTAAGGTCTTCCATTACCGATAATCTAGGAGTGAGCCATCCTGTTACTGACAATGACAATACCGTATGTTATGCCTGCCACGCTGCAGGTACTGGTGCCTTCAGTGGTCAAACAGCCTTTGAGGCAACCAAGCACTTTACTGCTGAGTCTTCCGGTCAAGCTATAACCAGATATCCAGATGCCAGTTATCCCTCAGGAATGTGCGGGGGATGTCACAATCCTCATGGGCAAGCAGGAACAACTGATTATACCAGAGCGTCTGCAAATACCCTTTGTACCAACTGTCATGATGATGCAGCACTACCTCCTAAACCAGCAGGCTATTCTTATCAGGAGGAGACTACCTTTACCGGAACTGAGCATGGCTCTAGCGCAAATCCCTATAACATCTGGCCAGATCCCGCTGATACTGGTGCCTCTGTAGGAACAGGCGGTTCAGTATCAGGTCAGTGTATAAACTGCCATAATCCTCATGGGAAGTCCTATTCATATCTTACTCTGGCAAAAGAAGAAAACCTTTGCTACGGTGGCTCAGGTGCAAGTGGTGGATGCCATGCTTCTATCAATGGCTCAGTGAGTGGCATAAATATCTATTCCCAATTTAGCGCCGCAAGTGATCCTTTATCCCGCCACAGTCTAAGCGATAGCGAACAATCCACAGGAGGCTCTAAAGTAGAGTGTGCAAATTGCCATAACCCTCATATGGTAAATGCTACTAATAAAGCTACAGATCCTGATAATAAATCTTCTGCCTATACTGCTACTATGACTGATCCTAAGGACGGCTCAAATGTCTTTAACTACGTAGGTTTCTGTGATAAGTGCCATGATGGCACGCCCCCGGAAGGGGTTACACTTCCACCAGGTACAATCAACATAAAATCCAACTACGAATCAGATCCTCCGGAAAACATTCCAGGTGGAATCAATGAAACCGGTGATTGGCATGGCATAAAAGCTGGTACCGGTTGGGGCGGGACCATACTTGCACCTTACAGCAGGGGAATGGCAGCTCTAGTATGCACAGATTGCCATGAAAGTCATGGTTCCTCCAATGTATATCATTTCAAAGATACGGTTAACGGAAAGACGGGGATATCTCTGACTGATAGTTCAGGAAAGGGTGCAGATCAACTTTGCACTGCCTGTCATAGCAGTACTTATCACGATAGCTGCATTACAGCTGATTGCCATGTGACAGACCCTGTGCCACCAATTCTACCGGCGGGTGCACAACCCTGTTTCTACTGTCACAATCATAGCGGTATCGAGAATTGGCCTGACCCGGGAATCCCCCATGTTACTGAAACAGGTTGTGAACATTGCCATCAACTTTGGTATCCGTATAACTAGCTTTCACCTCCTGCTTATTCCTCATAGCGAGTAATAAAAATTCTTAAAAAGGATAAAACTTACGTTGCTGTACTCCTATAATAACGGCAATTGTAATACCTGAGGAACAGAAGACCAATTAGATGTATCAATTAGTGAAGCTTTTAAATTTACCCATTCCCTAGCTTTATAGCTCCCCATTTTGCTTCAGCAGTAAATGAGTACCCATATATCAAATTCACAGCTTATCTTTGAGGGCAAACCGGAGACATAAATATCATATTCTATCAGTAGCTTTCACAAAATCCCCAAGCCGGCTATTGCTTATTTTTCTACAGTTTTCAATATCTATATACCGCGCGAATAGTAATCGATTATTAATTCAATAGGTCTGGTAACTATGTTTAACCTTTTTACATCTAGGGCATAAAAAAAATTATATATTTTATAAAAAGGAGGTGGAGATCAATGAGAAGATGGATACTCTCTGTAGTTGCAGTTGCCATACTGATGGTAATAGCTATTACTCCAGCGGTGAGCGGGGGATTTGTTCATGGGATCGTAGTTAACGTTGACAATGAGGATTATTACTTTGCTGGCGCCCCGGACGGACCCAGTGGCGAATTTGATGTTCCAGGGCATTACTGGGTACAGGCAAGCCGGGATCGACTGGTTGGTAAACACTATAACAGTGGTCCTTTTGGGGCTCCACACTGGTGGTCGTCAGATGCATCTGATGGTGAACTGCTCTACATTGTCCATGCCATAATAGATACCTGGTCCGTAGAGAAGGCGGAAATGTATGCTTCCTTAGGATACGTTCATTACCACGAGCTTATTAAGGTATCGGATGAAACATTGCATCCCACAAAAGTGGTATGGCTTAAACACACTGCAAGGACAAGATTTGAGCTAGATGGCGGACCCCGCCCTGACCTAGGTCATGATGTATCACCTGGTAAAGACTACGAATTTATACCAAACTGGTCAGAGCCGTATAGCCCATCAATTTAAGGATGGAAGTGAAGAAAAAATTTGAGCCCCGGTTTTATAAACCGGGGCTCAAATTTTAATGGCTTAGCCCACGCTGCATTCCTAGTTGATATGCCAGAACTGGTTCGTAGCTAGTTTATAATTTAGTGAGATGTACGATTTCTCCTCCAAAAGATTTGATTCAACCACAGATTATTGAACGAAAGTAAACTGCTAGATTTGTTAACCTTTTTGAGAACCCCAAATGACTTATACACTGGTGTTTATTGGAATATATGATAAGAGTTGACATGCTGCATAAATTGTGATAATCTGAATATTCAGAATATTCAGAATTTTGGGGTGATAAATATGAAGGGAATGGAATGCTGCAAAATCGAATCAGTTGTGACAGTGGATGAAAGGGGGCAAATGGTGCTTCCCAAGGAGTTGAGGGATAAGGCAGGAATTGGTGCAGGAGACAAGCTGGCGCTTATAAGCTGGCAAAAGGACGGTAAAGCATGCTGCTTTTCTCTAATTAAGGTAGAAGAGCTCACAGGAATGGTAAAAAACCTACTGGGGCCGGTAATGCAAGAGATACTCGGAAAACAGGAAGGGAGCTGAGTATAGTGAAAGACGAAAATCTTAAAAGAGTTATAAGAAAGGGTTATGCAAAAGTAGCAAAAAATGAAAGTTCATGTTGCGGCCCTCAAGCGACTTGTGGAAGCACTGATCTTCCCAAGATTATAGGTAAGAAGATAGGTTATTCCGATGAAGAACTTGGGGCTGTACCTGAAGGTGCAAATTTAGGACTCGGCTGTGGAAATCCTGTTGCCCTTGCATCTCTAAAGGAAGGGGATGTTGTTCTTGATCTTGGATCAGGCGCAGGATTCGATTGCTTTATAGCAGCCCGCAAGGTTGGAGAAAAAGGCAGAGTTATCGGTGTTGATATGACACCGGAGATGATTGATAAGGCGAGAGGCAATGCAGGAAAAGGCAATTATGCTAACGTGGAGTTTAGGCTCGGAGAAATTGAAAACTTGCCTGTTGCCGATAACTCGGTCGATGTAGTAATCTCAAACTGTGTTATAAATCTTTCTCCTGAAAAAAAGCGAGTTTTTCAAGAAGCATTTAGAGTACTTAGAGCAGGAGGTAGACTGGTAGTTTCTGATATTGTCTTGCTCAAAGAGCTTCCGGATTTAATAAGAGAATCCATCGAGGCATATGTTGGCTGTATTTCGAGCGCAATGATAAGGGATGAATATCTGGAAACAATTAAAGGAGCAGGATTTGAAGAACTAGAAATAATTGACGAAACAGCCTTTCCCGTTGAGTCTATGGTTAACGATCCAACTGCACATGCAATTATTGAGAGTTTAGGTGTTACAGAAACAGAGATGGGGGAACTGGTAAGCCCTATTGTCAGTATAAAAGTTTATGCGACCAAGCCAAATGAAACATAAAAAGTGGGGAGGACGTAAGTATGAGCAGTAAATCAAAAACACGCAAATCCTGGCAGGAGAAACTGGCTGATAATAAAGGTTTGCCAAAAGTAGAAAAGATAACTGGCAAGATGAGCAAAAGATGGGGAACAGGTACTGTGGTTATTCCAGCGCCTATAGAAGTAGATGAAATTATGAAAAAAGTCCCCAAAGGTAAACTTACTACCATAAACCAAATTCGCAATAAACTTGCTGTGAAACACAATGCAACCATAGGCTGCCCCATAACCACTGGTATTTTCGCATGGGTTGCAGCACACGCAGCAGAGGAAGCGGCAACAGAAGGCAAGAAAAAAACTACTCCCTACTGGCGCACATTAAAATCTGGAGGAGAACTCAACCCGAAATATCCTGGGGGTGTCAGTGTGCAGTCGAAGCGGCTAAAAGAAGAAGGACACCTGATTGAACACGGTAAGGGCAAAAAACCAACTAAAGTAAAAGACTTTGAAAAAAAATTAGTCAGGTAGCCATGTCTTATGTGGGAAAAGCCAAATTTGATTGATGTTTGTCAGGATGGAAGTAAAAAGTTGGACAAGAGATTGTTTCCTGAAAATAACTGCAGCTAATTCTGTTTATGAGTAAATAAGTAAATGGAACCCAAGATTGGTCAGTTGCACATAAATTGATTACTCTACCTGATGAGAACATCCAAGGAAAGGTGGAGTAATTTTTTATAAGTCAGGTGAATGATTCGGCGGTACGACTTGGCGTGATTGAAGGCGAATTCCATTGGCGCAAGCACGAAAGGGAAGATGAGTTCTTTCTAGTCATTTTCGGGAGACTTCTGCTTGATTTAGAAAATAAGAGTGTTGAATTAATGCTACTGCAAGGTTATACTGTCCCAAAAGGTATTGTTCATCGTACCAGGGTTCCTAAACGACCGTAATTCTGATGGTAGAACCAGCTTCTTTAAGCCCCGAGGGAGATTAAGCGTTATACTCCCCGTCAATGAATCCAACGCACTATTTAAAATAAGGTATCTTTTAATAGTTGGGTTAAGCCGCTTTTGGGAAAAACTGTGTCTAAACAACTAGGATGGCAGGGAAGATTTGCGGACATCTAGAATTAGTATGGATTATCAGAATTGCTTAAAATGATAGTGAATTAGATAGTTAATAATTAAATAAATAAAGATTAGTTAGATTAGCCAATAGTCAACCTGGCTTGCTAATAGATCAGATAAAAACTGAAAGACTTATTTAAAGGCAGGATAAGTTGGGCAACAAAAAGTTAATTACCGTAATTATTCCAACTTTAAATGAGGAAGCCACAATACGAAGAACAGTTGAAATTGCAAAGGCCAGTAGGAATGTTACGGAAATAATTGTGGTCGATGACCGTTCGACTGACAGCACTGTATCAAAAGCGCAGGATGCAGGAGCCTATGTTGCCCAAAGCACAAAGCTGGGTAAAGGCGCTTCAATGAGGGATGGTCTTCTTCTCGCAAAGAACGAGATTGTCGTGTATCTGGATGCTGATATTGTCAATCTATCCAGGAATGTTGTTGGCAAGATTGCTAAACCTATTATCAGCGGTGAAGCTGACTTTGTTAAGTCAAACTATGAACGAGAAGCAGGCAGAGTGACAGAGCTTGTTGCTAAACCTCTATTGAGCATTCTATATCCTGAAGCCTTGAGGTTTCATCAACCTCTTAGCGGGATTATCGCTGGAAAGAATTCTTTCTTCAAAAAGGTGACCTTTGAAGATGATTATGGAGTAGATATCGGTATTCTACTTGAAATGATGGCAATTGGGGCAAGAATTACGGAGGTAAACCTGGGGAGCATAAAGCATAAGATGAAGCCTTGGCACGAGCTAGGGAAGATGTCGCGAGAGGTATCCAAAGCTATTTTAAAGCGTGCAGCAAATAGAAGACAATTCAGCCTTGATTCATTGGAAACCATCAATTTAGTAAGAAATCAAATGGAATTCGCGATAAAAGAATCACTAAGTTTCATGAAAAAGATGATTGTGTTTAGCCTCGATAATACTCTTTGGGAAGGTAGATTCATCTATAAAGCGGCTCAGAAATTCAATTTCCGCAAGCAGTTGCAGGAGATTACCAAAGAATCTGAAGAACCCTTTGTTATGACAAAACTTATTGCAAAAAACCTGAAGGGTATAAGTATAGCCCAAATAATATCCCTTGTAGACGAGATTGAGCTTACTCAAAATACGGACTCAGTTATATCTGAGCTGAAATCGAGAGGTTATTTGGTTGGTATTATAAGCGATGGATATGATTGTGTTGCACAACACGTAAAGAACAAAGTTGGTGCCGATTTTGCTTTTGCTAACGAGTTGGAGTTCAGCGAAAGCATGGCTACAGGAGAAGTAAAGATTCCTTCTTTTTTCCTGAAGTCGGATAAGAGCAGATGTGGTCATTCGGTGTGCAAGACCAATGCGCTTATCAGTATAGCTGAAGAATATTCGATCTTACTGGGTAATACTATTGCCGTTGGCAGTAATACTGATGATGCGTGTATGTTAGATAGTGCAGGAATTGGTATTGCATTTTGTTCTGATAGCCTCTTACTTGAAAGAATTGCTGATGTGGCAATCACAGAAAGAAACCTGACCCATATTTTGAGAGTGGCTCTGTAGAGCTGAGATAAATATTATTCCAATACTGCTTTCATAATTGGTTTCAAATTAAACCCCGTAAATTTTGCCTGCCTTTTGACCTATTAAGCAGAATTAGCTTATCCATTTGACCAGCTCGGTGCATAGGGTTAGACTTCAAGACATGAAGAACGATAAGATCTCTGTGGCAATGATAACTCTTGGTTGTGCCAGAAATGAAGTTGAAAGCGACTACACACGAGCATCCCTTGAAGACGGTGGTTTTGAGATTGTTCCTGATACGACACAAGCTGATGTTATTATCGTAAACACCTGCGGCTTTATTGAGCCGGCCAAACAAGAATCCATAAATACAGTATTAGAACTCTCGGAACTTAAGGAGAGTGGGAGGCTCCGTGCTCTAATTCTCGCAGGATGTCTTGGTCAAAGGTATTCAAAAGAGCTTCTCAGCAACCTTCCGGAGGTCGATGCGGTATTGGGAATTACAATGTCAAATGAGCTGAAAGAAGTAATCCCCAGGGTACTTGAGGGCAATCGTCTTGCTTTAGTTGGCAAACCGGCTGAAGTTTTGGAAAAGAGAAATCGATATATAACCCCTTCCTCAAGCGCCTATCTCCAAATTGCAGATGGATGCGACCGTATTTGCACTTACTGTGCAATTCCACTTATAAGAGGGTGGTACAGAAGTAAGCCTATTGAGAATTTACTGGAAGAAGCAGAAAACCTTATTTCTTCGGGATGCAAAGAAATTAATCTGGTGGCTCAAGATATCACCAGATATGGCCTGGATCTTTATGGAAGGTGTCTCTTACCAGAACTTTTAGCAGAACTGATAGCCTTAGGTCCGAGCTGGATTCGCCTGTTATACCTGGAACCGGATGGTGTGACAGATGAAATAATCGAAGTAATTGGCGCTGAAGAAAAGATTTGCAGCTACTTGGATATTCCATTTCAGCATGCAAGTAATCGTATCCTAAAGGAAATGAAAAGATGGGGAAGAAAGGAAAATTATTTAAAACTTATTGAGTTGTTGCGAAGAGAAATACCTGAAATAGCATTGAGAACCTCACTAATTGTGGGTTTTCCCGGGGAGAATGAGAGTGATTTCAAAGAACTCGAGGAGTTTGTAAAGCAAATAGAATTTGATTACCTTGGTGTCTTCCAGTTCTCGCCAGAGGAGGGAACTAAAGCTTTTTCTCTTCCCAACAGAGTTGATTCTTCAACAAAAGAAAGCAGGTATCGCCAGATTATAGCAGTTCAGGAGAAGATACGAGAGAAAAAGAATAGAGGATTAATGGGAAAACAGCTAGAAGTTTTAATTACGGATGTGAAAGCCGATAATGAATATTTGCTTGTTGGAAGAAGCAAATACCAAGCTCCGGAAGTGGATGGAGAAATATACGTAAAAGGAAAAGGCAGGCCGTCAGAGACAGTAAAAGTTAGAATACAAAAGGCCGAGATTTATGATTTATATGGAGAGATAACTGGATGAACCTGCCAAATTTCCTCACTTTTATCCGCATCGTGCTAATACCGGTATTTATGATTTTTTTACTTTTGAGCAGCCTGCAGCCAACCGGTTCATATATTGCGGCAACCATATTCACTCTAGCTGCAATAACAGATACTATTGATGGATATGTAGCTAGATTTCAGAGACAGGTTACTCCGCTGGGGCAATTTCTAGATCCAATTGCTGACAAATTATTGATTTCAGCAGCACTTGTTGTGTTGGTAGAGTTAAGACATCTTCCTTCTTGGGTGGCTATATTGATTATAGCTCGAGAATTTGCCGTATCGGGAGTTAGGCTGGTTGCTGCAGCAGAAGGGGAAATACTCACTGCCAGCAAAATGGGTAAGCTTAAGACTATATCCCAGATTGTGGCTGTAATAGCGATTATTCTTCAACTTCCCGTTCGGTTTTTGGGAGTATCTTTAGGTTCGTTACTTATAGCTCTGGCTGTAATATTAACTATGGTTTCCGGGATAGAATATTTTGCTAAGACCTGGAGGGTTTTAGTGAAATACTGAGGGAGTTAGATGTATAGTACAGTCTTCAAAATTTGTGGTATCAACAGAGATCTTCTTGAGAAAAAGATTGGTGATTTGCTTACAAAATTAGCTATGACTGCAACTGAGATGGGAGAAGAGATTCACCTTAAATATGTTTTTGAACACATTGACGAAGCGCGTGATGTTGAGGATGACCTTACTCAAAGACTCGGAGAGTATATATATGGTTCTGATGAGGATACTTTAGAAGGCGTAGTAGGAAGACTAATGACCAAGCACCAGTTAAGGCTAGCAGTTGCTGAATCGTGCACCGGAGGTAATATTTCAAGCAGAATAACCGATGTCCCCGGGAGTTCGAATTATTTCATTGCAGGGGTAGTTTCCTACAGCAACGAAGCTAAACAAAAATTACTCAACGTATCGCCGCGAACTCTACTCAAGCATGGTGCAGTGAGTTCCTATGTGGCAGAAGAGATGGCAACCGGTGTAAGGATAATTATGGATGCAGACATCGGGATAGGAGTAACAGGGATTGCTGGACCGTCAGGGGGCATTGCTGAAAAGCCAGTAGGTTTGGTTTTCGTAGCTATCTCATCTGTTTTTAGTAATCCTACAGAACGGTTTCTATTTAATGGAACACGAAAAGAGATAAGGCTTAAGGCAACGCAGCGAGCATTAAATTTTTTACGAATGTTTTTGCTTGAGGAGTATGAGAGCATAGAGGGGGAACCGGGGTAAAGTAGGCTCAAGGCTGAAGGCTTAGATCATGATTACGACATATGGGCTGCACATGCTTTGAGTATTCAAAAGAGTGGATTTGCTGACAACGGCCCGTAGCGCTTAGTCGCCCCGTCGGCCTTGATATCAGATGATCAGGAAAGGGGCGATAAGAAATGAACAACAAGCTAAAAAAAGATAGCAAGCTCCGGCTCTTTGTTGCTATTGAGCTGCCTCCAGAAGCGCAAAAGAGACTGGCTTCCTTGAGAGAGGAAATAGGGAGCGGCTTACAGAACATTCGATGGATTAAACCACGGAATCTTCATCTTACGCTCCAGTTTTTAGGATATTGCCCGGAAGATCAGGTCAAAGATATTACCAGGCAACTTAATTCGGCAGCAGTAAATTGCCATCCTTTCGAGTTCTATATTGCAGGCATAGGAGGGTTTCCCTCACTAAAGAGACCGAGAATCTTATGGGCAGGTGTAAGTGAGGGTGCTGAAAAGATCTTGGCAGTACAGCGAGAAGTGGAGAAATCTTTAACCGCTTTGGGATTTCAGCCCGAGAACCGCAGTTTTCATTCTCATATTACGGTGGCAAGGCTTAAAAAATCTGAAGATCTAAGAGATGCGGCGGCAAAAATTGACACTGAAAGAATTTATAATAAACCTATCAAGGTTGACTCTATTGTTCTTTTTCTGAGCCAGTTAACCCCAGAAGGAGCAAACTATAGCGCATTAGAGAAAATTTATTTCCAGAAGCATTGACAACGAACATATGTTTGCTATACTTAGTAAAGAACTTATAGCCTTGAACCTGGAGCTATGAACAGCAGCGCGTGAGACCAAATATAGGTAAGGATAAGATTAAAAAGAGATGGCTTAGAAGAAAATCTGAAGATTAAATGGGGGTAAAGATGGAAAAAGAGAAAGCTTTGGATGTAGCAGTTTCTCAGATTGAAAGACAGTTTGGAAAAGGTGCCATTATGAGACTTGGTGAAGAATCCAAGTTGAGTGTGGAAGTTATCCCGACTGGTGCTCTGGGACTGGATATCGCTTTGGGAGTGGGCGGTATGCCAAGAGGGCGGGTTGTTGAAATCTTTGGTCCTGAAGCATCAGGGAAGACCACTCTTGCCCTGCAGCTCATTGCAGAGGCTCAGAAGAAGGGAGGGATAGCTGCTTTCATTGATGCTGAACATGGTCTTGATCCAGTATATGCTTCCAGATTACATGTCAATATGGATGATTTGTTGGTTTCTCAACCTGATACTGGGGAGCAGGCGCTGGAGATTGCGGACATGCTGATAAGAAGTGGTGCCATTGATGTGCTGGTTGTTGATTCAGTGGCAGCACTCGTTCCAAGAGCAGAGATTGAAGGAGAAATGGGGGATTCCTATGTCGGTCTGCAAGCTAGGCTGATGTCACAGGCTATGCGGAAACTGGCAGGAACTATAAACAAATCTAATACTATTGCAGTATTTGTTAACCAACTGAGAGAAAAGATTGGAATTATGTTTGGCAATCCTGAGACTACACCTGGTGGGCGCGCGCTTAAATTTTATGCTTCGATAAGACTGGATATTCGTAGAATTGACTCTATTAAGCAAGGTACTGAAATCATAGGAAATCGGGTAAGAGTGAAGGTTGCCAAGAACAAAGTTGCACCCCCGTTCAAGTTGACAGAGTTTGACATTATATATGGTGAAGGCGTCTCTAAGGAAGGAAGTATATTAGACATAGGGACTGACCAGGGCTTAATTATGAGGAGTGGTGCCTGGTATACCTATGGCGGTGAGCGGCTGGGACAGGGAAGAGAAAATGCCAAACAATTCCTAAGGGAAAATTCTGAGATGACTGAGAAGATTGAAAAAGAAATAAGAGCGAAGGTAGGACTGGAGGCACCTAAGGTTGTTGCAGCTGCGAAAGCAAAGTAGAAATATTTTGGAAATGTCGAGAAGATGACAAAGGCAGAGATTACAGACATTCTTCCTCAAGAGGGTAAGAAGAATCGTCTGGTTGTATGTTTAGATAAATTACCATGGTTAAGTCTTCACAAAGACACATTGAAGAGTTTAAAGCTTAATGTTGGATTGGTTCAAGATTTTGAGAAGCTTAAAAGAAAAATACTGATTATAGAAAGACAACGGGCAATAGATCAAATTTCAAAATTTTTAAGGCTTAGACCGAGAAGCCAGGCAGAGATTAAAGGAAGACTTGAAAAGTATGGATATCAAGGTGAAGTTGTGGACCAAGTAATGAAAAGTATGGTTGGGTCTGGACTTGTTGATGACTGGCAATTTGCCAAATGGTGGGTGAACGAGGGAATCTACAGAGCAAAAAAGGGAAGGAAAAGGCTAAAGAGTGAGCTCTTGATGAGAGGAGTAGAAAAGGAAATTATTGAGAGCACTTTGCAAGAGATATACAGAGAAGGGGATGATTTTGAAAGAGCAAGAGAATTGGTTAGAAGAAAGTACTATATAACATCGAAAGTTCAGGAAAGCAAAGCAAAGGAAAAAATATTAGGTTTTTTGACCAGGAGAGGGTTTACAAATAATATTGCGTTGGAGGTTTGGAAAAGTCTGAAAAATGACAGGTAAAAAGGTTTCTTGACATTAAAAACCGCGAAATTATAATAAAAATAGGCAAAAAATGCTTTACTGTTACCCTTTAATATATATAAGAACCTATATACAGAAAACAAACGACTGTAGAGGTTGGGGTTTTAGCCGAAGACCTTTATAGAATTGTGTCTAAAATTTGGTAAAGTATTTTTGCCGAGCAATGCTCGGGGTTGAAAATCACTTATTTGTGATTCTCTCCGAGGCTCGGTTTTTTATTTCTTAAGCGAGTAAAGGAGGGTATATGTCAACTACCATAATTATCGCTATCGCCCTCACTCTAATTGGCATTGTTGCTGGCTATTTCATAAGAAAGTATGTTGGGGAGGCAAAGATTGTCTCGGCAGAGGAAGCAGCAAAGAAAATTACTAATGAGGCTAAGAGAGAAGCAGAGGCAAAGCGGAAGGAAGCAATTCTAAGTGCCAAGGATGATATTCATGCTATGCGAAGTGAGGCTGAGAGAGAGAGTCGCGAAAGGCGAAGTGAATTACAGCGCCTGGAAAGGCGCTATCTCCAAAAGGAGGAGATGTTAGATCGTAAAAGTGAGTCACTGGAGAAGAAAGATAAGGCAATTACGAACAGAGAGAATGAGGTAAAGGCACTCCAGAGTCAACTTCAGGACGCGTACAATAAACAGCTAAATATGCTGGAACAGGTAGCGAGAATGGATGTAGAGCAAGCAAGGCAACTACTCTTTAAGAGAGTAGAAGAAGAGAGTAAATATGAAATGGCCAAGATGGTCAAAGAGATGGAGAGCAGGGCTCGTGAAGAAGCAGAAAAGAAGGCAAGGAACATAATTGCGTTATCTATACAGCGCTGTGCCGCAGATCATGTTGCTGAAACTACTGTTTCAGTTGTTCCTTTACCTAATGATGATATGAAAGGGCGAATTATTGGACGTGAAGGAAGAAACATACGGGCTTTTGAGAACCTTACGGGAATTAATCTCATAATTGACGATACACCGGAAGCAGTAATTATTTCCAGTTTTGATCCAATAAGGCGAGAAATTGCCCGAGTAACTCTCGAGAAATTAATAATAGATGGAAGGATTCATCCTGCCCGCATCGAAGAAATGTATGAAAAATCAAAGGAAGAGATAGAAAACCAGATAAGAGAAGTCGGGGAAGCTACAACCTTTGATACTGGTGTACATGGGCTAAATCCAGAACTAGTAAGGGTCTTAGGAAGACTTAAGTACCGTACAAGTTATGGTCAGAACGTGCTTCAGCATTCCGTAGAGGTTACGTATCTAGCTGGGCTAATGGCTGCAGAGCTAGGTGCCGATATTCAGCTGACAAAGAGAGCGGCCCTGCTGCATGATATCGGTAAAGCGATTGACCACGAGGTAGAAGGATCACACGCTCCCATAGGTGCTGATTTGGCTCGAAGACTGCAGGAATCAGGGGCTGTTTGCCATGCTATTGCAGCTCACCACGAAGATATGGAACCACAGACCATAGAAGCTGTCCTAGTGCAAGCAGCAGATGCTATCTCTGCGGCTCGTCCAGGTGCAAGAAGAGAGACATTAGAAAGTTATATTAAGCGTCTGGAAAAACTTGAAACAATTGCTGACTCCTTTAAGGGTGTAGAGAAGTCCTTTGCTATGCAAGCTGGGCGGGAGATTCGTATTATGGTCAAACCGGATGAGATTGATGACATAGGTTCATCGCAACTTGCAAGGGAAATTGCTAAGAGGATAGAGGAGGAACTGGAATATCCAGGACAAATAAAGGTAACAGTGGTTAGAGAAAATAGAGCTGTGGAATATGCCAAATAAATTTGGAGAGTAGAGTCAGGCTATCATTATAGAAATTAGAAACTGAGGTTTGTTATGGCAAGTAATGAGCCACGAGATCTACTAAATTTCGTCGCTAACGTTGCGGGAGACAAGTACTTAAGAGTTGAGGAGGATCTGGGAGAGGGCTATGTTCAGTTGCGGGTTAGCGAGGCTGAACGTCGACAAGCTAAGCATGACATCCGTTCTACAGAAGATATACTTATTGAGCTGCTGAGAAACTCGCGCGATGCGAGCTCCAAAAATGTTTTTGTTGCTTCTCATAAAGATGCTACTCAACATAGAAAACTGATAGTCATTGATGATGGTTGGGGTATACCTTCCAAGATTCATCAACGACTATTTGAACCTAGAATAACAGCAAAGCTTGATAGTGTCATAGAAGATTCATTTGGTATACATGGACGGGGTATGGCTCTATACTCTATAAAATCTGTTGTCGAGGATGCAAAACTTATGTACTCCGCTCCTGATAGAGGAACCGTTTTTAAAGTTATTATTGATACAAATAAGCTTCCGGAGAAGAAAGACCAGTCGACCTTTCCTAAGGTTTTTCAACAAACCAACCAAACCCCAGAAATAAAAGGCTTAAAAAACATTCCTAGAATCCTGGTGGAATTTGCGCTGCAGAATCCAAATTTGATGATCTACTTTGGCTCTGATGCTGAAATACTGGCTGTTATGAGAAAGCTCAGTCTTTCGTCAGAGAGTTTGGGGACGTGGCCAGAGATTTCTCACCTAATGGAGACGAAAGGGTTAAGACTCTGGCAGCTAAGCGGTTTGACGCATGATGGTCGGATGCTTTCTCATCTGGTAGAGACCTACTACGGCTTGGAGATCTCGGAAAGAAATATATATAGAGTGTTGGCAGGAGAGATTGTAGCAGCAGATCGTGTAACAGCCGAATTACCTGAAAGAGGTTTGCCAAAAGAGAAAATTTCGGATAATATATACAAAGTAGAAAATATTGGCAGATATATCACGGGTGAAGACCTGGAGCTTCTCAAAGAGAGAATAAAACATAGTTTCGGGGATATTGGGAATAAATATTTTATAAAACTTCAAACAGAACCCGAAGTAAGACGAGAGAGAAATCAACTAAAAATTTCACTTACTCTTGTGAGAGAAGAAGAAAACTAGTAAAATATGTTAACAAGTGCTAAACAGAGAAGAGGCCATAGTAATTAACCTAATAAGGAGGGCACCATGGAAGTATTGAAGGTCTCATCCAAGTCAAACCCTAACTCCGTTGCAGGTGCTTTAGCTGGTGTATTACGCGAACAAGGAGGCGTAGAGATTCAAGTCGTTGGTGCAGGAGCCCTCAATCAAGCAATAAAGGCCATTGCTATTGCGCGCGGTTTTGTCGCACCATCAGGACTGGATTTGGTCTGTATACCCGCCTTCACAGACATTCAGATAAACGGGGAGGAAAGAACGGCTATAAAATTGGCAGTAGAGCCTAGATAAGTAAACTAGTTATTAGGTTAACAGAAAGCACTACTTACTCTAGAGTTTTTGGGGTTGGTAGTGTTTTTGTTTTGGCCAAGTATTCTTATAAGTGAAGGAGCATCTGGTTTTATATACCGATAAACCTACATCTCCTTTCAACTGTCTCAGATGGATCGTTATCACCAACTGAGCTTGTATTACGAGCCAAAGATTAGATTTGAAAGCGATAGCATTAACTGATCACGATAGTGTGGAAGGAATATCTGAAGCACGTGAGGCTGGAAAACTTTATGGACTAGAGATTTTTCAAAATCTTCTTTATGCTCTGTGCTCTAAGCTCTATGCTATACTTTAGATGGTGATGAGTTTGCTAAAGTTTACGGTTAGAACCCTTGGCTGTCAGATGAATAAACATGATTCGGAACGTATGGCTGGAATTCTTAGGAATTGCGGTTTTGAAGCTGTTCAAAGGTTAGAAGAAGCTGATATCATCGTATTCAATACGTGCTGTGTAAGAGAGCATGCAGAAAGTAAACTCTACGGACAAGTGTCAGCCCTAAAATCTCTTAAGCGCAAAAAGAAAAACCTGACCATTGCTGTTGGCGGATGTTTAGCACAAAAGGAAGGGATGAGGATTCAAGAGAAGATGCCCTATGTTGATCTGGTATTCGGAACCCACAATATTTCAAGACTGGGGGAGCTCGTTAAGGAAGTAAGGGAAGAAGGAACACCATCATGCGAACTATGGGAAGAATCCGACGGGTTCTGCAGTGACCTTCCGACGTTACGCGAAAGTTCGTGCAAGGCTTGGGTTCCTATAAGTATAGGGTGCAACAATTTCTGTTCATATTGCGTTGTTCCCTATGTTCGAGGCCCAGAAAAAAGCAGGACAGAGGAAGAAATTTTAGGGGAGATAGAAAAGCTCGCTTTAGAAGGAGTAAAAGAAATTACTTTGCTTGGACAGAATGTTAATTCCTATGGCTGCGATCTTTACGGGGAGATTAAGCTGCATACGCTGTTTTACCTTATCAATGAGATTGATGGAATTAAACGTATACGATTCATAACTTCTCATCCAAAAGACTTCAGCGATTCGATAATAAAAGCTATTGCTGAAATTTCCAAAGTATGCGAGCATATTCATCTTCCCATCCAGGCTGGTTCAGACCGGATACTTCACTTGATGAACAGAGGGTATACTCAACAGGAATATATTTCACTGGTTGAGAAAATAAAAAAGATAATACCCGGAGTAAGTTTGAGCACAGACATTATCGTAGGATTTCCAGGTGAAGAAGAAGAGGATTTTCAGGAAACTCTGAAGGTGGTAAAAGAAGTCGAGTTTGATCAGGTATTTACGTTTATGTTCTCCCCCAGACCAGGAACGCTGGCTGTTTCTATGGAAGGTCAGGTTGAGAGGGTTATTAAGCTAGAGAGATTTAACCGTCTGCTTGAGACTCAGTATCCTATTACTTATAAAAGAAACCAAAAAAAGATTGGGAGATGTCTGGAGGTATTGGTAGAAGGGCCTAGCAAAAAGGATCAATCGGTCTTGAGCGGGCGCTCCAGAAATAACAACGTGGTCAATTTTAGGGGCGGGCAGGAGCTTATCTCTAAGTTTGTTAATGTTTATATTACTAATGCTCGCACCTGGTATTTAGAGGGAACTCCAGTTAAGCAATAAGGAACTCTATGAACATTCTTTGTGGGGCTATTGTTCCTCATCCGACAGTTTTAATTGACAAGAAAAGAAATAATGATGAGGTTAATAAGCTCGAAGTAATTAGACAGGGAATGCAGGATATCAGGAAAAAAATATTTGCTAACAGTCCTGAGACTCTTGTATTTATTTCTCCTCACGGAAGTTGCTTTGCAGATGCTTTCGCCATAAAGAAGGAACCTGTCCTCAAAGGGCTGGCAGCAGGTGAAGAAAAATATCTTGAGGTTCCTTGCGATCAGGAATTAGCTGATCAGATATTGCATGAATCAAAGTTTTTGGGGATTCCAGCCGTGGGGCTGGAAAAAAGCAGATTCGAGGACGAAGCATCAGCTTATCTTGACCACGGGGTCTTTATTCCTCTTACTTTATTCCAGGACAAGATTAATCTGCCAATCGTTAGTATTTCCATATGTGATCTTGGGATTTTTGATCACTATAGACTTGGGGTCGCTCTGGAAAGGGCAAGCGGTGGTTTAGGGAGAAGGATTGCCGTTGTTGCAAGCGGAAGCCTCTCAAGTTCCCAGATTGAGGATCGTAATAGCTTTGAGGAGGCCAGAGAGCTTGATCAGCAAGTCATAGATGCAATAAGTGAAGAAGACTTCAGGAGAATTATTGATATGGACTCTTCACAAATTGACGATGTTAGAGGATGCGGTTTCTTACCACTTGTAGTCTTGGCTGGCTCTTTTGATGGTTATAAAGTTGCTACAGAGATTGTTACCTATAGCAGTCCCTTCGGGGATGGCTATTTAGTTGCTCTGGTAAAACCGGTGCGAAGGGATGAGAGAATGAGGCTTTTCGAGGAAATTCCTTATCTACAGAGCTCTAAAAGGGAGAGAAAACGAAAGAGGGTGAGTACACCAGTACATATTGCCAGGAAGGCTGTGGAAACTTACGTAAAAGAACATAAGGCTATAAAGCCACCTAAAAATCTTCCAGACTATTTAAAAAAGCCCGCTGCTGTGTTTGTATCTTTGAAGAAGGGAAAAGCCTTGCGCGGGTGCATTGGAACGACTAAACCTACAACTGCAAGTGCTGCGGAAGAGATTATTCAGAATGCTATCCATTCAGCGATGCAAGATCCACGCTTTTTTCCCGTTAAGGTTTCAGAGCTGTCTTACCTGGAATATTCAGTTGACATACTTGGAGATCTTGAAGAAGTGTCTGATGAAAGTCAATTAGACCATAAGATGTATGGTGTATATGTTATGTGCGGTGGCCGATGCGGACTTCTGCTTCCAGATATCGATGGTGTTGATTCAGTAGGACAACAAGTCTCGATTGCAAGACAAAAGGGCGGCATTGCAGAGGATGAAGACTACCAGTTATTTAGGTTTAGAGTAGAGAGATACAGGTAATCTCAGAAGGGTTATGTTTTTGGGTGGTAGAACCCTAAGTTGTATGCAAGCATGAATAATTGAAATCAATATACCAAAACCGGCAATTACTGGTTTTGAGTATTTGCTGGGCAGTAGGTAGGGATTTTGGATTTTCTACTTCGGCAGGCTTAGGATGATGAACCCTTCGACAGGCTCAGGATAGGTTTTGTCGAACCATTTGGGATTTAGGATTTTTTAATCAGGAGGTGCCAACGGCAAGGATAAAGCAGCATAGTTCTGGAGACAAAAGGAAAGAACGTGTTCTGGCGATAGTTGGGCCTACTGCAGCAGGAAAAAGCAGAGTTGCTTTAAAATTAGCCACGCTTCTTGATTCCGAGATTGTTGTTGCAGATTCTATGCAAGTCTACAGGGGCATGGATATCGGCACTGATAAACTGGCTGCGGAGGAAAGGGAACGCGTAAGGCATCATTTAATTGATATTGTTGACATACAAGAAGAATTTAGTGTAGCTGCCTATCAGAAGATGGCAAGAAATACAATATCTGATATAAATATGCGCGGTAAAATACCAATCCTGGTAGGTGGCACAGGTCTTTATATTAGAGCAGTAATTGATAAACTACAATTTCCTTCCGAGACTAAACCCTATGGGCAAAAGAAAGACTTAGCAGAAGTGAATAATAAGATTTTATACCAGGAGCTGGAGAATCTGGATCCTGAGTCAGCTAAGAGGATCGATCCTAGAAACAGCAGAAGAGTAGCAAGAGCTTTAGAGGTTATTAAGCTTACAGGCAAACCCTTTTCCTATTACCAAAAAGAATGGAAAAAGAGGGAGTCCATATATGATTTACTTTTTTTTGGACTGCAGCTATCCAGAAGAGAGCTTTATTACAAAATAAACAAAAGAGTTGATAGAATGCTTTCTGCGGGACTATTGCAAGAGACAAAGGACCTCTATAGCAAAGGGTTGGGAAATACCGCGACTGCCATACAGGCGTTAGGGTACAGACAAATCGTTGATTATTTACGCGGGGAAATAAGCTGGAACGAAACAGTAAGCCTGATAAAAACCCGAAGTAGGCAATATGCCAAAAGGCAGCTTACGTGGTTCAGAGCGGATCCGCGTATCAAGTGGATTAATATGGAAAAAGAAGCACCAGTTTCCATAATTTGCAGTGAGATAGAGAAGAAATGGGAAATAGAATGTAGCAAACCAAAATGGGGCGATAACGAAAGGAATGATGCATGAGAGAACTGCAGTTTGCAAAGTATCAGGCGCAGGGAAATGATTTCATAATGGTGAATGCTCTTAAAGATAACCATAGCTTCGAACCTAAAGTACTGGCCAGGCTCTGTAACCGCAATTTTGGAGTAGGAGCTGATGGTATTATCTTCATTCGGACTTCGGAAAAGTGCCATTTTGCCATGGATTATTATAATTCTGACGGCAGCAAGGCTGAGATATGTGGAAACGGTATAAGATGTATGAGCAAGTACATATATGATTTCAGCCTCTCACCGCATTCCGACCTGTTAATTGAAACAGCGGCAGGAATCAAAGAAGTATCATTGTTAAAAGAGGGGAATGTGGTTGTGGGAGTCAAAGCCGATTTGGGAATACCTGAATTTGACAGGATGCAGATTCCCATGCTTGGTGGTAAAGGTGAGGTAATCAATGAGCCTCTTAATATAAAAGAGACTAAATTGCAGGTAACCTGCCTATCCATTGGAAATCCTCACTGCATCATATTTGTTGAAGATACGGGAAATGTAGCAGTTAATAAAGTTGGACCAATAATTGAGAATCTACCTGTATTTCCCCGAAAAATAAATGTCGAGTTTGTTCAAATCCTGGGACCAAGAGAGATAAAAGTAAGGGTTTGGGAACGGGGAGCAGGAGAGACTCTTGCCTGCGGCACTGGAGCATCAGCAGCGGTCATAGCAGCATTTCGTAACAAATTAACTGGAAGGAAGGTTATGGTTCATCTCCAGGGGGGAGATTTGGAGGTTGAATGGTCGGAGAATAATCACATTTATCTTACAGGACCAGCGGAAAAGGTATTCACGGGTACTATTGAAGTTTAAAACGGTAAAATAATCGAGTAATTGGAGTGGTGAAGTAGAAAGGCCACAATGCTGTAAAGATGTATATGTAAAGTCTTAGAGCTCTCATAAGCAAAAATGTTAGCCGCGGACGAATAGTTAACTGCCAATTGTTGACTGAGCACTAACAACTAATCCAGAAAGGAGAATGTGAATGGGTTTTGCCAAGAGAATTGAAAATCTACCTCCGTATCTTTTTGCAGAGATTGATAAAAAGATAAAAGAGAAAAGAAAAGAAGGTGTGGATGTTATAAGTCTAGGCATAGGTGACCCAGATCAACCTACGCCAAAAAATATTGTTGAGAAGATGTGTAAGCAGGTAAGAAATCCTGAAAATCATCGCTATCCTTCCTATTACGGACACCCGGAGTTTAGAAGGACCATAAAACAGTGGTATGAGAAAAGATTTGGAGTAGAACTGGATCCTGATACAGAAGTGCTCCCGTTAATAGGCTCTAAGGAAGGGCTTGCTCACATTTGCTTTGCCATAGTCGACCCCGGTGATACTGTTCTTGTGCCTGATCCAGGTTATCCAGTCTATAATACGGGTACTATTCTTGCAGGCGGGAATAGGTGTTTAATGCCCCTAAAGGTTGAAAACAATTTTCTGCCTGATCTAGACGGTATAGATTTAAGGACGGCAAAAGCGGCCAAGATGATGTTTATAAGTTATCCAAATAATCCTACAGCCGCTACTGCTGATTTGGCATTTTTTGAAAGAATTGTTAAATTTGCCAGTGAATATGAAATAATTGTTTGTCATG
>JABAOF010002718.1_pt1 | contig 24310 bp, 18 predicted proteins | sample 7062171 | NCBI WGS metagenome assembly JABAOF01 (sample SAMN14538628, study PRJNA623070) | marine sediment metagenome | biome: marine biome [ENVO:00000428]; feature: marine pelagic biome [ENVO:01000023]; material: deep marine sediment [ENVO:00002113] | place: India: Gulf of Khambhat ...
CTTAAAAAACTACCGAAGTATTGTAATAAAAATGACAACTTTTTTTGAAGTCTGTTCGGGAATGCTGTTAACGGCATCTTGGATGTGTTGAAAGCATGCAGGATTGTTTTGGCAAACAATAAGCGTATCGGCCTGAGCAGTTACATCTATACAAGTAGCTAAACTACTAATGACAAAACATATGAATATAGATAAGTGTTTTCCCATTTTATTGATGCTTTACTTTTTGAATAAGCCATTGAACCCAATTATTTGCAGCTGCATAATTTTGGTATTGTTCAGGCAATTTTCGTCCATCAGTATATTCATTATACAACCAGGGATCTCCGGCTACAAAAACAGTTCCTTTACCATAGTTTGCTACTGCAAAAATGGTTATATCCTTTTTAACTAAAGCTGCATAAGCAGGCTTTTTAACTTTGATGGAACAGATTTCCTTTTCAAAAATGGTTTGAACATCTGGTAAAATCGGATGATTATCCGGAACAGATATGGCACCATTTTCAAAATTTTTTCCTACAACCTTTTGATAATTATCTTCATTTAATTGAATGCCGAAACATTTCGTTAACTGATTCATGTGTACAAAATCTGCATTGCCTTTGTCATTATGCAAAATAGCCAATACCCGACCGGTATATTGCCATAAGGCAGTTAAATCCTTAAGTACCAGCGCATCTTCATAGTTCCATTTACGCCTAGCATTATTCGCATTTACATGTTCGCTTAAAATTGTTGCATCTGCTATTTTTTTTGACAACGCAATATCCTCACAAAATACAACCTGCGATGATGTGATGAAAAAAAACAGAAACAATATTTTTTTCATAACGTTTAATTCAATTGAACAACGTTTTTATTTGCGCCAAAACCGGTTTTTAATACTTGAATTGAATTTTGCAAAGAAGTGTTTTTCAATACAATGTTTTTTGTACGCCCACCTTGTACTTCCAATAACAATTGTGTATTTTTATTAAATTCAAACTTGTTAAAATAAATAGCACTACTGTTTAAAATGTACACCACCGGTTTAGTTTCCTGCACATTCAGATGAAAATTATTGAGCTGCATATTTTTAGCTTCTTCAATATCTACCCCCGCTTTCGTGTGTATAAATAAATCACTCAATTGTATATTTTTGTTCGTAAACATAATTGATTCTCTCAAAAAATGAAAGCGATGTATATTTTGTAATAATTTGTTTGGGATAACCTGTAAAACTGGTGCCTAAAGATAAATCATTAAAGGCTTTATCAATAGGTGTAAAAGTGGGGATGTTTTTGAATAAATCGTAAGTAGATTCTGTTCTTACCTGATAAGTTTCCTGCCCTAACAAAACATCAATATCATGCTTGCCACCTAAATTTTTAAGCGAATAAGTAAAAACATTTGAGTTATTGATAGATGTGCGATTGCTGGTATCTAATTCAACCACCGGCTTAGCACCACCTTGTATAATAGAAACAGGGCTAATAGAATCGCTGTATTGGCGATTGATATAATGATTATAGTCGTATCCGAAAGTAGAACGGAAGGTTAAGTTTTTGGTAATTTGATAACTAACGTAACCGGAAATATTCAAACCATCAGTTGATTTTTTGCGGTATTCAGCATTAGATAACGCAATGGGGTTGACTAAAAACAACCCGTTTCCGGTACTGTTATCTACTAAACTGGGGTCAATAACATCGGGAGTTGTAATATTGGGTGATAAGAAAGGCCTGTATTTTACTGTATTACGCAAACGGTTATATGTTGATCCATTGGGAGAAGATGTACCGGCACCATACACATTTTGGTTCAGATAACGAAAAGTGGCACTCATTCTTATTTTCTTTCCAATTCTTTGATCTACTCTTAAATTAATGAGGTTACGGTAATAGTTAGAATTTAATACCACTGTTTTATCGGTATTATTGGTATAACTTAAATTAAAAGTAGTTTTACTGTTTCCGCCATTTACACTAACATTATTGCTTTGCATCATACCATTTCTGCCCAACACTAATTTCTGCCAATCTACCGGTGCAATACTTTTATATACTGATAAAGTATCCCAGGTTGTTCCATAGGTTTTTGCAAATGTGGCACTATCGGTTGAATTTGATCTGGAACGCTCATAATTCCATCGAATAAATTCCCAGGGACTCATAACGGGAAGTTCTTTGGCTAATTTTTCTAAACCAATAAACCCGTTGTACGACATACGGAGTTTACCCTGTCTTCCGCCTTTTGTTGTAATAATAACTACGCCATTGGCACCTCGTGCGCCATAAATGGCAGTAGCTGCTGCATCTTTCAATACATCAATACTTTGTATATCTTGTGGCGCTAAAGAAGCTAAAGCATTTTCAATTTGTACCCCATCAACAATATATAAAGGAGAATTATCTTGTGTAATAGAACCACCGCCACGAACACGAATGGTAATATTTGCATCTGGTGAACCCTCAGAACTGGTAATTTGAACCCCCGCCAATCGTCCTGCTAATGCCTCGGCAGCAGAATTGATGGGAATATCTTTTAAATCTTTCGCTCCGACAGAAGATACAGAAGCCAATAAATCTTTACGTTTTACGGTTTGATAACCAATTACCACTACTTCATTGCCCGCATCATTCGTTCTGGTAAGGTGTACTGAAATATTGCCGGCGGCATGCACATCAACCGTTTTAGTAGCATAACCAACATAGCTGATCAATAAACTGTTTTTATCGCCATCATTAAGAACAGATAAAGTAAAATTTCCGTTATTATCTGTTTGAACACCTTTCTTTGAGCCTGCAATGACAACGGATGCACCGGCTAAAGGTTCATTATCCTCACCCACAACTTTTCCTTTAATTTGTCGGGTAGATATTTGAGAGAAGGCAGTAAAGCATACAGACAAGAGAATACATACAAGTGTGCCAATTTTTTTCATACAGCAATTTGTTTTTAAAACATACAACAAAAAAAGCCGGGTATTTATAACCCTTATTTAGCAATCGTTTAAAGCATTTGGTACTTCAATGCTAATTAGATATTTCGTGTTGGCATAGCATTAACAATTATTTTTTTACGCAAACGTTCCCGATAACGATGGAGTTGATAATGCACATGACAACGAAACCTGCTTCTATCTTTTTAGCATCCATTCAACTATACCACTACTTACATTTATTTTTCCAGTTCAATGAAATATGTTATTTTGATCAAAAAAATATGGATGGCTTTTTTAAAAATGTTACAATCCGTTGGAGTGATCTGGATCCCAATTTTCATGTAAGACATAGTGTTTATTATGATTGGGGTGCTTATGTAAGAATTTGCTATTTGAACGAAACCGGTTTAACGCCACAATTACTTTTGCAACACCATCTTGGTCCTATTCTTTTTAGAGAGGAAGCCATTTTTAAAAAAGAAATTCATTTTAATGATGTGATTTATGTAAATGTGAGCATGCGTTCAGCAACAGCAAGTGGTACCCGTTGGAGTTTACAACATGAATTACTAAATAAAAATGGAACTTTACATGCCATTATTAATATAGATGGTGCCTGGATGGATACGAAAGCACGTAAATTAACAGAACCACCTGAAATTTTTCTTCAAAAATTTTTAGCAATGCCAAAAACAGAAAATTTTATGCTTTTGTAATTGCTTGAAAATAATATGATATTTAGCTGCGCGATATAGCCAACTCTAATCCTCTTAATTCCGCCAAACCTCGTAAACGCCCTATGGCTGAATAACCGGGATAGGTTTTCTTTTTCAAATCATCCAACATTTGATGCCCATGATCAGGACGCATCGGTATACTTATTTTTCGCTGTTGCATAACTTGCCACAATGCTTTTACAACAGCATACATATCTACATCTCCTTCTAAATGATTGGCTTCATAAAAATTACCATCCGCATCTCGTTTTGTGCTGCGGAGATGAATAAAATGGATATGACCTGCAAAACGCTCAATCATGGCTAATAAATCATTATCAGCCCTTACACCAAATGATCCGGTACAGAAACAAATACCATTGGCAGATGAGGGTGCTGCTGTCAGTAAATCTGCCACATCGGCTTCAGTGCTTACTATTCTGGGCAAACCAAGCATCGGGTAAGGTGGATCATCAGGATGAATAGCCAATTTTAAACCTGTCGATTCGGCAACCGGAACAACTTGCTGCAAAAAGTAAAATAAATTTTGCTTTAATTTTAAAGCGTCAATCGCTTTATATTCCTGAAGTGCTTTTAAAATTTGTTTGGGTGTAAACCTTTCCTCACTTCCGGGCAACCCAAGGAGGGCATTATTAAAAAGTGTTTTTTTTTCTTCATCATTCATTGATTGAAATGTATGCCATGCATTTTCTTTTTCAATAGCTGTATATTCTGCTGCTGCGCCGGGCCTTTGCAACATAAATAAATCAAATGCAATAAAAGTCAGTCGGTCAAAATACAAGGCTTTACTGCCATCGGGCATGGTATAATTTACATTTGTGCGCATCCAGTCTAATATGGGCATGAAATTATAGGTAATTACCTCTAAGCCACATTGAGAAAGGTTTTCAAGGCTTTTTTTATAATTAGTAATGTATACTTCGAAATTTCCTTTCTGTTTTTTGACAGCCTCATGCACGGGCAAACTTTCTACAACAGTCCATTTAAGGCCAACAGCCTCAATCATCTTTTTTCTTTCCAGAATGGCATCAACAGACCAAACATCACCTACCGGAATATGATGCAGTGCCGTTACTACACCGCTACAGCCGGCTTGTTTGATATCTTGTAAACTTACAGGGTCAGTTGGACCAAACCAACGCATGGTTTGTTGCATGAAATATTGTTGATTCATAGATGAACAGGAATTATTTTATAAAATATGCCGATGAAGAATCACCGGCAGTTACTAAACGACTACTTATGCATAAAGATAAAGCGATAAGGAGTTTTGTACACAAAATTTTTGGGGGAGACAATTCAACTACTATTTGTTTTATTGAATATTGTTTGTAAGTAAAAGATAAGCTAACAGGCAAAGGGGGTTTGTTGCCATGTTAACTTATCTTACTTAATATATGCACGGTTAAATCATTTGCATGAATTATTATTGTTGTGCTTTAAGTGCATTTAAAAATCCACTATATGCAGGTTTTCTTGCAAAATTGGCATCAAATAATAATGGGTTATCAACTTTTTTCTGAGATGTGATAATCCAACTTTCAGGATCATCAACGCCCCAAACTGTAATGCCATAGCGTTGCGCTTTGGGAATATATTTTAAATAAGAGTTTACAACATAATTATACATATCTGCCTGATAGCCATAAAATAGTGAGGTTGGCATAAATCCGGTTTTATCATTCGGATTAATACGAACATCTAATTCTGAAATTCTAATCAATAAGCCGGTAGCTGCCAGTTTTTGGAACATAGCATCAATACCTGCATAACTGGTATTCCAGGCAATATGCATTTGTGTTCCAATGCCATCTACTTTTGCACCATTTGCTTTTAAAAATTTAACATACGAAATCAACGAATCTAATTTTACTGAATTAGATTCTAAACCATAATCGTTTATGAACAATAATGCATTAGGATCTGCCGCTTGTGCATACTGAAATGCATGCAGGGGATAAGTATTTCCCATATAATTTGACCAAACCAAAACATCCGATCCTGTTATGGAAGTATTACTGTTATTGCGCAATGTACCATTATCGGCAAATAATTCATTGATAACATCCCAGTCTTTTACCACTCCTTTATATCGGGTAACTGTATTGGTAATAAAATTATTGAGTGCCGAATCTAACTTCACCGCAATTTGCGAGCCTGATGGCGCTGCTATTACCTGCTTTACACTGGCATTATCAATATAATAGGTATTAGCGGCTTGCCCCATGTCAAACAAAATTCTGGTTTGAGGTGAGTTTGCAGTGATTGTCCAGGTAATTAATTGCCAGCTTGTACCAATGGTCTGATCTCCCTGATATTGGGCAGAACCACCGCCACTGGTTTGGGTAGAAAGACGGATAGAACCACCCGCAGCTGCTGCATATACCCAATAAGAAACGGTATATTGATGACCAACCGTTGTATTAAACAAATCACTGGCTACCTGAACTTTCCATTGACTACCGGGGTTGGCAACAGGATTAACCACCATCATTGCACGTGTGCCACTATGCACTTGACTCGGGGTTGTTGTTACAGAAATGGTAGCACCGTTAGATGCATTATAAGTTGACCAGTTACTAAAAGAAGTTGCATTACCCAACTCAAAACCGGGATTCGCCAGTAATTCAGTTGCTGCAGGAATTGTAATACCAGCATAACTTTTTAAGTAAGTAGCGTTTTGGTTTTGATGCCAGCCTAAAGTATGTCCATAAATTTGTAAACCTGCATTTACACATGCATTCACCAGTGCATCTGTATTGGTATAATTTAAACTACCATCATTTTGAACAATAGCGCCATGCTTCATTTGATAACCAAACGTTACACTATTTGCTTCCCGGGTAACTGTTCCGGCATAAACCGGATTATTCAACATAGGGGTGTAATCAATTGCCAACCCAAACGGAAAACCATCTGCTGTGGCTGCTGTTTTAATCAATCCGAATGTATCTGAATAATTGCCCGGATTCATAATATTATTTACCGGAACCTTTTTGCAGGAAGATAATCCTGCATAACAGCAAATCGGCAAGGCTATATAAAGCAATACTTTTTTCATATAATTTGTTTTCTTATTAAAAAAAATTAATACCCCGGATTTTGATATTGTGCCCTATTTGCATCAGCAGTAGCATTCAACTGACTTTGGGGAATAGGCCTGAGTGTATGAAATGGTTGAATATTTGCGGCACCATCCGGATTATACAATTGTACACGCTGCACCAATTTACCGCGCATGGCCAGATCGGGCCATCTTAGGCTTTCGCCGCATAATTCTCTGGTTCTTTCATCTAAAATAAAATCAAGTGTTACCTGCGATGCATTGATATCCATTGCAACTACACGGGCTGATAAGTCGGATGCAGATAAACCGGGCCTGTAAGCAGCTCTCTCCCGAATTACATTGATAAGTGTAACTGCCTGATTAACCTTTCCGGTTTGAAAAGCAGCCTCAGCAGCCAATAAATACAATTCAGATAATTTTGCAACAGGAAATGGGCGTCCGCCCTCATCATTGGCCTGCATTTTTTTACTGTCTTCATATTTGCGTAAAGAAGGATAAATATTTTGGGTGGTGGTACCTCCAATAATATAAAACTCTCTCGGAGCAATTACCCTGTAAGGTTTTGGAATGGCATTCATAGAATCGGCCATTGCATTGGTATATGCCAAAACAAAAGCGGTATCACCTACATTAAAACCGCCACCTGCCTGGGTTGCCAGCCATACCGTTCTAAAGCTGCCATCATATCTGCTATCATTCAATTTATCAGCAAAAGCAACATTATATAACCATGCTGTAGGGCAAAACCTTCTAATTGGCCTGCCATATAATACAGTTCGTGTTGCACATGGCGCAGTAGATGAATTTGCCTTAGGTGATTTAACCGTAGTATAATCGGGAGTAAAATCATTGCTTGCATCTACACCTTTACCGCCTCCAATGCCTGATGGATTACCTACTTCATTATCGTTATTATCACCCGGAATCCTTTCAACAGAGTATAAAATTTCCGGATTATATTCATTCCCTTCTCTATTCACATCAGCAAAATTTTGCAGTAAAGATGTTCCGTACTTAGCCTGATTATTAATTACTTCCATTGCGGCATTATAAGCATTTGCAAAATCAGAACTTTGTTTTGCGGCAGAGTATGCTCTAAAAATATAGGTTCGTGCCAGCATTAAATAAGCTGCCGCTTTTGAAAGTTTGAATGTATTGGCCGGGCGCTGGTCGGGCAAGTACTGTGTAGCATAGGTAAAATCATTAATCATAGCCTGATAATCTTTTACCAGCAAATCGGCGGTAGGTAAGCGATTAAAACCTTGATATGGAGTTGCGTTAAAATGCAAATCGCCTGCACCTAAATCAGTAGGTACTGCACCAAATTGTTCAACCAATAACAAATAGTATAACCCACGGAGAAAACGCGCCTGGGCAACAATTCCATTACGAATGGTGGTATCCATGTTTACAGTTGGGGCTAAATCAACCACTGCATTGGCTAAATTAATATTGGAGTAATTTCTGTTCCAAGGCGTCAATATGGCGCCGTTAGAAGCATCTAACGTATAATTACCTAACGTTAAATAATCAGCAGTACCACCGGCACCGGTTCTTGGCTGGTCTGCATAGGTCCATTCATCTGTTCCGTCACAGGTAATACCTACTGCACCTTCTGGGCCGTAATTAAAGCGCATACCGGAGTATAAAGCATTAACAGCACTTTGTAATCCGGTAGGTGTTTTAAAATAATCTACCGTAAAAACTGTGTAAGGGTGCTCTTGTAACTTTTTACTACACCCAACACTTAACATAGCAACCAAAGCAGCTGGTATGACTGAAATTTTATACAATGATTTCATATATATTATTTTAAATATTAAAAGCTAATATTGGCACCTACAATAAAATTTCTGGGAAGTGGTGTACTGGCATTAATGGTAACCATGCCATTATTACCACTTCTTAAATTTCCCGGATTTCCCACACCTGCATTACCTACATTGGTACCAATCGGGTCAATACCGGTTTGGTTTTTATAGGGAGAGAAAAGAAAACCAACATTATCTACTGTGAAATACAAGCGAATTGACTGTGCATTAACTCTTTTCAGCATGCGATCTCTAAAGCTATATCCCAGATTGATGCTTCTAATTTGAACAAAAGAAGCATTGTAATAACCGAGTGTTGTCCACGCAGTACTAATTGGACTGATGGATGTTGATGGCTCGGGAAACCAGTTGGTTGGGCTGGTTGGTGTCCAGTAATCTACTTTAATACCATTTCTTTTACCATCCATTACCGTTAAATAAGAAGCAACAGGCTGATGAATCTGACTCACCAATAACCCGCCAAATCGTGCGTACGCTACAATCGACAAATCGAAATTTTTATAGGCAAACCGATTGGTCATACCGCCTTGTAATTTCGCATCACCATTACCAATCACATATCTGTCATTATTCGCATCAATTTTACCATCCGGTTTTCCGCCCGGACCGCTATGGTCTTCTAACTTAATTTGACCGGGAACAGAACCATATTGCGCAGCTTGTGCAGCTTCATTTTTCTGCCAGATTCCCAACTTTTTATAATCATAAATTGCTGTCATGGAATAACCAACAAATAACTGATTGGCAATATCCTGTGCTATTCCACTACTTAAGCTAAGCAGCTTGTTCTGATTGAAGAACAAATTCAAATCAGTTGTCCAGCTAAACCCATGCCTGTTTTGAATATTGATGGTAGAGACGGTAAATTCCATACCCTGATTTTGCATAGATCCTACATTGGTTGTATAATTTCCTGAAACACCTGAAGTTGGAGGCAACACCACACTGTACAAAATTTTATCGGTATGCTGATGATAATATTCTATTGAACCTGTAATTCTGTTTTTCAAAATTTCGAAATCAATACCTACGTTAACAGTTTTGGTATATTCCCAGTCTAAGTTTGGGTTTGGTAATGCAGAAACATTGTAACCTGTTACAACAGTTGGGCCATAATTATAGCGAATTACATTTCCCGGACTTGCCAAACCATTATTATTAGAAACCAGTCCTAATGATGAATATGGATTAATGGACTGATTAGAGGTTTGCCCAAAGCCTGCCCTTAATTTTAAATTAGAAAAGTTATTGGATAAAAATTTGCTGTTTCTAAAAAATTGTTCATTATTCAAATTCCAACCTGCAGAAACCGCAGGATACTGATGCCATTTATGCCCGTTGGCTAATCTTGAAGAACCATCTATCCTACCGGTGAGCGTTAGCATATACCGATTATCATAATTATAATTTAAACGCCCCATGTAAGATATCAGTGCCCATGACTGCTCACCTCCGCCTACTGCAGGTGCAGGTGTAGGATTTGACAGGCCTAAAGCATAGAATTGAGAAAAATTATCGGTAATTGAATCTTTGCTTACAGAAGTATTATGTGTGTGGTACTCCTGAATACTATACAGACCTGTAAAATTTAAACGATGTTTTTTGATTGATTTATCATAGGTTAATATATTTTCAACAGTATAACCCCAGGCTTCGGCATTGTTTACATAAGCAGTATTCCCTTTTTGAGGTCGGAAATAACTGGGATTGATGCCAGAGGGATCATCTGATGCCTGAAACTGATCATCTTCTTCCTGTGTATAATTTAAACCAATATTGGCACGGTATTTTAAACCGGGCATGATCTGATATTCAGCATACAAACTATTAAAAGTTCTTAATCTTCTTACTCTGTCAACCCAGCTATTGTTATTGTGATTAAGCAACAAGGGGCTGTATTGAATTTGTCTGTCATCATTATTGCCATTAGGTGCAGTAATTATTTTTCCGGTGCTATCATAAGCCGGCATTAAAGGGCTTAAAGCTAATATAGGGAACATGGGATTCACAAATTGAGAACCGTTGGTAACACCCACACTGTTCATGGTATTTAAACCAATTTTTATTTTATTACCTACTTTTGAGTCGATGGTTGCTCTAACAGAATAACGGGTAAAATCCTGTCCGGGTAATAATGCAGTTTCGTTATAATAACCACCACCGAGCGAGAATGTACTACCGTTAGCCGTTCCGCCTGATACAGTAATATTTTGATCCGTTTTATGAGAATTTTGATACATCAGATTCTGCCAGTCAGTAGATTTACCCGAAGCCATATATGCCAGTTCTTCCGGCTCATAACCCTGATTCCATGGAGAGATGTTGCGCATAGCCTGATATTCGGCGGCATTAAATACCGGATATTTATTAGATACGGTTCCAATACCATAATAGCCACTGTAGGAAACTCTGGTAGCGCCTGCTTTTCCACGTTTGGTAGTAACCAACAATACTCCGTTTGCACCCCTTGATCCATAAATGGCCGTAGCCGAAGCATCTTTCAATATTTCTACCGAAGCAACATCATCGGGATTAATATCATTTAAACTACCATCATAAGGAATACCATCTAATACCAATAACGGATCATTCGAACCACTGATTGACCTTGTACCACGGATACGGATTTGCGCACCTGAACCTGGCTTGGTTCCTACTGTCTGTATTTCTAAACCCGCTGCTTTACCTTGTAAGGCTTGTTGCATATTGGCAACCGGTACATCCCTTAAAGTCTGTTCATTTACAGAAGATACAGATCCGGTAACATCACGCTTACGTTGTGTTCCATAACCAACTACTACCACCTGATCTAAATCATTATTGGCAGATTGCAATTGAATAGAAATATCAGATGTATTTTTATTGATATCAATAAACTTGTTTTGATAACCAACATAACTTATTACTAAAGTTGACTTTTCAGGAACAGAAAGTGAAAATGCACCCCGTTCATTTGTAGTAGTGCCAACTTTTAATCCCTGAACAGTAACAGAGGCACCTACAACCGGTTCATTCTTTTCATTTACTACAACCCCTTTCACAATTTTTCTTGACTCATTATTTTGAGCATAAAGTAGCTGAGTGGAAACAATCAATAAAAAAGTTGAGAATATGGCTAATGAAAATGAGAAATGAAACTGCCGTATTAACCTGCCTGGCAGTTGCTTCATTTTTTGAGCAATCATTTTTTTCATAATTATTTGTTTTGGTATTTATTTATTTCTCTTTACTGAGTGGTTCAGTTTAATTATTTTTTTAAATTATTAGCTCGAATTGAAATTATATTGCATAATTAAATTAGTTAATAAGAAAATAAAATTTAATTTGATATTATAGAAAGAGATGCTGGTTTAGAAGCACCTAGTTCAATGCTTCGTTTATCCGGCAAGGAGCCTCCTGCATAAATATCAATGGTTCCTTTCGGTAAATATGATTCACCTTTCTCATTTACCAATTCCAACATATCCGGGCTTATGATAAATGAAACTTTTTGAGATGCACCAGCACGAAGATTAATTTTTTTGAATGCTTTTAGAGCATAAACCGGCGCATCCGCAGGTGCATCTTTATGTTGAACATATAATTGCACCACTTCAGAACCATCATATTTGCCGGTATTTTGAACTGTAACAGTAAATTGAATACTGTCTTTTGCTTGAATATTTGATTTACTAACAACCGGCTTGTTATATGAAAAATGAGTGTAACTCAATCCAAAACCAAATGGATACATGGGTGTTGACTTCATAAAGCGATATGTACGGCCCTGCATACTGTAATCATCATAAGGCGGTAATTGATCATAAGACATAGGAAATGTAACAGGTAATTTTCCTGATGGTGAAGATTTTCCAAAAATAATATCAGCTACTGCATTACCTCCTTCTTCACCCGGATACCAGGCCAATAAAACCGCATCTGCCAATTGATGCACTTCTGACAAATTCATTGGACTACCACCTGTAATAATAACAATGATTGGTTTCTTATTCCCCTCTCTTAACTTTTTTAGAAAATCAATTTGATTTTGTGGAATATTATAATTTAAACGATCTCCATAGGTTGAAGAAGCAATTGATTCGCCTTCTTCGCCTTCCAATAATCCTGAAATACCTAATACAGCAATGGTTACATCAGAATTTTTAGCATCACCGGTAGTCCAATCAATTGGATTCGCAGATGGCCTGTCTAATAAACATCCCATTTTATATTGCAACTGACTACCCGTTGCAATATGATTAGCAAAACCTTCTAAAAACGTAACCAACCGGTTATTTACGCCATAATAGTTTCCTAATAACACATCAACGTTCGATGCGTTTGGACCTGTAATAAAATATCTCGGTAAATTATTTTTTAGAGGAAGTACACCATCATTTTTTAGTAATACAACAGACTGTAAGGCAACTTCTTTGGCTAATGAACGATGAGCAGAGCTATTAATAACTGACTCCGATATCTTGTTATACGGATTGGCATTTGCGTCATCAAACATGCCCAGTTTAAAACGAGTAGCTAACAGTTCTGCTAGTGCGCTATCAATTGTTGATTCATTGATTAAATGTTGGTGTACCGCATCAATCAAGGCAGGATATTCAACACCGCAATCCAAACTCACACCTTTTTCAACAGAAAGGGCAACCGCCTCTGCTGCAGTTTTTACATACTTATGGCCTTCATAAATATCACTAATTGCACCACAATCAGAAACAACATGCCCTTTAAAATTCCATTCCTTTCTTAATATATCATCCAACAAAAAAGTATTTGTGCAACAGGGCTCACCATTCGTACTATTGTATGCACACATAACAGCCTCAACATGTGCATCTTTTACCAAAGCTTTAAAAGCAGGCAAATAGGTTTCTCTTAAATCTTTTATAGAAGCAACCGCATTAAAGGAGTGACGCAATCGCTCCGGCCCACTATGTACCGCAAAATGTTTTGCACAGGCAGCTACTTTTAAATAATTGGGATTATTGCCTTGCAGTCCTTTTACAAAAGCAACGCCAATCTTTGCAGTTAACATTGGATCTTCTCCATAAGTTTCCTGCCCTCTTCCCCAACGTGGATCCCTGAAAATATTGATATTAGGTGTCCAAAAAGTTAAACCAGCATATTGTTCATAAATACCACGTTTTACAGATGCAGTATACATAGCCCTTGCTTCATCGGAAATGGCTGTAGCCTCTGCAAAAGCAAGGCTATCATTAAAAGTAGCAGCTAAACCAATTGCTTGCGGAAATACCGTTGCAACACTAGACCTGGCAACGCCGTGCAATGATTCATTCCACCAATTATAAGAAGGTATGTTTAACCGTGGAATAGCAGGGCTGTTATTCATCATCTGACTTACCTTTTCTTCAAGCGTTAAGCGACTGATAAGATCATTTACCCTGACAGGTATAGGAAGAGCTGGATTTAAATAAGATGCAGATTGGGCTATAGCAAAATGAATTTGCAGCAACAAAAAGAAGTAGGTTAATTGATAACTAAACCTTTTCATAAAGCAAGCATTTTAGGTAACAGCAAACCTTTTAACAGGTCATAATTTTATAAAAGCATTCGTTTGACAAAACGAATATAGAAAAGAATTTTAAAAAATGCAACCGATTGCAAAAAAATTTTAAAAAAAATTAGAATTACTTTGTACCGCTTACTAATTATACATTATTGAACATGGCCCCTGAAAAAGAAGTTACTATATACGATATAGCACGGTATTTAAACTTATCGGCGGCAACTATAAGCCGCGGATTAAAAGACCATCCTGCCATCAACAAAAAAACAAAGAAAAAAATTATAGAAGCCGCAAAAACATTAGGGTACCGCAGTAATATGTTTGCCAGTAATTTGCGGACACGACAAACCAAAACTATCGGTGTAATTATACCCCGTTTGAACAGCTACTTTATGTCAACGGTAATTGCAGGCATTGAAAGTATTGCCAATGAAGAAGGCTATAACCTTATCATCAGTCAGTCGCTGGAAAGTACCGAAAAAGAAGCTGCAAACGCCATTACCATGTTCAACAGCCGCGTAGACGGGGTGCTGGTTTCATTAGCATCAGATACAAATAACGTAGACCACTTCAACGCTTTTCTACAGAAAAAAATTCCAATCATTTACTTTGATAGGACAATGGCTACATCTGACTGCATGGGCATTTCGATCGATAATTTTAAAGCAGCATTTGAAATAACTACGCATTTGATTGAGCAGGGTTGCAAACGCATTATGCATTTGGGAGGAAATATTACCCGCAACGTATATGCCGACCGTTTAGCCGGCTATAAAGCAGCTTTAAAAAAAGCAGGCCTACCTGTTCACGAAAATCTGATACAATTCAGCAATTTAAGCGATGAAGCAGGTACAGAAGCAGGAAAATACATTTGTTCGCTTACTCAAAAACCAGACGCAGTATTTGCCGCAAACGATACCTGTGCCACTTATTGTATGTTGTATTTAAAACAACATGGCTATAAAATTCCTACCGACATTTTGTTTGCCGGATTTAACAACGACCCCATCAGCAAAGTAGTAGAACCCAATTTAACTACTATTAATTACCCGGGCTATGCTATGGGGCAAATTGCGGCCACTAACCTCATCAATCACCTTAAAGGCATAGCCGATATCAGCACAACAAATATTGTTATTCTAAGATCCGAACTCATTATAAGAGCATCTTCAAAAAAATAAAAATTTGTCAATTGGTTCAAAATACAGAATTTTACGCAACCGATTGCAATTATGACCCCAAAAAAAGATGTTACCATATATGATATTGCCAGGCAGTTGAACATTTCTACATCAACTGTAAGCAGAGCTTTACAAGACCATCCGGCTGTAAACAAGCTTACCAAAAAAAAAGTATTCAAAACTGCCAGAGAAATTGGCTATCAATACAACACTTTTGCAGGCAGTCTTCGTAAAAAATCAACCAGTACCATCGGGGTAATTGTGCATGAATTAAACAGTAATTTTATTACTTCCGTTTTAGCAGGAATTGAAAAGGTAACTTCAGAAGCCGGTTATGATATTATTATTGCACACTCATCAGAAAGCTATACAAAAGAAGCCGCTAATGCCGTTAACTTATTTCATAAACGCGTAGATGGATTAATTGCATCATTAGCATTCGACACAAAAAATCTCGATCATTACCAACCTTTTCATAAAAAAGGCATTCCGATAGTGTTTTTCGATCGGGTTGAACCAACCGATAATAGCACTGTTGTAGTAATTGATAATTTTAAATGTGGATATCAGGCAACCAAACATTTAATTGATCAGGGCTGCAAACGCATAGCACACATAACTGCAAGCTTAAACAGAAATGTGTATGCACAACGATATCAGGGTTACAAAAAAGCCCTATCTGAACATAATTTACCTTTTGAAAAAAAACAAGTTATTATTAATGACCTGAGCGAGGAAGCTGCCCGTAATGCAGCATATCAATTATTACAATGTACACAAATTCCGGATGGTGTTTTCATTACAAATGATTTTACTGCAGCTGTCTTTATTCAAACATTAAAAGAAAATGGTATTGTAGTTCCAGACGATATTGCCATAGTAGGTTTTAACAATGATGCCATTAGTAAGTTGATTGAGCCAAAAATTACTACATTTAATTATCCGGGTATTGAAATGGGTGAAATAGCCGCCAGGCAACTGGTTGCTCATTTAAAAGGCGAACAAAACCTGCAGCTCACCAATACAATTATTATCCGTTCTGATTTAATTATACGGGAATCTTCTCTTAAAAAACATACCCCACTTAGTATTGCCGGAACCTAAATAAAGAACACACTAAAAAATAATTTAATTAGCATGACTAATAACAAACCTTTAAAAACAGCTATCGTTACCGGTGGTGGCTCCGGAATAGGATTAGCAATTACTGAATTGTTCATTCAAAATGGCATACGAACCATTATTATTGGCAGAGATGTAAAAAAATTGCAAGCAACTAAAGAAAAACTAGGCGAATTATGTATTCCCATAGCATTTAATCTGACAGAGTTTGAAAAAATTTCGGAATTAACAGATTCACTAATAATGGAATATGGCCCCATTCATACGTTGGTAAATAATGCAGGAATTAATTTAAAAAAAGATTTTATATTAGTTACGCACCAAGAATTTGAAAATATACTATCAACAAACGTAACAGCGGTATTTGCACTCTCTAAAGCGGTGGTTAAACATATGCGGTCTGAAAAAAATGGCAATATTATCAACATTAGTTCAATGGCTTCGCAATATGGCATTCCAAAAGTAATTGCTTATACCGCATCTAAAGCTGCTATTGAAGGCATGACAAAAGCAATGGCAGTAGAGCTTTCGCCAATGGGTATACGTGTAAATTGTATAGCACCCGGATTTATAGCTACTGAAATGAGCGCCAAAGCACTAAATGACGATAAAGAAAGAATGCAAAAGGTACTTTCAAGAACACCTCTTGGCGTTTTAGGAAGGCCTGAAGATATTGCTGCGGCAGCTTTATTCCTATCATCAGATGCTGCAAAATTTATTACCGGAACCATTTTGCCTGTTGATGGCGGCAATTCAATTGGCTTTTAACCTCAAAAAGAATGATGCTATGATAAAAAAAACAATAGCAATTGTTTTATTCATCGGATGTGTGCATGCAATGTTCGCTCAATCGTTTATTGTTTTCAACAAACAGGAAAATACCTGGAATATAACTGACCCCAAACAAAACCTGTCAATTTATACCGATGATACAGATGACTGGCTGGTGCAAAAATCAGCAGCTTTGTTGCAATCTGATTTAGAAAAAGTGATTGGCAGAAATATTGCACTTACACATGATTTACAACATGCACAGGAAAATTTAATCATAATTGGAAGCATAAAAGGTTCAACAACTATCAACAGTTTAAAAGAATCTCATCAAATAAATGTAGATGCCATTAATAGCCAATGGGAAGCTTTTCAGTTACAAACAGTTGAAAAACCTTTTAAAAATGTATCGAAAGCATTCATCATTACCGGAAGCGATAAACGTGGAACGGCTTACGGAGTATTTGAATTTTCGAAACAAGCAGGAGTTTCTCCATGGTATTGGTGGGCAGACGTTCCAATTGAACAGCATAAAAATATTTTTATAAAAAATGGAATACACACATTCAAATCTCCAACCGTACAATACCGAGGTATATTTATTAATGATGAAGCGCCTGCATTTTCAGGATGGGCAAAAGAAAAATTTGGCGGCGTTAATCACCATGTGTATGAAAAAATATTTGAATTGCTATTACGTTTAAAGGCAAATTACTTATGGCCTGCTATGTGGGGCAATGCTTTTAATAATGATGATACCCTTAACCCGATTTTAGCAAATAAATACGGCATTGTTATGGGCACATCGCATCACGAACCAATGATGCGGGCACAACAGGAATGGAAACGATATGGGCATGGTGAATGGAATTACCAAACCAATCAGGCTGTATTAGATTCTTTTTGGAAAAAAGGAATCGAGAATATGGATCATCACGAAAGCATTGTTACCATTGGTATGCGTGGTGATGGGGATGAACCGATGACGACCGGTACTGCTACTGCATTATTAGAAAAAATAGTAGCACGTCAAAGAAAAATAATAGAAGAAGTAACACATCTACCTGCAGCAGAAACGCCACAAGTTTGGGCATTGTATAAAGAGGTGCAAGATTATTATGATAAAGGCATGCGTGTACCCGATGATGTTACATTATTATTGTGTGATGACAACTGGGGCAATATTAGAAGATTACCAAAACTTTCTGATACAGGAAGAACCGGAGGTTATGGCATCTATTACCACTTTGATTACGTAGGTGACCCAAGAAATTACAAATGGATTAATACCAATAATATTGCAAGAGTTTGGGAACAAATGCATCTGGCCTATGAATACCATGTTAGAAAAATATGGATTGTAAACGTTGGAGATATAAAACCAATGGAATTACCCATTAGCTTTTTTTTAGATTATGCATGGAATACGCACCAATGGGATGCAGATAAAATATTGCAATATCATGTTCAATGGGCTACACAGCAATTTGGGAAAAAATATGCCAATAAAATTGCAGACATCTTAATTAAAGATGCACAATATAATAGCAGAAGAAAACCGGAGTTATTGTCACCGGAAACTTATAGTCTGATACATTATCATGAGTTCCAAAAAATTGTAGATGAATACACTCAAATTGAAAATGAAGCAACAAAAATTAATCAGTTGTTGCCACAAAAATATCAGAATGCATTTTATCAATTAGTATTATATCCGATAATAGCAAGCGCCAATTTGAATAAGATGTATTTGGCAGCCGCAAAAAACAGATGGTATGCCAATCAAAACAACAGTAAAATAGCACAATTATATGGCGATAGTGTTCATTATTTTTTCAAAAAAGATTCGTTGATGGCCAATTATTACAACCACGAGCTATCCAATGGGAAATGGAATCACATGATGGATCAAACACATATTGGCTATACCTACTGGCAACAACCGCCGGTCAATAAAATGCCGGAAATTTATTTAACACCATTTTCGGATAGTACCCATCATCAATCAGAAAAAAACACAAAGCAAATTCATCCAAAATTTTTTAACAATAGCATTGCTTCAAAAAATAAAAATTATTTCATGGAACAAGATGGATATGTGTCAATAGAAGCAGTACATTTTTCAGAGCAAACCCAAAGTAATGGTATGCACTGGCAAAAAATTCCATATATCGGTAGAACAAACGGTGGTATTACTGCATTTCCAGTAACGGCACAACAACAAAATACAGGCACCAATGCCACTACATTAGTATATTATTTTTATGCAACAGACACTGGTAGTATAAAAATAAATGCATACTTCTCTCCCACATTAAACATCCACCATGATGAAGGACTAAAATATGCAATTGCAATTGATCAGGAAACGCCTCAAATCATATCCATCAATAAAAATGATGATAATCCAAGAGAATGGGGCAAATGGGTGTCAGATAATATCATTATTAAAACAACCGGCCACCATCTTCAACAACCCGGATTACATAAAATAACTTATACATTAATTAACACAGCCGTGGTGCTTCAAAAATTAGTGATTGATCTGGGTGGTTTAAAAGAAAGTTATCTGGGACCACCAGAATCAAAAAAAAATTAAAATGAAATACCTCATTCCCATTTTTTCATACTTCATACTGTGTATGCATCAACCGGCATTAGGGAATGTAACATTACCCAAATTGGTTGGTGACAGTATGATATTGCAAAGAAATGTACCTGCTAAAATATGGGGATGGGCATTGCCGGGTGAAGCAGTTCATATTCAATTTATTTCAAAAGATTTTAACACCATTACCGGAAAGAACGGGCATTGGGAAATTACATTACCGGCTATGCAGGCCGGTGGCCCTTATTCCATGAATATAATAGGTAGCAATCGCATTGTATTGAAAGATATATTCATTGGTGATGTTTGGGTATGTGCCGGACAGTCAAATATGGTACATCAATTGGGCATACATCTTTATACTTACGCCAATGAAATAAAGCAGGACAATTTCCCACAAATCAGGCAATTCATAGTGCCTGCCACTGCCAATTTATTAAAGCCTGATACTAATTTTACTTCAGGCAGATGGAACTCTGCTACCGGACAAAATTTGCTGCAATTTTCAGCAGTTGCCTATTTTTTTGCAAGAAAATTATTTGAAAAATATCATATTCCTATCGGCATTATTAATGCTAGTGTTGGCGGCACTTCTATTGAAGCCTGGATCAGTGAAGCAGGATTAAAACCTTTTTCTGATATTCAAAATTTAATACAAAAAAACAGAAATAACGAATATATACAGAAAAAAATAAATAAAATTTTGGCAACAAATAAAACTTTACAAACCATTTTGGAAGATGATAGAGGAATAACAGAAAGCCCAAAATGGTATGATACCAATTATATTCCTAAAGAATGGCACAACATGAATGTGCCCGGATATTGGAACGATCAAAGTATCCGTAATGTAAATGGTGTGGTATGGTATAGAAAAAACATACACATACCCAATACTTTCACTGGCATTGCTGCTGAATTAGCATTAGGCAGAATAGTAGATGCGGATGAAGTATACATCAATGGCATATTAGTTGGTAAAACTGCTTACCAATATCCACAACGTTACTATCATTTGCCTACAGGTATTTTAAAACCAGGTAATAATACCATTGTAATTAGAATTACGAATACAAATGGAAAAGGTGGTTTTGTGCCGGATAAACCATATTATATTGCCGCTGCAAATGATACTATCGGTTTAAAAGGTGACTGGCAATTTAAAGTTGGCATAGCATTGCCTCGTAATCAAATATTTTCCAATGACTTTTCAATCCAAAATCAACCTGCCGCTTTATACAATGGAATGATTGCATCCATTACAAATTACACTATCAAAGGAATATTGTGGTATCAGGGTGAGAGCAACATCTCAAATGCAGCACTATATATTCGACTATTCTCTGCACTTATTCAAGACTGGCGTAATAAATGGAGGCAGGGGAATTTGCCCTTTATTTATATTCAACTTCCCAATTATGGAGCAGTTCATTATGAACCTACAGAAAGTGATTGGGCTATTTTGCGTGAAGCGCAATTAAAAACATTAGCAGTTCCAAATACAGGAATGGCTGTTACAATTGATTTAGGAGAATGGAATGACATTCATCCTTCCAACAAAAAAGAAGTGGGCATCCGTTCAGCATTAGCTGCCGAAAAAATTGCTTATCAGGAAAACAATATTGTTTATTCCGGCCCAATATATCAATCTTCAAAAATAGAAAGTGATTCCATCATCATCCGCTTTAATCACGTAGGGAATGGTTTAATATCCATTGATGGTGAGTCTTTAAACCAATTCGCAATTGCCGGAGCAGATAAAAAATTTGTTTGGGCAAATGCAAAAATTGAAAACAATAAAGTTGTGGTTTGGAATAAAAATATTCAACACCCTGTATATGTTCGATATGCATGGGCAGATAATCCGCGTGACGCCAACCTATATAACGCGAACGGATTACCGGCTGCCCCCTTTAGAACAGATACAGATAATAAATAATGAAAACAATGAATTTATATTATTTATTTATTGCACTTTTATTTCCGTTATCTGCCCTTTTTGCACAAACAGATACTACATGGAATCAAAAAAAATGTGCAGTTGTACTTACTTATGATGATGGTTTAAATATAGATCTTAGTCATGTAATTCCAGCTTTAGATTCAGTGAATTTAAAAGCTACTTTTTATATATCAGATTATTTCAACGGTTTGAATGCTCAGCTTCTGCAATGGAAAAAAGTAGCAGCTGAGGGGCACGAACTTGGCAACCACACCATCTGGCATCCTTGCGATAGCAGATTATCGGGAAGAAATTTTGTACAATCTGATTATGATTTAGCCAACTACACTGTAAGAAGAATGGATAATGAAATTATAGCCATGAATAATTTCTTACAAGCTATAGATGGTGCAACAACCCGAACCTTTGCCTACCCATGTGGTGATACTAAAATACATGATACGGATTATTTAGCACCCTTATATAAAAATTTTATTGCTGCCAGAGGTGTAACACCCATGATGCAAAAAATAAACGAAATTAATATATACAACATAGGCTGCTACATCATGAATGGGCAATCTGGTGCAGCAATGATTGAGTTGGTTAAACAGGCTGAACAAACCCATTCCTTATTGGTATTTTTATTTCATGGGGTTGGTGGCGGGCATAGTTTAAATGTTAGGCTGGATGCGCATCATGTATTATTACAATATTTAAAAGCCCATGAAAATAGCATTTGGGTTGCACCGCTAAAAACAGTTGCTGCTTACATCAAAGAAAAACAAAACAAAAAATAAACAATCATCTACATTTTTATTTATTAAAACTTTACCATGAAAAGAAAACTTTTCCTTCTCACTACTTTTATAGTCCGAATTTTATGGCATGCAGATGCACAAAACAAATTGGGTTTAAAAGACTATTACAAAAACTATTTTCCTATAGGGGTGGCAGTAAGTGCCAAAAACATCATGAGTAGCGATACAACATTTATTTTAACGCAATTCAATAGTGTAACACCGGAAAATGCCATGAAAATGGGGTCCATCCACCCTAAAGAAAATGAATATAATTTTAAAGAAGCAGATGCCATAGTAGATTTTGCACAACGCCACCACTTAAAAGTAAGAGGCCATAATTTGTGTTGGCATGAACAAACACCTGATTGGATATTTACGGATAATGAAGGAAATCTGGTATCAAAAACCGAACTCTTAAAAAGATTAAAAGACCACATTTTTGCCGTAGTAAAAAGGTACAAAGGAAAGGTTTATGCATGGGATGTTGTAAATGAAGCCATTGATGATAACAGTACCCATTTACTACGTAATTCATTATGGTACCAAATATGTGGTATGGATTATATTATAAAAGCATTTGAATATGCACATGAAGCTGATCCCAATGCCATTTTATTTTATAATGATTACAATACAGAACGACCTGAAAAAAGAGCCAGAGTGTTTCAATTATTAAAACAACTCAAAGCCCTGCATGTACCGGTAATGGCAGTGGGTCTGCAAGGACATTGGAGTATCTATGAACCCACGCAAACTGCATTGCAAACAACCATTCAATGTTTTACAGCATTAGGGCTTCAGGTGCAAATTACAGAACTGGATATTTCAATTTACCACTGGGAAAAAAATATCAGAACAAAAACCAATACAGATATCGATACATACACTGCTGCATTAGAGAACAAACAGGCACAACAATATAAAATGGCTTTTAATTTATTTCGGCAAAATAAAAAAAGCATAACCGGTATTACGTTTTGGAATTTGACAGATAAATACACTTGGTTAGACCACTACCCAATTCCCGGAAGAAAGAATTATCCTTTATTATTCAATGCCAACTATCAACCCAAAAAAGCATATTGGGATGTGGTGAACTTCAAACAATAATTTCTGAAAACATGAAAAAACTGCTACTACTTCTTGTAGGATTATATTTATGGGAAACAGGTTTTAACCAAACAACCATAGAATACCAAAATCCAATATTAGCCGAATTTTATCCTGACCCCAGCATTTGTAAAGTAAAAAATGATTATTATCTCACCAATTCTACTTTTGCCTGTTTTCCCAGGTTACCTATTTTTCATAGTATCGATTTATTGCATTGGGAACAAATTGGCTTTGCATTAAACAGACCAGAACAACTAAATTTATTAGATGACGAAGGGGTTTAAGGGGTTTATTTGCTCCTGATATTAGTTATCATAATGGTACATTTTATATTGTTTGTACCCTTATTGATAAACTGGGTAACTTTATTATTACAGCGAAAAATCCGGCTGGTCCCTGGAGCAATCCTGTTGCAATACAGGAAATAAATGGCATTGATCCTTCTCTATTTTTTGACACAACTACAAACAAAACCTATTTATTATACAACAGTGTAGCACCCAATAACAAGCCATTATGTGATGGCCATCGTACAATTAGAATGGTTGAATTTGATATTAAGCATTTAAAAGTAATAGGTGAGGAAAAAATTATTGTAAATGGTGGTACAGATTTATCGAAAAAACCTGTTTGGATTGAATGTCCACATTTGTTTAAAAAACAATACTTCGGTAGTTTTTTAAGGTTGAG
>JABAOF010000839.1_pt1 | contig 24244 bp, 13 predicted proteins | sample 7062171 | NCBI WGS metagenome assembly JABAOF01 (sample SAMN14538628, study PRJNA623070) | marine sediment metagenome | biome: marine biome [ENVO:00000428]; feature: marine pelagic biome [ENVO:01000023]; material: deep marine sediment [ENVO:00002113] | place: India: Gulf of Khambhat ...
GCACTGCAAATGCTCCCCCACGCAGTGGGGTTTTCAAAAGAACCCCCTGGTCGCCGAAGGCATATAAAAGTTCTGACAGAGTTCTAATAAGAGATCAGGATGGACAGACGGAAAGCTTTCTAAGTTCTTTTTTTTTAACTGTCCATCCTGGAGATAAAAAATAGGGTGTAGTAGATCCGCACGGAGGGCATCAGTTTTTTCAAAGTGCCCGTGCGGTACGAGAGATTAGCTAAGGTCCTTCGTGTCTTCGTGGTAAAACTATTATTGGCAGGAAGGCTGTTATTTGGTGGAAAAGGGTGGAAAAGGGGGGCAGTCACGAAATCCGAAACCGCTATTGAGGGTAATTTGTTTCCGTAGTGGAAAATATTTTTGCTGCACTGGAAATCGTCGTGGCTGCATTGGAAAATTTTATTGCCGCACTGGAAATTTTTATTGCTACACTGGAAATTGTTATGGCTTCATTGGAAAATTTTATTGCCGCACTGGAAATGATTCTTACTGCATCGGAAAATATTTGTGATGCATTGGAAATTTTTATTGCTGCACTGGAAATTATTCTTGATGCATTGGAAAATATCTATGCTGCACTGGAAGTTTTTATTGCTGCATTGGAAAATATTTGTGATGCACTGGAATTAATTCTTGCTGCATCGGAAAATATTTGTGATGCATTGGAAAATTTCTTTGCTGCGCCGGAAAGTTTAATTGCCGCACTGGAAAGCTTCGCAGCCGCGCAGGAAAGCTTCGTTACTACTATACCTTTTATGCCTGCCGCCGCTGAAAATAGTTCTCCGGTAGTAATAGTATGATAAATCGATTCCTTGTTGTGAATGGTGGCACCTAAAAACTTTGCCTGTCACCAAAATCCAAAATCTAAGATTGATAAGTACTCCTCGCAGACCAAGGTCCTCAAGAATTTGATCAAATATTTCAAAATGAGAATGGTCAGCCGGAAGAAATAGCATTTGACAGAATATTCTCAATTATGCTATATTTAAATCTAATATTTAGAAAAATTTTATTGGATTTTGAAGATGGCAGAGATACAAAATGGGATAAGAAAGTTATCCTCTCACGTTAAGAGGGAAGTATTTTTAATTACATTAATTCTCCTCGAACTGGTTGTAGTTCAAAATGCCATATTTTTTAAGGGAATTCCGTGATTACTGAGGAGGAGAAGTGCTGATTGAAAAAAATCTTATCAATGAAAAATATCTCTATGAATTGAGAAAAAAATGCAGAGAATCCTTGCAGAGAGAGTACAACCTGAATCAATTTGATTTTAATGATTTCAAAATGATCAACGCCTTTTTAATTAATAAAGTAATCTTCAACAACGATTTCAATCTACTGATTAATATTTTAGACAAGAAAGAGAGAAGAAAACTGTATGTACCGGCTATCCTGATCACAGCAATTTTTTCTTTCTACAAAAATTACATCCACAACCTGGATCATCCCTATTTGCCTTCTGTTGGAGAAATAGTACAGCAAAGGGGGCGTCGTTTAAAAGTAATAGAAATAACCGATGAGAAAAGATATCGTCTCCAATCTATTGATAAACAAAAAACGTTTCAGGAGACAGACGAAGAGGGTATAAAAACCTTTTTTGTCACAACTGGTGATTTATCCGAACGAAGAGTAAGACAAAGGTTTGATCTTTATAAGGAGCTTTTCGATTCGATTTTTTCCGGCATCGGGAATAAATTGCCCTCAAAATTTGAGCATAAATCGGTTATCGTAGCAAAAACTGAAATAATTAAGGAACTAAAGGAATTCAAGATAGGTTCAAGAAAAATATATTCATCAATTCCTTTTCAATATATTTCCAAAAATAACACCCGTAATGAAAATTTGCCTATTGACCCGATGATCTATATCGTCAATGATTACGAAACCGTCAGAGAGTTTATATTCAATCAAGATAATGTCAAAGTGGATACCATTATTTTTATTGGTGAAACCAAATATAAAGATTGGCCGATAAGTATTTCAAAGGACTTAATGAGAGGAAAGCTTAACAATGCCATTTTCATTGGTGAGTCGGATATCGATAGTTTTCCCAATTTACACAAATGGAATTGGACGTCACCGGAATTAGAAAAACTCCATAATGTTGAATCTGGGTCTGTCAATATAATTGAAGTAGAAAATGAAAGTCTGAGCCGCAATTTAAAAGAATTTGAGGTATTAGTAAAGAAAATTGAACATGACTTCAGCATCGAGTTGAATGATCTACATCTATACACAAAACTACTATTCCCAGTGGTGATACCATTCCCAGAAAGCAGACTGAAAAACCAAATAATCAATCACAGGAAAGTTTTCGAAAGAGAATGCAAAGAAATTTTACAGGAACAATTTTACAGGGTAAATGAAGATTACAGCGTCCATTATTTTCAACTAAAAGAATGTTACAACGAAATTTTGCATGCCACTGAAAATAATCGTGGAAAACTTGATGAACTGATGAAAGTTAAAAAGTACTCTTTGGTTGTTCCTAAAGATTTGATACAAATCTGGCAAGAAGAGATCGGTACATTTGATTTAAAAAAAGTTAAAATCATTTCCTATAAATACTTTAAACAAATGTCTGAAGAAAATCCCAAAAAGGTTTTTTTCCTGGCTTTTTATGGTAACGAATTTTTAAAGACAATATTAAGTAGTCAACATAACCTTTCACTACTGCTTTATAAGGAAGAAAAAGAAAGATTTGAGGCATATTTGCGGCGGTTTAAACGAGACTTAGAGAAAGAATTTTCATCATCTGACAGGAAAAAGCTTTGTGAGATTGACTATCCAAAAGAAAGTCCGGTTGAAGAGATTAGCGATATAATCGAAAGACATTATCATGATGATGTAGAGGATTCAATAAATCATTATGATTCCTGCCAAACAGTGAGCATCGATTATAAACTTACCTTTGAGGATGGAGAATTTAAAATTCTCGATTCCCATCGGAGCGTAATTCTCTTAAAAGGAGGTCAAAAGAGAAATGAGCGAATACACAACCTTATTGCAGGAGATGAAGTTATAATATACGAAAATACCACCAGGGAGCAATTGTATGATATTGCCGTAAAAGAAGATAAGGAGGGAAGGTTCCAGCAAATTGAAGAAGACTCTAAAACCTGGAAGTTGTTGTTAAGGGAATTTTTCCAACATATTTGCACTGGTGATTTCGAAAAATTGTATGAATTACTCAAGAAAAATGGGCTGTCGCTGAAGAGTGAGGCTACCCTTAAAAGATGGTTAAGTGAAGAAGACAGGGAAAAATTTCCTGCTTCCATAAAGAACCTGATTGCTGTTAAAAAGACAATAAATAACTTTGAACTGGATGAAAAGTTTGATTCGATCAAGAGAAGCAGAAAATCATACCGCAGTATTATGATTGCCCTTGGAAAAGATATGAGCAGCGAAATAATGGAATATATTATTACAGAACCAAAAGTAAAAGGAAAGATTTTAGAGCAATTTTCTGATCTCCAGATTTCGAAGTTTATTAATGCCAATGCACCCATGCGAAAAATTAGAAAGATTGAGATCGTGGAGGATTATGATGGATGTGAATGAACAAAAGGTAAGGAATATTTTTCATTTGCGTATAAAAAGGGGATTGTTGGGGCCCGGCTCGGACAATTGGGGCGTACCGGATGAAGAGGAAATTATCTCCGATTATCCGCTGCAAAGATATTATACCGGTATCCTATTTCCGGAAAAGAACATGGAACGTGTTAAAAAACAGGATGATGTCGATTCAGCCGAACTGGAAGCAGAAAGCACCGACGAAGATATTGATGTGGATAACATCCTTGAGCCGGATGATGATACCGATCAAAATGAGGATGGGTTTATTTTAGAAAGGGGGGAAAAGGATTCTTTTGCAAAAGAGGAAGAGGAAGTGAGAATTGTTCAGAATCATTTCTTTCCCAACAATATGGGGATGACAATTTGTGTCGATTCTTCTATTGAAGAGTTGGAGGTGGAATTCAGTTTTGGGCTTTATTATCAACCCCAGCCAGAAGGAAAAATAAAGCTGCGTATAGACCAGGCGATTTACAAATCCCTGATGGATGAATCTAACGACTTTCCCTTCAAGGATATCCTGGAATACAACGATGGTTTCTTATCTTTATCAAGATCACTTAAAGGAAAAAGGAAGAAAAGAACCGAAGAATATGAAGAGTACGATATCTTTCGGAAAGCCATTAATAAACCCAGCCCCCTGGGTGACGCACTGGAATATTTCGACAAATTGATTGGCAGGATATGGAAAAGGAAATCCATCAAAATAAAAGAAAAAATAAAACTGGATACAGCAGATGATGGTAACATTAATTACTTTAATCTATCGGGGTATGGTAAGTTCGAAGAAGATTTAAAAGTTGGCTATTACACAAAAATCTATAATTTCCAGGGGAAAATATATATCAAAATCCTTTTGGTGAATCGGTCCGAAAAGCACTCACCTAATAATTTTAATAATAAGAATGAAAAATTGAACCGTAAATGCTTGTTTCAATCTAAAATCGTTATTTATGTTGATAGGAAAAAACTTTGTCCTTACAAGTCTTACCGACAATCCCACCCATATAATGAAGAAGAGAAGATATTAAATTTCCAATATCGCGATCTCCACAGTCTCGGGATCGGTCATAATTGTGCGGCGGTTTGGAGTGAGAACCAGGATCTTTCAAAAATCGAGACATCTTTTATTCCTGAACATGATGTCAATGATATTAAAAACGATTTAAAGGATTATTTTAAAGATACGTATAACAGTGCGAATGAAATCCTGGATAAAATCCTCAAAATCAGGAACCTTTCAATATTCAGTGGCAGTAGGGATGAAGTAATCGAAGGCTTAAAAAGATTCGCAGATTTATATGGTGATTGGATTGAAAAGGAAAAATCGAAAAATTCAGAGAATTCTGGCGCGGATCAAAATATAGGTAGACAAATCATAGACAAATTGGTCTATAATTATGAACGGATAAAGAGTAATATTCAATTACTGAAGGACGATAGGGTATTTAGGGCATTTCAATTTACCAATACGGCAATGCTTATACAATTAATCATTTCCAATGATGAAACCTTTAGTAAAAAGGAAAAACATTTGGCAGAGCTAATAGATACAGCAGAACGTTCAATATATAGGGATTTTAACTTTTTTGAGACATATGATTTCAGCAGGATAGGATTTGAACCGGAATACCGTCCTTTTCAACTGGCATTTTTACTCCTGAACATAGACGGGATCGTGGAGCCACGAAATAAATCGAGAAACAATATCGTCGATTTGATATGGTTTCCCACCGGTGGAGGGAAAACCGAAGCATACCTGGCTTTGGCTGCCTTTTCTATTATATGGCGTTGTTTAATTAATGAAGCCGGTTATGAGGGTACTTCGGTAATTATGCGATACACGCTCCGTTTGCTTACGACACAGCAATTTGAACGGGCATCACGACTTATATGTTCACTTGAGTTTTTAAGAAGGCGATTTGAACACGAATTAAAAAGTGAACCCATTACCATAGGCTTGTGGGTGGGTATGGGAACAACCCCCAATAAAATCAAGGATGCCATTGAAAAAGTTGAAGAGATTAGAAAAGAATGCGAAAGAAATGAAGACGGAAGACCGGAAGAGAAAAATGTTTTCCAGGTTAGTTCCTGCCCCTGGTGTGGAACCAGGATAATTAGCAAGTTCCCCTCTTCAAATACCTGGGAATACGGATTTGATTGTCCTAAAAACAAAATTTTTAAAATCCATTGTCTGAACGAAGATTGCCCCTTCAGCACTGAATTGCCAGTACAAGTTGTGGATGAGATGTTATACCGAAAACCACCCACCTTGTTGTTTGCAACAGTGGATAAATTTGCTACATTGGCCTTCCGTGAGGAAGGGCATGCATTCTTCAATTCCCTGAATCAGGATAAGATGCCTCCTGATTTAATTATTCAGGATGAGCTGCATCTATTAAGTGGACCTTTGGGTTCGATAACCGGTATATTTGAAAGTGTAATAGAACTTTTATCCACCCGGAACGGTATCGCCCCAAAAATTATCGCAGCCACAGCCACCACAAGAAATACAGATATGCAAATATCTCAATTGTACGGCGGAAGAGAGGTGAATATTTTTCCACCCTCAGGATTAGATTACCGTAACAGCTTTTTTGCCAGTGAATCATCCAATAAGGGGAGAAGAAAATATATTGGTTTTCTGCCCACAGGAAAGACAGGCATAGATACTCAATTGCAAATGCTGGCACACTTGTTGGCAGCTCGAGTGGAAGCTTATATTTATTCTTCAGACTATATCGATGATTATTGGACAATTCTTTCATACTACAACAGTTTGAAAGATGTCGGCAAAACATACAATAAAATCGGTGACGAAGTCTCAAAATTCGCATCTCAAGTTCAGATCCGTCTTTTCGGTGAGAAGCCGGAGTATACTTTTAATTATCGCAATATATTAAACCGGACAAAAGAATTGACGAGCCGAGTAGAGAGCTATAAAGTAAGATCGATCCTGGATCAAATCGAAAAAAAACAATTCAAATCCGAAAACATTGAAAAATCCCAGTTAGGGAATACATATATAAAAGAAGTTGTTGACCTGGTCTTGGCAACCAATATGATTTCCGTTGGCATAGATATCAGCAGGCTAAACATTATGCTGATCAACGGAATGCCGCGAAACACTGCCGAATATATCCAGGCTTCCAGTCGAATTGGCAGGAAAAAGGAGGGATTGGTGATAACTTTATTCGATGCCAATAAAGCCAGGGATAAATCATATTTTGAACACTTCGTACCTTTTCACCAGGCGTTTTATAAGCGCATAGAACCGTTAAGTGTTACTCCTTTTACAGAAAATACGATAGAAAAGATGATTAAGAATATTATGATAATCTTTGTCAGGCATAAAGTCCCGGGCATGAATGTGGACAGCGCCGCAAAAAAATTCGAAAAATCGATGTTGGCTGAATTAAAAGATTTCATAAAAAAACGTTTCCATAAATACCCGAAGGAATATATGTTTTTCGAAAACATGGTCAATGGTTTAGCCAACAACTGGCTGTCCCGTATTTCATCTGAAGTAAAGTTGGAAAAATACAGTAAATTATTGAAAAGACCCAATCAGAAAGATATTCGTGAAGACACGACATGGGTACTAATGGAGTCGTTAAGAGAAATAGATACCAGCACTTATATTCAAATAAAAGAGAACTTTAGCCAATTGGGGAGGTGAAGAAATGAACAAATATTTTGAAATACAAACCAGTAAAGTTGTGAGTTCATACGGCGGCATCGGTTCGATCATTGAAACTCCTCAAGGTGCATTAAAGATTGAGAATTTTGACCAATGGCCGTTTGTTATTAAAGCACTACACGAAAATGAAGAATATGAAATCCATGATAAACGATTGTTAAAACGCCTAAGGTATCATTTCCCACGTTTAAAAGGCTTTTTCCAGGTTCCCACCAATACCGCCAATCGTAATAACAGACAAGAACCTGCCGAGAAAAAATGTTTTTTAATTAGTGCGGAATATTTTCCTCAATGGTGGTATTGTCCCCAATGTAAAAGGTTTAAAACCCTGTATGTATGGTGGCATCTCTGGAAAGAGACTAAGGAAAAATATGATGTAAAGGAATACTTGTTTCAATTTATTAAACCCAAATGCTTTTCCTGTTACGAAAAAAAACTGCAAAAGAAGAGAAAATCTGGGAAAAGGAAACCATTCTTCCGGCATTATGAATTAGAACAAGTGAGATTTATTATGACCTCTCCTCACGGCAATATTAGAGATATTCCCTGGGATAAATGGCCTGGCGCTGAAAAAAGTGTTAGAGAGGAGGATGGAACTTATCGATCGATTTGGTTGGACCTGGAGAATCCTTGTTGTGATAATCCGGATTTGAGATACATCAGGTCATCCAAATTTGCCGATTTAATAGGAGTAAGGATCAAATGTGAAAACTGTAAAAAATATAATACATTAGAGGGTTTGTTTTCTCTTAGAGTTGGGGTGGAGCTGTATAAACCGGTTATCCGAAGCAGCACCAGTGTTTATTATCCACTAATAATTAACAGTATTTTTTTGCCCACCAGGGAAATAGAAGAAAGAGATAAAGATGCAATAAAAGAATGGATAAGTGATGGGGAGGATGCCGCTTTTTGCTTTAAAGCGTTGAGGAAAAAATATACCCTGGAGACGATAGAGATATTCATCAAATCAGAAAGAGAAAATGACTTCGAACCTGAAATATTGTATAGAAAGAAAGAATACAACTTCCTTATAAATCCCCAAATGACAGGAGAAAAAGATTCAAATGATTTTTCCATTGAAAGCCAGGATATAAGCCTTTTAAAGAAATATGGTATCGGTCACCTGCTGAAGTTGAAGAGAATTAAATTAGTAACCGTCCAGACAGCCTATACCCGACAGGAGCCTTATGATAAAGATTTGTTTTTAAAAAATAATGAAGAAAGCAATCAAATCAAATTCAAGTACACGTCGAAATGGGGAAAGAAAACCGAATATCTACCGGCAATAGAGAGCTATGGCGAGGGTATATTTATAAGCTTTGATCCTGGTAAATTGGAAAGATGGTTTGAAGTATGCCGCAGAGATAATGAGAGTTATAGGGAAAGAATAAAAAAAATACAGGAAAACAGTCAACAGAATAGCTATATTGTTAAAAATAGATTTAACAACCTCAAATACCTGGCGAAGTTTATGTTAATTCATACCTTATCGCATTTATTGATAAAGGAATTTGAATTCCTGGTGGGATACCCGGCAACCTCCTTGAATGAAAGGTTATTCGTTGATGGAGACAAGATGCAAGGAGTTTTAATCTATACGGTGGCTGGTGCGGAAGGTAGCTACGGAGGTTTAATCTCCCAGGCACATCCTACTCAGATTGAAAAACTGATGAAATCCGCTTTATTCAGGGCAAAGGATTGTGCTTCTGATCCAGTGTGTTACAATTCGGAAGAACAAGGAATTGGTGGTTTAAATATGGCTGCATGTTATTCATGTGTATTGCTGCCGGAAATCGCATGCGAAGAATTTAACTGCTTTTTGGATAGGGCTTTATTAGTGGATAAAGAATTTGGGTATTTTGAAGGAAAATTCAACAATTAAGAAAAAACGGAGATAGGCAAAAAAATTCTTTTATAATCGAGTCATTTATAGGCGGATTTATAGGCTTATTTACAGAGCATCCGTTTTTACCATCCAATGGCCCGTTCTTCTTGAACCAATTCGATCGATAATATTCATTTCTTTTAATTTATTAACATTCAATCTTATCGTATCTCTTCCCTTTTTAAGCGACTTCGCCAATTCATCATATGTTATATGGGGATTGGTTTTTATATGTTCAAGAATCATCATCTGCAGTTTAGAGAGTTTTATAGGCTTATCTGAATATGCATTTATAGGCTTATTTCCTAATGCATTCCAATGCACCTTCCAATAACCGTCTTTGTCAGAACCGACTCGTTCAATTAGATTCATATCTCGTAATTGTTTAACATTTCTTATAATTGTTGTTCTATCCTTTTTTAATGCGGTTTCCATCTCACTATAGGTGATATGAAAATTATCTTTCATGCTATTTAAAATTTCCTGTTGAAATCCGGTTAAATTTATAGGGGCACTTACAGTTGCATTTATAGAGGCTTCCACCGCCTTTTCCAGGGGTGCCTCAGCGCCTTTTTCCAGGTCAATTCGTTTAAACGTGATATTGAACCAATTCTCATTGACGTCAAGAATGGGTTCACCCATTCCATACCCGGACAAAGCCCTTCTGATACGGAAAAATCCTGAACCGATTTTTTCTACCATTTCTATCCTGTGCATCAGGTCAAAAAGAAGGGGATTCCTGGGCAGACTTCGTTTTCCCAGTTCTTCCAATTTGAGTCCTGGAACAAGCCCACCGGGATTAACAACCTCAACCCTGTCTTTAAATATATAAACCTGGATATTGGCAGGTGATCGATAATCCCTATGAGCAATAGCATTTATAATAGCTTCCCTGAGCGCATCCTCTGGCAATTCCAGTTTTTCTTCCCTTGGACCACCCCTGATAATGTATTCCGTATTCAGATGAGAAACCAGGTAATTCATCGCATTATCATAATTGGTGTAGATATCTTCGTCAAACTCTTTACTGTCCAGGATCCTGTATTTTGTGGTTCCCTGGAACAGCGCACACGTAATTGTAGCACTTCGTATAAACCGTGTAACTTTTTCACCAAACAGGAGAATCCCTGCATTTGTAATGCGGCTGTCTTTTACAATCTCCAGGTTCCTGAGTATGTCGTATTTATCCAGGCCATCCGGGATATCTGCCAGTCGTTTAAATCTCTGGAACCTGAATTCGGAAAAATCCTTTTCAAGATTAAATTTGTTATTCAGCCTATCGTCAAAAAAAACAAGCCCTTCTTTATAAAAAAACTCCCTGATCTCATCACGATTCAATTGTTGGGTATTGGCGCCTTCACGTATATAAAACCTCCCGTTTACAGAATAAGGTTTATTTTTACCTTCGGGAATTTTTACAACCAGGATATCATTGACCGTTTCAATATCCAGCAGTAAAGGCGGTTCAATGTTCCTGGCTGTAGTTTGCATTTCAGATTTTAGCTTGTTGTGATTGTTTACACCGACAATCCTTCCGTTATCATCAACTCCCAGGATAATCCTACCGCCTTTAGCATTGGCAAAGGCGCATATTTCTCTGCCAATATTGGAACCGGGACTCTTTTTAAATTCCAGGGTAAGCCCTTCACCAATTTTAATCAAATTTTCCAGTTCATTTATATTCATTGCTCTCATTTGACCTTTTAGATAATGGTATAATATTACCTGATTAGAGCTAAAATTGCAACTTCTCGAACCTCCAGGTTTTAAGTGAAACTGGCCTGTCCTCCAAAACAAAAATATATAGCAGTCAAGTCGAATCAGGAAAGTTGAATAGTTTATGAACCTTTATACAAGAACTCTCGTACCGCACGGGCACTCTGAAAAAACTTCTGCCCTCCGTGCGGATCTAATAACCCATATTTTTATCTACAGGATGGACATAAAAACTAAAAAAACTTTAAACATGCCCATCCTGAACTACTTATTAGAACTCTTGCCTCCGGCGGCCAGAAACCTTTTTGAAAAAAGGTTTCTGGACTTCCAAAAACTTTTACTTTTCATACACGGTCAGCCTGTGTTACGGTGCTTCACTCATCGTACCCATTAGAATCATTACCATTGGCTTTTTTCTTACTAATGAACGTCTGCCCTCTGACCTTCTTAATTTTTTCTCTTCGTGTTCCTTCGTGTTCCTTCGTGGCTAAAATTTCCGGGTCTGGTAAAACTATTATTGACAGGAAAACCGTTATCTGATAGAGTGCTTTATGGCACAATCACAATTAAAATTACAAGCGTTAATTCAAATCTTTCAAAAAACCCTTGAGGATAAAACCTTCAGCCGGTCAGAAAAAAAAGCGGTTACGCAATTGTTAGAGCAGGATTTTTCTCTTAAAAAAGAGCAGCGGGATTTTTTAAGGGGTAAAATATTTGACCTGGCCCGGCAGGGAATCCAGGGGCATGATAATCAAGCAGTGATTGATTGGCTGGAAACAGCCAATAAGCTCCTGGTTCACTATTACGACCAGGACAGTGCGGTTTATTTCAGCCCCGGTGAGCAGTGCCGCCACGCAATAGTAGACCAATTAACGCAAGCCCTTTCTTCCCTTGATATTTGTGTATTTACCATCAGTGATGACTGGATTACAGGGGAAATCCTTAATTGTCACAAAAGGAGGGTAAAGGTGCGGATTATTACCGATGATGAGAAAGTTCATGATTACGGCTCGGACATCGAGACAATAGAAGAAGCAGGGATAGAAGTTCGTGTGGACCATTCGCCGCACCACATGCACCACAAATTTGCTATATTTGATCGGCAGCGGGTATTGACCGGTAGTTACAATTGGACCCATAGTGCGGCGGTGCACAACCAGGAGAATGTTTTATTAACCGATAACAAACTGGTGGTTTCTGCTTATTCCCAAGAATTTGAAAAATTGTGGAACAATTTCAAAGAAGGATAAATTTTTTCACCAATATACTTGAAATATAACAGAAAATGGTTTAATTATCAGATCTTCTTCGTGTTTCTTCGCGCTCTTCGCGGCAAAAAAAATTAGAACCATTTGAAAAATTTTTCACAATGAGTATAATATCTCCTTATGCAAATAAAAAAACTTTTTTTCTTTGTGTCTTTGTGCCTTCGTGGCTCAATAAGGGGTTAATATGAAAAAGAAAATCTTTATGAGTGGTTTAATTATCAGTTTGATTGTTGTCTCAGCGTTATTTTTTAAAGGCTGCATGGACGTGCAAAGCAAAGCAATGCCGGCAGCAGATTCAGAAGCAGTTCAGGAAAAGGAGACTGAACCGCCATCTCCCCAGAAGTGGCAGGAAATGATGGCAACCGACATCGATACGCTGCAAATAGGAGATACAAAAGTTGAAAAAGGAAGAGTCTATGTGGTCTCCTTTCATCCCCAGGGACAAACCCGCAGCGTCGATGCAGTGGATGAAATCAACATCACCTTTTCCGAACCCGTAACACCGCTGAAAAAAATAGAAAAAGATGCACCCTCTTTGATCGCAGTGGAGCCTCTTATAAAAGGCGAAGGCTACTGGAAAAGCTCCACCACCTATTGCTTTCGCATCGATGAAAAATTAAAACTGTCCAGCAGGTATCATGTTCATTTCAAAGGATATGCCGCCTTTACCGGTAAAACAGTGCCCCCCAAAAAATGGTCCTTTACCACTCCCACTATCAAAATACTGCGCACCAAACCCTATCACCGGTACAAATGGCAAACCCTGGATCAAAAAATCCTGGTGCACTTCTCTCAAGAAGTAAACCCGGATAAAATCAGCGATTTTATCAACATTGTTACCCCAAAAGGCAAACATCCCTTTACCGCATGGTATTGCAGCAAGGAAGAACGAAAACTGCTTTATTATTGGGAAAAGGGCAAAGAAGATTATAAAAAATTTATCACTATTACTCCTATAGGGAATTATCCCATTGCCTCGGATATTTATGTACGGTTCCTGGCAGGCTTGCCGCCTGCCCAGGGTAATATCGGGCTTCAAAAGGAACGAGAACTGAAATTCCGTACCTACGAAGTATTTCGAATTATCTCAGTACCCAATACGTTTCAAGCAGACAGGGGTATCGATGTTCGGTTCTCTAACCCGGTGCAGCTGAAACATTTTAAAGAGAAAATTTCCTTTGAACCGGAAGTCGAAATCCAAAAAGGCGGCAATTGGGATTCCGACTATATATCTATTTATGGCAAATTCAAGCCGGGTGTAACTTACACTATGACGGTTCCCGCCGATTTGCAGGATCAATTCGGCAATCAATTGGGGCAGGAACAAAAATTCACCCTCCAATGCCTGGATTATACCCCGTTTCTTTCTCCACCCAATTACAACCATTTTGTTTTCGAAGACTACCTGGATAAAAAGATCCCTATCGATGTAAGAAACGTGTTTGACACACCGGTATATTACAAACAAATGGGGACAGCGGATTTGAAAAACGTCTTTTTAGGGAGTTATTTTACCCTGCATAAAGTGAACCTGGATACCTGCAATAAATACCAATGGAAAATTCCTGTCAAGAAAAACCGCAATTATACATTGGGTTTTGACCTGGAGGGCATTAACCTGAACAAACAGGGTTTTTATTATATCAATTTTGGCAAAACCACGCGGTACCGTTATACCGGTCATATTTTCCAATTGACCGACACCGCCCTGGTGGCTAAATACAGTCCTTCCCAGGTGTTTTTGGTTCCTTTTAACATGAAGACCGGCAAACTGGTGCCGGGGTTGAATTTTAAAATAGAAAGTTTTAAAACCGCAAAAGGCAAACCTTTACCCCCGGGAATTCGTGATGAGTTCAAGGGAAATGCCGAAGGTATTGCTGTGTACGAACCGTCGCTGGATTTGTTGGAGAAAAACCACCTCCAGGATTGTTTTATTTTTTCCGAACCCCGTAAAAGCTTTGTATGGGGAAGGAAGAGTCCCATGTTCGACATGTGGGATTTCACCTACAGCGGGGGCTTCCGTTACAGTTACCAACCCAAATATCTTTATAACCACATGTTCACTTTTACCGACAAGTACCTCTACAAGGCCGGGCAAACCGTCAGGTTTAAAGGCATGATCCGGCAGGTGCTGGCCGGGGAAATGAAAATCCCCACGGTTCAACATATAAACGTCGAGGTATTTAATTCCCGGAATCAATCCATCAAAAAGATGGAAATCAAAGGTAAAGATTTCACTGCCTATGGTTCCTTTGCCGGTGAGTTTAAATTGCCGGACGAAGCGCCCACCGGTTTTTACCGCATGGAATTCTGGGCCAAACTGGAAAAATCATCGGTTCACCGGAACATGACATTTTCTGTCCAGGAATACAAGCCGGCAAAGTTTGAAGTCAAGGTATCCTTTGATCAGAAATCATTGATTTCGGGTCAAGGATTTTCCGGAAAAGTAAATGCCAGGTATTTGTTCGGTACCCCTATGAAAAATGCCGAAGGTAACTGCGTGTGGACCCTCCAGAATACCTACTACACCCCGCCCGGATGGGACCGTTATGTCTTTGGCACCTACGAATCCCATCGCCGGGAAACCATTTATAAAAAAGACTTCAAACTGGACGACGAGGGAAATTTTAAATTTGAGAAGAAACCTTTCACTATATCCGGCAAAAACTCAGCCCTGTTGACTGTCCACGCTGAAGTCAAGGACAAAGACAACAACCGCATCAGCAGCAGCAACTCCATGACCGTTCACCGGGGTGAATATTACATCGGCTTAAAAACCGGTTCTTACTTTTTTAAGCAGAACAAACCCGGCAAAATCCAGGCGGTGACTGTAACGCCCAATGGAAAGCCGGTAAAAGGCACTGCGCTTAAACTGAAAATCACCCGGGAAGAGTGGAAATCTTTCCAGAAGAAAGATGCCTCCGGTGCATTGCGCTGGGAATGGAAGAAAATAACCGAAGATATTTTGCAAGAGGATATTGCTTTGCCAGATGGAAAATTTGAGAAAGAGTACAAATTTGAAAAACCCGGGTATTATCAAGCTTACCTGGAAGGTCATGACCAACTCAACAATACTATTATCACCACCGGGAATTTTTACGTCACCGGTTCCGGGTATGTGTCCTGGGGTGTCAGTGAGGGCCGGATCATTGACCTGGAGACAGACAAAAAAGAGTACAAGCCCGGTGATACGGTTGAGCTTCTCATCAAATCTCCCTTTGAAACCGCCACGGCGTTGGTTACCGTGGAGCGGGAAAAGGTCATGTGGTCTAAAGTGATCCACATGAAAGGCAATGCCAGCACGGTTCAAATCCCGGTTCAAAAGGATTTTATGCCCAATGCTTTTATTAATGTTATTATACTGAAAGAGCGAACCGGCTTGAAATTCGATGAAAATGGCAATGACATAGGTAAACCGGAGTTTTATGCCGGTTACAAAGAAGTCAAGGTTGACGCCAAAGAAAAGCAGTTAACCGTAAAAGTAACCGCTCACCAGGAATCTTATGAACCCGGCGAAGAGGTGAAACTGGATATCCGCGTGACCGATCAAAGCGGCGCACCGGTAAAATCTGAAGTATGTCTTTCCGTGGTAGACAAGGGCGTGTTGAACCTGGTGGGTTACCAGTTGCCTGATCCTTTCAGTTTCTTCTGGCAAGACCGGCCGTTGGATGTCAAAACTGTGTCTACCCTTAACGATGTATTGGGTAGGCGATTGTTTAAAGAGAAGGGAGAAAGTCCCGGCGGTGATGTTGGAGGTGCGGCCTTTGGCAGTGTGGTGGTGCGAAAGAAATTCAAAGAAAGTGCGTATTATTCTGCTTTTATTGAAACCGACGAGAAAGGCATTGCCCATGTGACCTTTAAATTGCCGGACAATATCACCACCTTTAAAGCCATGGCTGTAGCAGGCACCACGTTAAACAAATTCGGCCGCGGCAGTAAAGATATCCTGGTAAAGAAAAATATTATATTAAAACCTGCGGTCCCCAATTTCTCGCGGCCTGGTGATCAATATTCTGCCGGTGTGACCGTTACCAATAATTCAGGAAAGAAATTAAAAGTCCAGGTGCAGGTGACCTATAAAAACGTGGAACGGGTTAAAGGTGATAAAGATATAAAGAAAATCACCTTGCAGCCCAACGAAACCCAGGCGGTGTGGTATCAATTCAAAGTGAAAGGCATCAAAACCCAGAAGTTAACGTTCAAAGCCGCAGCGGGACGATATACAGATGGCCTTTACCAGGAGATACCCGTGCGGATTCCTCAATTTATGGAAGCCGCTGCCAATTACGGACGTGTGGATACAGAACCGGTCAAGGAACAAATCATTGTACCCGAGGACACCATGCGGGAACTGGATAAGGCGGAAATCACCCTGGCCTCGTCCGCCATGGTAGGGGTGAAACGTAATTTCGACATCCTCCAGGAATTTCCTTACGACTGTTTGGAGCAGCGGATTTCCAAACAATACCCGCTGCTAGCTGCCGGGGATTTCTTACTTACTTATGGTCTCCTGGATATGAAACAGGAAGAAATCGACAAACGGATCATCGAGCTTTTAAAACTCATGCCCAAATACCAGGATGACGGTGGATTTAAGTATTACCCGGATTGCATTTACCGCAGTCCATACCTTACCTGCTACGCCGTGGAGTTCATCCTGGATGCCAAAAACAAAGGGTATTCTTTTGATAAAAATATGTTGAAAGAGGCTAAAGAGTATCTCAAGGAGGTGGCTTATTGGTCTGTTGATTCCAAATATCCCTACTCCAAAAATATCATGCTGCTGGTGCAGTCTTATGCTGTTTATGTGCTGGCAAAGGACAATGTTTTTATGAGGGATGCGATTAATAACCTATTTGAGGTCAGGGACCGGATACCTTTCCCTGGTCTGGCTTACCTGGTCAAAGCGCTGGACCTTCCCAACAAACTGCCCCGTTACATGCAGCCGGTATTAGCTAAAACCATGGTTAACAAGATGAAAGACGAACCCACCATGACGCATTTTGAAAATCACGAAGGCGATACCTGGTGGTGGGTGCATGGAAGTAATATCAAAACCACTGCCATTGTCCTGGAGACCTTTTTAAAGGTTTATGGGAAATTCCCTTATGCGGAAAAGATCGCCCGTTGGCTTACTCAGACTACCCGGCAAAAGCGGTACATGTCTACGCAGGATCACATTCGTTTGTTTATGGCATTTCAGCGGTACTACCGGGTATTTGAAAGTGAAACCCCGGATTTTGTGGCAGAGGTGTTGTTTAATGGGCTTTCTAAGGCAAAGGAAACCTTTTCCGGGAGGGAGTTGTCAACCCGGACTTATGAAATCGGTCTTAGAGATTACAAACCCGGGAAGGCTATCGATGCGATGTTTAAAAAAGAAGGTACTGGTATGCTTTATTACCTTTTGCGGTTGAAATATTATCCGATTGGTGAAGTGGAAGCTGTGGATCGAGGATTCAAGGTCACTAAAACCTATAAAAAGTTGGATGGTACGGTTATCACGGATAATACGTTCAAAGCCGGGGAGAAGTATATTGTGGAAGTCGATGTAGACACCAAAATGGAGCGTACTTTTGTTATATTGGATGATCCGCTGCCTGCCGGGTTGAAGGTATTGAATCCTGATTTCAAGACCACGTCGCAGTATGACGTGGTGGAGACTAAAGCCAGCAGGGACAGTGAGTGGGCTGGATATTGGGGTAATTTTTATCGGAGTGAAATTTATTTTGACCGGGTGCAGGTATTTGCGGATTATTTGCATCGTGGTACTCACAAGTGGAAGTATTTGGTGATAGCGACTAATTCGGGAATGTTTGCGGTACCTAACACTGTGGTTTTGGAATTGTATAATCCTGAAGTATTTGGTAGGAATGCCAACAGGAGTGTTAAGGTTTTGTTTTAAGGCATAACTTGCTGTGAGGCCCTAAACACTAAACAAAAGCTTTTGCGGGGGGTCCAGGGGGGCAGTTTTCTCGAAAAGAGCCCCCTGGTCGCCGAAGGCAAAATAGGAGTTTCAGGATGGGCAGGCATAAAGCTTTATCTTTTTTTTGATTTTCTGCCCATCCTGTAGATAAAAATAGGGGTTAGTAGATCCGCACGGAGGGCAGTAATTTTTTCAGAGTGCCTGTGCGGTACGAGAGATAAGGTGCCCTTCGGGCAAGTTTAAAAGGAAACATGAAAGACGATAATAGATTCTATCTACATCCAGGCGCTATTGTACAACAGAGAATTATCTACGGTAGAAAAATAATTTTCTACGGTAGAAAAGTTTTTTTCTACGGTAGAAAAAAGACGATCTACGGTACAAAACGAAACGGTCATTTATTGAGGTCGAGTCTCAACATTTAACAAAAGGCAGAAGAAATGTCAAATGTTGACAAAGGAGTGGCTAAGTGGTATAAATAACTATTCTTAAACTATGGGAAGGAAAGAATGGCACTTATTTATAACATAACCATTGAACCAGCAGGGAAGGAAAAAGAAAACCTCTTCCACATCACCTGGCAAAAAAAAGGCACAAACCAAAAAAATAGTTTTGATCAAAAAGCCGGGGACATTACCCAAGAAGAAGTTGAACGGTTGTGGCAGCAGCCAAAGCATCAATTTACTATAGGAAACAAACTTTTCCGCTTCCTGAACGGAAATAATGGCTATTTGCAACAGGCGTTGGAAGAAGCCATGCGCAAAGGTGAACCCCTGCAACTGAATCTATACCCCTGTAACCAGGTTGCGGATTGGCCCTTTGAACTCCTGGCCCGCGACGGGACGTTTTTGTTGCCGCAGCAAGTCCACCTGGTTCGCTGCGTATCAGAGTATGGGGCGGAAAAGAAAATAACTCCCCAAAACCGGCCATTAAAACTCCTGTTTATGGCCTGTTCCGCCCTGGACGTGAAACCGGAACTGGATTTTGAAAAAGAAGAAGAAGCCATATTCAAAGTTACGGAAAAACTGGCCGTGGATATGGAAGTAGAAGATTCCGGTTCCCTCGAAGGACTGCGGGAACAATTGGAGCATCAACAGTACGACGTGGTGCACCTCTCCGGCCATGCCGATATTGATAAAGAAGGGCGGCCGTTTTTCATCATGGAAAATGAAACCGGCTTTCACCGGGATGTTTTTTCTTATCAACTGTGGGAGGATGCGCTTATAGAGAATCCGCCGCAATTGTTGTTCTTATCCGGCTGCCGTACTGGAGAAGCTTCTGAAACATTCGCTGCGGCTTCTTTTGCCCGATGGCTGGTGGAAAAGCGTAACGTGCTGGCAGTGCTGGGGTGGGGGCGTTCGGTGAGCGATGACCAGGCTTCGCATGCGGAGAAAATGCTTTATCATGAATTGAGCCGGGGCAGGACCATTTTGGAAGCCGTACAGCGCGCCCGGCACGAATTGATAAAAGAATTTCCCATGACAACTAACCCGGCCTGGCCCTTGCTGCGTTTGTTCAGCAGCGGAATTGTTTTAGATGCCATTGTAAGAAAAGGCCAGCAGCCGCGGCTGACACCCAGGCGCATGGTTCATACGTTTTTGAAAAACAGCCAGGTACAGGTATTGGCCGAAGGCTTCGTAGGCCGGCGGCGCCAGTTGCAGCGCAGCATACGGGCACTGAAACAGGAATACGAAAAAGTGGGTCTGCTGCTCCTGGGCACCGGCGGGCTGGGGAAAAGCTGCCTGGCGGGTAAGATCAGCGAACGGTTCAGCAATCATACGTTGATCGTGGTGCACGGTAAATTCAATGCTTACACCCTGGAGCCGACATTAAAGGCGGCGTTAATCCAGGCAGAAGATGAAAAAGGCAGGCAAATCATGGCTGCGGAAAAAGAAATGTCCGAAAAATTAGCCGAACTTTGTGCCGCTAGCTTTAAAGAGAAAAACTATTTGATTCTCCTGGATGACTTCGAGCAAAACATCGAGGGGGCGGAAAAAGGCCAACCAGGTAATTTATTGGATGAGGCTAAGGATTTGTTAAGCGCCTTGCTCCAGTACCTCCCTTTCAGTGGTAAAATGACGCAAATGATGATTACCAGCCGCTACTCGTTTTCCCTGGAAGAGCAGGGCCGTGATCTGGTTAAGGAGCGGCTGGAATGGATAAATCTTACCAGTTTCCCGGAGTCGGAGCAGCGGAAAAAAGCACGGGAATTGGAGAATATTTTTTATTATACGGATCAATCTCTTGTGCCGCAATTGCTGGCAGCGGGGCACGGTAATCCCCGGTTAATGGAGTGGCTGGATGTATTGGTGGGGCAGATGGAGGCGGCGGAGGTGCCGCAATTGCTGGAAGCTATTAGCGGTAAGCAAGAAGAGTTTATCCAAAAACATGTGATACGGGAGCTGATACAGCGGGGTGGAGATGAATTGTCACGTTTGCTTCGTTGGTTCAGTATTTATCGACAGCCGGTTTTAATAGACGGTGTGCGGCAGGTGGGGGAGAGCGCCGGGCTGGAACCATGGAAGGAGTTATTACAGGAAGGCATCGGTTTAAGTTTAATCGAGTACGACCAGGCCCGTGAGAATTACCGGTTGACCCCCTTATTGCGAGAAGAGTTATTGGCAGAGCTTAAAGACCTTAATGCCTACCACCGGGCAGCCTTTATCTATTACAAAAAAATATGCGAAGCCAATGAGTCCATCGATCCCGTCCAGGTGGAAGAGTGGATATATCATTCGTTGGGCTGTGGGGAAGAAGAGGTGGCGTCTGACCAGGGAGGCATATTAATCACTTATTTACGGGCTCGTCTGGCTTTCCGGGAATCGCGGCGGGTGGGGCTGTGGATCCTGGCAGAGAAGAAGAGGGAATTGTCCACGGCAAATGATGCGTTTTTATTAAATGATCTTGCATTTACTCTACACAATCTTGGCGATCACCGCAAAGCCATCGATTATTTTGAGCAGGCGTTAAACCTCTATGAGAAAGTCTATGGAAAGAAGCATGAGTATGTTGCAACTGCACTGAATAACCTGGGAGAGGCCTGGAGAAAGTTAGGTGAATCGAAAAAGGCCATCGCTTATTATGAGCAGGCGCTGACCATCGATCGGAACTTGTATGGCCAGGAGCATCCGAATGTGGCCATTCGCTTGAATAACCTGGGTTCGGCGTATCTTGAACTGGGTCAAAAGGAAAAGGCAAAACCGTACCTTGAAAAGGCGTATGCCATTTTAGAGAAATTTTTTGGACCGGAGCATCCACAAACAAAGAACACTGCCGGATGGTTGGAAGAGTGTAAGTAGGGGAAGAAAATTCCAAATTACAAATTCCAAATTACAAACAAATTCCAAATCACAAATTACAAACAGTGCCCAAGAGCAAAGAGCAGGGGGCAGGGGGCAGGGGGCAGAGAGCAGTTGGCAGTTGGCAGTTGGCAAGGAAGAAGCGAGGAAGCGAGGAAGCGAGGAAACGGAGAAGAGAAGAAGGTAAGCCAAGAAGAGCAAATGACGCTTCAGTCAGCTTCTACCTTTTGATTAGTACCTGAATCCTCTTCCTCGTCCTCAGTGGTTGATTCTTTTTTAATATTGTTTTGTATTTCTATTAATAAAGGTTTTATTGGGGGAATCTCATCCGTACATACAGTCCAAACGATCTCCAGGTCTACTCCAAAATATTCATGAATTAATTTATTCCTCATTCCAGCCATCTTGCTCCACGGTATATCTGTATACTTTTCCCGGATATCGGTTGGAATCTTTGTTGCTGCTTCTCCCATTACTTCCAGGCTCCTGATAACAGCATTGATGGTTTTCCTATCACTGTTGAATGTTTCAAAATCCATCCCCTCGATAAATTCTTCTATTTCTTCTATAGAATTCAGAATGTCATTAATATAATCTGTATAATCCCGTGTCATATCATAACCACTTCTTTTAAGATGTGTTGACCAATCCTGGGCTTTAATGCTTTTCGCGATACAAGGTCTACTTTTAATTTCAGCAGTCCTTCAAGATACTCTTCCAATTCCAGGAATTTGAAGAAACCCACTCTCTCTCCAAATTCCACCAATACGTCCAGATCGCTGTTTTCCTTTTGTTCACCCCTGACATAGGACCCGAAAATTCCAATGTCTTTCACTTTAAATTTTTTCTTTAGAATCGGCTTGTTGCACCTGATTCTCTCTTGGATCTCTTTTAAATTTACCTGTTTGTTCATGTCCTGTTAATTATAAAATGGAACTGATTTTATTGCAACTTAAAAAAAATGGAAAAAATATCAGCCGAAGTTTTATTTGGCCGACTCCTTTTTCACCCTGAATCGTCGATTCGCCGGTCGGATTATTGACAATCGGACCTCCGATTATCATTCCGCCGGGTGGATTTTTGACGATCGGAGTTCCATTTGCCGTAGTATGAGAATGCAGAAAAGCAAGGCTTTACCGGTATTTCCAGGTCTATTTGTCTAAAATCCAGGTCATTGAGACCCGATGTTTGATTTCCCCATCAATAAATGATGCTAACAAGACCAAACGTTGAATTTTTTTAACCTGATATCGAGTTCCGTTAGCAAAAAATCCAAATTTCAAAGTTCCGTCCCTGTCTTCTGTGGTGGTGGATTTTGTAGGTAGAAAAAGTTTTTCATCTGGTATATAATATTGTGAAAATAAAAAATGAAACAAAAAGATTTAATGTCCATTATTTTGGAAGGCGAAAACGAGCGGGTGGTTGCGGAAATCTTTAAGGAAGCTTTTTTAATTGAAAGATATGAGAGCGGGATAAAAAGAGCAGTTAAAGAGTTAACCGACTATCAACTACCAGTCCCGAAAATCTCTGAAACCGCAGGTGGAATTGAAGTTGAAATATTTGGTACCCCCCAAAAGACCCCCCAAAAAATTTCGGAAAAGCCTGATAATAAATACTCTTTAAGTGAGAGGATTTTAAATATCCTGGTTGAAGATTCCTCCTTATCTCAACAAGAAATTGCTGAGAAATTGGGAATTAGTTTTAATACCGTTAAAGAGTATCTTAACAAATTAAAAAAAGAGGGAAGAATTCAACGGGTTGGAAGCAGAAGAAACGGTCACTGGAAAGTTAAACCTTGATAATTAAAAAATAATCCGGGAGGATTAATATGTTATACTTCCTTATCGTTATGATTTTTTTGAGTTTGTTTTTAATAAATCCACTGCTCCTTTTACTGGATGAACCTTATGCAATATATTCTCCCCCTGACATGGCAGAGGGTAGGGGGAATCACTTCGGACCTGCCATTGTGCCGCCTGACTCTTTTTTTATGCTGGGTGATAATAGAAATTATTCCTTTGACAGCAGGTTCTTTGGCTTTGTGGAAAGGAGTCAGGTCATAGGAAAACTGGATTCCATTTACTGGTCATGGGATGAAAATACCAGGCGTATTCGCTGGGAACGAATCGGTTCTTCTATTGATTCAATCGTTGAGAGCAGCTCCCAAGGCCGGGAAGGTGAAAAGCAAAATCAATGGCCTTACAGGGAGTTTGAATACGTCAAAGCTTACCTGTATAACCTGGATAATCAACTGCACGCCCATCACGCTCTGGTAAAGAACAGTCAATTGGATAAAACCGTTGTGGGAAAGGGGATATTGCTGACCCAAAAACAGGTAGACATCATTATCGAAACCACCAACCAGGATATTGCCGGTCTGATCCAGGGATTAAGTAAATCTTACATCCCCCACCATGGGTTTGTCTTTTATAATAAAGCCCACCAGCCAGCGGCATATATTACACTATGTTTCGACTGTGAGGCGATTCGTGTTTACCCGGAGATCAAATCTCCAGGGAAATTCGAAGAATTATCGGAAAAAGAAATCAAGAGATTATTACATTTGCTTGATCGATACAGGCAAATCATAAATGAATCCAAACTGCCTATTTTTGATACTCCTTTCCAGTACCAGGAATATGGAAAAGGTCTCCGCTAATGGAATTTTCTCCTTTCTGTTACCTGGAGACCTTTCGTATCAGCGGATGGAATAACAGGAGGCGGATTATTTTCCGGCCTGGTTCCTTCTTCTTTTCAAGAAAATCCCGGAGTACCCGGTAACAGGGGATTTTACTATTTGCTATCGGTTACCGCGGTACTCCGGGAGATGGCGTTTTCCTAGTGTCGTGTCAATGCTGAAATGACGGA
>JABAOF010001220.1_pt2 | contig 24233 bp, 20 predicted proteins | sample 7062171 | NCBI WGS metagenome assembly JABAOF01 (sample SAMN14538628, study PRJNA623070) | marine sediment metagenome | biome: marine biome [ENVO:00000428]; feature: marine pelagic biome [ENVO:01000023]; material: deep marine sediment [ENVO:00002113] | place: India: Gulf of Khambhat ...
TTCTCCCGGTAATACCTTTTTTAATTCCTTAAAAAATTCCGCTGCTTCTTTATATTCATGTTCTTTCCCGGAAAAGGCAATATCGCCGGTCACGGCCACCACATCCAGGCTGCCGTGTTCGCGGTTCCGGTTATGGTTTGCCACCGCCTCGATCAGCCGTTCTTGTACTGTCTGGCGGAAGGTTTTGTTTTCTTCCTCTTTTTTCCTTTTAAAATGGATATCCGACAGATGAAGGATGGTTATTTCGCTCATGGTTACACCTTCAGGCCCTTTTACCCCTTTTTAAGGTTAAATTATTGTATACCACAAATCGCCAAAAATCGCAAGTACTGGCATAATAAAAATTTGCCCGGCCCACAACCCGGACAAGCGGGAACCAAAAAGGCTATTTTTCCGCATCTTTAATGAGCCATTTCCAGGCCGGCAGCACCTTGACGGTAAAACCATTCATGTCAATGGTTTCTTCTTCATTGAAGGTGATAACAAAAATATCCCGGATATTCAAAAAAGATGCGGTTTCCAGGATACCCCGCAGTTCACGTTCACGCACCCCCGGGTCACTGAATTGGTAACACACTTGATAAAGATGTTTTGCTGTTTTCTCACCTGTCTTATTTGTGGCAATGAAATCTATCTCATAATTCTTTTTTGTCAAATAATAAGAAACCTGATACCCTCTCCTGAGAAGCTCGATAAATATCATATTCTCAAATTTACGGGGAATATCCAGGCCCTCGGCCGGGGCAATGGCATCGGCAAGCGCCCAGTCCATGGCATAAACCTTCCGATAGTTCCGGTTACGAATTTTTTCCGATTCGGAATGAATGGGAATCGTATATAACATGAAAGCTTCTTCAAGATAACCCAGGTACCGGTAAAGAGTTTCCGGGGAAAAAGACAGCCCGGCAATCTCCATGTTTGTCATTATTTTCCGAACCGTCATGGCACAGGAAACCCGCGAAAGCAACGCCTGAGAAAAATGATTAAAAGAAGTAATTTTGATGTTATCTTTAGGGTGAGCCTCAATAATATCCCGCAGCACCATGGTGTCCCAATAACTCTGCAGCAAATCGATGTGTAAATGGGCTTCCAGGTCCAACAAGCCGGGAAATCCTCCCTGCCCCAGGTATTTTTGCAGCATCTTTCGCAACTTTGACTGCCCCTGGCTGGAAATGGTATCCTCTTCTACATGGTAGTGCCGAATAAATTCTCTGAATGAGAAGGGGAAAAGCTCCATTGAAAAGTTTTTCCCCCTTAATGCCGATGCGATCTGCCCCTTTAAAAGTTTCGAGGTGGAACCGGTTAAAAGAATTCGATGCAGCGGATCCTCCAACAAGTACAGGATATAATCCTCCCAACCGGTAATTCGATGAATCTCGTCAAAAATAAAGTAAACAACCTCTTTTTGTTGTTTATCAGGATACAGGGAATAGAAGGCTTCGTCGATTATATGTAGGTGGTCAACTGCTGTAGAGCGCAGCCGGTGGTCATTAAACTGTACTCGACAGAAATTTTCCTTACCCACACCCTGCTGCATCAACTCATTAATGAATTGAAAGGTGCGGTAGGTTTTCCCCCCGCGCCTGGTACCGACGATGGCCAGGGACATATCTTTTATGAATGAAAGCTTGAGATCACGCTGCGTTAAGGATGGTAATGGACGGATCTGGAAATCCTTTATAATTTTTTGAAACAATGGTAAATTCATCCTGAGACTCCCTTAATGATATCTTAAAATAATCATAAATATAAGTTTTTGTTATTTTCATAGTTACAATATGGCATATATTTGTTATTTTGTCAATATCATATTTGCCTCGGGCGGGCATGCGGCGCATGCATCCGTTCCTAAAGAAGGGTTTGTAATTTGGCAAAAACACAAAAAGACTCTGTGTCCTCTGTGTCCTCTGTGGCTAAAAGGCCCCTTTTTTATTTTCATCGAGGAGAAAAGAACCATAATGACGTTTGAATCGCGTGGCATTGTATTTTTCCAATTTCCATCCCGGTATGTTACAAACAGGACAAACCCTTCCAAACCACTTGTTCCTCAGCCACCGGGCCGCACGACTGTTGCGGGAATTATATATAATAAAGGTCTTGTTACAATGGGTGGTAATACGCGCTTGCTCCCCGATTTTTTCAACGGTCTTGATACTGTGCAATATGCCTTTACGTGAAGGCCATAATTTTATCTTATCGATCAAATTGAACAACTCGACCCGCTTGCGAAAATATCGTTTGGCCGGCTGCGAATTCGTATGTTGTTGTTCTCTATTTTTTTGTTTCCTTTCCATTTTTATGTTTTTGATCCGAATCCTTGCTGTCAGGGTTTGCTTTTGCATCCAGGGGACGGGCAAGATATGAAGCATAAGGTAACATGATGCGCCAGTCCTCCACAGACCTTGACATCACGCCATCCACCGCCATGACTGCCACACCGATCTGCAGCGGATCATGCAGCAGCCGGCCGGATATTTTTTTAACCGCCGCCGGGCTTAAACCCAACGGCATACCAGGTGCGGCAATATACGTATAAGGATGAATGAATTCTGCATCGATAATACCAGCATCATTGGTGGTTTCCACCAAAAGATGATAATGACTCAACGCCGGCTCCAATTCTCTTTCAACACCGATTATTTTTTTAGTGGATTTTCGTATATCTCTTGCCAGTTGATAACTGGTCTGGAGGTTAATATCGAAAACCGACACATCGGCTCCCCGAAGGAGTGCAGCCAGGATCGCACTCCGACCCACAGAACCGCATCCGATAACCAAAACCTTTTTCTGTTTCAATCCACTTGCCATTAAATCCAACCCGGCCACAAACCCCTTTCCCGTGGCCTCGGCGTTGTCTACCAGGCGGCTGCTCCTGATGTTAAGGGCAACAAACCGTTGATCATCCGCCATCATAATCACTTCCGCGTTCTTTTCTACTGCCTCTGCAATCCCTGCTACATCCGTATGCCGGGTGACAAACGTCCTGAAACCGATGTGCTGCACAATGTGCCTCACGGCTTTGGTAAATCCTTCAATGATTCCCTGACCGCTTGCAATCGGGATAATCCCCACTTCGGCGGAAACAGCCATGGACAGAAATGTTTCTTCCGGTATACCAAAGGTGTGGCAGGCAATGCCCTGCAGCGTGCAACCGGTCTTGTCAATCAATTCCCGGTCGTACTCGTTTAACCGGATCGGTATATCGTAAATATCTTTTGGCCGAAGACGCGTCATGATGGCAATTCCTCTCTAATATCCACGTTCCTTTGAATTTTTTCAATAACCCGGTTCCGTTTTTCTATTGCTTCGCTGCGGTCGGCAGCAGCGACAATCAGCGTGGCTGCCCAGCAGTTTCGCCCGGGGGCGTAATTCGTAAGAGCTTCATCAGCCCCAAAAAAATCCGCTTGCAAATGAAGCGGCCCTGCTTCCTTCATAATATGCTCGCCGCATACTTCAATGGTTTCATTGGAAACCCTTATATGTTCATAAACCACCCCCTTCCCGGGAACTTCATTTTCCCATCTTTTTTCTTGTTTTGCCACAGGGGACACAGAGGGCACAGAGAAAACAGAGGCCAACAATTCCAGCAAATTAATACCGGTAGACCAGTACACAGCCGTAGGCGTCTGGCTGGGCAGACGGGCATCGATTTCCAATACCTTTAATTGACCATTATGAAGAATTACTTCCACATCCATTAATCCCTTTAATTGAATGACTTCAGCAATATCCAGGGATATTTTCTCGAATTGATTCACCTGGTCACTCGGCAGTCGGGTGGGTGCCAGGACACGCTTGCAATCATACCCGGCATCCATTTCCAGGTCTGTTACCTGTACAGCCGTATAATGACCGGGATATCCCACCACTTCCAGGGAAAAGCAAGGACCGTCTACATATTCTTGCAGCACCCAATCGTCAAGAGAAGAAACATGAGAAAACCGGTTTTCCAATTGCTGTGGGTTGTGAAAAAGTTGAACCTTTTCACTGCCGCTGCCCCGGGAAGGCTTGGCAAAAACAGGGAATCCGCATTCCGGCCAATATAAAGGCGCAGGCACACCAATACGGGCAAACAGACGATCCGATTCCAGTTTAGAAGAAGAAATCCCATAAGCATCCATATCAAAAGCCAAGGGAACAGCCGCAGAGCAACTCCATTCAACCAGACTCTCCAGGGCAGCCCGATTCTCCACTGCCGGGATCACCAGGTCTACAAGGTTAAGAATTGATTCCAACCCATGCATTGCTGTGACGTCCATTTGCTCGAAATGATCACATAAACCAGAGGCAGGAGGGTCCGGTTTTTTATCGAGCAAAAGCACTTCCCACCCGGCTTTATAAGCCAGGTAAGCAGCCTCAACACCCTGAAGACCACCACCTACCACTGCGATTAACACGGATTTACCACCTTTTTTGTTTTTTTGCCTCCGGCGGCCAGGGGCTCTTTTTATAAAAACCGCCCCTGGACCCCGCAAAAATTTTTTATACATGGTCAGCCTGTGTTACAAGGCTTCAACCATCGTACCCCATTCACAACATTTTACTTCTTTCTCACCTTCTTCTCTTCTTCGTGGCCTTCGTGTCTAACTTTACAGACTGCGGCCGCAGGCCGCAATCCTCCAGTACAGAAAGTACGCTCTCCGTGGCTCGCCGGGCATCATCGATGTCCAGCAAAGACTGCGCCACGCCCACCAATCCCTGGTGCGGCGGTACAATCGAAGTAACCACATTGGCACCTGCTTCAAGTCTCTGCTTTAACCCGGCCAATCCTTCCACATCCAATGTGGCTGGTATAAGTTTACCAGGAAATACAAGACGCATCAAGGCAATAGTCAATAATTCCTTTATTGGCTCCGGCCCCGGGTGGTTTTGCATGGGTGTGCCTGCCTGGGGAACAACGTTCATCGCCCGCACCTGGCCTGCATCCAGGGTCTGCATTATTTCCAGGGAATTTGCAATATCCTCAACGGTCTCCCCTACTCCCACCAGGATGCCTTCCTCGATTAAAAGCCCATGTTTATGAGCCAGTTGTTTAATGTTGAACCGGGCATCGTAGTCCTGGCCGGGCCTGAGTTGTTGAAAAAGATCACGGTTATGAGTCTCCTGGTAACAGGAAAACCAATCCGCCCCTGCTTCCACCAGTTCCACCAAAACTTGCTCCGGCACAACACCGGGAGACACCATAACCGGCAGACCGGTGGCTGCCTTTACCTTCTCAACCAAACGGCAAAACGCATCAAATCCTGTGGATTTGTCGTTAAAAAAATAGGGGTCCTCACCCATGGTAAGATCAATGAGGTGAACACCTGATTGGGCAAGTTCCACCGCTGCTGCGATTACTTCATCTTCACTTTTCCGGTACCGCGGTGAAACCCTATTGGAAACACGGTAAAAACAAAAATTGCAGTCATTACGGCAATACGTGCTGATATAAAGAAACCCATATAAAAAAATCTTATCCCGGAAATATTTCCGGCGTAATGAACAGGCCGTCCTGAACAGGGAATCAATATGTTCTTTCTGCCGTAATTGCAAAATAAAAATAATCTCTTCTTTTGTTAATGGCTTTTCCTGTCTGGCTTTATTTAAAATGGTATCCAGCGTCTGGATTTGCTCGTTGCTTCTTGCTCTGATCTTTATCATTCCATTATTCCATTATTCCATTATTCCATCAGATATTCAACCGTATACCGTCGAGGTATGCGAGGCTGCGGCCCATTCTGGCGAGGTTCTGGCTGTTTTCTCTGACCATGAGCAAGCGTTCCAGGCCAAAACCGATACCCACCCAGGCTTCGGTGATGCGCCAGGGGTGGTCCAATGGATGGGGTCCCACGGCTGCGGACCCTACTTCGATTTTGTGCTCTCCAGCTCTCACATCAATCGTCTGACCGTATACCGTGGAATCCTCGGTTTCAAGGTTGTAATTTTCCAGGCCAGCAGCTTTGATCACCAAAGCAGTCAGTTCTTCCAATCGCGTCCTACATTCCTTTTCAGGTAGACCCATTTCCACGAGATTAAGCATAGTAAACTCCGTAGAATGCTGTGAACCCTGCGACTCCTTGCGAAAACAAGAACCCACCTCAAAAATGCGCACCGGTTTTTCCCATAACCGCAGCAGGTCTTTTAATACATAGTACAGATGCGGCGCCAACATAGGACGGAGACATTTATCTTTGTCCAACCAATAAACCTGCGAATACAGCGGATGATTTTCATCAATGGTCATTTTAGCCAGGTGACTCCCGGACATAATCGTAGGAGTAGTCACCTGGACAAATCCTTCCGCGGTCAGGGTCTCTATCAATGCACTTTCCAGGCGGCATAAGGCAGGCCGGCGATGAATTTCACGCAATTCTTTTAACCGGAACCTGGCCCTTTTAATAAGTTTTTTCTCCAGTTGTTGAAAGGCTTTATCCCGTTCATTTTCCTTCTCAAATTGGACATACTGGTCTTCCGGTGCAGCATCCAGTTCTTTTAACCGCCGTTTCTGAACATCCGACCAGGTAATTACCATCTTAACTCCTTTTAAGGGCTTTAGTTGAGTGAGGTAAGTCCTCTACTTACTCACCTTACTCAACCAAACACCATCGGGGAGTACGGGAGTTGCACCCGCCTATATGGATTTAGAATCCATACGATCAACTTTCGATCCACTCCCCATTCGCCATTCACCATTCACAATTAACAATTTATAATTCATAATTCATAATTAACCATCCACACCGTCCGTGATCTTACTGAAAGACTATCTTAAAATAATATTACCAATTTGTCAATAAGATAAAAGAATTTACAGCAATTCTAATTTTACCGAATTGCCTGGGTGAACACGAAATGCAGGCCGACCCCCTACATTTGATGCCCCTTTTTATGCTTTTGTAGGGGCAAACCTTGTGTTTGCCCGCACTTTAATAGACAAAATTAGAATTGCTGAAGAATTTAGGTTACAGTCAAAAAATTCATCCTTTCACGGCAATTACGAGTCTGACAGTGTGCACAAAAGGGATAATTGCTGGTAAAACGGTGAATGTCGGCTTTACCGGCCACCAGCACACCGGAAATGGATTTCAACGGGATCATGAGAAAACTTTCATTCAACGTGATCCCGATTTCTTCGGGTTTTAAATAATCAAAGAGCTTCCCCTGACCGCTGACATGCCAACCGCAGTACCCGGGACTGTAAAGCAGTACCCGGGTGGATTCATCAGCTTTACCCCTTGAGAGAAGTCCGTCAAGAAAAATCCTTTGCGCTGCTTCAGCAGCCTTATCAGCACTGTAAGAAGCCGTGGAATCCAGCATATATGCCATGGCAAGATTTTTGTTTTTATACTGGTTTTCGATCTCCCGGCTGATTTCTGCTCCCAGGGTAAAAGCAAAAAGCGCCAGGTAATCGGCTTGAGAATAAATATTCTCCAATGGGGTATTCGGTTCATTCAGCCCATTTCCAGGGTATATATCGGCAAATTCATGGATGGAAATGTCGGCCATAATGCCTATCGGGGCGGCCATTTTATAAAAAAGTGCTTCGGCTGAATTGTACAGGACGTTTACCCGGTCCGGCGGTGGGGTGCTGGCAGGGATTCCCTGCAATTCAAAAACACCAGAAGGATTGGGTTCAATTTGATCGATGGAAATATTAACTATTTCTCTCATTTAAAATTAGTCATTGGTCATTGGTCATTGGTTTTCTTTAACTTCAGGTAGTTTTTCCATACCAATACGATGGGCTTCTGATTCCATGATTTGGGTTAACTGTTTTTTGATATCCTGGTGGAGCCGTGACGCTTGGTACGAATCCATCAACCGTTTTACTTCGGCGTGGGCGCGTTCACCCAGGGTTTGGCTGCCTTGTTCCCGCCAGCGGGCGCAGGTGGTTCGATCGATGACGCTGCTGGGAAAATAGTGTTCTTCTTTAAAATAGCGACGGGTATGTAGAGATGTCAGCAGGTGCTGTTCTTTTAATAGCTCTTGATACCTGGGCAGGGTAGGGAAATCTTCTTTGGGTTCGATACCTTTGCCCAGTCGATAGGTCATACCGCAAATTTCATTGTCCACTATCAGTTTTTCCAGGCTGAAACAGTTGACAAAATCCAGCATGCCGGGACCGGATATACTATTAATGCCGGAAAGAACCGCCAATGCGGCCCCCATAGAGGTTTCCAAGCCGGCCTGGGCGTCCAATGCTTTGGCATCGCTCAAAGCGATATAGGCTTGTGTAGGGATGCCCAGGTATTTACCGATTTCATTATAGGCACAATCCATCATCTGGGTTTCCACTGCGCCTAAAGGTGTGGTACCCCAGCGCATATCAAAGGCAGCGGGAGCGCCGCCGTACAGCAGGGGTGCCCCTGGATTGCTCAACTGGCTGATAACAATACCGCTGAGGTTTTCAACTGTATGCCCCACCAGGGAACCCACCAGTGTCACCGGCCCGGTAAAACCAGTCAGCGGCATGGATATCAATTCCACAGGAATATCGCATCGGCCACAGTTAACAATGTCGCGGCAGCTGCGCTCACCCCATTTCAGCGGCGTGATGGGACAACAGGAAAATATAGTAAGAGGCTTTTCCTTTAGCGCCTTCTCACTTCCCCGAACCGCCACCTGCAGATTTTTCATGATAGAAAATGCATCATTATTAAACGTGCCGGTTACCACTGGCTTTTCTCCGTAAAGAAGGCTCAGGTAAAGGCGGTAACTGTCGGATATTTTTTCACTGACATCCGCAGGGATAAAAGCTGTACTCTGGGAAGCAATATGCTCCAATTGGCTGACAATTTTTACATACTTCACATAATCATTGGTCTCCGGGTGGCGCATTTCCCGCTTTCCATGGTCCAAGATGTTCAAGGCCGAGGATGCAGGTGTAAAATAGACATTGGTACCGGAAAAATCATGGGTCTCATTGCCCAACACGTCATACAACTTAAAGGAGGAAGGAACGGTTTTCAGGGCTTTATCGATGATATCATTGGTGAAGCGAACATTCCGGTTTTTCGAGTCTACATGGGCGCCGTGATGGGATAGAAGTGATAATAATTCTTTATCATAAACCTTCGTACCCAGTTTGCAGAGAATATCCCTGGCTTCGGATAGTATCTGTTGAATCAATTCTTCAGTTAAGAATGTTAAAATTGGTCTCATTCACTCTTCCTGGTTCCTTTGCCACTTGCGGTAACGTTTCATGTAATCATCCGCGGCCTTTTTGGGATCCAGGGACAGCGACTTTGCATAGGTGGCGATAAGCCATCTCAGGTAACCGGGTTCCGGGAGCTTTTGATACCGCTCTTTCTCAATATTCACCAGGACCTTGTAAGAAATACCGGTGGAAACAGCCATTTCATGAATACCCACTTCCAACTTTTCCCGTGCCTTTCGTAATGTTCGGCCTTTAATAGTCTTGCCTTCCTTCACCAAATCACTGGGGCCAGGGATGGGTGCCACCGCTTTTCTATCCTCGAATTTCTCGAACTCTTCAAGAACGGTCTTATCCAGTTCCTGTTCTTTAAGGCCTTTGTCTTGAAGTTCCTCTTCCGTCGGGGTAACCCCCTCTGCTATTTCCAGCTCTTCCGGTTCTCCCAGTTTTTCAGGAGCTTCAGATATTTCTGATACGTCTTCCGCCTCCATTGCTTCCGGTTCTTTCACTTCTTGCGGCTCTTCCACTTCCTCCGGCTCCTCCAGCGCTTCCGGAGCTTCCGGAGCTTCCGGAACCTCCGGAACTTCCGAGACCATTTCTTCTTCTGGTATTTCCGGAATCTCTGGCACCTCCGGTAATTCAATTAATTCCTGGGATTCCAGTAACTCCTCTACTTCCGGTAATTCCAATACCTCCATCTCCTCACTTACAGCACCTTCCTCTTCAACGTCTTCCCGGCTCTCCCCCGGTACGTATTCGACAACAGTGTCTTCCATAATCCCGGCTTTCTTGAACGCTTCTTTTTCCACCCGGTCTTTTTCTACCATATAATGAAGCAGACCATTATAGGCTTCTTCTAGCTGGTTGAGGATTTCCTCCTGCTCCTCCTGGGAGAATTCATCTTCAATGGGCTCGGTTACCAAAGACATGGCCTCCGATGTATAGAGAGCCTTTAAGCGTTGATAAGCCTCTTTGATGTCAGATAACGACAGGGATATATCTTCTTCTTCATCCCCGTTCATATCCACATCTAGCTCAAGTATCGCCAGGTATTTTTTTAACGTTTCTTTATCCATTGGCAATTTCAGATATTTTTACCTGCTTATCTCCAAGCAGGTTTTGGACAATAACTCCCACCTCCTGGGAGGTGGAACCCGTTGACGTGATTGGCCTGAAAGCCTCGGATTGTTTGATATATTTCCAGAAAAACTCGTTATAGCGAATGTATCCCATATACCGGCAATCAATGCCAAAATATTTATTGATTACACTTTTGGTTGAAAAACCAGTCTCGATGTGCTGGTCATTTTTCACCTGGTTCATGATAACGTAAAGCTTGAAATCGGCAAGTGTCTTGTCAACGATCGCAGAGATTTCAGATGATATATCTTTAATATGCCGAATTAATTCCCTAATATTCTTTATATCTTTGGTATTGCGCTCCTTCCACGCCTTTTTGGCAGCATCTTTTAATCCATGTTCCCCCAATAACATATTCAATTTGCGAAATAATACCTTTTTGATAAAAAGGTATAAATTTTCAATAGCAGTAACTTCCGGCAGGAGAACGGCAATCATTTTATCCGCTACCAGGAACGTATCAATAGTATTGTGACCGGAACCGGCACCCAGGTCAATCAGTACATAATCCGCACTGATATTCTTAATATGTCTGTATAATTTTAATTTTTGGGTATATCTGATGCCGATGGTGTCCAATGAACGGATATCACCGGTTACAAAACGCAAATTGGGAATTTCCGTGCCTTTAATGATATCACTGAGAGGAATTTTACGTTCAAAGAAGTCCGTGAGCGAATATTTTGGCTTTTTGATTTTAAGAAACGTATGAAGATTGGCACCGCCCAAATCCCCATCAATTAAGGTGACACGTTTCCCCCCCAGGGCCAGTTTCATGCCCATACTGCTGGTGAGAAAACTTTTACCAGTTCCTCCTTTGCCGCCACCAATAGCCCAGATTTCCGATTTCATTTCTGTTATACCTCGTGTGTCTTACAACTTCTTAAAAAAATCTGCATCCAAATATTTTGACAGAAAATGCATACTATGTCAACCTTTTTTCCACTTTTTGCCTCCGGCGGCCAGGGGACTCTTTTGAAAAACCCCACTGCGTGGGGGAGCATTTGCAGTGCAAGGACGGCGTACAGCGCTTCACACGATGTATCGTCTCCCTGGATATTCCTGCATACCGCACTGTAAGTGTCCCCCTGGACCCCTGCAAAACTTTTATATAGAGGCAAACGTTTTATTGCTTCAATTGTTCTAATGCGTCACCGGTTTCACTCACCGGCAGCCGGCAGGTTTTATTGCGGCACACATAAATCGTGGTCCGTCCTTTTCTTAATTTATCTTCCAGCAGCGGCAGCTTACCTTCGGTTTTTCCACCCATTAATATCATATAGGGCAGAAAGTGTAAATCCAATTCTTTGCGCCGGGCTTCCCATTCATCACCAAGAATGGCTACTTCCGCAGGGGGACGAATAAAATAAGTCATCAGCAGGACCCAATTGGCATAATAGGGACCGCCCCTGACCAGGTTCACTTTAACATTGTTGAGCATCTGCCGGGATTTTTTAATATAATCGTCATTGTAAAAATATTCCCCCAGCACGTACAAATTCACAGCCATCTGGGAATTGGAAGCAGGTATGACATTGTCGGTGATTTCCATCTTGCGGGCCACCAAAGCCGGGTCCAGGTCAGAGGTGTAATAAAACATACCGCTTTTTTTTTCATAAAAATGGTCCAACGTGTATTTCAATAACTTCTCGGCCTTGAACAGCCACTGCTCATCAAAGGCAGCCTGGTACAAAGAAATAAAGGCCTGGATGGTAAAAGCATAATCATCCAGGAAGGCGTTAATGGTGGATTTACCGTCTTTGTAATTCCGGTTCAGTCGTCCGTCCTCAGCCATCATATTTTTAACAATAAATTTCGCATTTTCCAGTGCCCGCTGCAAAAACCGCTGCTCAGCGAACACCCGGAAGGCATCCACATATCCTGTAAGCATCAGGGCATTCCATGCGGTCAATATTTTATCGTCCAGGGGAGGGCGAACCCGTTTGGACCGCGCTGTCAGAAGGACTTTTTTTGCCTTTTTAACCTGTTCTTGCCAATGCTGCATACTGATTTTTTTATCTGCGGCAAATGCTTCATCTGGCTTGAGCCAGTACAAGATATTACGGCCCTTTTCCCAGTTACCGCTGTCAGTGATATTGTAATAATCGATGATCAGCGGTGCACCTTTTCCCAATAGACGCTGAATTTCGCTTTTGGTCCACACGTAAAACTTCCCCTCTTCGCCTTCGCTGTCAGCATCCAGGGAAGAGTAAAAACCGCGGCCGCTTTTAGGAACTTCAGGGGAAGTTAGTTCCCGTTCCACGAATTCCAGGGTCTCATAAACCACGGTTTTGTACAGGGGATTTTTGGTTAATTGATAGGCGTAAGAATAAAGGCTCACCAGTTGGCCGTTGTCGTAAAGCATTTTTTCAAAATGCGGGACTCTCCAATACGCATCGGTGGAATAGCGGGCAAAGCCGCCGCCCACCTGGTCATAAATGCCGCCCATTGCCATCCTGTCCAGGGTGACTTTTACTGCTTCCAGGGCTTTGGGGTTTTTGCTTAGATGATGATAGCTTAAAAGATACCGGTAGCCGATGGGCAGGGGAAACTTGGGGGCTCGCTGCTCCCCTCCCCATTCATAATCGAGAATCCTTTTCCAGGAATCAAAAATTTGGTCCGGGGTCGCGGGATCAAACTCCGGTTTCTCAGGATTAAAAGTAATCACACCAGAGGATTGGATACCTTTGGTCAGGGCTTCTGCTTGCTGTTTCAATTGTTGGGGGTTTTCTCGATAAATTTCCTGGATTTTCGTCAACACCGATATCCATTTATCTTTAGGAAAATAGGTGCCGGCAAAAACAGGTCTGCCGTCGGGCAAAGCAATGGCATTAAGGGGCCAGCCACCCTGGCCGGTTAACAGTTGAGCCGCGTCCATGTAAACCTGGTCGATGTCCGGGCGTTCTTCCCGGTCCACTTTTATGGAAACAAAATGTTGATTCATTACTTCTGCCACCTTTTCATCCGAAAAGGATTCCTTTTCCATGACGTGGCACCAATGACAGGCAGCATAGCCGATGCTGACTATAATAAGCTTATTCTCTTTTTTTGCTTTTTCTAATGCTTCCTTGCCCCATGGATACCAGTCCACCGGGTTATGGGCGTGCAAAAGCAAATAGGGACTGCTTTCATTAACCAAATGATTGGTATATTTATGTTTATGTCCCACTTTTTTCTCCTTTGGGTTTGGCGGTGATAAGGGTGTGCTGAAGGACTGCGTCGCCAGTGTCAGCAGCAAAATCGGTATCACCACTATCAAAAGCCGAAAAAATCGATCTTTCATTCTTTATTCTCCTTCAAACAAAGATAGAATTGGCTAACAATATAATATAAAATGATTTTTTTTTAAACCCTTTTTTTATTTTTTTGATTTAATCACGTGTAAGTTGAAAAGAACTATTTTGCAAAATCTAAAAAAGCGGAAAAGGAAAAAGAGGAATGGCTTCGAAAGAAAGATAATGAGTTATCCCCGGCTCCTCTCTCATAAATCGCAAATAACTCTTTATGAAAGTGTTTTGCAATTTTACTTCTTCAATCTTTTCAAAATCTCTCTATAGCCTTCTTTATCGGAATAGCGAACCCATTTGATGTTGCTGATCAATAGAGGAAGTTTATCAGAGCTAAGCTCATCCAAAATGAGAGGGATGATTTTTTGTTCGGATGTACCACTTAGGATACGATTCAAAATCGCTTCATATTCGGCACGGCACCAACCGGATTCTAATTGATTCCGGCTGAAACATGGCATCACAAAGCGGCTGTTTTCAAGCCCTTCTTCAATACTTCGAGTGATGATATCACCAGGCTGGATTTGTTCTTTATCCCACCAGTAAGAAATCCCATGCCGATTAAAGTCTGCCAGGATTTCTTCGATGATAGTGGCATCATTCGACGAATAAGATATAAATACATCCCATTGATAATCGGCATCGTGTCGTTCCAACTCAATCCCGGTAAGCAAACTGTCAATAGATACATTCTCAAGACTTTTTTGGCATAGAACATCTTTCAGTCCCTTTTTCAAAGCTTTAATTAAAAAGGAATATTCATAAAAGTAAGGTTCCTTAATAGAAATGCATTCCCTGCAATTGCAGGGCACCATCTCCCTGGCGTCGATCTTCTCAAAGCTGCTGTTGATATCTTGTAATGTTTTTCTTATTATGGGGAAATACTCTCGTGCCTGGCTGCCACTGACAAAAACCATCAATTTTTTATCCTTATTATCCACTTTGACTACGGTGATGCAGCCAAATAGAGGATCTTCAAGTAATACACCAGTTCGCCAGCGTAATTCCTCTTTAATCTCCTTATGCATTCGAACAATAAAGCGAACAACAACAGATTTGGGCAAGAAATCGTATTGAACCAGAAATTTAAAAGCTTTTTGATAATCAAATTCAAATTCTGGTTCTTCCACAGCTAATAAGTCAGGAACCAGTATGGTGTCTTTTTTTAGAAGAAAACACAACTCAAATTTTTTCATCAATTCGATGATGAAATCGTGTTTTCGCATCGGATAACGGTGCCTATTCAATATCTTGTTCAATTCCGATTTGTATAATATACCTTTGTTATCTGCTAAAGTTTGGGAATTTATTATGTCGTAAACTGCTCCAGTAGCCCATTCAGGATTGATGACATTGGTCTCCTTTAATGCAGGATCACTAAAATGAAGTACAATACCCAGGTCATTTAAAAAATCCGCCAGCGTTTGTTGGCTTTTTTCATCCATGATATTATGCTTCTCGCAGATTTCGATATACTTTTCATAACTAATAAAATCTTCTCTCATACTCTCAAAGTAACTCTTGACATCGAACCAACTTTTGGCCCAGATTGTTTTGAGAAACTCGATTTGGTTCAAATGACTATTCAATGCCTGACGAAACGTATCTATTCCCGCTCCTGTACAGCAAGATATGCGGTAAAATCCTTTAATGCCTGGATATTTTTCCATCAGAAATTTTCGGTTGACCTCAAAACCTGGGTTTTGATCTATTTTATTAATGATCACCAATATCGGCGATTCGCCGCCAAAGCTCTCAATATGTTTAAGCCAATATTCAGCGTCTTCCTCCTTCCTGCCGTCCAGCACCAGGATATAGAGGCTCCTTTTAGAAAAGAAAAACTGATGGGTGGCATGCATGATTTCCTGCCCCCCGAAATCCCAGAGGTGAACTTTTATTTCCTTTTCTCGTCCTGTGATTCCCCAAATATCGATATTGATGCCGTGGGTCTGGGGTTCGTTTTTATCGAATTCCCGTTCCAACAATCTTTTAACCAGAGATGTTTTTCCAGTACCACCGTCTCCTACTATCAGTACTTTCACTTCATTTAAAGGAAACGTCTTCTCTTTCTTTAGCGACTCAAAATAAGCCTTTACAGCCTTTATACCTTTTTTCACAATTTCCAGTGGCGGTGTCTCCAGTGGATTGTCCTCTAAAAAAATACCTGGATTTCTATCAAAAGACAATTTTATTTCCAATCCCAGGTCAAGCAGTTCCTCTGGCAGTTGGGATATACGATTACTAGATATATTCAACTCTTTTAGATTCTTTAAATCTTTTAAAGCAGAGATATCTGGGATTTGATTGCGAGATAAATATAAATGCGTTAATGCCGTTAACCCTCTCACAGCAGAGATATCTGAGATTTGATTGAAAGCTAAATTTAACCTCTTTAACGCCGTTAACCCCACGATCTCGGAAATATCCGATATCTTTAAGTTAATCAACTTTAACCCGATGATATTTTCATTTTCATCCACGGCATATCCATTAGGAACACTAAAAAGAAAGATTTCTTCAATATTTATTTTTTTTAAATTCCAGCCATACTTCTTTTCCAATTGTTTGATTAACTCTAAATCCTTCGACATTTTCTCCTCCCTTAGTGGTTAGAAAGCTTATAGAGTATTGTAGTAATGGAGTGCGGGGAAAGTAGGTTAGGCTCACAATTTCTCAATTTGTTCCTTTGACAGGCCGGTCGATTTTACAATGATTTCAATATCAACGCCGTTTTCCTTTAAATTCTTTGCAATTTCCAATACTTTTTCATTCTCAACAATCTTCAACATGGCCTTTCGCTGGACATCGATTTTCATCTGATGGACCGCTTCTGGACTTAATTTGTCATAGTCGATCACTTCCACAGCTTTTTTTATTCCTTCATTGCTCAAGTTCACACGGAAATTCTCAGGATTATGGATAGATTCATACACCAAATCCAGCCAGTCCCGATAATTCGGCGGGGTATCTTCAGTCCGGTAATGAGGATTTAAAAAGATCAATTGATGACCGTAAATTTTAACTACCTTATCCCGGAGGTTCCTGGGGTCCAACGAGGTTATCATGACTTCATCTTTAATAGGCAAACCGGTTATTTGATCGATTTTGTAAGGAGCTGTCAAAAAAACGATGGTATAAACTGTTTTCTCAAGCTTATAATCTTTTGCGCTTCGCTGGAGTTGAGCGATTGCCATTATATGATAATGAAGAAACCGGTCAAAATTATAATCATAATCGACTTTCTGGATTTCAATAATCACCCGGTGATCAACAGACTCCGCGAATATATCGTAAGAAAAATCGATATTACCGATTCTGGGATCAAACTTTTTTTCGGTCTCGATCTTATCAACCGCTATTTCAATGCCCAGGATATCCTTTACAAAATGGGTAAAAACCGTCTTATCGGTAAACGCTTTCTTGAAAATCGTATCACTATCCAATGATGCCAGCATCACACACTCCTTTTTTTCCAGTAACAATAATAATACAAAATGCTGTATATTTCAACATCTCAAATTTTATAATCTTCGTGCTCCTTCGTGTCCTTCGTGGCTTAATAAACTCTTTCCTCTGTGTTCTCTGTGTCCTCTGTTTTTTGGCTGCGGGTGCCACCCGCCTCTGTGGTTCAACCTAAACCTTATCCCTTGTCCCTTGACCGTTGACCAGGCGGAGAATTTTTAACGGGTTCTCATCTTTTAATTCATCCGGCAAAGACGAATGGGGAAAATTTTGGTAACAGATAGGCCGGGCAAAACGCTTAATAGCTGCTGTTCCTACCGACGTAGTACGCACATCCGTGGTGGCAGGAAACGGCCCCCCATGATGCATGGACGGGCATACTTCCACACCTGTAGGGAAACCATCCATGAGCAACCGCCCTACCCTACTCTCCAACAAATCCACCAGTTGGGCATATTCTTCAAGCTCGCTGCCGGAATGATGAAGAGTGGCAGTCAAATGCCCCCGCAAATAAGATGCGGCTTCCATTAATTGGTATTTATCGGCGGCTGTAACAATAATGGTAGAAGGGCCAAACACCTCCTCTTCCAACCGGGGATTCTTTAGAAACACCTCCGCTGTAGTTTGCATTAAAAGCGCAATTCCCTGGCAACTTCCCTCACCTGGTTTACCTCTGCCTTTTACCTCCACTCCTTCTATATGCAGCAGCGTCTCAATCCCCAGGTTATAAGACGCCTTAATCTTATCGGTCAACATGATACCTGCATTGACGGCGGAAATCTCTGCTGCTGCATAATTAATAAAATCATCCGCTTCTTTGGATTGAATCACAAAAACCAGCCCTGGATTGGTACAAAACTGCCCCACTCCCAGGGTCACAGAACCTGCCAGGCCTTTGGCAATGGTTTCTCCTCTTTTTTTCAATGCGCCGGGCAGCAGGAAAACCGGGTTGGTGCTGCCCATTTCTGCATAAACGGGGATGGGTTCAGGCCGGCGAACCGCTGCATCAAAAAGAGCTTTCCCACCTTTAAAGGAACCGGTAAACCCGATGGCTTTGGCAAAGGGATGATTCACTATTGCCATGCCTACTTCCACGGATTGACCGTGTACCATGGAAAAAATCCCTTCAGGCATGCTTGTTTGCTGAGCAGCTTTAAGAATCGCACGACTTACCATTTCAGAGGTACCGGGATGGGCAGGGTGGGCTTTCACCACAACCGGGCATCCGGCAGCCAGTGCAGAAGCAGTATCGCCGCCTGCCACTGAAAAGGCCAATGGGAAATTGCTGGCGCCAAATACCCCTACAGGTCCCAACGGGATTAACATTCGCCGCAGGTCAGGTTTGGGAACCGGTTCCCGGTCCGGGATGGCTGTATCGATGCGGGCTTCTACCCAGGAGCCTTCCAGTAAAACCCGGGCAAATAATTTTAATTGATTCACCGTACGCCCCCGTTCTCCTTCCAATCGGGCTTCAGGCAATGCGGTTTCTTTCATACAGCGCTGGATTAATTCATCCCCAAGAGCTAAAATTTCATCAGCAATCCGCTCCAGGAAAGCGGCCTTTTCCGAAGGCTTGTTCTTGCGATAAAAAAGAAATGCCTCCTGTGCCAGATGAAGCGCCTTATCTACTTCATCGGCAGCAGCTTCGTAATAAGACGGTTCTATACGTTGACCATCAACAGGATTTACGGCATTAAAGGTTTTTGCACCCTGTTTAGAAAACGTCGAACCAATAATTTGTTCTCCTGTTAATTTCATTGTGCCTCCGGCGGCCCGCTTTTTTGTAAAAAAGCGGGGCAAAAAACTTTTCATTCAAGGTCAGCCATCGTACAGTGCTTCGTAAGGGTATTTCCCATCGATGTCACTGCGATTCTTCATTATATAGTGAACATAAGAAAATCGCAAGCAGTAATTGATAATAACGAGAAAATAAAAAAAAGAAGAAAGCAAAAAGATAAGCTTAAGGTTTCCCTAAACGTTTGAAGCAACAGCCCTCTTTCTGATTTATATCAACTTCAAAAACGGTCACCTAACGGTTTGGTTCAGGTAAGGAAACCTTTAGATGGCGCGTATGCGCCTTCTATGGCCCCCCTCGCCGAGGGGTTGACTTTTTTTGCAAAATTATGCATAGTTATGGCATGAAAAAATATAACTATTTCAGCGGTTTTGTTTTTATTTTTTCCTTTTTAATCTTACTGTCTGCTTTCTTCAACTGCTCGGGGAAAACCGAAGAAGAATTGCTTTTGGAAGCCGTAGACAAAATCGGAGAATATGCAGAGAACAGGGATATCAGCGGTCTCTTAAGTTACGTTTCGGATGAATATGCGGACGATGAAGGGCGAACCCTCGAGGATATTGAAAAACTTGTACAACGGTATCTTGAATTGTACCGGGGAATCGTTGTTAACCTGTTGGGAAAGAAAATAATATATGTAACCGCACCGGATGCAGAGATCGAAGCAGAAGTGGGACTTTCCAGCGGGGCAGCAAAAATATTTCGCAAAGCCGTTCGCTATTCAGGCCAATTCTACCGGTTCAAACTGGTACTGGTGAAAGAAGACGAACAGTGGAAAGTAAAAAAAGCCAGCTGGGAAAACATAAGCCAGGGAGACCTTCTCCCGGAATCAGTGGAGATCATCAAAGAACTGTTCCCCAACGCCCTGTAGGAACAGTTGGCAGTTGGCAAAAGGAAAAACTTATTTTTCCTGGTGTTTCCCCTTGTATTTTTATCGCATTTATGTCATAACAATAGAATGACTTTGTCTTTAAAGAGCTGGAGACCAGTCACTGGTTTCCAGGGATACAGGACAATAAGGAGGTAATATGGCAGACGAAGTTATTGACTTACGAGCGCTGCAAAGCAAGATGACTCCGCGGGTGATTGTCATTATTATAGGGGTCATAATTGTTTTGATTGCTGCTTTTTCAAGCTTTTACATGGTGGACCAGAAAGAGAAAGCCGTGGTGCTGCTGTTTGGGAAATACAACAGGACCGCGGGCCCGGGTTTGCATTTCAAGCTTCCTTTTGGGATTGAAAAGAACAAAAATGTTCCCACCGGTAGAAACCTGACGGAAGAGTTTGGATTCCGTACCGAAAAAGCCGGGATCGTCACCACCTATGCCCGGGGTAATTATTCGGCAGAATCCTATATGCTGAGCGGTGACCTGAATATCGCCGAGGTGACCTGGATCATTCAATACCAGATCAAAGACCCCAAGGCCTGGCTGTTTAATGTACAAGACCAGGTAAAGACCATCCGGGATATATCTCAATCGGTGGTCAACCTGCTGGTAGGAGACCTGGCGGTATTTGACGTGGTGACTACCCAACGGACCCAGATTGAAGAAGATGGAAGAGTAATGATGAACAAATTCTTTAATGAGTATGGTCTTGGGATTACCGTGATAACGGTGAAACTGCAAAAGACCATGTACCCCAAAGGCGCGGTCCAGGATGCTTTCGAGGATGTGAACAAATCGATCCAGGACCGTATCCGCTTGATCAACGAAGGAAAAGAAGCGTTTAACCGTGAAATTCCTAAAACCCGGGGTGAAGCCAAGAAAATCACCCAGGAGGCCGAAGGGTATGCTGTAGAGAGAGTAAACAAAGCCAAAGGTGATGTGGCCCGTTTCCTGGCGGTTCTGAGCGAATACAAAAAGAATCCTGCTATCACCCGTATTCGACTGTATTACGAGATGTATGAAGAAGTATTCAACAATACCGAGCAGACCGATTTGATCGATAAACAATTGAAAAATTTCATTCCCTTTAAATCACTGACTCCAACGAAGAAAGGAGATGACCAATGAAAAAAACCAAAGGTATCATCATTGCTGTGGTGGTGTTTGTTATTCTCTTCCTCATACTGGGTCCCTATTTCATCGTGGAAGAAGGGGAGCAGGGAGTCGTGATTCGTTTTGGGCGGATTACCCGAATGGAGACCGAAGCGGGTTTGAAATTTAAAGTACCGCTGGTGGACCAGGTGCGATACTATCCCAAAAAAATCCAATCCTGGGATGGTGAAGCCCAACTGTATCCTACTGAAGAGAACCAGTATATCTGGGTGGATATCACGGCCCGCTGGCAAATCCAGGACCCCAAGGTTTTCTATGAACGATTGGGCGAGATTGATAGTGCCCAGCAGCGGTTGGACCAGGTGATCAATTCCAGCGCCAGGGACGTGATCGCTGTACACTCCCTGCGGGAAGCCGTGCGCAATTCCAACCGTATTAACGAGATCGAACGAAAAGACGTTTACAGTGGCCAAACCGGCGCGGTGGAAAAAGGCGAAATCGCTTCAACAGTAAGAACCTTTACAAAGGTCACCTATGAACCGATTAAAAAAGGCCGGGAAAAACTGTCCGACGCTATGTTAACCGCTGCCAGGAAAATGACACCGGAATACGGTATTAAATTGATCGACGTGGTGGTCCGGCAAATCAAGTATTCCGATGCCATTACCCAAAATGTCTACCAGCAGATGATCAAAGAGAGGAACCAGATTGCCCAGGCGTTCCGCTCAGACGGGGAAGGAGAAAAAGCCAAATGGCTGGGTAAAATGGAGAAAGAACGACTCTCCATCCGTTCCGAAGCTGAAAAAAAGGCCAAGGAGATTAAAGCCAAAGCTGACGCAGAGGCCCTGGATATCCGTAACAAAGCCTACAGCCAGTCCCCGGAATTCGCGGAATTCTGGATGGCCCTGAAACAGTACGAGAAACTTCTCCCTAACATGAAGAAAATACTGACCACCGATCCCGAATTCTTTAAATATCTATACAAAAAAGGAGGAAGGTAGTAGAAGAAGTTGGCAGTTGGCAGTTGGCAGTTGGCAATGAAGGGGCAGCTTTCATTGTAACACGGCTGCCGGCTGCCCCCGGAGGGCACGAACATATATTTACATCTCTTCTAGTACCTTTGTCAACTTTTCGATAAAGAAATCATTGTCCTCTTCAAACCCAACTGTCACCCGGATGCCTTCGGGGACACCAAAGGCATGAAGGGGGCGGATAATGATGCCTTCCTTTAATAACCGTTGATTCAATTCAACGGTATCAACGCCGGGAAAGAAACACAAAAAGTTGGTTTCCGAGGGGATGACTTCCATTCCCATTTCCTTTAATTGCTGGTATAGTTTTGCTTTGTTTTCAACATTGAGAGATGCGGACCAGCGTTTAAAATCCTCATTTTCCAGGGAAGCTAACGCAGCTGCCTGGGCCGCGCGAGTGACATTAAAAGGTGGTTTGAGCCGGTTTAAATAGGCGAGGACTTCGTCATTGGCAACCGCATAACCAACGCGCAAGCCAGCCAGGGCATAGATTTTCGAAAAGGTCCGCAGTACGATCAAGTTCTTCCGGTTCAGCGCTTCTTCCTTGGCGTCGGGATAATCCTCCGGATGATGCACATATTCCTGGTAAGCATTATCAAGTACAATGATCTTATCGTCCGGGATTTTGGTTATAAAATCCATCATGACCTGCCTGGGCACCATGGTACCGGTAGGATTATTGGGATTGGCAATAAATATAATTTTGGTTTTATCGTCCACCAAATCATAAAGGGCATCCATATCATACATGTAATCCCTCCCCATGGGAGCCTCGATAAATGCGGATTTTCCACCTGCCTCAGTGGCAGAAATCCGGTACATCAAAAAGGTTTTCTGGGAAGTTAATACGGTTTCCCCCGGTTTCAAAAAAGTACTGACAATCATGCGAATAAGCTGTACGGAGCCGGCCCCGACAATGACATTTTCCGCATCGATGCCGTTGTATTCTGCAATTCGATGCCTCAAATAATAACTATCATTTTCAGGATAGAAATTAAAATGGCTAATTTCTCGATTAACAGCATCGACAACATTTTGGGGAACCGGGAAAGGATTCTCATTGGACGCCAGTTTCACTATTCGTTCCAGCCTATGCTCCCGTCGTAGTTCTTCTACAGGCTTTCCAGGCTTGTAGGGTATCAGTTCCAATACGTTGGGATTAACCAAATCTTTCATATTTATCTCCTTTATTTAAACAAAGACGGTTGTTCCGCCTCTTCGAGCATCTCGGTTAACTCCTCCAAGGAGGGCAATTGCGAGAGGTCATTTAACCCGAAATAGAGCAAAAATTCTTTAGTAGTAGAATAAAGAGCCGGAAGCCCGGGGACTTTTTTTCGGCCGGAGATTTTAATTAACTTCTTCTGCAGCAGGTTTTTTACCGGCCCGGTGGAATTGACTCCCCGCAAATCCGAAATCTCGGCAAGGGTAACCGGCTGCCTGTAAGCAACGATAGCCAATGTTTCCAGGGAGGGGACGGTTAAGCGTGATGATGTCCTTATTGAAAAAAAATCTTTCAACGAGAAATGCATTTCCGGTTTTGTGGCCAACTGCAGCCCTCCTCCGGTTCGTTTCAAAAAAATACCCCGGGTGTCCTCTTTATATTGCGCATCCATTTTAGATACGATCTGCTCAAACTCAGATATATCAAAGATATTCAGGTAATTCATAATCTTCTCCGGTTCCACCGGGTCTTTGGATACAAACAGGATGGACTCGATAAAAGCCATTTTCTCTTGCAGCGAGTTGGTGTTATTTTTGCCCTCTGCCATCTTTTATTTCTTATTGTACCGGTTCCTTTACGGTATCAGTGACTTTCCATAGGGAAATGGTCGCGAATAATTGCTTTTGAACCGCGATAATAACACGCTGTTTTATCATTTCCAGGATGGTAAAAAAACTGACCAGGATTTCTTCGATAGTATCCATATTCGCAATATAAGCAGTAAAATTCAAGTAGCCCTCGGCTTCCAGTCGTTCGATAATCTCCTTCCACTTTCTCTCAATGGAATATTCTTTAGAATCGATATAAAAAAATTCTTCCTGCTCTTTTCTCCTTACCAGATTAAGAAAAATTTCAGCCAATTGGAAGGTAGAGACTTCTTCTAGTTTAAATTCTTTGTTCTCAAACTGCTCTACCACTTCCTCCCGTTTCCACAGGAGTAGTTCCTGATCTTCCATTTCCTTTAACAGCCTGGAAATTTTTTGAATTTTATCATACTCGATTAACGTATGAACCAAACGCTGTTCCGGTGACTCTTCTTCAATTAGCTCAGGCTTTGGCAGTAAAGACCTGGATTTGATATAAATCAATGTGGAGGCAGTCATTAAAAAATCTCCCTCCCGTGCCGGGTTGATTCGGCTTCTATCTTCCAGGTGGTAAAG
>JABAOF010006801.1_pt1 | contig 24215 bp, 25 predicted proteins | sample 7062171 | NCBI WGS metagenome assembly JABAOF01 (sample SAMN14538628, study PRJNA623070) | marine sediment metagenome | biome: marine biome [ENVO:00000428]; feature: marine pelagic biome [ENVO:01000023]; material: deep marine sediment [ENVO:00002113] | place: India: Gulf of Khambhat ...
TGAACGCTGTTCCGAAAGGCGTGATTTCTCTTCTGTATGCAACTGCGAGTCTATGTTTTCCTGGAAGGGATGCATCGACTATTGGAAAGGCTGTACTAACATGTTTCCCAGCCATATGAACGAGTTTTACAACTGTATTGTCAAGGGTTTCATCGTTTGGAAATTTAAGATTTGTTTGGATGCTTTCGTAGTTTCTATGCCAAACATAAACTGGCTTCATTACTCCATCGCATGAAATATCCTCTATGTTTGGATCTCGCATTAGCGGGTCGATTTTTCCAAAGCCAACGAGATTCCTTTCTGCGTGATATAGTATTTTATACCATGAGACGTCTGGAAGCCAGCCCAAGCTAATTCGGTACTTGTCGACTATTTTTTTTGCTTCTTCTGCAAAGAATTTTCTTGGATCTAATATTTCTTGTTTTGGAGATTCAATTTCAGCAAGCAAAATGTCGAGTATACGATCGTAAACGGCTTGTTCGAGCGGATCTAGTTGAAGTTCGTCGAGAATATATTGATGTTCACCAGTTTTTGGATTTTGGACTATGACAACATGAGAAAAAGGTTCATATAAAGGATATTTTTCAATTACTTTGAGCCCTCTTGGTATTGGCTTTGGTGGAGGTGGAGGAATGTAAGTTTTCTGCTCCTTTTTTTTGGAACGAACATTTACTTTGATTTTCTTCAGGTTTAACCCCGAAAAAGACTTTTTGAGGCGTAGCTTTGGCATTGCTGATTCTCCGATACGTACAATGAATTGAGCACACTATTAAATATTACGTCTCAATACATCATATTGATGACATGTTAAACATAACTACATATTCAAGATTAAAATCAAAACTAAAACCCAATTCGCACTAAAATATATCAATAAAAGCGATGTAGTCACAACCAAAGCAAGAAAGGATTAACCCGTTTCTCCTCACCTATCGTTGAAACACATCCATGACCCGGATAAACAACAAAATCGTTGGGAAGACTGACAAGTTTCTGCAACGAGGCCCTCATATAGCAATCAGATCCTCCTGGAAAATCAGTTCTGCCAATTCCCCCAGCAAACAACGTATCACCTGTAAAAACAAGATTTTTACCTACGAGAGATATGCTGCCCGCAGTATGCCCAGGCGTGTGCATAACCTTCAGCTTCACTCTCCCAAACGTTATTAATCTCCCATTTTCAAACAAGACATTACTCGGAGAGAGGTTATAACTTAAATCAGTAAGAAAGTCTGCGTCATACTGGTGAATACAAATGGGTACACCAAATTTTCCTTTTAGAATTTCATCACCGCTAATATGATCTTCATGTCCATGCGTGTTAACAATAAACTGAACTTTCAATGAGTTTTCTTCTACATAGCGGATTACTTTTTCAGCTTCATAGGTAGCCCCAAATCCTGGATCAATCACTATAGCCTCTGCAGTTTCGGGACAGCTAACTATATAACAGTTTGTTAACAGCCTACCGACATTAAAAGTTTGAAGTTTCATGAAGCTCAACGTCTTGAATGTTAACCTTTACAAATAAAGTGTTCGCTAGCCGAAGCAACGAACCGAACAATGTATGCATGTGAATTCAAGAAGCAGAATGTTAGACTCTGATTCTTTCGCCAATATCTTTTTCTACTGCTGAACTATCAGTATTACACAAATAAATTAGGAAATACGTATGAGTAAGATTCCAAGTGACCTTATTGATGTGCAAACGTTCAACCAAGCAGATTTTGAGGAAATAACGAAGTTAGTTGCTGCCGAGTTCCAAATTGATGGGGCTCTTATCGAACGAGGATTCCCGACATATTATTTGATGTGGCCTCAAGAAACCAAGCAGTCTTTTCTTAGGCTACTGAAGAATCTAGAGGAAATTAATTTAATCGCTTTTCTTCGAAAAGTAAAAAACCGAATTGTACTGAGAGTAGTTCGTAAAACACCTGCAAAACCTAGCAACCCAAGAATAAGCATAATTTTGTTTTTAGCTACGGTTGCAACAACATTCATTACTGGGTATTTCAGTTTTCCAGACACAGGTATTGACCCTATCGTCAGTGGGACGATCTTCTCCGCCGCCATATTATTGGTACTCGGAATACATGAGATGGGTCACAAGTTAACAGCCAACAAAAAGCAGATAGACGCAACTTCACCATATTTCCTTCCAGGACCCCCACCGCTTGGAACACTAGGCGCCGTAATAATGCAAAAATCTCTGCCACGTAACAGAGACGCTCTTTTTGATGTTGGCGCCAATGGCCCCCTCGCAGGTTTCATAGTAGCATTAGTCTTCAGTGCTATCGGCTTGTTGCTTTTGATTCCATCGCCAATGCCACCAGACGAGAACGTCCTTAGGCTGATGCCCTCAAGTTGGTTTCTGCTATCTCAATTTTTTTCAAGTTTAAACTTGCTTCCTCAGGCTCCAGCTGCTGGTGTTCTTCTTATGCATCCTGTAACTTGGGCTGGATGGGCAGGTATGATCGTCACTATGCTTAATTTGTTGCCTGCTGCTATGCTTGACGGAGGTCATGTTGCTAGATCAACTCTTGCTGGCGATAAACCTCGGATGATTCTAACATTTGCATCAGTTGCGCTTCTTTTGTTTGCTGGAACTCAATTTATGGCTATGGCGTTTCTAATAGTATTCATGTCAATGTTCAAGCACCCTGGTCCTTTGGATGATGTTTCTAGCTTATCTAGAAATAGAAAACTATTTACTTTGATGCTGATAGCGATTTTTATACTAACATTTCCGATTAGAGTATAAGCAGCAATCCTTATCCTATTAAAATGAAAAAAGGTAAAAAAATATTTTTGATAGGATTCCGCTTTTAGGTTGGACATTAGGTCTGATTGAAAATGAAACGCTAATAATGCTATTTTTTTCTCAATCTTAGCATTTCTTTAAACCGGAAACTCGCCGAATAAAAAGTTCAGGCCTTGCTACTTGCTCGGTAAGCTTTAGACAGTAGCCTGAAAACCAGTTAGCCTAGTGTTACTTCCACAATTTCCGCATTTGATAACGAGTTCCACGAGTTCATCATTAATTATCTTTGTGTCTACGATCTTGTAGATCTCTTCTGTTTCATCCTCAGGAGAGATTAAAGTTCCGCATTTGGGGCAGGGGAACGAGCCGTCACCTTCAATCTCAGTAAGGTTTATTGTATAAACAATTCCTTTTTTAGACATACTTTTTTTCATCATGGTTTTTCACGTCTTGAACTTTGATGAACATTAGTAAATAATTAACAATTATGAATTATCAATCAGTAAACTTGATGTTTGTTAATCATTGTAGTTTCACCATTCAAAGTTTTCAGGTGATATGTAGTCGCCGTAGCGTTCTTTAGCTTCAACTAGACGCTTGCACTGTTGGTCTAGTATTTCAAATAGTTCTGCTGGTGTATCTGTGACGTTTTCTTGGTAAAATCTTTGGACACGTTGTATTTTAGATAAGTTTTCTGGGACGCGGATAGTGAATTGTTTTATGTAGTCCTCTTTTGTGTAGTCTTTGCCCAAAACTCTGTTGAAAAGTTTACGTAAATCTTGGTATTTTGGGAGAAAGCCCGTAGGCGACCTTATTGCCCCTGCTTCACCATGAACACGCAGTTCCATCCATTTTATCCAAACATGTTTGTCTTGGAGACCATTTAAGAATGTACCGTTTTCTTTATTCTTTAAGAAGTAGTTAACGCCGAAGACAAGCGGTGGTTTCTTTAGTTTCCGTCCAAACTCTAAGTTGTTGACTACGTTCTGACCTAAAGGAATAGAAATGAAGTCTTGAGTACTCATCATATTTATCTCTGGAATTCCTTCCTTTTCAACTGTTGCAAATGTTGTTTCAGTCTCTAAAGATGCGCCATAAGCGATTATTCCATGTTCCCAACCAAAACTCTGCTGAACAGGAACGTAAGCTTTAACGTCTCTACCCCCATAAATTACACCGCTCAACTCAACACCCATAGGATTGTCCAACTCAGGGTCACAATTATCTAGTGCTTTAAGCGTTACAGCGTAACGGGCGTTTTTGTGTGCAGGCGGAATCTCATTCCCATCAGTATCTTTTTTTCCTTCATGCCAGTTTCCGGAAAAGTTTTTACCCTCTTTTGGAAGGTCTCTGCCCATGCCTAGCCAGTACGGCTTGCCATCACCAACTAGAACATTGGAAAAGATTATTTCACCTGGACTGTCAAGAACCTTGTAGATTAATTCATCATCTATTGGATTAACGTCTTTAATTATACCGAAAATGCCAGATTCAACGTTAACAGCTCGGGCAACTGAACCAATGTCGCGGATGTATGCTATGTCATCGCCTAGTATTGTCTCTCCTGGAAGCATTGCAGTGGAAGTCTTGCCACATGCGCTAGGAAATGCGCCAGAAAAATAGGTCTTGCGACCACCAGGACCATGCACGCCCATAATCATCATATGCTCAGCTAGCCAACCCTCGTAGTTGGCCTTACGGATAGCGAGGCGAAAAGCAAGTTTCTTGAAACCTACGGAGTTACCTGCGTATTGAGTGTTAACACTATAAATCGTGCTGTCCATATAATCTATGTAAATGCATTTTTTATCGTGTTCGGCGCTTGTCATATTAGCGGTTAATTTGCCTGCAGAGTGTAGAACACGCAAAAATTCCCTATTCGGTTCTGATTGGCGGAAAACTTCATAACCAGGCCTATAAAGCAAGTCTTCTGAATGAGCCACATACCAAGAGTCAGTGCATTGTAACCCAAGAATTGTGAAAACTGAGTTGGGAGGACCCAGGGAGATGAAACGCACAATCATCGTACGCTCTTTCATTGAATCACGAAGCAAACCTTTCACTTCAACAAGCCCTTCTTGCCGATCAATCTGGTTAAGAGCTTTGCCGAAAGAAATGCCTCTGGGAACAAGGTATTTGGTTGCTTGCCGATCTCTTCCCTGATCATATACACCGTCGAAATGTATTGTGTGTCCTTGAATTTTAAGAGGAGCCTCCTCACCGGCAGAGATTGCTTGATGCTTCACATATGCGATGTCTTCGGTAGAATCGCCACAGATAAAAATTCTTTCGCAGTTGCAGAGGTCGCTGGATTTGGCAACAAACTCATAAACTTTAGGGTTAGTTATGGCGCATATTTTCTTGTAGTCCGCTTCGCTCATTTTTGGACGTATAGCTTCTAGGTATCCATTCATTCTTTAATCCCACTTGGCGTCATAGTTCGTTAACTGTTCCCGGTACTCTCGGGAACGGTTGGGTTTCAGCTATGTGCTTAACGCCACTTATCCAAGCTACCAAACGTTCCATGCCTATTCCTCCGCCTGCAGTTGGTTTTAGTTTACCCTGTTTCGCTAATTTAAGCACTAACATGTAGTTGCTTTTTTCGACATTATCTCGTTCAATTTTCTTCAGTATCTTTTCGTATTCCCATTCTCTTTTTGCACCTGACAATATTTCACCGTATTGAGGCATGAACAAGTCATAATTGTCCCATTTGCCAGTTTTGAAGTCTTCGAAGTCATAGAATTCACGTGGAATATTTGTAACCCACACGGGGTCACTGGTCTCCTGCGAAATATCTTCTTCCCATTCCGTACCATATTTTGCTTCTAAATCTTGCCTATCGTAAACTTTGAAAGGACGGTGAGGTAATTCCAACTTGTCACATCTGCATAAAAGAGTTAACTCTTCTTTCATGTCGTGTTTCAAGCTTTTCAGCAGTTTGCATATCACTTCTTCAACCAGATTCATTACATCTTTAGAAGACGCAAATCTTGCTTCAAAATCCAACTGTGTAAACTCGTAGATGTGTTTGCCTGTTTTTGCGCGTTCAGGTTTTTCAATACGAATGTTAGGTGAAAGTATGAATAGTTTAGGGTAAACAAACGAAGAAGCAATAAGCTTATGAATTATCATGCTTGCGGTCGCGCGAACTTTTTTCCCATAAATGTCAACTTCGATTCGTTTTTCTATTGAAGCCCCAGGGTCAGGCCACAATGGATCAGTTGACTGGGAAAGAGCGACGGGAAGCAACCATTGGAAGCCGCTATCCACAAACTGTGACGTGAGGTTTTTAAGCGCATATGTCATCAGCCTGCCTATGCAAGCTTTTCTTTTAGCTTCGCTTTCTGAAAGCTGTTCTAAAGGTTTTGGAATTTTAACTAATGGAATAGGTTCGATAGCTAGAGTTTGTTTTGTTGCCAACAGGTTCATCTCGTCTTTCAAATGCCACTGATATTGGATTGTCTAAGAAATATGTAAATGCCTGTTAATAAATTTTTTATAAAAAATATTATAATTTTTTCAAAAAACCATAAGTTTTTATATCATTAAAGTGTAATAATTACAATTATGACTATTAAACTTGACGAAAAAGATTTTGGAATCCTCCAACTAATACAAGACAACAATAAATTAACGGCAAAACAAATTGCTGAGCAAATCAACGCACCTATAACAACTGTTTTTGCAAAAACAAAACGCATGGAAGAACTTGGCATAATAAAAGAGCATAGGGCAATTCTGGACCCTGAAAAGCTAAATTCAGGCACAGCTGCTTTCCTTTTAGCGTCTGTTTCCTATAGAGCGAAGACTGATGACCTCCCAATCTCGCAGAGAGCAGTGGCAGAAGAAATCGGAAAGTTTCCAGAAGTGCAAGAAGTGCATATAATAACCGGCGACTGGGACCTGCTGGTTAAGCTCAGAGCGAAAAGCGTGGACGCCATTGGAAAGTTCGTAGTTGACAAACTAAGACTAATCAAGGGGCTTGAAAAAACCCTTACATGCATGGTTTTCGAAACCGTTAAAGAAACAACAAAAATAAACTTGCTTCAGAAAAAACGGTTGGAAACAAGAGAATATAGTTAGTGCAAAATAATTTATCAATTTAGAATTTATTATCAAAGCCCTGTTCATGACACTAGTCCAAAAAACGCTAAAGAATATTTAGGCCAAAATTCAGCTTTATGAAGAACTTGAGTAGTATAATAGAGGCAATGCCAAGAGCACAGTATTTTTTCCTTTCAGTTTGAGCGCGTATTCAACTCGTAGAGGTGGTCCCTCGTCTACGGTTCTTTCGATATACTCGTGTTTTTTAAGCATCTTAAGCTTGTCTGATAGCGTGCGGGAATTGACGCCAAGAATTCTCTTTAGTTCACCAAAGCCAACAGGTGTTTTCAAAAATAGCATGTAAAGTATTTCCAGATTCCATTTCTGGAATAAGAGGTTGAAGCTCTCCTCTAGACTTTTTAGGTTTTCCTGCAGTTCTTTAGGCTGCACCTCTTGCTTTTCCATTATCTTGTTAAGTGTATCCTCTATACCCTTGAGAGTTTGGTCTAAACGCGTTTCTACGAGCTTGTGGAGTTCACCATTTAAGGTAAATTGGGTGTTCATGTTGACTACACTAGGTGTGATAACGCTCACTTCATAATTTATAAAGGTTTACTTGTACAACTAAATATACGAAATATATCGTGTGCTCATAGGTTGATGGTTTCATGGCTTGGAATATTAATAAAAATAAATGCCTACGATGCGGCGGATGCGTCTCTGTTTGCCCAACTGCGGCTTTAGAATTACGAGATAACATCATTTACGATAAAAAACTGTGCACTTTATGCGGCGTTTGCGAAAAAGCTTGCCCAATGGAGGCTATAGAGGTGAAAAACCAATGAACGACGTTATTATAATTGGCGCTGGACCAGCAGGAACTGCCTGCGCAAAGAAGCTAGCTAGCAACGGTTTATCGGTTAAAGTTTTTGAAAAGAGAGCTGAGATTGGTTCTCCAAAACGCTGCGGAGAAGGCATAAGCGAAGCATCTCAAGAGTTTGTAGGAAAGATTCCAAACAGGTGCATTGCACAGAAAATTCGAGGTGCAAGATTATACGCGCCTGGAGGAAGATATCTAGATGCTATATTATCCTCTGGAGGTCTTGTGCTTGAACGGAAAGTATTTGACAAGTGGCTTGCTGAAGAAGCAGCTAAGGCTGGAGCAGTAGTGCAAGCTAATACGTTCATTTCTGACATAACTAAAGATACAAGAGGCTACTTCACTGGCGTCAAAGGTGAGTTCTTGGGCTATGAATTTGAAGAAAAAGCCAAAATCATTGTCTGCGCTACTGGCGCGGAGTCGCCTTTGAGAAATAAAGCTTTGGGCATATTCTCAAAAGTGAATCTAGTTGACTCGTGCATACAGTATGAAATGACAAACGTTGATGTAGTGCCCGATCTCATTCATATCTACTTGTCGAGCGTACTTGCACCCAGAGGCTACGTTTGGGTGTTCCCAAAAGGCGAGCATAGAGCAAACGTGGGATTGGGAATTATCCCACAGGACAAGAAGCCAACAGCTTATTTAGACGAGTTCCTTAAGTTACATCCGGAAATAAACAAAGGCTCAATTTTAGAAGTAAATGCTGGTTGTGTCCCCGTGGGCGGAATGGTAGAAGACATGGTTGATAACGGCCTTGTGCTTTGCGGAGAAGCAGCTAATCACGTTAACCCAATTCATGGGGGAGGAATAAAAGAAGCAGTCCTGTCCGGTCAAATGGCAGCTGATGTAATAGGTGAGTGTATAAAGAAGAATGATGTCTCAAAGAAGGCACTATCGCAGTATAATAATGTTTGGTGGGAGAAAAGAGGGAACCACCTGAAAAGAGTCGAAAAACTGAGAGAGACACTAGAGAAACTCTCTGATTCTGACCTCAATGACCTTGTTGATGCACTTAAACCAGAAGACATTATAGAATTCGCTCGCGGGGCAAAGCTTTCTATATTAGCCAAGGTTTTGATGAGAAAACCAAGATTGATAAGCATAGCAAGACATCTCCTGTGATTTCGTTTGCCTTTCGGTGTTCACAGGCAGGCTATTATTATAGATAACGTTAAACATCTCAGAACTAGGAAAATATGAGCAAAAGATGGAGAGATCTTTTAGACTTTTCTTGAGCCAATAATGCTTCGGCATTTGTCTGCGTATTCACAGTAATCTAGACACGCATTGTTTCTGCCAGGTCTTCGCCATTCCTCGTTGCATTCAGTGCACATTCCAATATCTTCATCGCTCCAAAGTTCTACGTTGCCGCCACATACGTGACATTTTACGTAAGACAAGGTTGGTCGTAAAAATTCTCGCAAGCCAGGGCACGTTTCTGGATTCCTAATTTTATCTCTATTATTCAATCAGTTTACCTCCAATGGTTATAATGTACCGTTTCACTGGAATTTGTTTTCCTGATGATTGAAGAGCTTTATCTACTGCCCATCTTAAACCTGAACAGCAAGGCACTTCCATGTGAACTACTGAAATGCTATCAACATCATTTAGTTCCAATATTTGCTTCAGCTTTTCAGCGTAGCCTCTGGCATCTTCAAATTTGGGGCAACCTATCAATATTCTTTTCCCAAGCAACAAGCTTTTGCAAAAATCAGAATACGCAACGGGCGCGCAATCTGCCATGACCAGAAGATTAGCGTGATCATAAAATGCAGCTTGCCTAGATACGAGATTGATTTTTAATGGCCACTGAGGCTTGTTTAAAGCTTGTCGGGCTGGTGCATCATCTTTTGCTAAATTATTTTTTACAGCTTCCTCGTTAAATTCTTCGGCTTCTCTCTCTACGATTGTTATTGCGTCTTGAGGGCATTGACCTATGCAGGCTCCTAGACCGTCGCAGAAGCTCTCACTAGCTATTCTCGCTTTTCCATTCACAAGTTTTAAAGCGCCTTCAGCGCATTTTGGAATACATTGTCCACAGCCATTGCACAAGTTTTCATCTATATTTACAATTTTTCTGACTATTATAATTAATTCGACTCCACGAGGCATTTTCCCCCTTTAGGACAAAACTTTTCAGCGTGCACTTTAATTGCGGTGAATAGTTTGGCAATTGTCTCTCGGTTGACGGAGTAAATGCTTTTCTTTCCCCGCTTTTCAATGAAAATAAAGTTACATGTAAGCAAGGGCTTAAGGTTGTGCGATATCATGCTTTGCTCTTGTCCTAATGCATCAGCCAACTCATTTACACTCATTGGTTTTTTCATCAACTTTTCTAACGTTGCTAGCCGAGTGGGGTTTGATAGGTTATTAAAGAACTTGTAGCAGATTTCAGTCAATCCTTTTTTCATTTATTCTCTCACCTAAATCTCGGTTGTTTAACGCTGCTTTAAATGAAGCATATTTCATATGAAAAAATATTCATATAAGTTTATCGGTAGAAACATGACAATCTGTATAAAGATCATCAATGACTCTTGACAAATTTAGACATTTTGTATTTTAGTAGGAATAATAATCAGAAACACTATTTCACCTCTAAAGTGATACCTAGTGTTTTCCGAGCAACAAGCTTATACAAAGCGCAAAGAGTTACTGTTTCGTTAAATTAAGACCTGAATAATCGAACAAGCTCACTATCATAGTTTCTTTAGTACAGATAATGCTGCAATAACAAGAAATGTTATTCCTGCCCAAAAAAGGCTGCCTGTGAAGAACCAGACAACGAATGCAAGCATCACTGCTGGGATAAGCATAATGAGAAGACGGATAAGCATGATGATTATTATGCCGATTATAATGAGGACAACAAGGGCAATTATATCAATCTGAGGGATCGAATCGAAAATGTCAAGAATTACAATGATTAATGGCAAAATTTCGTCCACAAATAAACCTCCTAAAAAACAGATGCCGTATGAAGTAATATGCTTTTTCAAATAAACCGCGCATATATTTCAAGCGTTTGTTCTCACCTTAATTTTTGAGAGAATTTCTTTTTGCATCTGAGCAACGCCAAATGTTGTAAGTCTGAATTTTTCGTCAGTTGTCTTTGATATCATCTCACTTTTCACGAGTTCGCCTAAACGGGTGCTGGTTATCTTGCCGCTTTTTCCCAATTTGATCTTCAACTCCTCCTTTGAAACAGCATCGCTCGCCATCATACCCAGTTTATATCCCAGATATCCCGCCAAAAGCCACATAAGCAAAGTCTCATTATCAGTCAATCGGTTCTTAGGTACCAATAAGTTTGCACCTTCCTGCGAAAAAGCGATCAGTCCTTCACAGTCCTTGGCAAGCTGATACAAATCAACATGCAAAAGAAGCTGGCTTACTACTTCAAATGAAGGGAGAAACTCGCTGAAAAACTTGCTCACTAAGAACCATACTTCTTCGGGTGGTCCAGAAAACGTTTTCTCTACATTTTTAAATTTTAAGTGAACTTCAACTTCTTTAGGTTGTTCTGTCAACGCATTTTGCCTCTGACCTTAGTCACAACCTCTTCTTCAATCCATTTTTCGCCTTGAATCGTTAACTTGAAATCTGGTTTACTAGGGTCGGGCTTAAACACCTGCCCACGTTTGGTCATCTCATTCAACCGTGCTGGAACCATGCTTTTTATTCCACTAGACTCCAGAAGCTTAGTCACATGAGCAGCAGTGTTAGTTTTATCCTCTGACGCGTAAAGCACCAACCCCACTGCCTCGTAATGAGTAAGTTTCTCACGCGTTACTACAACGGGCCCCTCGGTTGTTAGCTCAACTATGCCCTTCAAATGCGCACCCGAAGGCATCAGCCTATCAGAAACGAAGTCTGAAAGCTTCTCAACAAAATTCTCAGGCATAGTTTCCAACATGCTCAAGATTTCTTTAGGCGTTTCTCCTTCGATAACGACTTCGCCAAAAGGAGTCTTTATCCGAGCTTCGATCCGTTTCATTTCGTTTTACCTCCAGTGTTTGCTGGTTTCTTTTCAGCTAGTATGTAAACAAAACCTGTGTTTGTGTTCCACCGCCGTACCATACCTTTGTCAGCAAGCTTATTCAGGGTCTTCTCCAGAGTTCGCTTAGTATATGTAATTTTATTCGCTTTCATAGCATCTTTTAACTCTTCCATAGTCCTCGGTCGCCATTTCCCCCAATCCGTTTCTAATAGCCCGAGAAACGCTTCTTTACAGTTAATTACACCTTTTATTTTTGGGTACATTTGGGCAGGCGCTTTGGAGGCAATTTTCTTCTTCTCTGTTGGCTCTGTTTTCACGGTTAAAGTTGCAACTGTTTTTGGTTTAATATTTTCAAATGCTTTGTGAACGTTAGCTACTAAATTGGGAAGATCATTAAGGGTTTTTGTAACCTCTCTATGGGTTCCTTGTAATTCAATTTCGTATTCACCGAGTTTTATGCGGAAAGCAAAACCTTCATTTTTCCCTTTAGCAATTTTATGTGGCAATATTATCCCATGGATATACACGTATATTGTGCTTTTTAGGATTTGTGTATTTCAAAATATTTCATTATTGACAGGCAATTTCATGTAATAAATATAATATTCAAGCTGTTTACGGCGACATTGCAACTTTTAGAAAAAATGTAATGTTTAAGACTTCAATTAACTTGCTACTTTAACCGTTCTCTTAAAAGTGCACTAACAATATTTGGGTCAGCTTTTCCCCTCACTTCTTTCATCACAGCACGCATGAGTATTCCGAAAGCTTTCTGTCCAATCTGGTCTAATGACTGCCGATTATCCGTTATCACCTGATCAACAATCTTGACTAACTCTGCTTTTGATAACATTTTTAGCCCAAGAGCATCAACCGCATCGTGCAGATTCTTATCTTCATGCTTAGATAGCCATACAAAAACGTCTGCTACAGCCTCCTTCGCAAGCTCTCCAGAGCTGACACCTCCGAAAATCTCTCTCACTCTACCATCAGTAACTTTCTCAACCAGAACGCCTTCACGCCTCAACGACTTCAAAGTTTCAGTCAGAAACACTGCGACTGTTGTGGCTGCCACCCCAACTTCCTCCACGATAATCTCAAACAACCCGTAATATTCTGAATCTACAATCTGCTTGGCCAACTTCTCGTTCAGACCGTAATTCATCATTAAACGCTTAGTCCTCTTCTCTTCAGGTTCAGGCAAGTTCAAGCGTATTTCTTCTATGAAAGCACTTGTTATCACTAATGGCGGAATATCAGTCTCAGGATACATCCTCGCCGCACCGGGTCTAGGACGCATATACCGAGTTGTACCATCCTCCTTTGCCGTACGAGTTTCCGCAGGCACGCCATGTATTGCTTCTTTCGCTCTTTCTACAACCGCTTTTAATGCATCCCGAACGTTTTCCGCGATGTCTGCCACAAAAACCACAGCGTCTTCCTTGCTGGCGCCTGCTGATTTCCGCACCGCTTCAATCTCTCTAATATTCAAGCCGTAAGCTGGCATTTCGTCAGTATGGAATATTCCACCTACTCTTCCCCAAAATTTCGCACGGTCAGACAATTCAGTGCCTACCCTGAAACCCGGCATTAGCTCACGTTTTAAAACTCCTCCGAACTTTGGCAGCTTCACAGCCAAAATTTTGTGGCCCCTCTTTATAGCTTTACGAAGGATTTCGCACTTGGTCTGCCTTAAAACTTCTGAAACATCTATAAACTTCTCTTTTAACTCTTCGTCTTTGATTCCTCTTTTTCTGAGCTCTTTTTTAACTTGTATAAGCCCAAGCTGGCGCTGAACCTCATACTCAACAACTTTTGAAATCAACTCAAGCTCCTGAATACCCTTGATCTCAATCACAGCACCATTTGGCAAAGACACGTTCAAGTCCTGCCGTATCGTGCCTAAACCGCGCTTAACCCTGCCTGTATCACGAAGTATCTGGCCAATAGCAAAAGCAGCCTTTTGCGCTTCCATCGGCGAGTAAATCACAGGCGCAGTAGCAACTTCAATAAGCGGTATTCCCAAGCGGTCGATGCGGTAAAAAATTGTTTTGCCGTCGTCTATAGTTCCTGTTTTACGCGCCGCATCCTCTTCTAAGCTTGCAGCCTGAATCGGAATAGTTTTTCCTTCAAGTTTAATCCATCCATCGGAAGCAATAATACAAGTTCTTTGGAAACCAGTAGTATTTGAGCCGTCAATGACGGTTTTACGCATAACATACACTTCATCAACAGGCTGCATATTCATCATTAGCCCTGCAGTTAAAACTACTTCTACAGCATTGATGTTAAGCGGGTGAGGTGGTTCCTCATCCATCTCCACAAGGCAGGACGTAGCCTTATTGGCTTCGTACCGGATCTTGACGCCCTTCTGAAACTCAAAAAAAGCAGCGGGATCAACCTGACCTAACTCGCTTTGTGTAGGTCTAAGCCTGCGTAGAAAAGTAATTTCGGGATTTTCCTTGAACAAGGTAGGTGGACATCCACAAAACAGCTTCGTTTGAGTATTAAGCTGTTGGTGGATTTCCAAGCCGACTTTTAGCCCTATTTTGGCGTAGTCAACTTTCATCTGAATTTTCTCCTTCACCACAGATTTCTTCGGGCAAAGTTCGCGGCGAAAATTCACCAGCAATGTTAGTTTTAAGGAGTTGTTTGACTTCATTGGGAGCACTGGTTTGACCAAGAACCCACATGATCTTAACCAACGCTGTTTCAGGGAACATGTCTTGTAATGGAACCACGCCTAAATTTAGCAAGTCGCGCCCTGTGTCATATACGTTCATGTTCACGCGTCCCCAAATACACTGGGAGGCTAACGCAACCAACACACCACGTGTAACCGCGTTGTCGATAGCTTCAAAGCAGTATTCACTGACGTGACCTAAACCGCTTCCCTCGAGAAGTATACCCTTATAACCGCGTTCAACGTACCAATTGATGACTGCAGGGTCAAGCCCGGGATGAAACTTTACCAGCGCTACCGCCTCGCTAAATTCGGGCTTCAAAACCAAATTTCTTGAGGCATTACGCTTATTATAGTCACCTGTTAGCATAATGATTTTGTTTTTTTCTACTCTGGCGATTGGCGTCGCGTTCACAGGCTTGAATGTATCCCTTCTGCTGGTGTGACACTTTCTAACTTTTGTTCCCCTGCTAATAGCTATTGCTGTGTCGGAAAGTGTTTCATGCATTGCTAGGCAAACTTCCGCGAATGGCCCCTGGGTTGCAGCTTGAACCGCGGCAATAAGATTTGTTGCAGCATCAGAGCTTGGGCGATCAGAAGAACGCTGAGCGCCAACAATAATAACTGGTACTGGCAGATTTTGTAACGCAAAACTCAGGGCTGCAGAAGTGTAAGCCATTGTATCCGTGCCGTGGGCTATCACCACACCATCGGCACCTTGTTTTACCTTTTCTGCAACTGTTTGGGCCAGCTGGCTCCAGTGTTTCTGAGTTAGGTTTTCACTATAAAGGCTGAACACGATTTCGGTTTTTACCCGTGCAATATCAGCTAGTTCAGGAACTACGCCATAAAGGTCGCTTGCTGAAAGTGCTGAGCGCACGGCTCCTGTGCGGTAGTCCACGCGGCTGGCTATAGTTCCGCCAGTACTCAAAATGACGGCATTTGGAAGATCTGATTTTTGTTCTGGAAGAGAAGGCGAAGAAAATGAGGGCTTAATTCCCTCACCAACTTTTTCAATTTTGACATTTGATGTAATGTGAACACCGACATTGTAGCCGCTTTTCAACTTGACCACAACGTATTTGTCGTCGTCTGTCTCTAAGCGTGGAATGAGGATTCCTTCATATATCACCTTTTTGCTTTTAACGCGAATAACATCGCCAACACTACACTCCGCCTTTTTAAGGGCACTTAAAGCTTTGCCCCTGTAACCTGAATTCGCTTCCTGACTCATTTTTTTAGTTCTCCAATCGTTTTGAAACGTACACTCCGTCACGGCTGTAACCAAAACGCTTGTAATACTGTTTTGTGCCTAAGGCACTTATAACTAAAATCTTTTTTGAATCATATTCTTCTTTTGCCACGCGTTCGGCTTCTCTTAAGAGAATTGATCCATAACCTTTATGTTGCCACGCTTTAGAGGAGTATTTTCCTACTGGAACTACGAGACCGTAAACGTGAAGTTCACGAACTATAGCCGAAGGCTTAACGGTGATTTCGGGTCTATGAGCTTTAGTGGAGGGAACACGCAGTCGCAAATAGCCAATTAATACTTTGTTTTCTGGATCTTCAGCTGAAATGAAGATTTCCTGTCCTTCAGAGGCAAGGTAGCGTGTAGTTAAGATTTGGATGTTGTCAATATTTGGGGTTATGTTGTCCATTGCCTTTCGATGTCCTACTTCTCTGCATCGGATGCAATTGCATTTACCGCTTTGTTCAAATAGTTTTTGTCTGACGAGTTGGCGAAGGTTGCTTTTATCCACGCCTGCCACAATCAAATGAGCTGGGATGTCGCGTTGCACACGCATTACTCGTACCCATAGCGGAATTGTTTTCTTGATTTTGGCGATTAGAGCTGCAGCTTCTTCGTTTGTGTATGGTTTATAAACGCCCTCTCGGTACCAGTCATACATTTTTGTGTCAGCTATGACCAAACAAGGGTAGATTTTTATCATGTCGGGTTTGAAAGTGGAGTCTCTGAAAATACGTTTGAAGGCTGTCAAATCCCTTGTTGGGTTTGAGCCTGGCATTCCAGGCATTAGATGATAGACTATTTTTAAGCCGGCGTCTTTGGCAACTCGTGTTGATTCTATGACATCGGCAACTGTATGAGTTCTGCCTACCAAATTGTAGAGTTTGTTGTCAGGGTTTTGCACGCCAATCTCAACGCGGGTTACGCCTAAATTCAACATGGCATCAATGTGTGGTCTTTTGCACCAATCGGGTCTGGTTTCTACGGTTATTCCGACGTTTCGGATTTGGCTTGTTTCGGCGTTTGCCTTTGCTTCTTCAAGGCTTGCTGATTTCTTTCCTGTGATGGCGTCTAGACTCCGTTGAATGAAGCGTTTCTGGTATTTCAGTGGTGTGGCTGGGAAGGTTCCACCCATTACGATGAGTTCAATTTTGTCAACTCGATGTCCTATGGTTTCGAGTTGGCTAATGCGCCTCTGTATTTGCTTGAAAGGATCGTAATTGTTTTGGCTGCCTCGCATGGCTGCTGGTTCGTAACCTGTATAACTTTGTGGAACACCTTGAGCGGGACCCCCAGGACAGTAGGCGCAGGCTTCGACTTGTGGGCAAGGATGCGGCTTTGTCATAACAGCTACAACGGTAACACCAGAAATTGTGCGCGTTTTTTTCCTACGAAGAAGCGTTAAAAGATGGAGTTTTTCCTTTGAGTTCATAGCTGCAATTATTTCAGCGTTAGAAGGTATCCGATTCAGCTGATATTTTGCGGCTGCTTGGGTTTTGAGGCGGTTCAAATCGTTGTGAGTGGGCGACTGCAAAAGCATTAAAGCTTCTATTATTTCTCTCGTTGCCGTTTCCACATTCAACTTTTATTTACCATGCTAAGATTTATAGAAGTTGTAGATAAATTGCGCTGAATGATGATCCAAGTTTGACTTGAAAAAAATCTACGTTCTTTCGGCTGGTTAAGTCCAGTTTTGCCCAGCTTTCCTCTGCAGAATGATTCGTTTTTGATAGTTACGCCTGCTTCGAGTCTTCGGGCCAAGTTTACTTCTTTCTTTAGCCTCAATTTTAGGGGTTTGTGACCTTACTTTTCCAGCCTTAGATAGCGAACCATGAGTTGGCATTATTACACCGAATAGAAAGAAAACATATATGTAACTCTTAAACTTTTATCTGAAATCTCGTATGACTATTGCGTAATTTCTTCTCTATGCACCTATGAAATAGCAATTATTAGCAGTTCAAAGTCAAGCGTTCTGGGATAACGACTTTGTGTGAGAATTGATTGGAAGCGACAATGTATTTATCAGTAGGAGTTGTTTTCATTGATGCAAGTTGATGTTTTTATGCAGAGGTCGCCGAGCCAGGTCAAAGGCGTAGGCTTCAGGAGCCTATCCCGTAGGGGTTCGTGGGTTCAAATCCCACCCTCTGCACCATTAATAATTCAGTAAGAGTAATTATTCAATAGGAATTTCTAATAATTGTTGGTTATTGCTTCACTTTTCACTGTTCACTGCTGTGATGTAGCAATTTTTATGATATACCTTACCATAGTTTTCAGGTGTAACGTAATAACTAGCTTCTGACCATTTCCACATTTGTCCCCGCGTAGGGTATTTGCCAACTAAAATAAAATCTTCAGATGGTTTCACAGGTTTGCCACAGTATTCACAACTCATGTTTTAAACCTTCTTTTCTTTTGCTGGTCATTTTAAAGATAAAAGTTTTTATGCCTAATTCAGAAAAACTAATCATTCTAACATATTTATTTTCAATTTAATAGTGAATCAACGAAAAGATTTGGCTATAAACATGAACTGAGGCGAAAGGCAAAAAAAAGGAAGTAACTTGTGAATTATTATTGCGTCTGTGAACTATATTGCATAAATCTTTTTCAGTTATTCTTGAAGTGCAAATTAATAAAGAATAATATAGCAAAATTGGAGATCGCCATTAAGCACTATTTAAGACAGTTCTTTGAAAAATAAATTATGTTTTTTCATTAACGCATGCAAAATACAAGTTAAAAACAGGAAAATAAGACGCTATGCAAAAGCGAAAAGGAATCCATACTCTAGTTTTGCGTTAAGTATTAAACTATATTAGCTTTGTTTGCACTATAACTTGGTTAAAGATTAAATGAAAAGAATAATGAAGCTTTTAGTTAACCTCATTAACCTCAATTTTGTTCGCTATTCTTTCTAAGATTTTAGTAAAAGGATGATTTGGCTTGTCTTGAGCGAATATTAAATCGCCTTCCGCTCTGAGAACCTCACAGAAGCACGGAACCAGCCCTAACATTGGGACTTGATAAATGTTTTTAACCCTTGCGCTCATTTCGCCTTTGCTTGACAATGAGGTGGAATCAAGAACCTTGTTAAGAACCAAACCTGTTTTCTTTTCAAATAGGCTATATAACTCTAGGAGCATTCGTCTTGTTCCATCCACGTCAGATCTGTCTCCAGTTGTTGCTACTACTACTAAATCAGCAGTTACAATTGCGTTTATTGACGAGTATTGGAGTCCAGGGCTTGTGTCAAAAACTAGATAATCGAATTTCTGATCCTCTAGTAATGAGTTCCTTAAAGAGAGAAGTTTTCCCAGAGCGCGCATTTCCCATTTTCTATCTTTTGCAGACATGTCTCGAATTGCTTCAGTTGCTGGATTTGCCAAAGCAGCATAAAAGTTGGAGTTTTCTTGAATTCTATTGCTTAGATCCACTACAACTTTATCAATGTCGCATTTTCCGTTCAGATAATCGTTAAGCCAATATTCTGAGTTATTAGTCTTGAGTATTGAGAATAAACTAGGTGCTCTAAAATCAAGGTCGAAGAGACAGACTTTTTTTCCGTGTTTCGCAAAGGTTGCTGCCAAGTTAACGGAAATTAGGGTTTTGCCTGTTCCACCTTTATATGAATGTACCGCTACAATTCTGCCCATTCTTGTATTCACCCTTGACTATCTCTGTCAGCGTAAAAGTAAGCTTTTCTTCCTACACGTTCTTTTTTGAGATATCCCATTATTACCAGTTGATTTAAATACGCGCTTTCAACAGCCCGGGCTCTGCTTGTTTGCTGGGCGACTTCATCTGCTGTTGCTCGACCGCATCTGCAGATAGTCATAGCCGTTTTTCGGAGATGATCTGGCATTGAGAGCAAAGTCATTACGTCCAATGGAGTATCGGGAAGAGGTTGAACATCTTTATGACCATGCTTTTGTATCTCAATCATAACTTCCATTTTTTGGTTAAGCTTTTCGAGGTTTTCTCTTATTTTTTCGAGCACGTGTAAAGGTTTTTTTCTTAGCATTTCTTCCCTAGTCAAAGTCTTTCCCCGAGTATTTTTTCACGTGTATTGCTTTAGAACTAAACATGGACGGTTTATTAAGTCTTACGACACACTGGTAATTATTCACAACAATTACACCCGCTACTTACAACAAACAACCATCGAAATCACATCACAATAAAATAAGCAAACTAAACACTGTACTAAAATGCGATAGGCCGTCTTAAAGATTTTAAAACTGAAAATAAATTAATAATTAGATTAAAAGGTGGAAATGGGGAGTTTAGAATGGTACTGGCGCTTGATTTCTAGACTCTTCCACAATAGGCAGCACTTGTTTCAGTTCTCGGAAGTATTTAAGAACCGTTATGCCTCTTTGCGTAATGGCATAAACTACACGTCGCTTTCCTGCAGTCCTCTCTTCCACTAGTTCTTGCTTGATTAAAAATTCCAAATATTCTTTGAGAACGCTACAGTTAACGTTCGCTTTGTACATAACATGAGTTAGCTTAAGTGGACCTCTATGAGCCAATACCCTTAAAATATCAACATACATCTCAAGTTTGGAACGTCGCATTTATAGACCTCTTTTTTGCCATATTCGCCGTTTTTATATAAAGCTTTTATGTATCAGTAGTAAACATTTTTTTCATTGCTTGGATTTAGCAATAGTCTTTCATTTGTGCAACGTTTAACACATTTAATCTATTTTCGAAAGCAGTAACCATATCATCTAGTAAGATTTGTTGCAATTCTGTCGAGAGTCCTTTAATTTTTTCCTCGAAAATCGTCGCCATTTTTGCTTCTAATTTTTTTCTGCCTTTATTAGTAATGTTTTGCTTCAAGTATTTTCCTCCATTTTGTAATCGGAATAGGTTCATGATATTTAACTAACTTATGAAAATTAAATAAATATTTAAAAATATGAATTCAGAATATAGATTCTCAGTTCAGGAATTAGAGGAAAGGGAGATGCAAGAAAATAATCACTGGATTGAGGATTGGCTTTCTGAACGCATTGAAAAAGAAAAGAACAAAAAAGAGTATTTGGCAATTCTCAAAACCTTTATTGAATACTGCCAGGAAAGAGGCATAGATTTTCTGAATATTGTAGCAGATTATAGATCCGCAAAGTATGCTGGAGCCAGAGAGGAACAGAAGTTCCTGGATAATTGGAATGATTTGATTAAAAGATATGCAACTTTTCTGAAAAATAGAATAAACCAAAGAGGAGGCAAATATACACCACTCAGCCTCAAAACCTATCTTTCAGTTCCCAAATCGTTTTTCAGTTGTTATAGAATTCCTTTGGATGTTCGTTTGCCTAAACGCACTTGTGTGTTTTATCATAACAGAGATCTCACAAAAGAGATCATTAGACAGATTCTCTCCAAAGCAACTCAGAGAAATAGAACAATTTGGCTCTCCATGAGTGAATCAGGGCTCAGAGCACATACTATGATCAATCTGAAATATTGGCAGATAAAGGATGATTTTGAAAAAGGAACAGTTCCAATGAGGATCCTTACTCCAGCCTCACAGATAAAATATCATGTAAATGATAGATGGAGTTTCGTTGGAGAAGATGGTTTCAAAGCTCTCAAAGAATACCTGGAACCCAGTATGCCCCTAAAAGATGATGATTTTGTTTTCAGCTCAGAAAAACCAGAGAAAGTTAGAGGGGGACAATTTACAGTAGCCAGCATATCAGCTACTTTCAGAAAGACAATCAATGCTCTGAAATTGGAGAAAGGATATTCACCTGGAAAACCAGGACACTACAGGATGCATGGGCTCAGAAAATACTTTTTCAACAACATGATAGCACCAAAAGAATACAGAGATTTCTGGATGGGGCACACAATAAGCAGTTCAGATGAATATTACATAACCCATGATCCAGAAAAACACAGAAAGGTATATGCAAAAGGGTATGAACAGCTGAGGATTCTGGAGCCAGTAACGCCAACACAACTCACAGAGATAGCAGATAAACTGCAACAGAAAGATAGGGAAATCCAGGAGCTCAGAGCTCAAAATGAAAAGTTATCTGCTAGGCTGGATCAATTGGCAGAACCACTTAAAGTGCTGAAAGAGATGAACAGTGTTGAGAAAATCCTGGAGGGATTAAGTGAAGATGAGGAAAGAACCTCATTGGGCTTAATTATCAGGTATATTCAACTAAAAACAGCCCAGGAATTGTATGAGGATGTTCAGAAACTGAAACAGGGAAAGGAAACAGCCTCTAAAGAAGAGTAGTTAGCCAGCTCACAAGCTAATGATGCATTCTGCCAACTTTCCGACAGTGACACTCAGCACAACACCTGGCTCCCTTTGTTTTAATCTGCTTTCCACACTCAGAGCACAGTCTCCTCAAATGCCTGGGATCCCACACCTTAACAGTGAAATCTCTGCCATACATCATTAAGTGCATTCCTCCTCTTCCTGGATCCTGAGCCTATCCACAGGAGTAACTATAACCCTCAGAAACCCTGATTAAAGATAAAAGACACACTGGAGTCTATTCTACAGATGGAAAGAAACCTGAGCTTTTTTCAGACAGATTGTTGAGGTACTTAGAGATACAAAGAAACTAGAGAAATTTGAACCCCTAATCACAGAATAAGGTTAAAGATAGAAACCCAAAATTTGCTTAATCTTATCAGAATCAAAAGATCTTTCCACAAGCAACCTAATGATGAGCTTTTCATCTGCCATGTACTCATAATTAAAAGCCAGAGAAAATAATCCAAAGCCTATCATTACCAAAAAGAAAACTGGAACAACAAGCACTAATGCCATAAATATCAACTGCATCAGTGTTTCCAGCATCCAGTTCACCATAAATATTATGTCATTTCAAACTTAAAAACGTATATTAAGATTTAAGATAGAGGTAATTTGAAAAACTATTTGTAGAAAGCTTATCTCCTTTCTCAATTAAATGCTATGCTAAAACCACCCTGAAGGGATTATGTTTAAACTCTATCGATCAAGAATACCAACTCGAGATAAGGATAAAATGATTGAAATGGGACAACTGGTGAATCAATTCCACAGGAGTGAAATAAGGGTCATGCAAAAAGGAGGAGAGGAAAGGCGTCAAGAGTATCTTACCGCTTTGTGGAAACTGTGGCTGGAGAATGAAGAATATAGGGTTAGGTTTGCGGAAGATATGAACAACGCAGTTGCCCAGGGTCTTTGTTTTAATGGTTTTATTTTCATCCCATATGGATCAATTAGGCCGACGTTCTCTGACGAAGGCTTTCAAAAAGAACCAAGTTATCAGGCTCTTATTGAAAAATATGTCGAGATTCTGTCAACTTCTGGTTTCATATGAGGTTCCAACTTGGTCAAGGCTGATTAAAGAGCCCGTGCTCCCTTCTATGTTGTTCCTGGGATCTTCTCCATCTCCTGGATCTGTGCAGTTCCAACCTCAGCTGAGCCCTCAAACCTTCAGAAACCGAACCTTTGCGTATTCCGTAGTTCTTAAGAATCTCCTGAAAGTGTTTCCATTCCTGTTGTGTCAATCTGGCTGAGAGAACCTTAGAACCCTTTTCCTCCCTGTCTACAGTGTTCCTGTCCATTTTGAGCCTCCATTAACCAAAAAAAGCTCTCTCTGAGCTCAGTTATATAGCTTTTGAGAGTGTTCTGTTTGTGTGTGTGCGTATATAGTATATCATATGATAAATAAAGGGCTGCATTTTTGAGTAATTACTCAAAAGAGAGAGAGTAAATTAATGGAAAGTGGTTAATAGTTGCAGTATTAACCATATCGCTTTTTTGTGGCTGAAATGTTTGAACCATATCTGAAATGCCTCTTTCTTTCTTCTTTCATAACTCTGTTTTATAGGAGGTTAGCTAAATAAGCATCCATTATCATTGGAGTACTGATGAGCATTAGATATTTGATAAGTTTGATAGAAGAATTTTGTTATGGTTATGAAGAACCGTTTGGCATTAATCATGAGAGATTCAAAGCTGATTTCATCAGTTTTCTGCAGAAAGAAGGTTGTGATGTCATTGAGGAATATGAGCTTTTCTTTGACAATGTTTCAGCAAATGGAAAAATTGCCAGGAAAAGAGGGTTCATTGATTTTTGGGTAACCTTTGAAAATAAGAGAATTGCAGTAGAGTTTGACAATGGAAATAAGCTGAAATTAAAAAGCATATGCAAACTTCTCCAATCAGGCGCTGATCTAATGATTGGGATTGTTAGAGGAAACCAATACTACAATGTGAAGGTTTCAAACATAAAAAGAGTAAAATGGATAATGAATAAACTGCAAATTTCCAGAAAAATACTTCTGATTTCTCTATCCCCAAAATCCTATTTTTGGATATAATCAAGCACAAATTCAAAAAGGGATTTTTGAGGGAGATATCTCCACATGCATGGGATGCAATTCCTATCTAGGTGTTATTAGTATTATCTTTAATTCTTTAACAAATCACTCTTGTACTTTCTTCACATAAAAATTTAATAATAAAAAAATTTGTAAATAAAACCATGTCAACGGTTACGCAGACTTATATTGAAATTGCAAAACTCGTAGTTAGTATAATAATTCCTATAACTA
>JABAOF010029529.1_pt1 | contig 24194 bp, 17 predicted proteins | sample 7062171 | NCBI WGS metagenome assembly JABAOF01 (sample SAMN14538628, study PRJNA623070) | marine sediment metagenome | biome: marine biome [ENVO:00000428]; feature: marine pelagic biome [ENVO:01000023]; material: deep marine sediment [ENVO:00002113] | place: India: Gulf of Khambhat ...
GAAGATTGCCACACTCCGTTCGCAATGACACCCAAAAAATGCTACCAAATTACTGAGCACGTACACTTGTCCTTTTTTTTGCAAATAACCTAATCATTCACCAAACGGTTTGTCTATCGCAGTCGAAGCCATTCCGCCGAGAAAGCGCCCTCCATCTTCGGTCACAACGAAACAGTCTTCCAGCCGGACGCCGAACTCCCCATAAATGTAAATACCCGGCTCATCACTGAAGGTCATACCGGGTTGGAGTTTCAGTTTGTTCCCTTTGACTAAGTAAGGATACTCATGTCCTTCCATGCCAATCCCATGGCCCACACGGTGTGTAAAGTATTTATAGTTCGGACCATAGCCGGCATCTTCGACGACTTTCCGGGCCACTCGGTCGATATGCTCGCACGAAACCCCGGGTCGAACCGCCTTCAATGCTTCGGATTGAGATTTTTTCACAATATCCCAGACTTTCTTCAGTTTATCCGAGGGCTTTCCCAACACAACCGTGCGTGTGACATCGGAACGAAATCCTTCGACACCGCAACCGCCGTCCACGATGATAGAATCTCCTTTATGAAGATTGCGCACCACAGATGAGCCATGAGGGAAAGCTGAATTGGGGCCGAACTGCGGCCCCCCGCCGCCCCTGACACCCATTTCCTGGTGAGCTCGTCTGATTAGACCAGACAGTTCTCCTGCGGTCATTCCTTCGCGCAAATTTTTGAACGCCTCCTTATAAGCCAGCTTGGTGATCTTATTCGCCAGGTCCATGTAAGCGATTTCTTTTTCGGTCTTGACTCCTCGGCATCCTTCGGTGATGACAGCGCCATTGACCAGTTCGAGGCCCGGGGCGTCCTTATGAAGACCATAATAGATAAAATTCCTGACCGTGGGACCCAATGCCAACCGACTTTGTGCGGCTCCGAGGTCTTTCATGACACCGGCAATGAGCTTATAGGGGCTGTCATCTTCTTCCCACGTACGAACTTCATGGCCTTTCGGAATTCTCTCTTCAGCTCTTTTTCTCTCAAAAGCCGGGCAGACCCACACAGGACTGCCTTTGCGGTTTATGACTGCACCGAACGTTCGCTCGCTCCTCCCCCAGCTGACATTGGTGAAATAAATAAGATTGGTGCTTCCGGATAAGAAAAGTGCGTCAATCTTGTGCTCGGCCAATAACCGCTGGGCCTTTTCCATTCGTTTCTTATAATCTCCAGGAGTGAGGGGCTTTACACCGGCAACCATATTTTTCAACTCCGATTGCTTGGATGCCTGGGAACGGGAGAACAGAATATCTGAAAATCCGAAAGTCGAAATCGAAAGACCACCGATTTGCAAAAATTTCCGTCGTGATAGTGACATATTTCCTCCTTCTAAGATTATTCAGTATCGGGCATGGGCCGGATGAGTGCCTTGTGTGTTAATTTCTTCTCCCCAATTTGGAGAATCACAACAAATTCACCCGGGGACACCACTGCTCTGGACCGCCTCCTCGCTCTGCCTCTCTCTTGCTCCTCCTTTGTCAATCTCCTTTGCATGTTCCAGATAACTCTGCTAATTCCTGCTTTATTATTCCCTCTGAGATTGGTAAGTTCTTTTCCATAAGGGTCCGTTATGATTATTCTGACATCCTCCTTCACACTGTTCTTCAAGTAATAATTGATAACAAGTCCATCCTTCTCATTCGGTGCGTTAAAGTGCCTGTGTCCCCAAGGCCCTCCAGGGTATCTGTATCTCCACTGGATCTTTGGCTCAACTTCGAAAAGATAAACATCCTCCGCTAGAACCTTTTCATTCAATTCCTGAAGAGGAGAAATATCGGTAACGTATATTCCGAAACCATAGCTTCCCACCACCAGGTCGTTTTCTCGGGGATGAATCAGGAGGTCATGAATCGGATTGGTGGGCATGTTGTTCTTCATGCTCATCCATTTCTTTCCTCCATCAAGGGTGACAAATACACCCACATCTGTTCCGACAAATAGCAGATTAGGATTCTTCTTATCCTCGAAAATGACGTAGATGATTTCCTCCGGCAGATTCCCGGCGATCGACTGCCAGGTTTCACCATAATCTGTTGTCTTAAAGACCAAAGGTTCGAAATCATCTCTCTGGAATCCAGTCTTCACCACATACGCACTGCCTTCCTCGAAATTGGAGGCAAACACGCGGCTCACATAATAGTCCTCATCCGCTCCTGCCTTCCCAAGATTCGGAGTGATATCTGTCCATGATGCGCCTCCGTTTTTAGTGAGCTGAACCTTCCCATCCACTGTCCCGACCCAGATGATACCTGGAGTGACCGGTGACTCTGAAAGCGTGGAGATGACGCAGTATTCGATATTTCCCTTCATTTTCTCCGGGTCGTTGGTCGTCAGGTCAGGACTGATCTCCTGCCAGTCATCCCCCCGGTTCATGGAACGGTGGAGAACTTGTGACCCGAAGTAAATGACCTGACTGTTATGAGGCGATATCTGAATCGGAGCACACCAGTTAAACCGGAGCGCTGGCTCCCCTTTCTTCCTGGAAGGACGAATACTCCTTCGAATGCCCAGTTTCTGGTCAAGTCTCTGGATGCTTCCGAACTGAGACTCGTTGTAGAGCCAGCGGCTGTCGTTGGGGTCTGGCTGGTTGTACATCCCGTCCCCTCCGCCGACATATACCCAGTCATTCCCGATAATTTGTCCTGTGGGGCCATTGCTCGGGATCCTCATGGAACCCGTGTCCTGCGTCCCTCCATAAATATTGTAAGGCTCCTCCATGTCTACGCCGATCGCGTAAAACTGGGCCACAGGAATATTCTCGAAAACATCCCAGGTCTTTCCCCAGTCATAGGTGATAGCCAGGCCGCCATCGTTTCCCAGGATAACATGGTTGGAATTCTTGGGGTCGATCCAGACCGCATGATGGTCAACATGGACACCTCCCGCGATATTCCGGGTCCATGTTTTTCCGCCGTCAGTGGACCTGAACAAAGGAGTGCTCTGGACGTAAATCACTTTATCGTTATTCGGGTCAATCTTGATCTGGCCGTACCATTTGCCGCCGCCAACCCTGTCCTTTTCAGAGTTCATCTTTTTCCATGTTTTTCCGGCATTATCAGAGCGGTACACCTCCCCTCCGATCCTCTGTCCTGGACGGTCCGGCTGGCCCTTTTTCTTAGGGGAAGGCCTCGTGTTGTAGTTGTCGATCGTGGCATAGACAATGTTCGGATTCCTTAAGTATATATCAATGCCAATACGGCCAAGTGGACCTGTCGGGAGTCCTCCTCCCAGTTTTGTCCATGTCTTCCCGCCATCAGTTGTTTTGTAGATGCCGCTTTCCTGACCGGCTTCCTCGAAGTGCCAGGGCTCGCGCCATTTGTCATAGGAAGCCGCATAGAGGACTTCCGGGTTTTGAGGGTCCATGGCCACTTCCACGACTCCGACTTTATCGCTGATGTAAAGGGACTTTTCCCATGTCTTTCCGCCATCCGTTGTCTTGTACAGTCCCCTCTCCTCGTTGAAGGAAAAGTGAAAACCAAGGGCCGCCACATAGACGATATCCGGGTCTGTGGGATGAATGGCGATCCTTCCGATGTGTCGAGTCTCCTTGAGTCCCATATGCTTCCATGTCTGGCCGCCGTCAGTGGATTTATAAACTCCATCTCCTAGGAGAGAAATACGGCCTGAGGCCGCTGTTCCTGTGCCGACCCAGATGATATCGGGATTTGAAGAGAAAACAGCCACATCGCCGATGGGCATCTTGCCGGGATTGTTGAATATGGACTTGAATGTTGTGCCGTTGTTCTCCGTCTTCCACAGTCCTCCGGAAGCCGTGGAGACATAGAATGTATACGGCTGGGATTCAGGAACGACCACATCCAGAATTCTTCCACCCTGCTTGGCCGGTCCGAGAGACCGATACTCGAACACTTTTAATAAATCCTCGTTGACGAGCTCCTTATCCTTTCCGGCAATATCTGATACCAGGAATAGGGCGCAAACAACTAGAAGAAAAGGCAAACATTTGTTCAGTTTCATTGCTCCTCCTAATTACAATCCTTATTTTATTTGATTAAAAACAATTTTGTTTGATGTCCGTCGATAAATGTGCAACCTTTTTCTGTAAAAACTCCGGTTTCCTCAAAACCAATCCGCACATCCTGATTATCCCATTCCGGAATGCTGGACGTACAGCTGTATTCGATCGCATAACATGTATTCGGATAAAGAGGATATTCCCCGCGCAGCTCAACGCCCTCCGGAGCCCTTTCCGGAGGCCGCGCATCCATCGGGGGTCCGGCTGCATGTCCATGAAATCCGATGGGATGGGAATAGATCAACGGTCGCAAACCTTTGGCTTCCGCTTTTTTCATCGCCGACCAGACAATGTCATTACCGGACCTTCCGGTCTTGAATTCATTCCTAAAAATATCGCCCAGCCTGTTTGTCCGTCTCAGAGCCTCCTTCAATCCTTCCGGAGCGTCATCCTCTCCGATCTTGCAGACATACGCCTGCAACTGCATATCTGTACAGAGGCCAAGATACTTGATCCCCACATCGCAGTGAAGAAGGTCGCCTCGGCGGATAATCCTCCTGTTACCTTTGTATTTGGCAGCTTCTTTTTTATGCCTCTGAATGGAGATCGAAGGGTTAAACCAGGGTTCAAGGCCTAAGTCTGTGATCTTCTGCCGAATCCACCAGACGACGTCTTGTGTGGTCGTGATATCCGGAGTGATGACTTTATTGGAATAAAACTCAGCAATGATGTCATGAGCGATCCCACAGATATGCCTATACACGCTGAGTTCTTGAGGGCTTCGGGTTTCCAGCCAGCCCACGCAGAGATTCTCCGCAGAGACGAACCGGGAAGACAACTCGGGCCCGAGCGCTTTTTCCAGCTTTTCCTTCAAGCTGGCAGATAAGCCATCCCCAAAAGCCCAGGTCGAGGACACGTTTATCCCGATCTTTTTGGGGTTCTTTTTTTTGATGACTTCAGCCAGGCTTTCAAACTGTTTCTTTTTTTTATCCACCCATGTTCCTCTATACAAGTTTCCCACACCATAATAACCTCCTGATAACCTTTCGACTCCAAGTTTCTCACCTCTATCAAAGAAAATCAGGATCGATGTTCGCCTAGCCGCCATGGTCGGCTCCGGAACAAGAGTCAAATAAACGGGATCCTCGTTATACTCTCGGTTGATGATGAGCCACATGTCGATCCCTTCGCGCCTCATCAATTCTGGGATGATGTTGTCCAGCCGCCATGTGAGCCAATCGTTCATCACCTGTGCTCGCTCTCTCTCGGGTAAAATCTTGTGGCTGTCATTGACTGCGGATACTCCATGCTCCTGAGCAAAAGAATCAGCAGCGAACAAAAGAATAAAAACCAGAGGAAAAATCCTGAAAAATTGAAAAAGCCTTTGATAAGACATCTCTCTCCTCCTTTTTTATCTTATTATTATTTAATTGAACACTTTCTTGGCTTTCGGGTTACAGGCAATGAGCCTGGACTCTCCCTCTCCAACCAATATTCCTATTCATAATCTTATGACTTCGAGTTTTCTCGTCATTCAATCGTACATCCCGATAGGAGCGCCTTGTGGGGGACGAGAGGGAGCCGCGAGCTTCACTTGACTCGGGTCAGTCTGGAACAGTTTAATCTGTGAGAATGCATAAAAATAATGCGCCTTTTGACTTTCGTCTTTAACCGATTTCGAGGAGGCCTGCTGGAACAACCAATTTTTCAGCTCATCTAATTTGAGCAGAGCCAGAGCCCGAACCTGAGGATTGACTTCTTCATCAGCCGCTAGGCTCATCATGTGGTAGAGCAACACATTATTGACCACTCTCTGTATTTCCGCAAAGTAGCCGGATTTCGGAGATGACTTAAAAGTCGATAAGATGAGGCTATCCATCACATCAGCCAAACCAGGAACATCTTTTCTCCGGGAATGATACTCGACAAGCCGTGCGGCCCGTTCTGGCCTCAAAACCAATCCAATCGTCAGGTTAGCAGCAGTCTCTGCGGCTCCAAATGGATCAAACGTCTGGCCTGTGTAACCAGGAAAGAGCTCCCGAGTCTCGCGATATCCCGGAGGGCGGGGCGGGATGAGATTCAATATTCTCTCATTGATGGCTAAAAATTCAGGCTGAATGGTCTTGAGTAAGACCTCCAGAGCCCGACGCTGTTCTGGCCCTGGGACTATTTCCTGATTCTTCTGCACATCACCCCGCAGCTTATGATTATAGTAGAGCCCGCCGAGCACGCTCGCTGCCGCCTCGACCTGGTATCTGTGAAACAGATAAGCGAGGACCAGGGTCTCTTCCAATGTGGCCAGGGGTGCGCCGACCCGTATTCTCTTTTCGGAAAAAGAATCGAGAGCGATAGAGCGTATTCTCATGACTCGTTCCAGCTCATCCACCGGGTGCTTGCCGTTATCCCAAGTGTTCGCTAACGGGTGCGCGCTGCGCGGTCCGGCATCCTGGCCGGCAAGGAAAAACAAGCCGCGGGAAAAGGCGTTGTCCAGTATGGCTTTCAACTCTTTCTCTTCATCGACTCCAACAGGAAAGTCCTGATAGCCGTAGGCAATTGACACCTTATCCCACTCTCCGATTCCTGTATCATAGGCAGCGGATAAGTCTAATGAGCCGTCTTTTTTAATCTTGATCAAAGGATGGGGATAATCCATGACAGAGGCTCTATCGTTTACACTCGAGGCATAATTATGTCCCATCCCGAGTGTATGCCCCACTTCATGACAGGACAGCTGTCTGATCCGGGCCAAGGCCATCTCCAGCATCTCAGGAGAGACTTTTTTCCCGGCTTCATAATCGGCGACAAGGGCTTCTGCAATCAGAAAATCCTGGCGGACTCGCAATGAGCCAAGAGCGACATGCCCTTTGATGATTTCCCCTGTTCGCGGATCCCTGATCCCCCCGCCATAGGACCAGCCTCTTGTCGAGCGGTGAATCCAGTTAATCATGTTGTACCTGACATCCATCGGGTCGGCTCCTTCCGGGAGCAATTTTGCCTGAAATGCATTCCTGTACCCAATGGCCTCAAAAGCTTCATTCCACCAACTGGCTCCCTCGATGAGCGCTGACCGAATCGGCTCGGGTGTGCCGCGGTCCACATAATAAACGATAGGCTCCACGGGGGCACTTATTTTCGCATTCGGGTTCTTCTTCTTCAACCTGTGACGCGCGATAAATCTTTTCACGATTGGCTCTTCGACTGGCGTGGCATAATCCTGATAAGACGCCGAGGAAAAGTTTGATCTCGGATCATAGATTCGGGGCTCATAGTTATCATCCGGCAATTGGATGAAAGAGTGACGCTGCCTGAGTGTGATCGACTCTGCGTCCGGGCTGACTCCCCTGACATACATTCCGGGATTGCGGCTGGTGAAGGTCAGCAGGGCTTCAATCTCAGTGTTATGGGGGAAATTTTTTGTTGCCGGTAAATACACAGAGGATCTTGTCTCATCTAACCTGTAATCCCCCTGATTCCTCCGCCTCAGACTACTGATGGCACCGTAGGCATCCCTGAGGATGAATGAACTGGCATCAACCAGTACTCGGTTTTCTTCTTCGGCTTTGACTTGAAAGCCCCAAATCACGGACTTGGCGAAAGCATCTTCCACGGCCTTACGCTCGTCAGGGTTATCGCTGAGTGCCCGGAAAGAATAGTTTTGTTGAACAAGAAGGACTTTGGGACCGATCCTTTGAAATTTGACGACTCTGCTCCTTCCCATTTGATTCCGGTCGAGTCCCACATCATTCGAGCCAAGGCCTGCGGGAAGAGAATTGACGTATAAAAATTCTGTGTCGAGCTTATCAATTTCAAGCCAGATTTTTCCGGTCTTCGCTTCCCAGTAGAACGTGAGATACCCGGGAAATTTTTCCATCCTCTCTGTTGCTCTGCTGATCTTTGTCAGTTGAGCATTCAGAAAGGAACAGATGACAAGAAAAAAGGTTAATAAGATTAGTGTTCTTTTCATGACAAACCTCCTTTATGCGAGCTTTATGCGAGATGGTATTAGCATAAGCCATATGTGAAGTCAAACATAGAGTGCCAGCCACATCCTGATGACTGAGCACGGGGATAATCACTTGAGGATGAAAGATTCCATAGATTGTTTGGAATAAAAGTTCTTGGTCTAAGAATCCTCTTCTATTTTCCTTTAAACTTGCCTTTTCTCTTCTCCAGGAATGCAGCGACTCCTTCCTTTTTATCCTCTGTCGTGCATGTCAGGGCATGAAGGTATGATTCAAGAGCAAATCCTGAAGCTGTGTCCCCCTCCTGGCTTCTGTTCACGGCCTCTTTGGCATAGCGGACTGCGAGAGGAGGCCTGGAGGCAATCTTCTTTGCCAATTCCATCGCTGTGTCCATGAGCTTCTCAGGAGGCACAACCTCGTTCACCAGCCCGATCCTGTAGGCTTCCTGGGCATCGATAAAGTCACCGGTGAGTATCATCTCCATCGCCCTGCCCAACCCGACCAAGCGGGGCAGCCTTTGTGTTCCGCCATCGCCGGGAATAATACCCAGTTTGACTTCGGGTGCACCGAATTGAGCCTTCTCAGAACAGATCCGGATGTTACAGGCCAGGGCTATCTCCAGGCCTCCTCCTAATGCGTATCCGTTAACTGCGGCGATGACCGGGACAGGAAGATTCTCAATACGGGAGAAAATTTCCTGTCTTTCGCTCGAGACCTGTCGTCCGAGCCTTGCGTCCCGTTCCACAAGCTCCTTTATATCTGCGCCAGCCACAAAAGCTTTATCCCCTGCTCCGGTTATTACGACGGCTCTCAGGTCATTATCTTTTTCCAGCTCATCCAGGAGACTGCGTAATTCTGTTGTTAATTCATTGGAAATGGCGTTCATTTTATCCGGCCGGTTGATGGTCAGAAGGCCGATATTATCTTTTTTTTCATAAATGAGTGTCTTATACATGATTCCACTCCTTTTCATACTTTATAAAATTTAAGACTACCGCGCTTTGCTCTCTGTGACATTCTTTGACATCCGTATTTTAACTGAGGTCTCAAGAAAACGCCTTGATGCCGAGCTCGAAGGCCCCTATGATGAGCTGTTGAATCTGGGATGTCCCTTCATACAGAGTGTTGATTCTGGCATCACGGTAAAAGCGCTCCACATCGTATTCACCGGAGAAGCCATACCCTCCATGAATCTGGATAGCCTTATAGGCCACACGGTTGACCATCTCACTGCAGTAGTATTTAGCGATGGACGTCTCTCTTGTGTTGGGCACTCCTTTATTCTTCATATCGCCCACGCGGTAGACGAGCAGGCGTCCGGCCTCGCATTCGACAACCATGTCCGCAATCATCTGCTGGACGAGCTGAAAGCTGGCTATAGGCTTTCCAAACTGGATTCTCTGTGTGGCGTATTCCTTACAGATATCGATACACCCCTGAGCCGAGCCGACACATCCCGCAGCCACCGTAAAGCGGCCGAAATCGAGCGTCCCCATGGCGACTTTAAAACCCTTGTTCACTTCACCCAAAATGTTTTCTTTGGGGACACGGCAGTTCTCCAGATAAATCTCTCCTGTGTTGGAGGCGCGAAGACCTAATTTGTCATGGAGGTCTTTTGTCGAAAATCCCTCCATTCCTTTTTCCACCAGAAAGGCTGTGATTCCTTTGGGACCTGCCTCTTTGTCTGTTTTGGCATAGACGATAGCCAGGTCAGCCACACCCGCGTTGGTGATCCATGTCTTTTGACCGTTAAGAACATAATGATCTCCGTCCTCTGTCGCTGTCGACTTCATGCTGGCGGGGTCGCTTCCCGCGTCCGGCTCTGTCAAGCCAAAGCAACCGATCCATTCTCCACTGGTCAGTTTGGGAAGATATTTTTTCTTCTGTTCCTCATTGGCAAATTTAAGAATGGGTAACTCGACAAGAGAAACCTGGACAGAATAAGTCCCCCTAAGAGAAGAATCCACCCGGCCAACCTCTTCAGCCACTATGGCATGACTTATGTAATCAAATCCGGCACCGCCGTATTCTTCAGGAATGGGCGTGCCCGCAAACCCCAACTCAGCCATTTTATTGAAAATTTCGCGCGGGAAATGACCCTTTTTATCGTTCTCACTGGCGACAGGTGCGATTTCTTCTTTGGCGAATTTACGGATAGTCTCCTGTATCATTTTTTGTTCTTCACTCAAATCAAAGTCCATGACTTTCTCCTTTTTTTTATCTAATTCTTAAAACCACGATTTAAAGTTCTCAGTTCAAGGGAATGAAATGGGGCATCAGTCGCTCTCCAATTGTGGCATTCTCAAACTTCTCTAATGAATTCAAAGCAATGCAAACTAAATGAACCTGTTTTTCTTGTTTTTCTTTTCCTGCTACCTGCTCTGTCTTCTTATTCTCAGTATTTGTAAAATCCTTCGCCTGATTTTTTTCCCAATTTTCCCTCAGCGATCATCTTCTTGATCACCTCCGGAGGTTTGTAGCGTTCATCTTTCAGCTTTCCATACAGGGTTTCCATTTTCGCCTGATGAATATCCAGTCCGATCATATCGATCAGGGCCAAAGGTCCCATCGGGAGTCCGGCACCGAGCTTCATGGCTTCATCGATATCTTCTGCGGAAGCGATCCCATCCGAATAGACGACAGCCGCCTCATTCAGAAGCCCCGCCAGAACGCGGCTGACTATTCCGGCAGGCGCTTCCTTCGCTGTCGTGATCGGAACCTTGCCCAGGCTTTCGGCGAATTTCTTGGTCGTCTCAATGGTCTCATCAGAAGTACTATCCCCGCGGATAATCTCGACAAGCTTCATGATGACAGCGGGGTTGAAGAAATGCATCCCGATGACCTTATCCGCACGGGAAGTGGCTGTGGCAATCTCGCTGACCGATAGAGCTGTCGTGTTTGAGGCCAGAATCGTCTCGGGTGGACAGATCGAATCCAGAGTCTGGAATACTTCTTTCTTTAAATCCATATTCTCATAGACAGCTTCAACGACGAAATCGGATTCTTTAGCCAGCTCGAATCCTGCGGCCCAGTTCATGCGGGAGAGGACCGAATCCATATCTTCTTGTGTAATTTTCCCTTTCTCAACCCGTCTGCCCAATCCGGCAGAAACTTTTGCCTTGGCTTTCTCGACTATTTCATCAGAAATATCGACTATTGTCACATCATAACCCTGTTGAGCGCAGAGCTGTCCGACCCCGGCACCCATGATTCCTGCGCCCACCACAAAAGGCTTTTTCACATCCATAGTTATTCCTCCATTTTTAAATAAAATAATGTAAAACCAAAAAAGGGGGGATTATTCTCAGACTTAAAAGAGTGCGGCGTTCCCTCCAGCCGCTCGCATTGATATTCAAATTGAATTATCCTTGCTTCGTATTAAAAAAACGAAGCCTTTATATTCTAGTCTTGTTTCGAACTTGATCAGGCTCTTGTGAAGATTATCTCTGTCCGAAGCGTCTGTATCGATAAGAATATCTGCTGAACACAGAACGAATTTTATCCGCTTTGACTTCTTTATTCCTAATCTCTCTTGAATCCCTTGTTATCAATAAAGACAGATTGAATTTGCAGCCAGTCTAATCAGTTGAGTCTTTCGATCACGATGGCAACACCCTGGCCTCCTCCGATGCACAGGCTGACCAATCCCATGGTTTTATCATGTGTTTTCAAAGCATGGATCAGTGTAGTCAGTATCTTCGCCCCTGTGGCTCCCACCGGATGACCGAGAGCTATGGCTCCTCCGTGGACGTTGACTTTAGAACGATCCCACTTGAGTTCCCGCTCGACTGCCAGAATCTGGGCCGCAAAGGCCTCGTTGAGTTCGATGATATCGATGTCCTCAAGCTTGAGCCCTGCCTTTTCAAGAGCCTTATTCACAGCCGGCACAGGTCCTATACCCATGACTGCCGGATCGACTCCGGCATTAGCGTAGGAAATTATACGAGCTAGAGGTTTGACACCCAGCTCCGATGCCTTTTCTTCCTTCATCACTAGGACTGCAGCGGCGGCATCGCAGAGAGCGCAACTGTTTCCGGCTGTGACCGTCCCATCCTTCTTGAAAACTGCAGGAAGTTTGGCCAGCTTCTCGATTGCCACTCCTTCCCTGGGGATCTCTTCGGTGTCAAAAATCTGAGTTTCCTTCTTCTTCAGAGGAACTTCGACAGGAAGAATTTCTTCCTTGAATTTTCCCTCTTTAACGGCTTTGACCGCTTTCTCCTGGCTTTCCACAGCAAAAGCATCCTGCTCCTCACGGCTAATGCTGTATTTCTCAACAAGAGTCTCCGCAGTCATTCCCATCAAATGTCCCGCTAAAGGACACATGAATCCATCCTTGTGCAAGATGTCGATCAACTTGCCGTCACCCATTCGATTTCCCCATCTTGCACGGTCTGCAATATAGGGGACCTGGGTTGAATTCTCAGCTCCGCCGACTAAAACGACCTCTGCGTCTCCGGCTTTGATTATCTGAGTCGCCAGAGTCACCGCCCGAAGAGAAGAACCGCATCGCTTGTTCACTGTGAACGCAGGCACCTCATGGGGCAATTCCCCCTTGACTGTGGCCAAACGCCCTATGTTAGGACCGAGACCGGCCTGCCAGCCTGTTCCAAAAACCACCTCGTCCACTTGATCGTGTTTAATCCCGCCCCTTTGGACCGCCTCTTTGAGGATGAGCGCGCCTAATTCTACAGCGGAAACTCTTTTAAAAGAACCGCCAAAGCTTCCTCCGGCTGTTCGGACAGCGCTGGTGATGACTATATCACTCATGGATGACCTCCCTTCTTGATGCTTTCATTTCCTTAAGGATAAATTAAGAATGATTTGAGGATTTACCATTATAGTTATCGATTCTTGGGACTGTCAATAAAAAGACTTATTTTTTTTCTTTTTCTTTTTTTGGTTTCCGGAAAAGCTTGAGAAGGTCGGAAAGTTTTCCTTTGATATAGCCTTCCCTGACAAAGTAGGGACCTTCCTCGGGCTTGATCCATTTAACGAACTTTCCCCTTTTCAGGCCTTGTGGGTCTCTGGCCAACCCGATCCTGAAATCGCCGTCCTTAGTCTGGATGATGGCCACATTTACCTCTTCCTCTTCTGGAGATTTGTACTGAGTGGCCGCGATGATCTTATCCTTAGGTGGGATCTTCTTGTAGATAAAATACTCATCTGGAATAGGCTGCGGCAGGTTCGCATCCTTCAGCCCTTCCCGGGCTCGAGTCGGCTCAGCTCTTTCCACGATACCGACGATGCATGTATTCCCGAATCCGCTCATGTTGAACCAGAGACCATAATTCAGGTTCTTGTACCCTTCTTCAAACATGTTCTTGTACTGGTTGTGTCCCCGCAGTTGAAAGACCAGCTCCACAAGCTGGGCTCCTCCCGAGGCCCCCAGAGGATGTGTCCTGGCTAAAAAACCGCCTGAGCGGTTGACGTATATTTTTCCCCCTTTTTTGTTTTTTTCTTCAAGAACAAGTTTGTGCCCCTGTCCTCGATCAGCCATAGCCAGGTCTTCAGCCGCTATCCAGGGAACGGATTTGAACGCATCATGGAGTTCACAGAGGTCTATTTCATGAGGATTGAGGTCCGCCTCTTTGAAGCACTTACTCCCTGCCAGCACCGCCGCCTCAAGGGAGATCAGAGTTTTTCGCTCCGCGATCTTGATGTTGTCAAAGGCAGATTTAACGCTGGTTAGTTTGATATCTGTGGGAGTCGGTACAAGATAGACAGCCCCGGCTCCGTTGTACGAGCCGCTGCAATCAAACTTTGTGAGGGGCTTGGCTATAATCCGGTTGATTTCAGGATTGTCATATTCTTTCCGGGAAACAGGTTCTTTGAAATACGCATACTCGTTAAAAGACCCGAATCCCAGGCTTTGAACACTCATCTCGTAACAGATATTCCTGAATTCCTTCTCCGAGACCTTATAGGCATCCATGTATTCGTAGGAAGCCAAGGCAGCGACTGCTGGCATCTCCCCGAGCCCACGCTCTCTTTCTTCTTCGGCGATCACAGTGGAAATCTGAGAAGGAATCTCTTCATTCTTGAGTTTCCCCTTCATCTTTTCGCCAAAACAGACCATGACCTTGAGCCCGGAGGACGCCAGCCGCTTCCCCAGCTCCACTGCCGCCGCACCCGTGGCAGAGCCCAGTTCCACATGGTAGATCTCGGTGTCCCGGGCCAGCTTCATCTCGATCCCGACCAGAGAGTCGAGTCCGGTCTGGCGGGCAAACCCGATGGGGTCCATGCTGCCGATCACCAGGCAGTCCGGAACAAGGTCTAATGTGTAGGCTCGGGAATTCTGGAGTGCCTTCTGACAGGCGTCAGCCAGGATCACTCCGATAGGTCTAAAATCCTTCCCAAAGGGAGTGAGAGACACACCGGCGACAAAAACATCAGGCATCTTAACTCGAGTCCTTTATTTCCATTATTTCTATCGGTTTTTTCTTTTGCCTCTTCCCTTTTTGTGTGAATATGCAAAAGGGCTGATAAGCGATTTTATCATCTACAATTTTATTATCTTAAATAGAATCGAAGCAAGTCAACAAAAGGAAAGAAGAAAAGATAGCAAAAAACATTTGACTTCTCGAATATTCCCTATTAATATTATAGAATATATATATATTATAGTATTAAAATATCTGAGTTTTTACTTTTTTGAACACGACCTGATAAAAAGATGCCATTTATCAGATGTGCTCGTTGAAAATTTATTAGAGTATCAGAGATGATTTGGCCAGAACAGCCAAAATTCGAGATAAAAACCAGAAGGAGGTTCATGATGATGAAGAAAAAAATATTCTGGGCAGGGATAATCCTTTTAGGTGCGCTGACAGCGTTTCACTGTGATGGAGGTAACGGAAATGGTGGAGACGTACCAGAGACACCAATATCAGACCCCTCTTTTTCCAATCACATTCAGCCTATATTCACGAACAACTGCGCGCTAGGCGGCTGCCACAACAGTACTGCTCAGGCGGGATTAAACCTAACTCAAGGAGTCGCATACTCAAACATCGTTAACGTGGCTTCCACTCAAGTACCACAAAGTATGAGAGTGCTCCCCGGGGATGCTGCAAACAGCTATCTTGTGAAAAAAATCGAAGGCACTCAAACTGTTGGAACTCGTATGCCTCAGGGAAGAAGCGCTTTGAGCAGCGTTACTATTCAAAACATCAAAAATTGGGTAGACAGAGGAGCCAAGAACAACTAGACTTTTAAAATCAGGTTTTTAGGAGGGAAACAAATGAAGTCTAAAATCAGTGTATTTCTCTTTATATTCTTTGTTGGGGCTTTTTTTCTCTATTCTTTCAGTCTTCAAGACCCTTTAGACAGAGGAGAATCCAACTCCAGTGACTTTGGGAACGATAAACTGCAGGAAAACGTCGCGCGAATTCTCAAAAAGAGCTGCAGTGTGGCTGGCTGCCATAGAGGGAATTATCCGCCGGCGAACCTGAATCTCGGGAAAGATAGATTCATAAAATCTTTAGTGAACATCTCCAGCCAGGAAATTCCTTCATTGAAACTGGTCGATACAGCTAATCCTGAGAAAAGTTATCTCTTAATGAAAATTAAAGGGGATGACACAATCGTCGGACAACGCATGCCTGCCGGTTCTTCTCCGTTAAAGGCAAGTGAAATAAAGACCATCGAAGATTGGGTATCGAGTTTGAGTGAAACTCAGGCCGAGGGAGAAAACATCCAGCCTCCGAACGGGAATTCCGCGGAAGAGCCTGAGCAAAGAAAATTCACCAAGCCGGCTTTCTGGGGAACACGGCTTATCAACCTTCCCACTACCCATTCCATCGGAAAAGGTGAACTTCTATTTAGAATCTCTCATCGCTTTTACCCATCTATCACAGAAGGCTATGACTCTTTCTACGGATTGGACGGGCCCGCCGTGATTCTCCTTAGTCTTGGGTATGGGCTGAGTGACAATTTCAGTTTGACGCTCGCTCGAACAAAATTAGACAAAGAAGTGGAGCTCTCGATGAAATGGGTCCTGTTTCGGCAGGAAAAATCAAAAATGCCTCTATCCGGAGCTTTGAACATCGGAGGAAGCCTGGTCACTGAATCTCAACCGGACAGAGACGTTTTCGATGCGGACAACATGAAATTCAACATACAGGCTATTTTGTCTTATCAGTTGAGCGATGCGCTCTCCTTTGCCCTCGTCCCGGCCTACTCCTCCAACACCAACCACTGGGATCCATCGCCTGAAGGGACTCTCGCTCTGGGAACTGGCGGGAGAGTTATGGTCTTCAACGACTTTTCAATCATCTGGGAATGGAATCCCGTTCTTTCCGGCTATAAAGCCAATTCGCACGGCTGGGCGCTGGGAATCGAAAAAAAAGTGGGGGGACATGTTTTTCAGGTCTTTCTACTTAACTCGGCAGGTTTGACCTCCTCTCAGTTCCTTCCTGGAGGAGACTTGAGGTTGCAAGATGGGGATTTCCGGATAGGATTCAATATTTTCCGATTATTCTAGCCTGAATTATTCATAAAATCTGCCAACACCATTTCTAAAATACCTTTGAAGGATGACAAATAATCTTATGTCGGCATCTTTTCCCCTTCGGGCGAGCCGATCTCACCGCATCTACTTCGTTACAGCGCAAGCGCGGTGGACGACCACAGCATCTTGCCCTGTGCCTCGTATCTCCTGCAACCTCGACTCGTGAATAACTCAGGTGCCCTGAATTATTCATAAATATGGTGTCTTAGCGTAAAGAAAATGTTAGGTTGCCTTTTTTTTAATACTGCCTTTTAATGTTCTGCTGCTTTTTATATAGGAAATTCTGCGCTAGATAGAGCAATCCCTCCCACATAAATTCACAACTGGGGTGTACAGAGACTCCATTAAAAAAGAAATCCGGTTTCCTTGCTTTTCAGGTACAGCACGATCATACGCACAACCATAAAGATGATCCCGCTTGCCAGGACCAAGGCATAAAGAGTGAGAAAAATCGTATTCACGAGAGGCACCTTTCCCATGGTCACTTGAGGGAAAAGGAGGTCGAATATCGTCTTCCCAAAAAAAATGAGCAACAGAGCGATTCCAAAAGCAGCCCTGTACAAATATTCCTTTGCGTTCTCCATCTGCACAGTGTCCAGGTTGATCAGGGGATAGAGCAGCCATGCCGCGATGATCCAGAGAATAATGGTGAGAGCCCAAACCCCTTTTTTCCTCAATCCTTCTGCTTTTACATGATTCATCTTTTGCTTTTTTCTCTTTATTAACTGAGCCCATTGGCAAATGCTTTCAGGCCATAATGCTGTATCAGAATAACAATTCCTCTGGAGTTGAATTCAAATTTCCTGATTATCTTCTTCCGGGGCACAACAAAAAACTAATATCACAGACAAAATTTCAAGTCAAAAGCTAGAGCGCAATTTTCAAAAGTCATCTCTCCAATATTCTCACGAAGAGCTTTTATTAAAGTATCAATTGGATACATGTAGCGGAAAGATAAGAGAACGGTTTGGTCAAGCGTAATCTCTTTTTGAAAAAAATCCGGCCGATTTCACGATAGAAATCATAAAAGGGAAAGTTTGATTCCAAAAAAAGGGGCTTTTTATCTATGAGTATTTCTCTCTTCCAAGCAGTCTCTTTATACCGAAGTTTTCCCTTCAAGAAAGCCAATCAAATCTTCCTCATTGATCCACCACTGTCGTCCTATTTTTTGAGCCTTGATTTTGCCTGAACCAACGAGTTTGAGAGCTGTCACCTTGCTGACCTGGAGCTTTTCCTGGATGTCTTGCAGAGAATACTGGTTGATGATTTTGCTCCCTAACCAAATAGTTCTCATTTTTTAAGTTTACTTTAATTTATTTAATTTTACTTAATTATACTATAAAATATTTCTCTTCTGTCAAGAGATTTTTTTTAAAAAAAATGATTTAACTTTTTTAATATTTTGGTTTGAAATTACTTTTCCCCTGCAGGATTTATTTAATGTTTTCCATATAATTGCCGAAAATATCGGGAGACTCGTTCTATGTTACATAAGGTTCCCTCTAAAATGAAGTTACTTGAGGCATGAAATCTTTGGTGGGTCTATATCTAGATAACGGGAGCGGATTGGAGAGGCCCCCTTTTTGGTTCCCATCATCCCTAATCGCTGACGTGAGAATTGCTATTGCTGGATATCGCCTTGTACCTCTTTATGCCAAATGTATCAAACGATTCAGTGAAAATTTATGGAAGCCATCTCATGGCTTAGTGAAAATGGAACTCTCTTCCCACGGCAAATTCACCTCGATCGGTTGAGCATCCGGCAGGCGATGTCCAATTATCGGTTTAAGAGCCTCTCCGACATATCTTTCAACACCATCACAATCATCCTCCGCCACTTTTGCCCAAGTGACATAAAGGCCATATTGACCATACGCGGCCACTATATAATCCTCTTTATTTTCAACTAAACAATCGCGGATTAAACCCTGCCCGACTTTCAAAACAACTGGTTTCTTCCCTTCATGCCAAATGATATAAATTCCTCTTGTTCCGTTAAAATGATTATGATTTTGATTGATTTCGAGTAAATCACACCAGCTATTTTCAAAGCTTTTGAACCACTCTAAATGTAGAGCCATGCGGCTATTCCCTTACTGTAAAGATAGATTCCTTTGGCTGAAAATATCAACATAACCGATGCAAATGTCCTTTTATTCCCTATTATGCCCTTTTTTTCCCATTTAAATGGGCTTTGTCCGGTCATAAAATAGGCAAAAAAGCGTTGCAATAGAATTTTCCATTATCCTGACTTTTTCAATTTCTTGTTTTTTTTGAAAAATTTGATTGAAAAAAAATTTTTTTTATATCAAAATGGAAAGACCCCTAAAGAGGGTTGAGATGAGGAACGAAGAAATATTAGATTCTTGGAAGGCCATTTCTGATTATTTAGGCAGAGACATTCGAACCTGCGCCCGATGGGAAAAAGAACTGGGATTGCCCATCTTCCGAATAGACCAAGATTCTCCGCGTTCCAAAGTGTTTGCCTACAAATCCGAAATCGAGGAATGGCTGAAAGAAAGGGCGAATCATAATGGAATTAGCCAAAAACCTCTTAAGGGAAAAAAATGGGTAATCGTCGGTTTAGTGTCAGTCGTGGTTCTGTTAATTTCTGTTTCTGCTTCCCTATACATAACCAACGGAAAATCTTCATCTGCAAATACAGAAAATCTTTCCATCGCCGTTCTTCCTTATGAAAGCTCCAACTTCACAGAATATGAGGAATACATTCCACAGGGAATAAGTAATAATATATTTGACAGCCTTTCCAGATTGAATAATATTAGAGCCATTCCTTCAACATTATTGGCAAGAGACAATAATCCCAGCAAAAGTTTAAAAAACATAGGGGAAGAACACAACGTGAATCATGTCCTAAAAACAAAGCTGAAAAAAAATGAAGACAAAATGAGTATCCAAGTTCAACTTATACGAATTAAAGATGAAAAAACCTTGTGGAAAGTTGAATCAGAAAGGAAACTGGAGGAATTCTTTTCTTTACAAGGTGACATATGCCTGAAAATCCATAAAAAATTAAATTCAAACAACAAAATAATGGATGCCATGGCATTCAACAAGGGACAAACAGAGGATTATGCAGCTCTGGACAGAGTTTTAAGAGGAAATCATATACTGAGCAAGGCAAACTCTGGTAATAACGACACATGGACTCTTTACAATCAGGGTAATTACTACCAGAAACAATGGGGTAAAGAGAGCAATAATCTTGCCATAAATTTCTTTTGTCAGGCTATCGAAATAGACGAAAACTTCGCCCCCGCTTACATCGGATTAGCCCGATGCTATGCGAATTATGTCAATTTTTACTGGGATTATAATGAAGGATGGTTAGATAAGGCCGAGGATCTTCTCAAAATTGCACAAACAATCAATCCGGAATGCCCTCAATATTACTCAACTTTAATTCAGCTCTATCTGGTGAAATACATTGGCTTCGATGATGACACAAAAGATAAAGCCTTCCTGATAGCCCAAGAAGCGATAGAAAAATTTCCAAATCATCCGCATTTATACGCTCAAGTTGGGTACTGCTATCGTCTCCAATTCGGAGAATCCGGAGATTCATCAGACTTTAAAAAGGCTTTAGAACTCAATAACGAAAATTATCTCACCAATCCTTTTCATGTCAACAATATCGTGTTTGCAGAGCTGCTCATGCTGAACAAAGAATTCGATAGGGCCTTGCTTATATGCGATGACATCCAAGGAAATGAATCTTCCTTAATGGCTGAGTTTCGTAAGGGAGAGATTTACTACTACATGGGTGAGCTGGATAAAAGCGAATTTGTATTTTCTCAATTTGATCATAAGTTTGATTATAAGGTCGCTTCCTTGTTCCATCTTGGTATGATCGCTGCACAGAGGGGAGACACGGATGAAGCCAGGAGAATAATCCAAAAAATCGATTTCAGGGCTCCCCATGAATTCAAATTTTTTGAAGACAAGTTAAAGCTGGCTTCCATTTACATGGGAATAGGAGAAAAAGAGCTAGGATATCAAACCCTGGAAGATTTTTTCGCTCAGGAAAACACGAATAAAACCAGATATATCTATCACAAATTTATCGAGATTGACAAAAATTTTGATAACTTCAGAGAAGAAGAGAGATTCCAAAATATTATAAATAATATGGGGGGAGGAATTAGCAATGACTGAAAAAATCGATATAACTCCAAATGTCTTGAAATGCCTGGAGCTGTTACGGGAAGCTGTGAATGCGTTGCCCGAAGGTGACGTCAAGACACAGGCAGCGGGTGCGTTGGAATACCTGGAGAGCACGGCCAGGGGAGAGCCTCAACCGAATGAGGGACTTTCATGCCCGCCCAACAGGCCTTTAATACCGACCGGCGGGTAATATTTATCCCTTTTTTGCCCTTCTTGACCTTAAACAAAAAGGCAATCCAAGATAAATCTCCGGAGTCCGTCTTTTACTCTTTCGGATGACTGCAGTTTCGATTGCGAGTATTGTTCCAATCGAAAAAGTAAAAGTGTGATGAAATATTTTCTGGTCGAAAAGCCAATGAACATTCGCATAATAATCCATATCATTCGAACATTCAAAACGACTCTGTTTCTCCTCTTCGCTTAGACCTAAATTTCACTCCAAGCACCACTGTTCTCCCTTTCATAGGATAGCCAGGTTCGGTCACATAAGATATGTTGAATAAGTTCTCAGCTTTGAGAAAGAGGTTGAAATTTGAAAAGTCTTTCGAAAAAATGGCATTTAAAACAAAATAGCTCGGAACTCGAACAGTCTCATCGAATATTCTCACTTCAGAGCTGGATACTCCGAGTCCCCACAAAGTGAATTGAATCTTACTTTTGCTAAAAACATCAAGAACGAAGTTCAGTTGAGATTCTGGGAGTAGATCGAGTGGGCGATTTTCATCCTCATTGACTCCGTCAAGATAAGTATAATTCAGAGAAAAATTCAGCCACTTTAGAGTTTTTTGAAATTCCAGCTCAAATCCGAAGATGTGCGCATTCCCTATATTCAAATTCGTCTGAAATCCACTGGGAAGGCGAACAGTGCTGATCAAGTCCTTAATTTTGTTAAAAAAAACCGCACCGGAAAAAAGCCATTCTTTCTCATACCTGAATCCGATTTCATAATTTGTCCCTCGCTCATCTCTCAGGTCCGGATTTCCTGCCTGTGTGCTGTACAAAGATCTCATCGAAGGGAATCTCGATTTTTGGGAAAAGGTGGCATGAATGTCAACGAAATCAGACGGATTAAATTTAATCCCGGCAATGGGATTCCATGTAGTTTTATCATCGCCATCTTGCTTATTTAGATAATCAATGCTGAATCCGCCCACCAATCTCCATTTTTTTGACAGTGTGAAATGACTCTCAAGGCCAGCGGAAAGTGTCTGGTGCTCGAACTCATTCCACTCCAGTCCCCTATCATCCTGAGTTTTGGCCTTATCATCCCTGAAATTTAAACTGAATTTCAGCTCGTTCTGAGATTTAACAGGAAGTGATCCCAGGAGAAAAGCACCATAAGAATCGTTTTTATAGGTGGACTCCCACTGCAGCTCACTCAAACCAGCATCCAAGTAGGAATCAAGGACATTATCATGCCTGACATAATAGCTTCTGAACTTAAGGCTTCCCTTTTTCAATAAAGAAAATATGCCCCCGATGTTAAGCTGGAGACGATTCCAGCTTTTGAATCTCCAATAACGGGGCCTGTAGTGTTCTGTAGCAGTGGGTATGCCGTACTCCGACCAATAATAGGCGGCTTCTAGAAGGATTTCGCTGTTCTGGCCAGGATAAAAATAGAGCTTGCCAGTGACATTCTTTCTCTCATAATCGCTGTTTTCCCTCAGTTTATTCTCTCCATTCTCATTCCACTTGAATCCATCTGATTTATCATAAGAGGCAAAACCCGAGAAGAAGATGTTCTTCCATTGTGCAGATCCCGAGGAAGAAATGCCTAAGGAACTGTTGCTGTCATAAAGAGTGCTCAGAGTAAAAGAGGGGGGATTGGGTCTTCTTGTGATGATATTCACGACTCCACCAAGAGCATTGGGTCCGTAAAGGACAGAAGAGGCGCCTTTAACCACTTTAATATTCGCTATTTCCTCTGAAGGAATGGTTTTGAGGTCGAATGAATTGAAGAAGGGCTCGTAGATGGGTATTCCATCATAGAGCAAAGCGATCCTCTGGCTTTCAAGACCTCTGATTTTTATGCGGAATTCATTTTTTGAGCCAGATGAGACGAATGTCCCGGAAGTGTAAGACATGACTTCAGAAAGGTCGCGGGGTGCGAGGGATTCTATTTTCTCTTTTTTTATCGAAGATGTAGTGGAAATGGGAAGGTCTTTGGGCAGTTCAGCTTCCACGACTATCTCTTCCGTGATGACTTTCTTCTTTGTCTTCTCTTTTTCTTTTTTTTCCTGTTCTTCCTGAAGCATTGCTGAGACAGGAAAAGAGGATATGAACACAAAGAGTATCCCAAAAGAAATGACTGTGATGTTGTGCAGAAAATGAGATTTCTTCATCGTCAAAACATCATTATGGTTATTTCTCTTTTAAGAATCAAGATAACGGATAAGAGTTTACCAGCCAAATTTATAAATTTGCTATTATTTGTAAATTTGGATAGAAAAGTAGAGAGTTTCCAAAGTTTGTGAATTTCCAGGGAAAAAGCAACTTAAGAGAAAGTGTGAGAGTGGAGCCCATTCAGGACTTTTCACAGTTCCATTCCAGGTTATTAAAAGTTCTAACACCATATCTTCACAGAAAATTTTAAAAGTAGATTTCTTTTCAGATTAGATTTAAAACCAGCCATTTCAGATGATTGACCGTTAGATTTTCCTATGCTATAAGTTGTAATTGATATCAGAAGGGGGAAATTGGTTTAGAATGACAGAAAATCACTTCGCACAATAAAACCAATTTCCTGCATTTTTTAGGGGGTCCAAATGGCCAAAAAAAATAACAACTCTCCAATTGAACAACTTCAAAAACACAAAGAGTATTTCTCTCCTCAAGTTGAGAATTACTTAGCTTTTCGTCTAGCAAAAAAAAAGCTTCTTGATAATCATTACTACAATTGGATTGCTTACAGCTTTACTTGGATATCTAGGAATAAATTACACAAAAGATTTAAAACAACAATTGGATGAAGCAAAATCAACCTTGGAAACATTCGAAATGGAAATTTCAAATGAAAGAGATATGCTCAATAGAGAAATATCTAACTTTCATAATAAGATGAGTGAAGAAATAAAAAAATATGACAAATTATCTAATAGATATGAAAAATCGTTGTCTAATTTGGAAATCCTTAGAACAAATCTAGATCAACAAATGAATATCGTAATGGATACTTTTTTAGATAATATCGCTAAAAGCAACGAAAAGCTATACGAAGAAATCTCAAGTATCAAAAAGTTAAACGAAAAGTCAAAGGAATTAATAAATAAGCACGAAAAATTGAATGAAGATCTAGAAAATTTAAAAAAAGAACTTGAAAATAAGCAAAAAGACTTTATCAGAGAATATGGTCTTCGTATCAATAAAATCTTAGAATCTCAAATAATATGGATAAGACAAGATTTAGCGGAAATGAAAGGTGGTTTTGAGATTGAAGATAAAAATCTTGTTATTAAATTCACAGATATAACTCTCAAGGGAAAAAAACAACAAATTATTGGATTAAGATTATATAGCCTAAATAATAT
>JABAOF010011499.1_pt1 | contig 24172 bp, 20 predicted proteins | sample 7062171 | NCBI WGS metagenome assembly JABAOF01 (sample SAMN14538628, study PRJNA623070) | marine sediment metagenome | biome: marine biome [ENVO:00000428]; feature: marine pelagic biome [ENVO:01000023]; material: deep marine sediment [ENVO:00002113] | place: India: Gulf of Khambhat ...
GGGGTCCAGGGGGCGGTTTTTCAAAAGAGCCCCCTGGTCGCCGAAGGCAAAGAGGAAAACGGGACAAGCCGGGAATTCATTTTTATCTTTTTTTGTAAACGGGTATATAAAAATCAACGGTAGTGCCTTTTTGCAGGCTTGAAGTGAAGGCCAGGTGACCGCCATGCCTGCGGACAATGGCATAACACACCGCCAGTCCCATACCCATTCCCTTTTGAGCACCTCTCTGTTTGGTAGAAAAATAGGGATCAATTATCTTTCCCAATAAATCTTCGGGAATTCCTTTACCATTGTCTATCACCGAAACCTTTACATACTCCCCTTCACTAAGTTTCCATTGATTATCATTGGACAGTATAATGTTCTCTGCTGAAATGAGAATCTCCCCATCTTCACTCATGTCAGATGTGGCTTCATGGGCATTTAACAGGAGGTTAACGATCACCTGGCGTAATTGACGTTCATCTCCAAAAAGCGGCTTTAAATCTTCGGGAAGGGAAATGACGCAGGGAATTTCCTTTATTTGAGGTGAAGAAGCCATTGCCTCTTTTAAGACACCCGGTAGGGTGACCTTTGTTCTCTTTATCCAGCCGCCCTCTGAGATGGTGAGAAATTTTTTCACCAGTTCGGCTGCCTGGTTTGATGCTTTTTCAGCTCTCTCTATAAACGTTTTGGGATGGGAACCAGGTTCATTTAGGGTAATTTTTGCCATGCTCAGGTTGCCCATGATGACGGACAAGAGGTTGTTGAAATCATGGGCGATACCCGCGGAGAGGATACCCACCGTCTCCAGTTTCACACTTTTCAACAGTTCTGCTTCCGCTTTTTTCAGGTCAATATGAGTTTTTACTCTCAAGAGAAGCTCGACTGAATTAAAGGGCTTGGTGACATAATCAACACCCCCGACTTCAAATGCCAGGAGCAGGTCTTTTGTTTCTGTTTTGGCGGTAAGAAATATCACGGGGATGTCTTTTGCGTCCTTATCCTTTTTCAGTTTTTTGCATACTTCATAGCCATCCATCTCCGGCATCATGATATCCAGCAGTATCAAATCCGGTTTTTCCCGCTGAACGAATTCCAGGGCCTGGGGCCCATTTTGGGCCACTACCGGTACATAACCGTCTTCCCTTAGTATATTGCCAAGGACCTTGAGATTCTGGGGATTGTCGTCGACTATCAATATAATCGCTTTATTTTCAAGATTCATCATAAGCCTCCACCTGTAGAACCAGGCCTTTTACTATGGTGGGAAAATCGTCCAGGGATTTTTTAATGCCCTCAATATCAAAATCTTGTTCAAATTCGTTGAGCCGGTTGGCATAATCTATCAATCCGGCGACAGCGAAGTCTTCTCCCAACTGCTTGACCTTATCCGCGAATTTTTTCACTTCTCCTGTTTTCAACGCACCTTTAAAATGTTCCATTAAAGGCAGCATCTCCTCCCGCAGAATCTTGATTAACCCGGGAAGACGCCTTAACGTTTCTTCCGGCAGTTCTTTGAAACGGTTTGGGTCATCCGCCCCGGGTGACACTGAATCCGGTGTCCGGGCCGACGGATCCGGGGTCCGGGAATAGGCGATAAAATTTGACAATTCCTTGAAGAGCTGATTCACATCGACCGGTTTTTCAAGGAATGCGGCAAAAAAACCGCTCTCCAGGATTTTTTCTTTTTGTTCCACTGTTGAAGAAGCTGATAATACAAGGACGGGTATATCTTTTGTTTTGGGGTTGCTTTTTAATGCGTTTGCCGCCTCATAGCCGTCCATTACCGGCATTACGATATCCATGATAATGATATCCGGCAAATACTCTCCGGCAATACGCAGCGCCTCTTGCCCGTTCTCCGCGGTTAACACTTCCAGGTTAACCCGGGGCAGCATTTCCTGTAACATGGCGCGGTTGGATTCCACATCATCCACTACCAGCACCCTGGCGGTTTCAAAGGAAATACTGTCCAGGTTGAAGGATTCGTCCAAGCCGGTCACGGCCCCTGCTGATGGAACCGTCACATTATCAAGTATCAGTTTAAAGCAACTGCCTTTACCCGGTTGGCTTTCCACGGATATCCGGCCCTTCATCATCTCGGTCAACCTCTTGCAGATGGAAAGCCCCAGGCCGGTGCCGCCGTATTTTCGTATGCTTTGACCGGACTGCTGTTTGAAGGGTTGAAAAATGAGTGCCTGTTCCTCCGGGGGTACTCCGATGCCGGTGTCTTCCACTGAAATAATCAGATTGATTAGATCCGGTTGCTCCGTTTCATCTCCTTTTTTTGCCGACAGTTTGATGTGACCGTGTTGGGTAAATTTCACGGCATTGCCCACCAGGTTGAGCAGTATCTGCCGCAGCCGTGTTTCGTCGAGGGTGAGTAAGGCGGGCAGGTTTTCATCGATATCCGTGATATAAGCCAGGTTCTTCCGGGCCAATTTTTCGTGGAATATGTGTTGGATCTCATTAAAGATCATGCTGGGATTGACGGGTGTATACTTGATTTCCATCATGCCGGATTCGATCTTTGAAAGATCAAGGATGTCGTTGATCAGTGTCAGCAGGCTTTTTCCAGCGGTGCGGATAGAATGGATATAATTCCTCTGCTTTTGATCGAAGGCCATGGAAAAGAGCAGTTCACTGAAACCGATAATGGCATTGAGCGGTGTGCGCAATTCGTGGCTCATGTTAGCCAGGAAAGCGCTCTTGGCCTGGTTGGCTTCTTCGGCTGCTTCTCGTGCCTGTTCAGCCTCTTCCTCTGCCCGCTTACGCTCCGTAACCTCTTGTTCCAATTGGTTTGTTTTCCTTTCCAGGTCGGTGGTGCGTTCCACCACCATACGTTCCAGCTCCTTTTTATGCCTGGTTAATTGGCTTACCCGTAAGCGATAAATGCCCACGGCTAAAAATACAGCTCCAAGAGCACACAGCATATAGAACCACCAGGTTTGGTAAAAATACGGTTCCAGGTAAAAAGAAATGGAAGTACCGGTTTCATTCCAGACCCCGTCATTGTTGCAGGCCTTCACCCGGAAGATGTAATGACCGGGTGGGATTTTGGTGTAATAAGCGGTTCTCCGTGTGCCCACCTCGCGCCAGTCCTTATCAAAATCTTCCAGTTTGCATTTGAATCGTACCTTTCCCGGGACCAGGAAACTCAAACCCGTATAGTGAATTTCAAACCGTTCGGTTCCCGGCGATAAAACCACTTTTTCTCCCGCTGCAAAGTACGAATGCAGGAGGTCAATGTTAATGTTGTCCCCAACGATTTTTTCGATCTTCACCGGCGGCAGTTGACGATTGATTTTGATGTGGTCGGGATCGATCATAACCATTCCTTTGATAGTGGGAAACCACAGTTTTCCATCACGGCTTTTGCACCCGGCCGACTGGTAACCGCCATTACATTCCCTGCTCTTCATACCATCATTCTCATTATACGAAACGCAGTTAACTCGACTCCTTTTCCCATCGAAAAAATCGTTGAGTTCCTTTTTGCTCACCCGGAAAATTCCTTTATTGCAGCTCATCNNNCCTGTCATCTTCATGTATTTGAAATACAGAATCATCAAAGAGGCCATCGTTGACGGTAACGCTCTTGAATTTCCCATCTTTCATACGGTTCAAACCGCCGTATGTTCCCAGCCACAGGTTCCCTTCCCGGTCTTCATAAATGGCACATACCGTGTCATTTGATAAGCCGTGTTCTGTTGTATAGGGGGTAAAAGTGAATGTTCCAGCTATTGAATCCGGGCGATTCAGACGGTTCAAGCCACCACCATCTGTCCCGATCCACAGGTTTCCCTCCCGGTCTTCAAGAATAGTAACTATATAGTTGCTGGACAAACCGTGTTTTGTTGTATATACGGTGACAGTAAATTTCCCATCTATCGAATCCCGCCGATCCATGCAGTTCAGGCCATGGTCCGTTCCGATCCACAGGCTTCCCTTTTGATCTTCACAAACAGCCCAGACAAAGTCATTGGACAGGCCATCATCGGTAGTATATGCGGTAAATTTCCCATCTTTGAAGCGATTCAGCCCGTTACCGCTCGTTCCGAGCCACAAGTTCCCCTGCCGGTCTTCATAAATGACCCATATAAAGTTACTGGTTAAACCGTGTTTTTTTGTATATGTGGTGAATTTCTCGTCCTTGAAGCGGTTCAATCCGCCGCCGTAGGTACCGATCCAAAGGCTGCCCTGTCGATCTTCATAAATGGAATTTACCATGTCATCGGATAAGCCTTGCATTTCAGTAAAATTGGAGAATTTCCCATCTTTCAAGCGGTTCAATCCCCCACCGTCCGTTCCGATCCACAGGCTTCCTTCTCGATCTTCATGGATGGACACTACGATGTCATTGGACAAGCCTTGTTTTGTTGTGTACCTGGTGAAATTGAATTGTCCATCCCTCAAATCCAGGCGGTTCAGTCCGCCGCCGTCTGTTCCGATCCATAAGATTCCCTCTCCATCTTCATAAATGGAGGTTACGGCGTCATTGGACAAGCCTTGTTTTGTTGTATATGAAGCAAACCTGCCATCCTTAAAACGGTTCAGACCACTATAAGTTCCGATCCAAAGCCTTCCCTCTCGGTCTTCATAGATGGATGATATATAGTCAGAGGACAATCCCTCTCCTGTTTTAGTTGAATAGGTGGTGAATTTGCCATTTTTGAACCGGTTCAGCCCACCGCCGTATGTCCCGATCCACAGGTTCCCTTCCCGGTCTTCACAAACAGATCTTACCCGGGGATAAGCTAAACCCTGGTTTGTTGTATATGTAGTGAATGTGCCATTTTTCATGTAGTTAAGTCCATCTTCCGTCCCGATCCACAAGCCCCCGTCATGAGCTTCATAAACGCACCATATATAATCATCGGATAAACCATGTTCTATATTAGTATATACGGTGAATTTCCCATCCTTCAAATTCAAGTGGACCAAACCGCTGCCATAGGCGCCGATCCAGAGATTCCCTTCCCGGTCCTCACAAAATGCCCAGATCCAATTATCTGATAGTTGTGCCACGTTCCTTTTATCGTAAACCCTGAAACGAACCCCGTCAAAGCGTACCAGGCCCTCCTGGGTGGCCAACCAGAGGTAACCGTCCCGGGTTTGGATAATACTACCCACCGAGTTTTGCGGCAGGTCCTGTTCAATTGTCCAAACATCCGGTATATACTGGGTGATTTCCTTATTGGGGTCTAAAGAGAAAACAAAAGGTGCAAAAGAAGGCAGCAAAAGAAAAGACACAAATGCTATCATAAATAAGCTGTGCACCCGATTACGATCTATCATACTAAATTCTTCCTTGAATTTTTCGCATGAATACCGACAAAGAATACCAGGAAAAAAAATTTTTTTCAACTGTTTTTTTACAAAAATCTTTACTTCCGGCGCCCGGGAACCTTTGCGCTTGCTCTGGGGAAAAGGGAACACTCATTAGAGGATAGTTGTCAAGAGTGTAGAGGTATTTTTTTGCATTTTTCTTCTTACCGCGAGGGAGAAAAAGGGGACAGGCGAAGAAGCGCCATTTAATGTTAAAAATGAAGCAACCGTTCCAGTATAAAAAAAAGAAAAAAAATTGTCAACTTTTTTTATTTTTAACAGCAATTCTAATTTCAGACCTCCTGACCTCGATAACTTTTAGATTTTTCAAAGCCTTCTATATCTACAGTATCGAGGCTTTTCTTAAAATGTATTGGAAATTTTCAAAGATTTTATGTGATCTCTAAAAATGGATGGTGTCAGGAAAAAAATCAATTAAAAGAAGACAAACCATTCATATATCTATCTTTCGCTGGGTTGAATTTTTTTCGAAGTGAGACTTTGGTATCAGTTTAAAATCCCTGGGGTCAGGAGGTCTGAATTTTAACCCTGGAGTAATAAAGTGGGGTCACGTAATCGTAAGAAGACGTCCGTGAAAGGGCATTAGGGTCAGGTAATTTATGCAGTCAAGATGTAATCGGACCCAGTCATAATGTAACGTGCCCCAGTCACAATGTAACCTGCCTCAGTCACAATGTAACCTGCCCCAGTCATAATGTAACCTGCCTCAGTCACAATGTAACCTGCCTCAGTCATAATGTAACGTGCCCCAGTCGTAATGTAACCTGCCTCAGTCGTAATGTAACATGCCCCAGTCACAATGTAAGCCTACCCGGTCTATATGCAATCGTCTTCAGCGAAAGATAAAGTACCTGGCCCCATAATTCCATAATTCTTTGTGTCTCTTCGTGTCCCTTCGCGGCTTAAACTAGAATTGCTGAAAAAAGAAAAATAGACTTGACAAATGAAAGATGGGGACAAAAGATGGGGACAGGCAAGTTGTTCTGTTTCTTGCCTGTCCCGTATTTTCGTATTTCCGTCGGGTATTTCCGTATTTTTTTTAGTTGTAGGGGTCACAGCCGGCACCGGTCTGCATACCACAGGTCCCTTCTGTTTCATAAGGTTGCATGCAAGCAAGGCAGTGAGAACCTCCGGGAGGGGACAAACATGTATCGCATGTAATACATGTATAGGTTTCTCCGCCTTTGATGTTTTTGATGTTAATCATGCTGTCAACGTCAAAATTGACAACCGTTCGTTTGTTCAACGCTAACTTTCTGCTAATTTTTCTCATTTTCATTTTATTTCTCCTTTTTTTTAGATTTGCCGGTCGTTCGTCGGTCGCGACCACAAAGACCGAAAAAAGAAAAGCAAGTCTCTTGCCAAAGGATTTTTTTTCGTAAAACACTTTATGGATAAGGGTTTCGAAAGATCAACCAATAATACACCGAGTCAAGGGCGATCTCCCTATACCGAGATATATTTTATGCCGATTTATAGACAGGCTCTGTTTACTAAGTTATATAGGGCATATGCAAAGTCTCGCCATAGGCAGACTCAATCTGCCTATGAGGAGATTCCCACCCAGGTTATAAATCTTCCTATAGGGAGACCGGCGAAAAGGGCCGATATAAGGGCAATACCCCCGGTCCGGCGGGAATACGTTTGGAACGGTCTCCATATGGGGAGATTTACACCGGCTTGAAAATAAACGGAGATATGCCGAAAATATAAATAGTAAAGGATTTTCGCGATTATCCGGGTTTGGCATTGGAATTGCATGTTATGTTTTGCCCCGAGGGAACAGGGCGGCAGAAATAAAATAAAAAATTTAGGAGGTTACAATGAAAAGAAAAACATCAAATGACAAATTAGCACTGAGGAAGGAGACGATAGCATCTCTCAATCCACTTGAGATGCATGAGATCCATGGCGGCAACATTTGCCCGCCGACATCTAATTGCACGACTCTCACTTTGACGACGGTGACGCAAAAACAAACCGGACAAACCTGCGGCGAGTGACAGCTCAAGGCCGTGAGTTTAACTATTCCACCTAAGGAGATTGATCAGGACTGCGTCGACGCTCTTTTTTAAGCCCGGCGCAGTCCTGATCCCAAACCTCACCCACGTCGATAAGAGTTTTCAACACCAATTCCGCCGCGGGCCGTTGTTCCGGTTCCTTTGCAAGCATTTTCATGATCAAGCGGTTAAGTACGTCCGGGATTTCGGGGAGTAATTTTTTCGGCTCCTCAGGGATCGATTTAAGGATTTTATCGGCGATATCGGTAATGGTATCCCCCTCGAAAGCGCGGCGGCCGGTGAGCATCTGGTAAAAAACAACTCCCAGTGCATATACGTCGCTTGCCGCGGATGAAGGCCGGCCGGTTACCTGTTCCGGGGACATGTAAGCGATGGTTCCGAGCAAAACACCGGTGCGGGTCAGCCGGGTCTGAAACCGGGTCCGTGCCAGCCCGAAATCCAGCAGTTTTACCATGTCAGGGCCACCGTCCCGCCGGATCAACATGATGTTCTCCGGCTTCAAATCCCTGTGTATAATGGTTTTCCCATGGATAAAAGCCAGGGCATCGGCAATCCGGATCATGATATGTAAACATTGGTCCGGATCGATTCTACCTTGTTCTTCGATTTTTTGAGCCAGGGTTTTTCCCCGGAGGTATTCCATGGCAATGTAAAGCTTATCTTTGTGTTCGCCCCTTTCATATATTTTCACGATATTGGGATGGTCCAGCGATTCGATAATGGTGCCTTCCTGTTTGAACCGTTTCCGGCACTTCTCGTCTTTAAAGAACTCGTCATTCAGTATTTTAACGGCAGCGGTTTCCGATTTATCCCTGATATTATGGGCATGGTAAACGGTTCCCATACCGCCGGAACCGATGATCTCCATTAACCGGTACCCACCGATGTATTTTTGTTTTTTCCAGAAGGCAAACAAATAAAGGTATTTTTTAAATAACAGGAATATTATTATAGCTGCCAGTACAACAATGGCAACCAGTGCGTTCCGGGTGACCTTTTGGATTTCACTTTCTTTTTCCAGGATGGCGATTTGTCGAGTTTTCTTTTCGGTTTCGTATTTTTCCTGCATTTCAGCCGCTTGCTTTCTTTTCCCCAGGTTGAGGATTTCGTCTTTTTTTTTCATAAATAATTTATAATACTCCAGGGCTTTTTTGTGATCGCCCGCCGCTTCATACAGTTCCGAATATTTTTTATAGGTATTCAGCCAGATATCATTGATGTTTATTTTCACGGCAATTTTTTCCGCTCTATTATAATAGGAGATTGCCTGGTTATAGTCATTCATTCGCGCGTATATTTCCCCGATATCCAACAGGTTAATACAGGTTCCCGATGCATTCCCAAGATCTTCTGAAATTCTCAGCGCTCTAAACGAATAGTCCAATGCTTTCGGGTAGTTATTTAAATGTTTGAAAATGACGCCGATATTGCCTAATGCGGCACTGATCCAGAAACGGTCCCCCACGGTTTCAAAGATTTTCAGCGCGTTTTGGAAATATTCAAGGGCATTATCGAAATCTTTCAACTCCCGGTAAACGATGCCGATATTGTGGAAAAAGCGGCCCCGCCGGTCTTTATCTCCCGTCTGATCCAGTATTTTTAGTGCGTCTTGAAAAAAGGTTAATGCCTTTTGGTAATCCTTCAGGTTGAGATATAAAATGCCGAGGTTCCAGTAAGCTCCCAGGATACCGCTTTTATTATCCAGTTCTTCACATAATTTTAGTATTTTAAGGAAATAGTCCAAAGCCATATTGTAGTAATTCAGCCGGAGGTAAAAATATCCCACGGCATTGGCCGCATCGGCAGTCCCCTTTTTGTCTCCCAGGCTCTCGAAAATTTGTAGTGCTTCTTTACCGTAATCAAGGACTTTTTTTCTCTCTCCCTGTACACTTAAGGCATAACTTTTATAGACCAGCGCCCGCGCTTTTCCGCCGGGGTAATCCAGTTCTCCCGCCAAATCGATGGCCCCGTTGCAGTATTCGATGCATTTCGCGGGGTTCCCTGTGTAAAGAAGCGATGCCAGGTTGTTCAGGACCTCTATTTTTTCTTTTCCCGATACCGTTTCCAGTTTCTTTTCCAGTTCGGCAATTTTTTGTTCAAGGTTTTTTTCGGCATACACATGTATACCGAGAACGAGCAATAAGAGAACAATCAATAGAACGGTTTTTCTTGTCATTCCATCTTTAGAATGTAATTTACCCATGCTACTGGAGACGGTGTTTGTGGAGAAAATTCATCAGCTTTTTATACTCGGAGGCTCTGAGGTTGAAGCGTTTCAACAGCAGGTGGTATTTGCCCTGGGTTTCGGCGAGTCCCCTGGCAATAACGGCTTTCACCTGGGTCCGGTTCAGGTCGCGGTCCAGGAAGGGCGTTTTCACCACCTCCCAGAAATTTTTCCCGGCGTTCAACTGTTTCCAGATTCCTTCGGCGGGATCGGAGGCGGTGTCTTCCTGTTCATCCTTGAAGGAATCTTTGAAAATGCCCTGCTTGATAACGGCCTGGATGTCCTCCCCGGTAATGGGGCTGTTGAGCATGATCCCGGCGCGTTTTAAGACGGTAAACAGTTCGCGCACGTTGCCGGGCCAGTCATAATCCAGGACCACTTTCCAGAAACCGTCGCCGGGGATTTTCCCCATTAATAAGTGCTGGTTTTCCATTACCAGTTCTTTGATATCGTCCGTCCGTTCCCGGAGGGGCGGGATATCGATTTCCAGGACATGGAGACGGAAATAGAGGTCTTCGCGGAAAAGATTGTCCTGGATGGCCTGGTGCAGGTCGCGGTTGGTGGCGGTGATAATGCGGACATCGGCTTCCCGTTCCATGGACTCGCCCAGGATGCGGTATTTTTTGGTTTCGATAAATCTCAGAAGTTTGGTCTGGAAAGTGAGGGGGACTTCGGAGATTTCGTCGAAGAACAGGGTGCCGCCGTCGGCTTCGGCTGCAAGCCCTTTCCGGTCGGACTTGGCATCGGTAAACGCACCCCTTTTATGCCCGAATATTTCGCTTCCGAACAGGCTTTCTTGGATACTGGGGGTATGGACCACCACGAATTTTCCTTTACGCCCCGAGTTCTGGTGAATTTGTTCGGCCATGTGATTTTTGCCGACCCCGGTTTCGCCTTTTAACAGGATGGGTTCTTCCACCAGTGAGAATTTCAGCATCTGTTGTCTTATTTTGTCCATGGCCCCGCTGCTGCCGGAAACGCCGCCGGGTTTACCGCGGGTGTCGCGCATGCGCCTGACTGTCTCCGCCAGCATATCTCCCAGCATCCTGAACATGTGCCGTTCATTGTCGTTAAAGGACTCTTTGGTGCCGCTGTCGATATAAAGAAACAGGTCTTTTTCGATGGGCTGGATGAGGATACCTTTGAGCAGCAAACTGTAGGCGGATTTGGGCAGGGTGTCTTTTGATGAGGCAATGACTACGTTTTCCCGGTCGATCCCCTCGCCAGTTTGCAGGCTTTTGATCAGGAAACTTTTGGAAAATCCATCGCCTTCCTGGATGGTTTTCCCGATGATCTCCCGTCCTTTGTGCCATAGAATCCTGCCCTCACGGTCGTACACCATGGCCAGTGAAATATCTTTTTCCTTCAGTATCTCCCACAGTTTCGTCTTTATAATATCAAGCATCTCAATCTCCGTAAAAATTATAATACGTAAAAGCTTATAATAGAATTATAACACATAAAAATTATAATAGAAAAGAGCGGTTTTTTCAAGGCCTCCGCCTCCAGGGCCTCCAGGGACGCCCATTAGAAGACTTATGTCAAGAGTGCGTAGTCTTTTTTTTGATACCGGCTTGCACCGAATCCGGTTCGCGGACCGATGGTGCCAGGTAAATTATTTCCCTGACTATTTAATAAATGGTTCCGAAGCACATTTTTGCAGCTCTTGACTATTTTCAAAATAAGATAAAGTACCTGACCCCATAATTCCATAATTTGACCCCATAATTCTTGCTTTCTTCTTTGTGTCTCTTCGTTTCCCTTGGCGGCTTAAACCAGAATTGCTGAAAAAAGGGAAAATAGACTTGACAATTACCCTTTTTTCGGCAATAATTCTATCTTCTATTTTAAAGGAGGAAAATCGACATGATCCTTACTGAAAAGAACGAAAGAGTCCTTCATCTTAAGCTAAATATTCCCCCGGTTAATGTTATCAATACCGCCGCCTGCAAAGAACTCAGCGAAAAATTAAAAGAAGCCGCAACGGATCCAACCATTGCCGCCGTTCTTCTTTCCGGCGAAGGCAAGTGTTTCTCAGCAGGCGCATCGGTGGAGGAGCACCAGGAGAAACTGGCAAAGGATATGATCCCTGCTTTTACAGGAGCCTGTCAGGCGCTTTACCAGGTTCCCGTACCAACGGTGGCACTGGTACACGGTTTCTGTTTCGGTGGGGGGTTCGAACTGGTAATGTACGCTGATTTTATTGCGGCTGATCCTTCCGCCCAATTCGCTGTCCCGGAGATAAAACTCGCCTTTTTCCCCCTATTGGCTTGCTCGGCACTTCCCGGCATTGTTGGCAGACAAAACGCTGCCCACCTTATTTTTACCGGTGACACCATCGATGCCCAACGTGCTCTGGCAATGGGATTGGTTCAGCAAATCGTTGAACAATCCGAATGGGAAAAAATTGCCAAACGTTTCAATAAAACCAGCGCACCTGTGCTGCGACTGGCAAAAGAAGCATTTAAAAAAGGGCTCAAGACCCCGGTTGACGAATTCCATGGTGACATTGTCAAGGACCTTTTTCTTAATCGCCTCTACAAAATCGAGGACGTAAACGAAGGCATTGCCAGCTTCACAGAGAAAAGAAAGCCCGAATGGAAACACCGCTAAACATTATCTCCCTATTGCCCATACGCTCAATGCCAATGCAGGCAGCGCCTGAAGTAATAAAGTTTTGCATACCGAAATCGCGCAGAATTCAGGCAACATCAAAATTCAAATGAATTTATCGGGAATTTTCCGTTAAATTTAGTTTACAATTTGTTATGAATAAAAAGGAAAAAAAATGAGATACGCAGAGACAGGGTTTAATCTAGAAGTTGACCTAACCCGGGGAAATATTGAAAGGGTGGCAACCGACCCAAGAGAGACCGAGCTTTACCTGGGGGGACTGGGTACGAACGCCAAGATATTATGGGACAGGGTTCCCCCTGAAGTGGAACCTTTTTCCCCTGATAATCTACTTATATTTGCCGCCGGTCTATTATGCGGCACACCAGCTACCGGTTGTAATCGTACCATTGTTTCTACCATTTCTCCTCAGACCCGGTTAATGGCATTTTCCATGATGGGGGGATTTTGGGCACCGGAATTGAAGTATGCCGGTTATGATAAAGTAATCTTTCGCGGCAAGTCCCCCAATTTGGTCTATTTGTGGATAAACAATGACAAAGTAGAACTACGTGACGCCTCTCATTTGCAGGGTAAAGGCGCTATTGAAACTGAAGAACTTATTCGCCAGGAGTTGAATGAGCCGAAAGCCCAGGTGGCTGCTATCGGCCTGGCCGGTGAAAACCGGGTCTATTTTGCTTCTATCGAGCAGGGCAAGTCCAGTGCCAGCCGGGGCGGAATCGGGGCGGTTATGGGAGACAAAGGGTTAAAGGCGATCGCTGTTCGCGGAACCGGGGACATCAATGTTGCCAGACCAGATGAATTCCTGGAGCTTTGCAATGAAGTACTGGAATATATTAAAAAACGGGAAGAAAAGCCAATCCCGGGGGTAATGCCCATTTTAGCCAGGCTGGGGTCGCCGCAGGAGATGAAAATCCATGATGAGAAATGGCACACCGAGAGTTTCATGTGGGGTAATGCCCGCCATCGCAGAAAAGATTTTTGGACCGAGGAAGTCGAAAAGGAGTGGACGGAGACGATGGAAAATGCGCAAAGGCGGCTCATCAGTTGTTATAACTGTCCGTTGAAATGCGCGGCAACAATTTCCATACCAGGAGTTCCCACCTACATGATGAAATGCTTCTCAAAACTGACGTTTACCATGGCGGCCATGTCAAACCTGGATTTTGGCTTACGAATCGCGCAGCGGGCAACCGAATATGGAGTGGACGCATTTTCAACTCCGCAAGTGATGGCCTTCGCCCTTGAACTATATGAAAACGGCATTTTAACCGATAACGATATGCCGGGATTGCCCTTCGCTAACGAGGAGAGATTTTATTGGTTACTTGATAAAATTGTCCGGCGGGAAGGGATAGGAGATGTGCTGGCCAATGGTACGTATTGGGCGGCCAAAGAGATCGGTAAGGGCGCAGAGGAATATGCTCATAACAATATTAAGAAAACTGAGCAGCTGCCTCTCAAGCTATCAATGCTGAATCCCGTTTATTTCCTTATGTATTGTACCGGCGAGAAAGCTAAACATTACCCAAATTGAAGGAAATTTCCCCCAGGCGCCTTTTCCGACGAGAGAGGAGAGAGAAGAGTTTGTAAAGGATTGGATCCAGGTTCCTGATGAAAAGTTTAAGCAATATTTTCTGGACTGGGAACCACGGGGAGAAAAGTCATTCCCCTATTACCCAACGGTAGAAATGTGCTGTGATATTGTTGACTGGCAAGAGAGGATGCACTACATCGATGACGCGCTGGGGATGTGCGCCGGTTTATCGTCATTCCCCCTGAAACCCCCATATCATATCCACAATTACCCGAAATTTATCTCAGCGGGGGCCGGGCTCGATATGGATGAGGCCGGGCTAACCCTGGCAACCAGGAGGTACCGAACGCTGGTCAGGGCCATTAATATAAGAAGAGGCATGAGAAGAAAAGATGAGAAACCCCCGGAGAACCATTGGAAAAAAAGATTTCCCGAACTTGAAGCGAAGCTCTTAGATGAGTATTACAAGCTCAAGGGGTGGAATAAAGAGGGTATTCCCACGAAAGAATCGTTACATGAATTGGACCTGGATTACGTGGCCGAAGACTTTATACAGAGGGGGATATTGGAAGCTTCGCCGGAGACAGGGGAGAAATAAAACGAAGAGGTGATAACCGTCATGGCTGAGAAAAAAAAGAAAATAGTTAAAATAATAAAAGTTGATCTTGATAAATGTAATGGCTGCCGGACATGTGAGGTAGCCTGCTCCTTTTTTCACGCTTCGCCGAAATACAGCAGCAATAACCCGGCGAGGTCCCGTATCCGGGTGATTCATGAACCGCTGAGAGATGTTTATGTCCCGATACGTGCCGGTGATTATACTCCAGCCGAATGTACCGGCAGACATACGTATACGATTAACGAAAAGGAATATGACGAGTGCAGCTTTTGCGGAGTTTCCTGCCCGTCCAGGGACACTTTTAAAGAACCCGATTCCGGTCTCCCGCTGAAATGCGATATGTGTGAAAGCGATCCGCCTTTAGAAGAGCCGATGTGTGTTCAGTGGTGCCTGACCGATGCCCTGACTTACGAAGAAAGGGAAGAGGAAGTCGAAGAAGAAGAAGAAAAGCGGGAGGAGATGGAGATCGGGTTGGAATCACTGGCAAACAAATATGGATTACAGAAGATAATGGAAACCATTGTCCGAATGTCAATGTCAAAGAAGGGCCTGAAAACTGAGGCGAAGGAAGAGGATTAAAATGACAATGGAAACCGCGGCCCCTTTCCGGGAGATCATCGATGTCATCAAAACGAGCGGTGGAGAAGCCTTCAAATTATGTTATCAATGCGGATTATGCGATACTGTTTGTCCGTGGAACAGGGTTAGAAACTTTAGTATGCGCAAGATCGTCCGACAGGCCACGTTCGGTTTGACTGAGATAGAAAGTGAAGAGATGTGGCGTTGTACCACCTGCGGAAAATGCCCCCAACTGTGTCCCCGGGGAGTGAAAATAATCGAATGCGGGGTATCTTTACGCAGGATTGCCACTGAATACGGGGTTTTCCCCGGGTGCGCCGAACCGGTTCCCGCCATAAGCGAAAGCATCAAGGGCGAAGGGAACCCCCTGCGTGAACAAAGAAAAGAGAGGGCAAATTGGGCGGAAGGTCTCGGCGTAAAAACCTTCACCGAGGGGATGGAATATTTATATTTTCCCGGCTGCTACCTCTGCTATGACCCACGATTAAAGAAGGTAGCCCGGGCCACAGCCGAAATCCTGGAAAAGGCCGGGATAGAATTCGGCATACTGGGGGAGGCGGAGAATTGCTGCGGCGAAAGCATCCGCAAGACCGGTGATGAAGAATTATTCAAACGCCTGGCCAGGGAAAACATCAAAACCTTTATCGATAATGGGGTGAAGAAGATCCTTGTTTCTTCCCCTCATTGCTACCATACCTTCAAAAACGAGTATCCCGAATTTATGGTGAACTTCGAGGTGGTTCATATCTCCCAATATATATTCGAGCTTATTTGCCGGGGAAAGCTTGACTTCACCGGGGAGTGCAGGAAGAGAGTCACCTATCATGACCCATGTTACCTGGGCCGGCATAACGGCATTTTTGACGAACCCCGGGAGGCCCTAAAAAAGATACCCGGAATAGAACTGGTGGAGATGGCCGATTCGTTGGCAGACAGCCTCTGCTGCGGTGGGGGCGGCGGCAGGATCTGGATGGAAACCGTAAAAGGTGAACGGTTCTCCGATCTCAGGGTAGGGCAGGCCGTCGCGGCCGGGGCCCAGGTGCTGGTTACCTCCTGCCCATACTGCATCACCAATTTCGAGGACAGCCGCTTGAACCTGGAGAACAGCGACGTCATCGAGATTAAGGACATCACGGAAATTATCTGGGACGTAATCCGGGAAACCGAAGAAACATGATAAGGACATAGAGAAGTGGATAAAGAAGCAGTTGAAAGATATGGTCTTGCGGACAGTCATTTCGGGGATGTAATGGTGGTGGGCGGTGGGATCAGCGGTATCCAGGCCGCTCTTGATCTTGCCACTGCGGGTTTTAAGGTTTACCTGGTCGAGAAATCACCCGCCATTGGCGGCAAGATGGCCCAGCTTGATAAGACCTTTCCCACCAATGACTGCTCCATGTGCATCGAATCTCCCAAATTTATCGAATGTGACCGGCATCCCAACATAGAGATCCTGACCTATACCGAAGTTGACAGCGTAGAAGGGGAAGCGGGAGACTTCACGGTAACCCTGGTTAAAAAACCCAGGTACGTTGAAGAGAACAAATGCACCGGTTGTACTGTCTGTGTAGAGTATTGCCCGGTTATGGTGCCTGATCCGTTTAATCAAAACTTATCGTCCAATAAAGCCATCCATATATATTTCTCTCAAGCAGTTCCCCTTGTCACTTATATAGATGAAAACTGCCTTTACCTTAAAGACAAGAAATGTACGATCTGCCAGGGAGTCTGTAAGCATGACGCCATCGATTTTACTCAAGAGGCGGAGAAGGTAAAAGTAAATGTTGGGGCGATCGTCCTGTCCCCGGGTTATGAGCCGTTTGCCCCCGGGCTCCGGGGCGACTATGGTTATGGAAAGATGGAGAACGTGGTAACCAGTCTTGACTTTGAGCGGCTCTTATGTGCTACCGGGCCGCACGAAGGTGAGATACTGCGCCCTTCAGACAAAAAGCATCCGCAGAAAATAGCCTGGATTCACTGCGTCGGTTCCAGGCAGGTTATTGAGGGCGGTAACAGCTATTGTTCCTCGGTATGCTGCACCTATATCCAGAAGCAGGTGATCCTGGCAAAAGACCATGACCCCGACACGCAGGCTGTGATATTTCATAACGATATTCGGTCTTTTGGCAAGGATTTCGAACGATTCTACCAGAGAGCAGAGAACCTTCCCGGGGTTACGTTTATAAGAAGTTACGTATCCATAGGAAAAGAGATCCCGGGAACAAAGAATGTAACCATACGATACGCCACCTGCGAGGATGGGGTAAAGGAAGAAGAATTCGACCTGGTGGTATTGGGCGTTGGCTTGAACCCTCCCGCGGATGTGCGGAACCTGGCTGATACGTTCGGCATCCGGCTTAATTCCCGGGGATTCTGTCAAGCCAATCCCGGCAATCCCATGGAAACCACCCGCCCGGGAATTTATGTAAGCGGGGCTTTCCAGGGTCCGATGGATATCCCCGAGTCGGTTGTAACCGCCAGCGGGGCCGGGGCCCTTTGTGGTCATCTCCTTGGTTACCGGCGCGGGAAGCTGGCCAGGGAAAGGATATATCCGCCGGAAAGGGATGTCTCGGAAGAGGAGGCCAGGGTGGGTGTCTTTGTGTGTCACTGCGGCGCCAATATCGGAAGAGTGGTAGATGTTCCTTCAGTCGTTGAATATTCCTCCACTTTGGAGAATGTTGTTCATGCTGAAGAAGGACTCTTTGTATGTTCTACTGATGCTGCCGAGCAAATATCAAACACCATCCGGGAAAAAGGGCTTAATCGCGTGGTTGTGGCTGCCTGTACTCCCAGGACACATGAGCCGCTGTTTAGGGACACGCTCCGGGAAGGGGGAATCAATCAATATTTCTTCGACATGGCAAATATTAGAGAACATTGCTCCTGGGTCCACTCTAAACAAAAGGAAGAAGCCACCAAAAAGGCAAAGGATATCGTTCGCATGTCGGTGGCCCGGACTGCCAATTTGGAACCCCTCCAAGAATTTGATCTGCCCGTCAACAAAACGGGCCTGGTGGTGGGAGGGGGCCTGGCCGGGATGACCAGTGCCCTGGCCTTAGCCAACCAGGGATTTGAGGTTCACCTGGTGGAAAAGGATACAGAATTGGGGGGAATGGCGCGAAGAATTCATTACACCCTGGAAGGGCTGGATGTTCAGGCATATTTGGATGATCTTATCCGCAAGGTTTATCGGCACCCCTTAATACATGTATCTCATGATGCGACTATTACAAGTGTTTCCGGTTATGTGGGCAATTTCATCACCACGGTGAAATCTGAAGGAAGGGTTAAAACGATACACCACGGCGCAGCCATCCTGGCTGCGGGTGCAAACGAATATAAACCCACCGAATACTTTTATGGGGAAGATGACCGGGTGTTGACCCAGTTGGAATTGGAGGAGCGGATCGCCGGGGGTGATGAAAGACTGGTTAATCGTCAGCCCGGACACCGGGTCTCCCGGAGTCTGGTGATGATCCAATGTGTCGGCTGCAGGGAGGAAGAAAGAAATTACTGCGCCCGCATATGCTGCAGCCAGGCCATAAAGAACGCCCTGAAACTAAAAGAGATAAACCCGGAGATGGATATCTACATTCTCTTCCGGGATATGAGAACCTATGGGTTCACCGAGGATTATTACCGCGAGGCAGCGGATAAAGATGTAAAGTTCATTCGCTGGGAACCGGATGACAGGCCCAGGGTGGAAGCTGCCACAGAGGAGGGCAAACCAATTTTACGGGTAACCGTACCTGATCCGGTTTTGGGTCAGAGACTTGCTATAGACGCCGATTTCCTGGTTCTTTCTGCTGCCATGATTCCCTCGGCAGGAAGTATGGAAGCAGCCCGATTATTCAAGGTACCTTTGAGCCCGGATGGTTTCTTCCAGGAAGCCCATGTCAAATTAAGACCTGTTGAGTTTGCTGCAGAAGGCGTTTTCCTGTGTGGGACAGCTCACTATCCCAAGCATATTTCCGAAACAATCAGTCAGGCCTATGGCGCTGCCGGCCGGGCCGTCACTCTTCTCTCACAGGATACAGTCACAGCCTCCGGCGCTGTTTGCGAGGTGAATGAACACGATTGTGTCGCGTGTGGGGCATGTATTAAAGCTTGTACGTATGGCGCCATCGAGTTTCGTGAGACACCCAAAGGCAAAAAGGCCTGGGTGAATCCTATTCTCTGCAAGGGTGATGGTCTCTGCAATGCAAAATGTCCAACCAATGCCATTATTTTGAAACACTATACCGATGAAGAGGTGTTTTGCCAGATCGATGCGGCTGCTCCACCCCGGGCAGAGGAACCGGCCGACAAAGGAGTGAGTTGAAAATGGCAGCGGGGCATAAATTTGAACCGGGGATTTTAGGATTTCTCTGCAACTGGTGCTGCTACGCCGGGGCCGACCTTGCCGGTGTTTCCCGGTATCAATACCCCCCTAATATGCGGGTGATAAGGCTGATGTGTTCCGGCAGAGTCGACCTGGCACACATATTCCGGGCTTTCTCAGCCGGACAAGACGCAGTGTTTATCGGCGGTTGTCATATTAACGACTGCCATTATGTTACCGAAGGAAATTACGATGCATTAAGCATGGTGTATATATGCAAAAAATTGCTGGAGCACATCGGGCTGAACCCCGAAAGGTTGAGACTTGAATGGGTATCCGCCGGAGAAGGAATCCGTTTTGCCCATATAATGAATGAATTTGTCCCCATGATAGAGAAGTTGGGTCCTCTGGGCAAGGGTGAAGGCATGGACCAACATGAATTAGCGTTCAAACTCGAGGCGGTTACGACGCTTATCCCCTATATTAAGCTGGTGCAATCGGAGAGGCTGGGGGTGTCTGTTAGAACCGAAGAAGCCTATAATAAATTTTTCACCAGTGAAGAATTTGATAGGTTATTTAATGAGTTAATTGCAGATCAATTGATAAAAAGCCAAATGGTGTTACTCCTTCGGGAGAGACCTCGTTCCGCTGGAGAAATCTCCGGGATTTTGGGTTTAAACCCCTCTGAGGTATCAAGACACCTCAATGTTTCAGCAAGGCAGGGATTGGTCAGGTTCAACCAAAACCGGGAACTGATTGAAATAGCATTTTCTCGATGAAAAAGATGAAACCACAGATTACACAGATTACACAGATTTTTTTGTTTTTTCTTCGTGTCCCTTCGTGTAACTTCGTGGCTAATTTTTTAGTTATTTTCACGGCAGAAGGTCAGGACAGCGGCAATGGATAACGAAAAGATCGATGAGATAATAAATAAACATAATGGCGAGGCCCGTTCACTGATACAAGTATTACTGGAGATCCAGGGCCGGAATCATTGGCTTCCTAAAGAGGTATTGGACAGGGTCAGTAAGGAACTGGGAGTACCGTTAAGCCGGGTAATGCAGATCGTAACCTTTCATAAAACTTTCAGTTTGATACCAAAGGGACGTAATAAGATTCACGTATGTACGGGCAGTTCCTGTCAGGTTCGTGGTTCGGCGCGTCTCCTCGATAGGATTCAAGACCTGATCGGAATCAGACCCGGCGAAACAGACCCCGATTCAAAATTCAGCCTGGAAACCTGCAACTGCCCTGGCTGCTGTAATTTAGGACCTGAGATAATAATCAATGGGAAGCATTATGGCAGGATGACACCCGACAGGGTAGAAGATGTGTTGAAAAACTATGAGTAAGGGAAGATTATGCCAGGAATAAATTCAGCTTCTGAATTGGAAGAACTCAGGAAGGGTATCCTGTCAGGAAGAGACCCCGATAAGCCCAGTATCGCGATATGTGCGGGAATGGGCTGTCACGGCATCGATAACGGCAGGGTTATCAACGCCTTTGCGGAAGAACTCGACAAACAAGATTTAAAGACCAGAGTTGATATTAGAGCCACTGGCTGCCACGGCTATTGTGAAAAAGGGCCCATGGTGGTTATTTATCCTGGAGAAATCTGTTATGTGGAAGTAACCCCCGGGGATGTCCCGGAAATTGTCTCTCAGACTGTGGTGGGGAAGAAAGTGATCGACCGTCTGGTTTATACTGACCCGGAAACCGGTCAAAAAGCAGCGCATCAGTCTGAGATTCCTTTTTACCGGAAGCAGGTACGGCTTCTCATGGGCGATAACACCAGGATCGATCCCGGCGGCATCGATGACTACCTGGCGGTCGGCGGTTATTCGGCTTTATCCAAAGCGCTATTTGAGATGAGCCCGGAGCAAGTTCTTGAAGAAATAAAGAAAGCCCAATTGCGCGGCCGGGGTGGCGGCGGGTTCCCGGCCGGCCGGAAGTGGGAAACAGCCCGTAATGCCCCCGGGGAAGAGAAGTATGTTATCGTCAACGCCCATGAAGGGGAGTTAGGGGCGTTTATGGACAGGGCCATTTTATCGGGAAATCCGCATCGTGTGCTGGAAGGTCTGATAATCGGCGCCTATGCCGTCGGTTCGCATCAAGGATTTATCTACACCCGTCATGACACGCCCCAATTAAAAAACAATATCGATATTGCCCTGGTAAAGGCGGAGGAGTACGGACTATTAGGTCAAAATATTCTTGGCTCCGGTTTCAACTTTAATGTCGAGGTGCATCTTGATATCGGGATATTCGTATCCGGGGAGTCCAGTGCGTTAATGAAGTCGATAGAAGGGAATAACCCGGAGCCGAGACCCAAATATATTCGCACGTCGGTTAGTGGTATATGGGGAAAGCCCAGTGTCCTGAACAATGTAGAAACCTGGGCCAACGTGCCCCTGGTAATCAATAAAGGCTCCGAAGCGTATACCGGTATCGGGACAGCGCGGAGTAAGGGAACCAAACTGATATCCTTATCAGGAAATATCGTTAATACAGGTGTGGCGGAAGTGCCATTTGGGACCACCATCAGGGAGATTGTCTACGACATCGGCGGTGGAATTCCCGGGGGAAAGAAACTCAAAGCGGTTCACTTTGGAGGACCCATGGGAGGTTCTATACCCGAAAGTCTCCTGGACACCCCCCTGGATTTTGATGAGCTGGCCAAGCTGGGAGCCCCGATAGGAGCCGGCAGCATGCTGGTACTGGATGAAGATACCAGGATGGTCGATGTAACCCGGTTTTTCCTCAATTTTCTCAAAGAGGAGTCGTGCGGCAAATGCGTCCCCTGCCGCGAAGGCATCGGTCAAATGCTTAAGATTTTGACTAATATTAGTGAAGGAAAGGGAAAAGAGGGGGACATCGAGCTTTTGGAGGAGATATCCGAGGTAACTGGAGCGGCCTCTTTATGTGCGTTGGGCAAAACTGCCTCCGACCCGCTCCTGAGCACGCTGCGCTACTTCAGGGATGAGTATGAGGCAAAGATAAAAAGATGAGTGAAATCCTTTTACAGATAGATGGAAAACAAGTTAAAGCAGCGGAAGGGATGACCGTCCTGGAGGCAGCCCAAAGTGTAGATATATTTATTCCTACGCTCTGTCACCACGAGAAATTAGAACCTTATGGAGCATGTCGAATTTGCACAGTAGAAGCAGAAGTTCGCGGCTGGACAAAAGTCGTTGCTGCGTGCCTCTACCCGGTAGAACAAGATTTGATCGTCCGAACCAGGTCTGAGAAGGTAGATAAAATTCGCAAAATGATTTTGGAATTTCTGCTGGCCCATGCTCCCTATTCACCCCAATTGGAGGATCTGGCTCAAGAGTATGGAGCAGACAAAGACCGTTTTGAAAAAGAGTCCTCATTTTGCATTCTTTGTGGTCTATGTGTAAGATACTGTGCTGAAGTCAAGAAGAAAAATGCTGTTGGATTTATCAATAATGGAGCAAGACGGGAGATCGCTTTCATCCCGGAAATAGCCTCGAAAGACTGCAACAGCTGCAAGGAATGTTTTCCCCTCTGCCCGACATCGTATCTCCAGGCAGCTTTCGTTTTAACCCAATCCCTAGCGTTTCCGTTAAAGGAATAAAGGAACGGTTACAATTGAGTGTAAAAAAGAAAACTAAATCTTATCAAGTGCTCCGGAGTAAAAGAGGGGTTGGCGAGACCGATACTCTCGAATTTATTGGAGAGGAACCCCTTTTGATTCGAATCCAGGATAAGCAATATTCAGTGGTGATGAGAACGCCCGGGGAAGAGTTGTTTCACGCGGCCGGGTTCTGTCTTGGGGAGGGGATCGTGGACGATGTGGATGATTTCGAGAGCATCGATTATGATAAAGACCTGGATGCGAATGTTATTGATATCCGGCTCAAACCTGAAAGGCATAAAAAGATTCATGATCTCCTGGAGAGGAGGAGTTTTGTCAGCCAGACCAGTTGTGGCATTTGCGGTAAAAAGATGATCAGGGACCTTCATCAGATAGTAACCCCGGTAGAAAGCGATTTTGAGGTTGAAGTTGACAGTATTTTCGATTGCATCAAAAAGCTTTCCGAAAAGCAGACGCACTATCAGACAACCAGGGGTTCACATGCTGCGCTCATTTTCTCCCATCGACTGGAAATAATTTCCTTTGCTGAGGATGTAGGCCGGCACAATGCGCTTGATAAGGCAATCGGCAAGGCCTTTATGGACAGGAAGCTGATTAAAGCCAGACTATTGGTTTTATCTTCGCGGATCAGTTATGAATTGGTTCAAAAAGCGGCTCGAGCGCATTTGCCGGTGATGATCAGTGAATCGAGACCGACAGCACTTGCCGTTGAAATGGGGAATGCTCTTAATATGACGTTGGCTTTTTCTTATGGTGGGTCTGAATTGGTAATCGTTTGCGGTGAGAGTCGCATCAAAAGGTAATAAAGCGAAAGAGCTTAAAATTTTAGCCACGAAGGTACACGAAGTTACACCAAGAGGAAGTTTTTATAATAAAAAGTTTTTGTAGGGTCCAGGGACGGTTTTTTCAAAAAGAGTCCCTGGCCGCCGGAGGCATAGGAGTTCTTATAGAGTTTTAATAGTAGTTCAGGATGGACAGACTTAAACGTTTTTTTAGTTTTTTCTTATTATCTGTCCATCCTGTAGAAAAAATGCTGGTTAGTAGATCCGCACGGAGGGCATCAGTTTTTTTAGAGTGCCCGTGCGGTACGAGAGATGGTGCAAGATTGCGCAAACCCTACTGCCCGTTGCACAATAAGAAAGGCTTAACAGGAAATTTCTACTTTTCTACGCACCGGCCCCGTTTTTTAGGGGAAAAATTCAAAAAATTATTGACATAAGGGAGATTATAATGCATAATTCTGATGGAGGTAAAATGCTTGAGAGTATAGCCAAAGAAATACCG
>JABAOF010010686.1_pt2 | contig 24132 bp, 19 predicted proteins | sample 7062171 | NCBI WGS metagenome assembly JABAOF01 (sample SAMN14538628, study PRJNA623070) | marine sediment metagenome | biome: marine biome [ENVO:00000428]; feature: marine pelagic biome [ENVO:01000023]; material: deep marine sediment [ENVO:00002113] | place: India: Gulf of Khambhat ...
CGGACCAGGCCATCCAGCTGGTTACCGCCACCATCCGTGTAAGTAAACGACGGTTTCGCATGAAAGTTTCTCGCCCCCCATACCGCTCGGCCGCTGCCCTACCGATTCACGGAAACACAACCTGCTCGTGCCGTAGTATCGGTCATGCCGGTCGCGTGAGTTGAGTAAGAAAGGCAAGAGGTGACGAAAACGCCAGATCTGCCGGCCGTCGCGCGACCCGCAGGCCCGCGCCCCATGCCGGCATGCCCCTCCTGCCACTCTGCTAGCACAGCCAGAGCGACACTCAGGTTTACAGTCACCAAGGGATGGACGATACTATGCTCGCACCGACGGAAAGCTACGATCGGCAGGGATCCGAGGGGACATCAAACGCGGAGGAGAAAACACAGGGATGGTCCGCTTTTCTCTGAATGAACTGACCACATATCGCTGGTCGTTCGAGCAAGACGTTGCCAACTACAAAGCTGCTGGCTTTCACGCCTTGGGCGTCTGGCGGCAAAAGCTTTCCGATTACGGCGAAGAAAAAGGGGTGGAATTGCTGGCCGAAAGCGGCCTGGCGGTTTCCAACCTCTTATGGGCCGGTGGCTTCACCGGCAGCGACGGTCGCAGCTATGCCGATAGTGTGGCCGACGCGGCCGACGCGATCCGCCTGGCGGGCGTTATGCACAGCCCTTGCCTGGTCGTTTATGGCGGCGGGCGCGGTGGTCATACCCGCAAGCATGCACGACGACTGCTGCTGAGCGCACTGCGCGAGCTATCACCGCTGGCTGAAGAAGAAAATGTCGCGCTGGCGCTGGAACCAATGCATCCAGCCTGCGCGGCCGAATGCACCTTTCTCACGTCTTTGCAAGAAACGTTGGCGATCCTCGATGAAGTGGCCAACCCTTTTGTAAAGCTCGCCTTCGATACGTTTCACCTCGCACAAGATGTCTGTCTGGAGTCGTTGCAGCAAATTGCCGACCGGATCGCGGTCGTGCATCTGGGTGACAGCAGAGAGCCGCCGACTGCCGAGCAGAATCGGTGTGCCTTGGGCAGCGGTCGGATCCGCTTGCGGGAGATCATTTCCTGTCTCGGCGAAGCGGGCTACGACGGATACTTTGATATCGAATTGATCGGCGAAGAGATTGAAACCAGTGACTACCAAGACCTGCTGCGAAAGTCCCAGGAGGCGCTAGCAGAACTGGTTGCGCCCGCTGGCCACTGCCCTCCCTAAATAAAACCACAAACCAGGGACCGCCCAAGCGAGACGGACCTGGTGCCGGTAAACTGGAGCCGGCCTCTGCGAGCCCGGCCCAGCGCTGGACGTACCCCCAAAACACGGCACCCTCAGAGCGCTTTCCTGTTTTGTGGATTTGTTGAGCCGTCAGATCTGCGGGTGGACCGCCCTTGGGGGAGGCGGTCCAGGCCCGCTTACTCCCGCTCATCGCGCTGGCCAAACCGCGATCGCGCTGGCTGCGTGGGTATCAGTTCCAGGCACAGCAGTTGATCACGTCCGCGGACGTACAGCAGGCCGTGGGCCAGGATCGGCGTGGCCCAGGCGGGATAGCGGAGGATGCGCCTGGCTTCGTTCGGATCTGCCTCGCTGAACGTCGTTTCGGCAACCAGCTCGTAGCGCTGCGGGTTCGCCCGCACCAATCGCAACTTGCCGTATTCGCTCAAACAGACAAAATGACCGTCAACGTACATCAAGCTGCAGCGTTGCAGGCCGGGGACCGACCACTGGATTTCGCCCGTCTTCCAGGCGATGCACCGTAATTCGGCCGTTTGGGTGTGGCGTCCGCTGGACCCGTACAGGTACCCCTCGACATGGATCGGCGTGTTCCAGTGGGTTTGCATCGCCTTACCGCGCCGCTGGGGATCGTCCCGCCAGACGACCTCCCATCCGCTCTTGCCGACGGCCAGCAACGAGCTTCCCGGCCCGTAGGTTTCCGAAATAAACACTTCGTTGCCGACCACGACGGGGTTACTGGCGTTGACGCTTTCCAGCTTGCGGGACCGCCAGGGGTAGTGAAAGTCGACGCGGCCGTCCGCGGGGTTCAAGACCAGCAGGCCACCGCGGGCGAAGAGAAAGCACCAATCACGCCGGTCGATGGTCGCCAGGACGGGGCTCGCATAGCTGGCCAATTCCTGGCCAGCACGATATCGCACTTGGCCCGTACGTTTGTCGAAGGCGNNTCCGTTGCTGGTGACTTCGTTCAGCCGGCCAGGCGGGATATTTCTTGCCGCCGGCGGGCTGCCCCCCACCTGCACGATCAGTTGATCGCCCTGGACGACGGGCGTCGAGCCGACTCCAAAGAAGTTCTGGACGACGCCAAACGTGGCCATCGTGTCGACCTTCCAGAGCATTTTGCCGTCCGTCACGCGCAGACAGTGCAGCATCCCCTCGGCACCGTACAAGTAAACACGCTGGTGATCGACCACCGGACAGCAGCGTGGCCCGTTGCTGTATCCGTAGAGATCTTCGTAGTCGGTTTTGTATCTGAATTCCCACAAAAGACGCCCCGTTTCACTCTGCAGGCAGACCAGACGTGCATCGTCTTTGACACGGTCAAAGAGGAATAACCGGCCCCTGCTGACCGACGGCATCGCGTACCCCTCGCCCAGACGCCGTTGCCAGACCAATTTGGGTCCTGTGGTTGGCCAACGGGTGAGGATCCCCCGTTCCGGCGACTTGCTGTCCCCGGTGGGGCCCAGGAAGCCGGGCCAGTCGACACCGTCGGTCCGCGTCCGCAAGTCCTCGACCCCTTCCTCGGCATCTGCGCCGCGCGCCGGCACGGTCAGGAGGATCAGGGCCAGCACGCCAGTCGAGCGGAAATTTTGCATCCAGGGCAATCCAGGTCGGACGTAACAGAGGGTATAATTTCGCTTTTAGTGTAGCGGCTTGCGATCAGAGAACAATGCTTCCCGTTTGGCCACCAGGCTAAGCGATCCGTGCTGGGTGGATCGTTTCCGGTCGTCAAAACTTCGTGAGATGCTGGCTGTACACGGGGTGGGGGAAAACCGAGCGAGGGATGGGCCATGCTGGTTGTCAGCAACACGATTAAAATTCCGCTGCGAGAATTTCACTTTACCTTCGCGCGCAGCGGGGGACCGGGCGGCCAGAATGTCAACAAGGTCAACACCAAGGCCACCCTCCGCTGGTCCGTGGTCACGTCTCCTAGTATTTCGGAGTTGTTGCGCACACGATTCCTGGAAAAGTACGGCCGGCGGGTCAACCAGGAGGGCGATTTGCTGGTGACCAGTCAACGATTCCGGGATCAAGGTCGCAATGTGGCCGATTGTTTGGAAAAACTCCGTGTGATGTTGGCCGCAGTCGCCGCTCCAGGCAAGTTGCGAAAGAAGACCAGGCCGACCCAGGCCGCTCGCCAACGCCGCCTGCAGGAGAAGCAAGCCCAGTCGGAAAAAAAACAACGCCGCCGCTCGGTGCATTGGGAGGACTGAACCAACAAAGCCAGCGGGAAGTAGAAGTCTATGGGGCCAGGCACCTTTCTCGTTGTCCACCTGACCTGGCAGCGGGAAACGTTTCGTGTCGGGGGTGGCCGTCAGGCAGAGCCGGTCAGGGTCGACAGCAGAAGCCTTTCGGCCCCTTGGGAAATCGACAGGCCAGCGTGACGCTTATGCGTCCGCCTGCCCGGCCCGCAGGCTGTCGGCCAGGGTCGTGGTCGCACCATCATCATTGTCCCACAGTTCGTCCAGATTCCTCTCCATCCGCCGCCGGGCCGTGTTCAGGTAATAGCGGCCCAGCCACAATTGCTGTTCGACGTCGTCTTGGGGAAGATGCGCACCGTCGAGGGCTCGTTCGAGGCGACCAAGCACGCAGGCGCTGACATACAGCTCGGTGGCCGTGTCCGCCACACGTTCCAGCTGGTATTGCCGGTCGAGAATGTCCTCGCGGTAGTGACGCAGCAGTCGTTCGACCTGGTGACCAAAAATGCCAATTGTTTTTGCCAGGCGATCGGCATCGGCCGACAGTCGCTGGTCGGCGACCGGAATTTGAGGCGCGTTGATCAGGGCGTTGATTTTGCGTCCCGCAAAATCGGCCAGCTTCCCCAGGTTGCTTAACGGGCTTTGTGCCGCGTCCAGCACGGACTTCAGTTCAAGTCCCACAGCACGCATGCCGGCCAGCCCGATAAAGACTCGTAAAACATCGTTGGCACCTTCACCGATCGTGTTGATGCGGGCATCCCGCATCATGCGTTCGAAGGGTTCGTCCACAAAATAGGCTTTTCCGCCATAAATCTGGATCGTGTCATTGATGATCCGCCACAGCACCTCGGTGGAAAAGACCTTCAACATCGCGGTTTCCACCATGTATTCGCTTTGGCCGGCATCGATCAGTGCGGCCGTTTCATAGGTCGCCGTTTCGATGGCAAACGCACCTGCCGCCATGTAAGCCAGTTTCTTTTTTACCAGCTCAAACGACCTCAGCGTCTGTTGAAACTGTATGCGTCGACTGCTGTGACGGAGCGCATGTTGGACGCAGAACCTGGCCGCTCCACTACAGCTGGCTCCAAAGGTTGTGCGGCCGTAATCCAGCACCGTCAAAGCGATCTTCAAGCCCTTGCCGACTTCGCCCAACACGTTTTCGCGGGGGATAAACATGTCGCGGAACGCCAAACGGCCGGTCGCCGTTCCGCGGACCCCGCATTTTTCCATCCGCGTTTCAGTCACTTCGAACCCCGGCATGTCCGGGGTAACGATGAAGGCCGTGATGCTGGTCTGGTCGCTACCTTCCACGGGTGTACGAGCCATCACGGTGAGGACATCCGCCAGTCCGCCATTGGTGATCCACCGCTTCTGGCCATTGAGCAGGTAGCCCCTGCCGTCGCCTGTGGGCAGAGCCATCGTTTGAACGTTCGCGGCGTCGCTGCCCGCTTCTTCTTCCGTTAGCGCAAAAGCACTCAGCCACTCGCCGCTTGCCAGCCTGGGAAGATAACGCCGCTGCTGCTGTGGGTTGCCGAACAGGACCAGAGCCCGCGGGCCGATGGAATGATGAGCGTTGACGAACAGGGCAGTGCTGCCGCAGTGACCGCCCAGCACCTCGATCAGACGGCAATACTGAACCTGGCTGAGCCCCAGGCCGCCACAAGACGTTGGTAGGCAGGCGCCCAGCACACCCAGCTGGCCCAGACCGCGAACCACCTCGTCCGGAATCACCCCCTCTCGGTCGATCCGCCCGGCATCGATGTGCCGGCTACAGAAATTGGCCAGCTGCGAGATTTGTTGCGCGGTTTGCCGATCCTTACGAAAATCAGGATAAGCCACCAGCTTGTCGTCCAGGTAGCGACCGAAATACAAGCCTTGTGCGAAACCGGTTTGCTGCAAGCGGTCCCCCAATAACTCCTCGGCTGCTTCCAGCTGCTGTTCGCGTGCGGGACTGGTCATGGCGATATATTGGACCTTTCACATGTTTGAAAGCTGGCCGAGCCGTACGACCGCTGGCTGGGCGTGCGGGCAGGCCGCTTAGTATAGATCTTCCCGTCGGCTAGCCCCAATCCGGGATACGGGACGGCGAGCCGCCCGGCGAATCGGGCGCCAGCAAAAAAACCACCCCACGTGCAGCAGAAACCTCTCTGGCACGAGCCGGTTGGGGACATGGGGCGCCGGTCGTCCGTCATTCCAGGCCTTGCTGCCTGGTCTTGTTCGCAACAGGCCGCAAAGTTTTCTCCATCCGGCTGGGGCCCGGGAAACCGCCCGTCTCGCGTCAGCCCGTCCCAACCCGGCATGGAAAACTTACGAGGTTGTAACGGTTATGTCCCTGGCAGCGGTTATAGGCGTCGTTCAGGTTGCTAACGTTTTATGTGAAAGAGACTTGCGGCTTTTTCGGCAAGTTCTAATCCCTGTTTTTCGATGAACCCTTACAGGTGATTCAGTCGGTACGAGAGCATGAAACGTTGTGACCGGCAAGAACAGCACCTGGCGACTCGACGAAGCTTGCTCAACGTACAGCTTTCCGCGAGTTGAAGGCCCTCCTTTCAAGACCCACCCTCAAGAGGACTCAGCCATGCGAGACAGATCTTGCCTTGGGCGCGCGGCTGCTGTTGGCGCGCTGGTGGTCGCTTTGGCGCAATCCCTCGTGACCGCTCAAGATTACTATTATCCCCCTGCCCCGTACTCCCATGGCATACAGGACGAAGTCAGTTCGACCACCTACCGCTCGCGGTTGAACGAACTGGAAGATCGTCTGGCGATGTTGGAGAGCCAAAACTCGGCGGACAAAGAGCAAGAGGCTTGCCAGGAGGTTGAAATCCAGACCGCGCCCAACCACAAGCTCCGCGGCCGCTTGTACTTTGACCAGATCTGGATGAACGATCTGAGAGGACCTGGCGGTGTGGATACGCAGGAGAATCAGACCGGGTTTGATACTATTCGCCTGGGTGTCGCGGGCAACATTTACGAAAACCTCGCCTACAAGGCCGAATTCGAATTCGAGGGGGACGAGGTCGACTACAAGGACATTTACGGCGAACTTGGCAATCTGCCTTGGATGGGGCACTTCAGGATCGGCTATTTCAAGGAACCGGCTGGCCTGGAGCAAATGACCAGTTCGCGTTTTATCAGCTTCATGGAGCGTTCAGCGCCCACCGTGGCGTTCACGCCCTCCCGTAATCTAGGGATCATGTTTCACCATGCCATGGGGGCCCGCGAAAACTGGAAGTGGTACGCCGGTTTGTACCGTGGCCAATCAGAGGATAACGACGAAGACGTTGACGGCGACACCAACGATTGGGCCGGTACCTTTCGCGTGGCCGGTCTGCCGTACTACGACCAAGCCACTCCCGGCCGCTGCCTCCTGCACACCGGTGCCTGGATCAGCCATCGTCGCACCGGCGACGTTGGCGGCACCAGCGGTAGCGGTGACTGGGAAGGCTTCCTGGAACTGGACAGTCGTGATGGCCCCATCAACGTGGACTTGCCGGCTGACACCGAGTTTAACGTGATGGGGCTCGAATTGGGTTACATGCGTGGTCCGTTTTTTATCCAGAACGAACACTTCTTCACGCACGTCAGCAGTGTTCCCGGCGGCCTGGGTTTTGACTGCTACGGTACTTACGTGACCGTGGGGTACTTTTTGACCGGCGAGCACCGTGGGTACAACAAGAGCAACATGGCCTTCGATCGCGTCAAGCCGTTCGAGCCTTTTTTCTGGGTCCGCACAGCCGACGGCACGGCCGCGGGCCTGGGTGCCTGGGAAATTGCCGCTCGCTGGAGCTGGCTGGACCTCAGCGACGCGACCGTGGCAACCCCCGGTACGCAGGAAAACATCACCTGCGGGCTGAACTGGTACCTCAACCCGTACAGCCGCATCGTGTTCAACTATGTGCACTCGGTATCCGACGTCGAGCTGGCTGGCAAGCTGGAGGGCGACCACTTCGCCGTTCGCTTCCAGATCGACTGGTAATCGCAAGGCAGCATTGCCAGAAGGCTCTTTCTGCATGAGCGCATTTCGGCAGCAAGAAAAATGGTCGGTGCACAACGCCCCACAGCCTAAAGAGAATGAATGAATAATGGACTGGTTCCCTAACCCCACGGATGCGGTTCCCCGCGTGGCACCCGATTGGGCCACGAGGAACCGAGAGGAGCACCCCCGATGAAAACGTTTTCCCTCACCTTGGCGATGGCCCTGGCCTTGCTGCTGGGCCTCAGCGCTTCTAAGGGCTGGACGCAGAATTGCGGCGGTGCCGCGGCGGCCGATTGCGGCAGTGCCCGCGGCGGCTGTGACGATGGCGGATGTTGCGACGGCTGCGGCCGCGGTAAGGTTTGCCGCCTGGTCTGCAAAGAAGTCGAAGTCACCGCGGTCTGCTACGGCACCAGGTGCCAGAAGATCTGCGTGCCCGGTTGCGGCAGCAAGTGTGTCAACGCGGACTGCGTCAAGTGCGGGACCTGCTCGTGTGACACAACGGCCGGCCTCTGCAAGATCAAGTACCCCACCGGCAAACCGGGTTGTGCCAGGCAGAAAACGGTCAAGCGGCTGGTCAAGTACGAGACGAAAAAGAAGGTCAAAGTTTGGAGCTGGGAAATTGTCGACGGCTGTGGCTGTGCTTCCTGATTCGATACCCGACCCCTATCAGGCACACAACGCGCTCATTTTCTGTCGCTCCCGACGCACGCTTTCCTCAAGCGTGACGTATGGCCCCAGGGTTCGCCTTGGCGACCCTGCGGGGCGCGTTGATTGTTGATCTGCCGAACCATGCAGTGCGCCAGCACAGCCCGCATGGCTGGCAAGAGTTTGCGGATGGTCGGTCTTTCGCACTGTCCAGCGGCCGCGTGGAGGGCTTCCTTGAGCGGAAGGTCGCGATTTTCTTGGGTGCGGATTTTTTTCCTGACCAATTCCGCAGCGGCTGCGTAGAATCTTTTAACAGCCCATCCAATTTCTGATTGTTCGCGTAAAGGAGTATGCCATGCTGGTGCTGAGCCGGAAGTTGCAGCAGTCCATTCGAATCGGTGATTTGGTGACGGTGACCGTCGTGCGTATCAAGGGCAAGGCCGTCCGGATCGGCATTGAGGCCCCCCATGATGTGAAAATCGTGCGTGGCGAGTTGGCCAGCTACGCGCTGTCGGAGGAGATGCCGGAAGAGCGGCAGGAAGAGCGGCAGGAAGAGAGGCAGGAAGAGCGGGAAGAGGCGAGCGGGGTGGGTTTGGCTTCGCAGGCCGGGAGGTTGCCCGGCCGGTCGGCCAGCGTCACTTGGCCGTCCTGCGAAGCAGACGAGGATCAGGTTCCGCTGGGATTTACCGATTATCCGCAGATCGGCTGGGAGACAAACCCGTTGGGGGCAGGCCGTCCGCGTTGAGGACGCCGGCCCCTGGGCTTGGCTTGCGGCCTGGTGTCGGTGGCTGGGGTTCTTTCTTTGCCCATGTCCAGAGCCTGCTCGCGGCTGGCCGGCAAGCGGATGATCCGGCGACATTCGCTTATTTCAACACGGGGAAGGACGCGGGACTGACGTCTGCCTGGGGCGCCAGGTGTTCCAGGAGGATCCGCCGTACTTCCAGCACCGTGCGGGGATGTCGGTGAGCTGTTTGGTGATCGGCTTCGACCGTGATCTGGGTGGCCACATCGTCGACTTGGGCACTGGCGACATCCACCACGCCATCCGAATCGGCCGCGAAGCGGCCCAGCCATTTTCCTTCCGGCACTTTGGCCACGATATTGTGATAGATGACCCAGGGGGCGCGGCGTGATTGTCTGAGTGCTTTCAAGGCGGGGGAATGGGGTGCCAGGCTATCGACACTGTTCCGCGACAAGGGCAGGCCCCCGTCACGCAACGCGCCCGGCGCCTGTAAATGCAGCTGCTTGGCCAAACCATCGATCACCGGCGGCAGGTCAATGAATTTTCTGCCCAGCCAGCGGGTGGCGGCGTTGGAATACGAGCTGCCGTGATGCGGCGTGGCGATGGTGATCACCCGGCGCACCGAGGGGTTGGGGTGAAAAAAGTACGTTTGCTGCAGCGATCGCGTAGTCCGTTCGTCGGTCTCCAGCTGGTGCAACGGCTGGTGGGCAACCTGTTCCCAGAATAAGTTGCCACTGTCGACCGTTTGCAGTCTGGAAATCAGCCCTCCCATGCTGTGCCCGATCAGCACCAGGCGATCCAACGAGGGCTGGCGGCGTGCCGGGTCCAGCAGTCCGCGAAGCTCGGCCAGTTCATCACGCAGCTCAGCGGCGCTGAATACGAAAGGCTGGCCCGTGGGATAAAAGTAGAACCAGAACTGGTAGTTCTCGCGGATGGCGGGAATACTCCGCAGGTCGTTGAACATCCGCACCCACGTAATCGGCGTGGACCAGATCCCGTGGACCAGTACCACCGGGATCTTGTCCGGCTGATAGGGCTCCAGCATTTGCAGGCCGGTGTGTGTTGTGTAACGACCGGGACGGAACAAACCGCGGGTCGCTGCGCCCAGGTCGGAGTATTCGAGGTTTTGGAGGAAGTACGCCAGCGGGGTGGTCAGATCCGTTTCCAGGGGTACTTGCCGGCTCGCCACCTGAACATCCCGGCTGGTCAGCGGATCGTGCAATTCCAAGATCGCTCGGCTGGAAAGCTGCCCCTCACCACCCGTATCCTGCGGCAGGATCCGTAGGAAAGCGGTTAGCGGGATGCTCAGCCCCTTGGGGTAATATGGGTCGATACCCGCCTGCTGGCCGCGATGCTTGCGTTGGGCAATCAGCGGGACCCCCAGCCCATAGTCGACATAACGATTCGAGAGACCGTTCAGCGTGTAATCCGACGCAAACTCAAATTTGTCAAAGGTGTGATCGTTGAGATGTTCACAGCGCATTTCGATGCGAATCTCCAACGGCTGATCACGCACCTGGCAGATGTGCTGCAAGCCGGGTTGCAGGCCGCCGTGCTTGCGGACGATTCGCAACGCCTGTCCCAGCGACCGATTGTACAAATCACAGGCGCCGCGGTACTGCGGATCGTAGATATTCCGCATCGACTGGAAACGCTCGTCAAACAGGTAGAGGTAGGCGTGTGTGACGGAGGTGATGTAGAGGTCGAACGCTTGCTTGTCGTCACGTGGTTCCAACTGTTGTGCTGCCCGGTGCCGGTGCGCGATTTCTGAGTAGGAAAAGAGTTTTTCGGCAGACGGCTCCTGCCTCATCACTTCGGAAAAACCCGTCAACAGCTTGTCCGGATTTCCCTCCAGATGCCTTGCCAGATCGTGATTTCGCAAGAGCTGCATGGTGCGCGGCGACAGGGGCGAAGGGGGGGTGGCCGCAGAGGGCAAAAAGCGACCTAACGATCCGTGCGGCTCCCGGCGCTGAACCCAGCTGGTCGAGCGACAGCCGCTGGCCAGGACCAGGCAGGCCAGCAGGACCACCAGCCAGGTTGTCCGGATCGGCGCGGAGGACGACCGTGGCTGCATTGCGGCCTGCGCGTATCGCCAGCAGCGGATCGGGCGATCCGTTTTCATGGTTCGACTTGTGCCCGCAAATGTTCCCGCTCGGCAACCGCGGCCCTGTGCCGCCCGTGCTGCACCTCTGCCGCGGCAAGAGAAGAATCGAGTGGTGTAAATAAGCCGTACCAGCGTCCGGGTCAATGCGTACTAATGATCTTGTTGCCAGCAGTTTCGCCCGTCCATAATGACGCCTTTACCTTTTCCTGCTAGCAGATGCGAAGCCGGCTGTGGGCCATCCATGACAAACGGCGAACCCATCCCACCCAATTCACTCGCAAGTCCTGCCCCGGACCCTCCGGGGCCCTCCGGGCCGGCAGACCCAGGTTCAACGCCGGGGAGGCACGATTTCGAGTCCCTGCCGAACCTTTTCCGCGATCGGGCGTTCTGGGGCATGACCGTCACGCAGTTCCTGGGTGCCTTCAATGACAGCGTCTTCAAGCAAATCCTGCTGCTGCTGACCGTGGAAGTGGTGGTTACCGCCAGCAGTAAGCCGGTCGATCTACAGTGGCTGGCCAACCAGGTCTTTTCCATACCCTTCGTGTTGCTGTCCGGTACGGCAGGATTCTGGGCGGATCGCGTCGGCAAGCGAACGATCGTGATCTTTTGCAAAGTGGCCGAGTTCGCGGTCATGCTGTGTGGCACCTTGGCGTTCCGTGTGTATACGGGCGGCGTGCCCTGGGGCCTGATGAGCGTATTGTTTTTCATGGGGGCGCAGAGCGCCGTCTTTGGACCGGCCAAGTACGGTATCTTGCCTGAAATGGTCAGGGCTCGTGATCTGCCCCGGTTTAACGGCATCATCCAGATGACCACCTTCATTGCCTTGATTTTGGGTATTCCCTTGGCGGGCTCGATGGTCCACCGGCTGGGAGAAGAGCGACTCTGGATCGCCGGATGTTTCTGTATGGGTATCGCCCTGTTGGGGACGCTGACATCGCTGCTGGTCCGGCGGACCCCGATCGCCCACCCCAACGCTCGGTTCGACTGGCAGGCCGTGGCCGTGTCGCGGGAAACCTGGCATATGCTGAAAGCCGACAAGGCGTTACGGATGGCTTTGCTGGTCTACTGCCTCTTCTGGTTCGTGGCGGCCGTGGTCCCCTTGGCCACCAATGCGGTGGGGATTCGCCAGCTGGCCTTGAACGAAGAGGACACCAGCCTGATGCTGGCCTGCGTGGCGATCGGTATCGCGGTGGGGTGCGCCCTGGCGGGGTGGCTGAGCGCCGAGCGGGTCAGTTTTCGCCTGGTGCGGATCGGCGCCTGGGGAATCTGCCTGGGCCTGCTGTTGCTGGCCATCGTCCCCGCCGCAGGGTTTTCCACGATCGTTGCCTATCGAGGCTGCCAACTGGTGCTGGGCGCAGCGGGCCTGTTTACCGGCCTGCTGGCGGTGCCGCTGCAGGTCTTCCTGCAGACTCGTCCGCCAGACCAGCAGAAGGGTCGCGTGATCGGCACCATGAATCTGCTAAACTGGATCGGAATCATCCTGTCCGGGGTTTATTATCTTCTGTGTCAGATCGTGATGGATCGGTTTGGCCTTCCGCCCAGTGGCATCTTTGCGATTACGTCCGTGCTACTACTGCCCGTGGCTTGGGCTTATCATCCGCGCGATGCCAGTTTGTAGTCGTGTTGAGCGGTTGCGTGGGAGGGGGGGTTGAGGAGAACGCGATGAGCAACGAACGGCGGGATGAGGATGCCCTTCCACAGAATTCTTGCTCGGCCTGGCAATCCCAATTCGTCCGGCAGAGTGACGAATTGTCTTTCGCCCTGGCCCAGGGGGGCGGCTGGCACGAGCAGATTGGTCGGGTGGTCGAACGGTTGCGAGTGGCCTTCCTGGCCGACCGCAAGGTCTATGTGGTAGGCAATGGCGGTTCGGCCACGCTGGCTCAACATCTGGCCGACGAAATGGTTGGTCGCTACCGAGCGGACCGCCGGCCCTATCCCGTTGTCGCCTTGACCGCCGACAGTGCCGTGCTGACCTGCATCGCGAACGATTTTGGCTATGAAGAGATTTTTGCGAGGCAAATTGAGGCCTTGGGCCGGCCTGGCGATGTCTTGATCGCGTTTTCCACCTCCGGCAGTTCGACCAATATCCTGGCGGCCTGCCGGCAGGCGAAAGAACAACGGATGACCGTGATTGGGTTCAGCGGGGCGGAGGGACAGTTGCGAGACCTGGCCGACCTGGCGGTCGTTTCACCGGCTCAATCGACGCCCCGAATTCAGGAACTGGATTTGCACGCGATCCATCTCATTTGCGAAGCCTTCGAAGTGTCGTAAAGGCTGTGCGCAAGTGCGCCTGCAGACGGCGGGGCCGGTCGCCAGGCCGATAGGTTGTGAGCAGGGCCACGTAGTACCGCGGCAGATCCCTGGCCCGTTTCCGCGTCGTCGCAGCGACTAGAACAGGGCGTCCTCGTCGTCCTCGTCGTCGTCCGCGGTCGAGGCAAAGAGATGGCGCTTGGAAATGCTGATTTCGGATTCGCCGAAGTTATTTCCGATCGAGTTGGCCCGTGCGCCCAGTTCAAAGAAAAATATGTCGTTGTCGAATAACGATACCATCCCACCCGAACCCAGCTGTTCCAAGCCATCCTCAAACGGAAACGGCTGCATTTGCTCGACGAAATAGTCACCCGCCACCAGGTTGTCGAAAAGGTAAGCGCCATCCGGCCCTGTGATGACCGTCCGGTTGATGGGGCCGGTCAGTTCGATCGTCACGCCCTGGATGGGTGTCTCGCGCGGATCAAAAATGCCATCGTTGTCCGCGTCAAAGAAGACGTGGCCGGCAATGCTGGACAGGGCCACCGGTGTCAGGGACGCGCTGTCTTGATCATCCTCGTCGCTTGCCGAATTGGCGGGTGTGGAATCGGGATCGAGTTGAGCGGCGTTGTGGACCTGCGCGATGTTGGTCTTGGTGCCAGGGGTGGTTACATCGGTGGTGATCTCCAGGCTGGCCGTCGCCCCCTCGGCCAGTGTGCCCACGGTCCAGATGCCGCTGGCGCCGTTGTAGCTGCCCTGGCTGGCGTTGGACGAGACCAGCGAGACGCCCGCCGGCAAAATGTCCTCGATCTCAACTTCCGTGGCCGTATTCGGGCCAGCATTGGTGACGGTCACGGTGTAAACGGTGTCTTCGGTGAGGTCCGGCGAGGCATCGTCCACCGATTTGGTCACCGACAAGTCGGCTACCTGGGCGGCCAGAGCGGCGTCGTCCTGGTCATCCTCCCCGGCCTGATTGTTGTTGGGCGTCGAATCCGGGTCGAGCTGATCCGAGGCGGTGACTTGTGCCGTGTTGGTCACGGCGCCGACCGTTTGGACGGTGGCTGTGATCTGCAGCGTTGCAGTCTGGTCGTCGATCAGGTCTCCCACGGTCCAGACGCCGCTTGCGTTGTTGTAATTGCCCTGGCTGGCATTGGCAGAAACGAAAGTCAGCTCGGCGGGTAACGTATCCGAAACCTGCACGTTGGTTGCCGTATTGGGCCCATTGTTGGTCAAGGTCACGGTAAAGGTGACGGTTTCGCCGAAGTTCGGGTTGCCGTTATCGACCGATTTGCTGAGCGAGAGGTCGGCCTCCTGAGCGGACAGGGTGGCGTTGTCCTGGTCGTCTTCGTCGGCCACGCTATTGTTGGGCGTGGAGTCCGGGTCTTCCTGGTCGACGGCACGGACCTGAGCGACATTGGTGACCGCGCTGGTCGTATCGACGGTGGCCGTAATTTGCAATGTGGCACCGGCATTGTTGTCCAGCGTACCCACACTCCACACCCCACTGCCGTCGTCATAACTGCCCTGGCTTGGTATGTCGGAGACAAACGACAGCCCGGCCGGCAGCAGGTCTCGTACCTCCAGGTTGGTGGCCGTGTTCGGACCATCGTTGGTGACCGCAACGGTAAATGTAACGTTCTCGCCCAAGTTTGGGGTGGAATTGTCGACGGTTTTCGTCAGCCGCAGGTCGGCTTGTTGAGCGGAGAGGGTGGCGTTGTCCTGGTCATCTTCGTCGGCCATGTCGTTGTCGGGCGTGGAGTCCGGGTCTTGCTGGTCGGCGGCGCTGACCTGGGCCACGTTGGTGATGCCGGAGGTGGAGGTAACCGAAGCGGNNGCCAACCCGGCCGGCAGCTGGTCACGTACCTCGACGTTGGTCGCCGTTTGAGGGCCGTTGTTGGTCAGCGAAATCGTGAACGTCACATTGTCCAGCAGATTGGGGGTCGAGTTGTCGACCGTCTTGGTCAGCTGCAAATCGGCCTCCGGCGTGGCCAGCATGGCATCATCCTGGTCATCCTCGTCGGCCACGTCATTGTCGGGCGTGGAGTCCGGGTCCAGCTGGTCGGCGGCGCTGACCTGGGCGATGTTGGTGATCGTGCCGGTGGCGTTGACCGTGACCGTGATCTGCAAGGTCTGGGTCTCGCCGTTGATCAAGTCTCCCACGGTCCAGATGCCGGTAGTGTCGTCATACACGCCCTGGCTGGCCATGGCGGAGACAAAGGAAAGACCGACGGGTAGCTGGTCACGCACATCGACCGCCGTGGCGGTGTCCGGTCCGTCATTGGTCAAAGTGAGGGTAAAGATCACGTTCTGGCCCAGGTCAGGCAAGGAGTCGTCGACTGTTTTTGTTAAACGCAGATCGGCGACGGCATCATTCAGAAAGTTCGCTGTCCCTATATCCGGTTGCAATGTTGCAAAAGTCGATACGCCAAAGTCGTTGTTCGGCACGACGCTGTTGATAGCCAACGTGACCGCGCCAGCGCTCTGAAAGACGGCGCTGTCGCCTGTGAAATCTTCAAAAGGCAGGCAGTAGGTCGATTCGCCGGGGGTGAGCGAAAAAGTTTGGGTTGCCGACATGGTCGTGTTTTGCACCGTGACGGTGGCGCTGTCGCCGGCAACCTGAGCGTCGATTGTCAAAAGGAAATGTGTGTTCGTGCCTCCGTCGGTCAGATCCTGGGAAAGGCCCGACGTGTTCACCATTGTCGAATCATCGTCGCCGTCGTAGACGACCCGGAACTGGCTGGTGGCACTCGCGATCTGACCGAAATTCAGTTCGCTGGCGGCGATCTGGGCCAGGGCCGTACCCGCTGTCTGCACATTTGCCTCGACGTCGCGTTCTCCGCCAAGTGCCTCGGCCACATCTTGAAACGCCGTTACCGGTATGGAGTCCACGGTGTTGTCTGAAATCAGCCCTAAGGCGGTCGCAAACGTGTCGACCGTGATGGTTCCGTTGCTGCCGGCGCCGGAAACGGTGAGCGGCGAGCTGACTTGTTGGTTCAGCGTGCGGGCACCAACGGTTTGCATAGGTTGCACGGCGAAATAAGTGCCGCTGGCCAGGCCCTCAAACTGATAGACCCCATTGGCATCCGTGGTAGCCGGCGAATTCACCGGTGCCCCGCTTTGTTCGGTATCGCTCGGATCGAAAGCCCCGGGCGTCGTGCCGTTGTCCAGGAACAGTTGCACCGCCGCTCCGGCAATCTCCTCGCCGCTGTCATAGTTGCCGTTGAAATTCAAATCCACAAAGACGCGACCTTCGATTTCCCCCAAGTCCGTTACCGCCAGCAGGCAACGCGGTTCCAACCACTCGAATTTTAGCGAAGAAAGTTTTTTACCCGGTAAGCGCCGGAGGTTGTTTCGGAAGGAAACCAGGCAATCGAAAACGCGGAATCCAGATACCATCAGAAGTCCCCCCGAAATGACAAAACCAAAGCGATAGCCGGCAACGATGCGACCACTGCACACGATTCTAATATCGGTCCAGGTAGCCCGCAAACTTTGCGCACGGCTTCAGCTTTGTCCTTTGTCCGACCTGAAATTTCTCCCTTGCCGGTGTGGCGAAAGTCGCCAGGACTTTCGGCACTGGCCGGGATGGCCAAACCTTTTAGCGCGTTTTTGTTGCCTGAAAAATCGAGCGGTGACAAAGCAGCAGGCGGTCGCTCAGCAGCCGGCTGGTAAAAATCCGCTCCAGGCCGTGCTGGCAGTGCGCGCGAGCCGCGGGACGGGCAAAGGGCCGTCCGCAGGAGGTCCCCCCGGGGACAAGCAAGCCTGCTGGGGACCCGCAAGGGCGGAGGTGGACACGAGGGCAGAGGTGGACAGGTCGAGCGTGGGGATTTGGAACTGGCCCGCCCTTTACGTGCCTGGCGACAGGCGATTTAGAAGCGGGCGTCCAGGCCGAGATTAAAGCCCTGGATCCAGTAGTCCGTTTCGTTCAGCATGCGGCGCGGACGAGCCGCACCGGCGATCGGGGCTTGGACCGGGGGCAGGTAGTCCGGGTTGACGTCCAAATCGATCTGGTCGCCAGCACGCGCCACCTGGCTCCAGTAGATTAACGAATAACCCAGTGTGGCCCGCCAGGTGCGGGTCAAGTCGTAACCGACCGTAACACCCAGTTCGGGCACGACCGCAAAGTCATTGTCGGCTTTGCGGCCGATGTTGGTTTCGGTCGCCAGCAGGCCGCCGCGGTCGGAAACCTCCACACCGCTGGCACTTCGCACCGTATTGCCTTTCACGCGGACCTTTTTTCGCGTGCTGCCCAAGGCGATCTTCCCCAGAATTTCCCATGACCAGCAGTCCCATTGGGATTCCCAGAGCACGCCCAGGTCGAGCCCGTAAAAGGTGTTCTCTGTTCTGAAACGGTCGCGGATTTCGAATCCGACGGGAATCGGATCGTCCGTGGCCAGCTCTTCCCGGATTTTCACCCGATCGACGAGCTGCAGGTAGCGGTAGCCGAACAGAAAATCGAGCCGTGAGCCACCCGGATACGCGCCGGAACCGCAGGAGTGGCACCCGCCGTGCGGGCAACAACAGAGGTTGTAGCGCATGCGAAGCCCGGAGCCGACCAAGGAAGTCCATGTGCCGACGCGGACTTCGCCCGAGACGATGTCCGGATAGCCGACCAGCTGAGCGTCTTCACGAGCGGGCGGATCGAATTCATCCGTGTCCGGGTCGCGTGGGTTGATGTTGAAGAAAGGTCGAGCCAGGATGGGATCGTTGATCCCGTTGGAACTGCGCGCAAAAGCATGCGCTTCGTTGCTGGGATGAAAGTAATCCCACTCCAGGCCGAGATGCTGGCAACAGTCAAGCCACATGCCCAGCGTAAGCCGGTATCCCGAACGCCAATCTTCCAGCACGCTGCGGTTGCCGAATAAAATGCGCGTCTCCGGTTCCCCCAGCACGCCCGCCTCGTCGACCGGCGGCAAGGCATCCCTGCTGGTCGTGACCAGCGGCGGCAAGTCCATCCCCTCAGCAAACCACCGCAGATATTCGATCCCGCCCCAGAATCGATGTCGCATGCCGCAGGGACACGCATCACATCCCGTGCCACCGCCACGGTAAGCCGGCTGGCAGCCCGCTGCGCCCCCCCAACTTCCCTGGTGACAGCCACCCCAGCAGCCGCCAGGTCCGGAAATCGAAGGTTGGCCGATGCCGGACAGCGCCAGTTGGGTCCCCGCTGTCGGCGGCCCCAGGACGCTTTCCGGGTACATCTGGTCCAAATACACCGGCGACACGACCGGCCCGGCGGGATCCGTCACGATTTGGCGGGGGACTGCTGCGGAAGAGCCGGCGGGAGGGCCGGGTTGAGCGTTGCTGGGTGTGGCGGCTAGCCAAACCGAAAGCAGAACATGGACCGTCAGTGTGCCAGGGATGCGCACAAGCCACCTCGTGGGGTGTAAAACACGAATCAGATATTCCCGCAAAATTCGATTCCGCCCGCTCGCCAGGCCTGACGTCAACGACGCGCAGCCCACGCGCAGGGGATCTTCCCAGAAGAGGATGAGGCTTTTACCTCAGCCCCTTTCTGTGGGTCAAGACCGTTCGCCGCGCGGGAGGAGATGCGCGACGCGCGATGCTGGCATCGCTGTCACTGAGCACCAAACTTTTTGCGAAGCTTTTGCTTCACTTCCGGCAGGGGGTAATCGATAATGGCGTTCTCGCTGGCAACCACCTCATGCAGCCGGCGCCACCCGCGCGTCACCAGCTGCTCACGCTGCCGCACGAACTCATCGTCCAGCCTCTTTTTGTCAAATGCCCCTGAACAGGTGACGGCCGGGAATTCGTCTGCCACGATAAACTGAGCCAGCGAGGGGTTGCAGCGTATGTGGCGCTCGGGCGAGGTGTGCAGGGTTTCCGGATCGACCATCCCAATCACATAGCGAAGGTAGAGGTCGCTGTCGGTGATAGCGGCGACATCTTCCCCGCAGACTTCGCACAGGTATCCCTGGTCGCATTTGGCCATAGGAGGGCTCGTCCTGTGTCAGGCCTAAAATTTTGCTCTTGCCAAAATCGCGCAAGCCGCCAAGCCTTTCGGCGACTGACGAATTACCGAAACAGGTCCCACCTTTTTGCGGCTGATTGCGGCTGATCTATTGAGGATTGACAAACCGGCCAGGGGGGGTGTCCATCTGAAATCTTTGCGTTGGATTCCCGGTATCGGCTGGGCACTTCTGAGCAAGTCAGCAGTGGCACCCGAAATTTTTGGCTTGAGAGTCCACTCGAGTGTGGGGGTCTGGAGGGTGGAGTGTGGGATGGCGTGTCCCGTGTCTCTTGTTACAGACCCAGCACGTCGTTCATGGTGTACGCGCCGGGAGGTTTGCCGTTAAGGAATTTGGCGGCCGCCAGGGCGCCCAAGGCGTAGGCGTCCCGATGGGTGGCGGCCACACGGAGTTCGACCGTTTCGCCCAGAGTTCCAAACACAATCGTGTGCTCGCCAGGATTATCGCCAACGCGGATGGCGTGGTAGCCGATTTCCGAGCGGGGACGGATGCCGACTCGTCCTTCGCGTCCGTGCCGATGCTCCGTCTGCCCCATGACAGCCGCGATCCGTTTTCCGAAAGCCAACGCGGTGCCACTGGGCGCGTCTTCCTTGAAACGATGATGCCGCTCCAGGATCTCGACATCGACCTGTTCGTCCTGTTTGCTCAGCGTCTCAGCGGTAATTTCTGCCAGCTTCATCGTCAGGTTCACCGCCAGGCTCATGTTGGGGGCCCACAAAAGGGGAATTTTTTTGGCCGCCTGGCGAACCTCGTTTTCCTCCCTTTCGGTCAGCCCGGTGGTGGCCAGCACCAGGGGAATCCCGCTGTCGAGGCATAGCCGGGTGATATGCAGGGCGGCCTTGGGCACCGAAAAATCAATCACCACGTCCAGCTTGCCGTCCCAGGAGCAGCTGAGCGGTAGATTGAGGGGCGCCACGCCGGCTACCTGGCCGGCATCCTCGCCCAGGCGCGGGTGTTTGCGTGCTTCCAGGGCGGCCACAATCTGCAGGTTGGGGTCCTCGGCACCCAGAGCAATCAGGCGTTGACCCATGCGTCCCGCGGCACCGTGGATTGCCAGTTTGATGGCCATCTGTCTGATCCCCCTCCCATGGCGGCCTTTAAAAACTCGCCGATTGATTGTCGCGTTAACTGTAAAGCTGAATTGCCTTCACAATCTCGTCAAGATCGTTGGGCACGGCAACCGCGCGGTTGGCAAAGGATGCCGTCCTTACGCCCCGCTGGCCCAAGACCTGGTTAAACATCTCCTGGTCTGTGGTATGGTAAGCCACCGTCGCTTTGGGGTCCTTCAACAGATGCCCCGTCAGGATGCAGACGACGCGTTCGTTTGGGGCGATCACGCCCTCGGCCCGTAGTTTTTTGGCGCCGGCGACACTGGCACCACTGGCCGGTTCGCACCCCAATCCGCCGGCCCCCACCTGGGCCTTGGCGTCCAGGATTTCCTGATCCGTGACCTCGCGCACCACGCCATCGCAGCACTCCAGCGCTCGCAAGCACTTGTACAAATTCACTGGCCGGTTGATCTCGATGGCACTGGCAATCGTCGATGCCCGCTTCTGTTCGGCGTCCAGCTGGTCGTAATATGTTTTGACCAGCGAAGTATCGACGCTACCCTCGTTCCAGCGCAGCTTGCGGTTTTCGTACAGTTCGTACAGCGTGTTGGCCCCGGCGGCGTTGATTACGGCCAGCCTGGGCATCCGATCGATCAGCCCCAGTTTGCGCAGTTCGTAGAACGCCTTGCCAAACGCGCTGGAGTTGCCCAGGTTGCCTCCCGGCACGACGATCCAATCGGGCACCTGCCATCGCAAGGCCTCCAGTACCCGGAACATGATCGTCTTCTGACCCTCTAAGCGGAAGGGATTGACGCTGTTGACCAGGTAAATGCCCAGCCGTTCGGTGACCTGCTTGACCCGTAGCATGGCATCGTCGAAGTCACCGGCGATCTGGACGGTCAGTGCTCCGTAGTCGAGCGCCTGGGAGAGCTTGCCGAAAGAAATCTTTCCCGAACCGATGAAAATGACCGCCTTCATAAGTCGAGTGACGCTGCAGAAGGCGGCCAGCGAGGCACTGGTGTTACCGGTAGAAGCGCACGCGGCGCGACAGGCCCCGATGCTGCGCGCATGGGTAAAGGCGGCGGCCATCCCGTTGTCTTTGAAACTGCCCGAAGGATTGGCGCCCTCGTACTGCAAATAAAGCTCGCCGGAAGGCAGCCCCACATAGTCCGCGACACCCGCAGAACGTTGCAGCAAGGTCTGGCCTTCCCCGATGGTCACGACTTGATCGATCGGGGCGAACGGCAGCAGACAGTGGAATCGCCACACCCCACTGAACGCCGCAGGATCGTCGCGGCGCGCCCACCGCGCTTCCAGCTCGGCTAACCCACGCGGCGGGCGCGTACGATCCCAGTCGTAGACGACATCCAGCAGGTGTCCACAGGCCGAGCAACCGACGAGGACTTCGTCCAACCCGTACTCTCGGCCGCAGGACGGCAGGATGCATCGTTGGAAGGCGGCATCAACCTGGGTCGTGGCGTTAATGATCAAGGGCTCCGGCCAGCAAATTCAAGCCAATTTATAACTCCAGGATAGCGTTTCCTGGGGATCAACGTCCAGCTGGCAGCGGGGCGTTTGACTTGTCTCTGGCCCCGTTTTACAATGAAAAGTCTTTGGTTATCAGAATTTTCGTTGTCAAGATTTTCGTGCCCAAGCTGAACTTGGGTTAAACAAAAACGGCACGGAGTATCGGGGAATGAAAAAAGCGGAAATGAAGCCTTATAAGGAGATGCTGATCGCCTTGCGGGCTCGCCTGCGCGGCGACGTGAATGCCCTGGCCGACGCGGCCCTGAAAAAGACGCGGTCGGAGGCCAACGGGGACCTCTCCAGCATGCCGATCCACATGGCAGACATCGGCAGCGATAATTACGAGCAGGAATTTACGCTGAGCATGATGGAGACCGAGGAATCGACGCTGGAAGCCATCGAATCGGCATTGGAACGGATCGAAGAGCGTACCTACGGGACTTGCGAAGACTGTAGCAAAGCGATCAAAAGGACGCGCTTGAAGGCCATTCCCTACACCACGCTGTGCATCCAATGCGCATCGTTACGGGAACAAGGATAAGGATCACGTCCACCGATGACGTCCGGCAAGGACGATGCCGTGGCAACCCGGGTCCCGATCCCGGCAAACCGCTACTGGATTTTCGCCGCGTTGGCCCTGGTCGGATTCCTGGTTGATCTGCTGACCAAGCGGTGGATTTTTGGCCGGCTGTGGCCTCCGGTTGCCGGCCAGCGCCCCGTGCACTGGGTTTGGGAACCGTACTTCGGGCTGGAAGTGACCTTAAACGAGGGTGCCCTGTTCGGCATAGGGCAGGGCCTGGTCTGGCTGTTCGTTGTCCTCTCGCTGGCCGCCGCCGCCGGCATACTCTACTGGCTTTTCGTGGCGGGAGAAGCCCGCGATCTGTGGCTGACCTGGGCCCTGGGGGCCGTCACGGCGGGCATCCTGGGCAATCTCTACGACCGCATCGGGCTGCATGGTTTGACCTGGCCGGCGGCCTACGACCCGGCGCGGGTCGGGCAGCCTGCCCACGCGGTCCGCGACTGGATCCTCCTGCAGTGGAACGATACGCTGCGCTGGCCCAATTTTAATGTCGCCGATAGCCTGCTGGTCTGCGGAGCGATCCTGTTGTTGCTGCACGCTTTTCGGCCACAATCGGATGCGGAACAAAAGAAGGTTCCGGCAGATTGAAGTTGCTTGCCTGAACTGGACCGTGCGTCCCCGGTCGGGCAGGCTGGGCGGGAAATCATGTTAAGTGGCGTCGCGCGACGGCGCGGGACGGCGGGCGACGGCGGGCGACTGGGGGGCCGCTGCAGGCGACTGTGGCCGTGAACCTTCGCCAGGGACGGGCTGCCACAGAGTGCCGTGGGGCTACTTTTTTGCCCGCTGGTTCGCGATCAGCATGGGGGCGCCGAAATGGACCCTGCCTGGACGCCAGACAGAACCAGCCCTTGGCCGCCGTGCAGGGCAGAACGTCATTCAAGGCGGCGGCGCGGCGACCTGGACGACAGGTGCCGCCCCGGCCGGGCCCCGGGCAATCTGGGCCAGCAGCTGCTGGCTGGCGGCGTGGTCCGGCATCAGCCGCAAGGCCTGCTCGGCAGCCAACCGCGCGTTGCGGATGTCGCCGTTTGCCATTTCGACCTCTGCCAGGCGGTAAAGGAGTTCTGCCGACGGCGGCCCGCTGGTGGTGGCCCGTCGGAAATAGCCGGCCGCGTCCGCAAATCGTCCCACCGCCGCGTAAGCTTCGGCCTGCAGGGCCAGCAATTCGCGACCTTGATCGGATGGCGGGACGTTTTGGCCCAACGACTGAAAGTACATCAACGCTCGATCAGGACGCTGGATGGCGAGGTACAGCCGTCCGATCTGTTCCAGCAGGGCCGGATCGTCCGGCCGGTATCCCAAGGCGCGGAGGAGGTCGGCCAGCGCCTCCGGTTGCCGGCCGCGCGCCAGTTGGATCCTGCCGCGCAAAGCCCACGCCTCGGCGGCATTGCGGTCGGTGGCCAGGGCGGCCCGTGCGTGCTGAGCGGCCTTATCCAGCTGCCCCGAAGCCAGCTGGATTTCTCCCGCTCGCACACTTAACGACGCGTCATGGGGCGCCAGTCGGCGGGCCTGGTCCAGATGAACCAGCGCCTGCTGGGTGGCCCCCCGCTGAGCGAGGACTTCTGCGTAATGACGTTGAGCGTCGGGATCGGTGGGACAGGCGTCGATCGCCTTCTGCAGCAGGGGTTCGGCCGACTGCCAGCGCCCCTGTTCCATCTCGATGAGGGCCTGGTGGGAAAGATTGCGGCAGGTGGCCACCGACTGGGGGACGGGACCCGGTCGCCAAGGCCAGCTGCGACAGCCGCTCAACAGGCAACTCGCGACCAGCAGCAGCCAGCCCACCCCGCGCAGGGCCGAGCAGGCACACACCGAGCGGATTGCGGGGCGCCTGGTTGCAAGTGGCCGATGG
>JABAOF010003879.1_pt4 | contig 24113 bp, 23 predicted proteins | sample 7062171 | NCBI WGS metagenome assembly JABAOF01 (sample SAMN14538628, study PRJNA623070) | marine sediment metagenome | biome: marine biome [ENVO:00000428]; feature: marine pelagic biome [ENVO:01000023]; material: deep marine sediment [ENVO:00002113] | place: India: Gulf of Khambhat ...
GAGGAGCGATCGAAGGCAACGCCGCAGATGATGCCTTGATGGTGGATCAGGGTACCTTCCCTCAATTGACAAGGAATGCCTTCAGGACTATATTAAGAAAACTATTTGCCAAAGGACTCTGTTTCTTGGATTTCGTCTCGAAATTGTTGGTGAAGGTATTTCTCCGTAAGCCCATGGAACCGCTCACCATGGATGTCAGGGCTCGGTATGGTTTTTTTCAAGGGGTTGTGAGCATTATCGGAAATACTGCCCTGGCTCTTTTGAAATTCCTTCTCGGGTGGATGACTAACAGCATCGCCTTGATGGCGGACGCTTTTCACACGGGATCCGACGTCCTCACGTCAGCAGTTGTGGTGATTGGGTTCTGGACGGCTAAAAAACCGGCGGATATGGAGCACCCATATGGCCATGGAAGGATCGAATCCATTGCTACTTTGATCATATCCCTTCTGCTCATCTGGGTAGGGATCGAGTTCGCCCATGCTTCATATGATCGACTCCGTGAACCCCATATCGTCACATGGAGCGTCGTGGCCTTCGGCCTGATGATATTTTCTGCAGTGGCAAAGGAATGGATGGCACGATTCGCCTTGGCCATTGGCAAACTGATCCAATCCGACATGCTGAAGGGCGATGCATGGCATCACAGAAGCGATGCGATTGCGTCAGCCCTGGTGGCCTTTTCCATGATTGCCACCTATTTTGGCTACAAGAGAATCGATTCGTATTTCGGGATTGGCGTCGCGGTTCTTATCATGTATACCGGGTTTGACCTACTCCGTTCCATGATTAGTGTTCTGGTGGGAAAGGCACCGACCCAGGAACTGATCAATCGCATTGTCAGGGCAGCCATATCTGTCGATGGTGTGCAACAAATTCATGACATCAATGTCCACGAATACGGCAACCACAAGGTAATTTCACTCCATGTTCGTATTCCAGGCGAAATGGATACCCTTCGTTCCCATCATATTGCCCAATTGGTTGAAAAGGCCATCTCTGATTCCCTCAGCGCTTCGACCGTTGTCCACGTGGATCCTGTGGGTCCTTCAGAGTCAACCCGTTCTATATCAGAGCGCCAGACCGTGGAAGACGAGTTAACCCGTATTGTCATCCGACATCCCTCCGTGAAAAGCTTTCACGGCCTGACGATCTCTACCGCTCAGGGGATTCCTACCATCAACCTTCACCTGGTTATCGACGGCGCTTTGAGCGTGGAGACCTCTCACGACATGGGGCACCGGATTGTCGATGAATTTCAGGAACGCCTGGGAAATTGTAAGGTCAACCTCCACATAGAGCCAAAATAGAACCTATGGTTATCATGCTAATATATTGTTTGTTGAGACCTGATCCCTTAATTTTCTGACCGTGGATCAGTAACGGCTTTGTTTTTCTTTGGTAGAATCTCCATTCTCAATTTCCCTTGATACGAGATTCTTGCCCCCGTTGAATTCACATCCTGATATGGTTCACATTCCTGAGGCTCCTGCTGATGTCCTGCTTCTGCATCGTCTTCCTCAACGCCCTCTTTCAATATCTTACTCGGTCGACCGTGACTAGGACAGCCACTCGTGGAATCTGGACTCTATCGGGACCATTAGCCCAGGAACGAAATTTGAAAGCCGCTGTTATGTCCCCGTCAATGAAAACTTCTGTGCAGCGAAACCTGAGGGGAATGTGGCCACACCGATGAACAATCGAGACAACCCCTTTTTCTGGACCCCCCATTTTTTGCTTTTACACTGAGGACGCATTTGATACAATGAGAAAACCTCTTCAATAGGATATTCGGATAACATTACTATTAACTGGCAACTACGGTTCACTATCGTTAAGGGTATACTGCGTTAATAAACAGTGAAGGTCATTTCTCATCATGAAAGAAGTCCATCCCCATTTCTCGAGAATCGCACACCGATACAAAGACTTAAGAACAACAGATGCAGAACCAGTTTTATTTGTTGAAAAGAAACTGCAAAATTTTAATAACATTGAAGCCGCAGATGTTGGCTGTGGGACTGGGAGATATGCTATCAAATTGTTCCATCACCTAGGAGAAAGGCTTCATCTCAGGTGCATTGACTATAATAGGAGGATGTTGAAGGAACTCGCTAAGAATTTAGGAAAACGCAGGATAAAAAACTTTACGACAATAAATGCAGCGGCAGGTGCTTTGCCATTAGCAAGCAATTCTTTGGATGCTGTTTTCACTTTCAATGCCATACATCATTTCAAATTCTTAGATTTTCTCGAAGAAACATCTCGAATTTTGAGGGAAAATGGATACTCGTTTATTTATACCCGGTTACGAAGCCAAAACAAGAGAAATATTTGGGGGAGATTTTTTCCCGGATTCCATGAAAAAGAAAAACGGCTCTATGAAATGAACGAATTGAAAGAACTGGTAGGGAAAATACCGCATCTAAGGATAAAATTCATTGAATACTTCAAATATAAACGTATCGCTACATTGGAGTGGCTCACAACACAAGCTACACATCATCATTATTCTACATTTTACCTATATAATAGAGGAGAATTCGAAGAAGCCTTACAGAAATTTCAGGGAAATATTACCCACCATTTCAAGAGCCCAAATAATGTCAATTGGGATGATGAGAATATCATGCTCACCGTAAGGAAAAACAGTGGATGAATCTTTTGTTTGCTCACCTGATGTAACACTTTATCCGACAGGGTTATCCGGTTAGGCTTCCTAAATCTCAAGAAGCTGTTCCAACGTCAGCAAAGGCTATCCTAAATTTTTGATACGGGAAAAAAGTATATACCTGAGAACCGAAGGAAGGGGAAAAAACGATGGAAAAGCTCGAAATCGGTGCCAAGACTTTTTTGTATCCCATGCCAACCACACTGGTTGGGGCAAACGTACGTGGTAAGCCAAACTATCTGACCGTTGCCTACTGCGGCATCATAAACCATACCCCTCCTCTCATCTCAGTGGCCCTGGGTAAAACCCATTATACAAACATCGGTATTAAGGAAAACGGCACTTTCAGTATCAATATCCCTTCAGAAGAACTGGTAAAAATCACCGATTACTGTGGCTTAGTTTCGGGGCACAAAGTGGATAAGTCTGAGCTTTTTGAGGTTTCTTACGGCAAACTCAAATCTGCCCCCATGATTCGAGAATGTCCCCTTAATCTGGAGTGCAAACTCATCCAGACCTTGGAATTTCCCATGGAGGAGGTTTTTATTGGAGAAATTGTCGAGGCTTATTCCGAAGATCAATTCCTATCCAAAGGCCTCCCGGACATCAAGAAGATGAACCCGATTGTTTTCTCCATGCACGACAATAACTACTGGAAAGTTGGGGAACATCTCGCCCGAGCATGGAATATTGGTAAGGACCTCAAACCGGAGAAGGAGTAGAAAGCGTCAATTCGGACAACAAGGAGTTCCGGATTCACACCTGTTGACGCTTTTAACTCCAATGAAGGAACAAACTTCCTGACTGAGCTGTCTTAGTTAAATGAGAGACAAGAAGCAGATAACAACGGATGAAGATTATGAGTTTGTCTCTTTATGCAAAAAAGGTGATGTGGATGCCTTTGAAGTTCTGGTAAAAAAGCACCAGAAGAGGATGCTCAACATTGCCTACAGGATGATTGGAAACTACGAAGAGGCATGCGATATCGTGCAGGATGCATTTGTCTCTGCATATAGAAATATAAAAGGCTTTAGGGGAAGGGCCAAGTTCTCCACGTGGCTCCATACGATAGTCATAAATCTTTCGAAAAACCGCCTCAAGCAGTTGATGGCGCAACTTCATCGTGAAAAGTTTTCGATAGACAACCCTGTTCTTACAAATAACGGGCAGATAAGACGAGAGTTCGCATCGAGTGAACCTTCTGCCTTCGAAGGCCTCGAAAAAAAAGACATCGAGCGGAAAGTGCAGGAATGCATAAACTCCCTCGATGAAGAATTCAGAGAAGTACTAATTTTGAGAGATATACAAGGCTTTTCCTATGAGGAGATAAACAATGTGCTCGAAATACCAGAAGGGACCGTCAAATCAAGGCTTTTCAGGGCAAGGGAGGCCATAAAGGACTGTTTGAAGAAAGTGATTGGAGATCTATAAGATGGAATGCAGTGACATTCAAGAAAAGCTATCGGCTTACATAGAGGGCATTATCTCTTCCGAAGAAAAGGGACTTATTGATGAGCATCTAGAGGTCTGTCAAAAATGCAATGCGTCTCTTGCTGACCTGCAAAAGACCCTTGATTATGTGCAGAATCTCGAAGAGGTGGAACCTCCTCCGTGGCTGACAGGGAAAGTGATGGCCAGTGTGAGGTCAGAGGTAACGCTAAAGAGAGGAATATTTCAGAGATTATTCTATCCACTCCATATAAAGCTGCCCATTGAGGCCGTTGCCACCATTTTCATAGCAGTGGCTACGATTTATGTCTTCAAATCAGTCCAACCAGAGATGGAACGTGCAAAAGGACCCCCGACAGAAGTGACACCACGAATTCTTTTACGAGACAAAGAAAAAACCTCTGCCCTTGATGAGGGGAAACCCGTCCCTGCTAAACCCACAGAGGAATTCATGCTCGCGGAAGAAAAGGAAATCTCAGCAGGTAAACGTCGAGCAGCACCCAAAGCCCGTGCAAGGGGTGAAAAACGGGACGAGGTCACACCATCAGCTGGCGTTATTGCGAAACGTGAATCTGGACGTAGACCCCTATCGCCCGAATTGAGAACAGCACTGGTTGAAAGGGATAAAAAGGCCGTTAGGGTAACAATTAATGTCAAAGACATCGAGACTGCCGGGACAGAGATCGATAGTGCTCTTATGCAACTCGGGGGAAAAATAATCAAAACAGAGGATTTTGAGCAGAGAAACGTCATCTTGGCAGAGCTTGATTTTAGGAACATGAAGGAACTCTTGGAGAAACTGAAACTCATTGGAGAAGTTGAAGAAAGGGCGTTGCCTTTAGAGGCTCAGGAAGGTACTATAGCGGTAAGGATAGAAATTGCAGAAAAGCAATAGGGTTGGTGTCCATATGTTAACGGTAATATGTTTTGGCTGAAAATGAGTCATGTACGTTGACCCTTGAAGGGTCAATGAAAAGGAGGCGTTATCATGGCGGAAAAGATCATCATCTATGGCAAGGCTGGCTGACCGCATACGAGCAGGGCCAGGGAGGCCTTTGGAAACACCGCGGAATACTTCGATGTCAAATCAGACAGCACGAAATTAGAGGAGATGTTACAGTATTCCAATGGCACCCGGGAAGTACCGGTTATTATTGAGGGAGATAAAGTGACTATCGGTTACGGGGGCACCTGAGATGTTTGATTGCCGGTAGTTTATCGGTACCTCCCTTTTTTGTACTTCATTTAGGTAATTACGTGACCCTAACGGACGTTTTTCGTGCGTCCCGTTAAGCCTATCTCTCCTTCGTCTTCAAATAATACTCCAAACCAATGGGAATTAAACCCTTTTTGGGTATTGAAGGACCTTTTCGTCCGGCAACACACTCATCAATTCCAGTACCTCCAATCCCATATGAATATTCATCAAGAAAATAGACCGCGTTGGGGAACTTTTTGGGAACCTCCTTTGTCTTATGAACCAAGATCGGTCAAAAAACATCAAAGGAGGTTTGAGATGAGAAGGACATACCATTACAGTATTTTGGCGGTTATATTCTTCATAGGAATCACCAGTAGTGGACTGGCAGTTGCGGAAAGAGACGACGAAAAACCCCGAGCCCTTTCCACGACATTGGAAGACCAAAGAGGAGTTTCAATAACAATCTATAACGTCAACCTCGGACTGGTAAAAGATCAGAGGGACATAGAACTTCCGCGAGGGACCAGGGAATTGAGGTTCATGGGTGTGGCCTCCAAGATAATACCTACAAGCGTCTATATCAGATCCCTCACAGACCCAGAAAGCCTTCGGATCCTTGAACAGAACTACGAATACGATCTGCTCAACCCCCAGAAGCTCCTCGACAAATATGTGGGTAAAGAGGTGAAACTCTACTATAGAAATCCCTACACGGAGAGGGAGGAGATTGTAACGGCCACACTTCTCTCCAATAACGGAGGGCCAATATTTAAGATAGGTGACGAGATAACCTTCGGGTATCCTGGAAGGATTATATTCCCTGAGGTACCGGAGAGCCTTATCTCAAAGCCGACCCTTGTTTGGCTTGTCGAGAACAATCTCCAAACATCTCAGAAGATTGAGACGTCGTATCTTACCAATGGCATCAACTGGCTCGCCGATTATGTTGTAACGTTGAATGACGAGGACGACAGAGCGGACCTCTCTGGCTGGGTGACAATCAACAATAAGAGTGGGGCAGCATACAAAAATGCAAGGCTTAAGCTCGTTGCGGGGGATGTAAACAGGGTGAAAGAGGAATGGGAATACAAGGATAAGATGCTTCGGGCAGCCATGAAAGAGGCAAGACCGGCCGAACCACAGTTTAAGCAGGATGACTTCTTTGAGTATCATATATATACCCTGCAGAGGCCGGCAACCATCAAACAAAATCAGACGAAACAGATCAGTCTTGTAACTGCTGATAACATCCCGGTCAAAAAAGAGCTCCTCTACTATGGAGCACGATTTTACTACCGCAACCGACATGGTGGAGTGATATCGAACCAAAAGGTTGGTGTGTTTGTGGAGGTAGAAAATAAGAAGGAGAATAACCTCGGTATTCCCCTTCCCAAAGGGACGATTAGGGTCTACAAACATGATAAAGAAGGAAGTTTACAATTTGTTGGTGAGGACTCGATAGATCACACACCGAAGGACGAGAAGGTCAGGATCAAACTCGGAGATGCCTTTGATGTCGTGGGAAGCAGAAAACAGACGGACTGGAGAAAGATTGCCTATGATACGTACGAAGCGGGCTTTGAGATCTCTCTGAGAAATCACAAGAAGGAAGACATCTTCGTTAAGGTTGTTGAACCCATACCAGGAGACTGGGTGATGCTGAGTTCATCTCATGAATATTCAAAGACGGAGGCTTTCACCGCTGAGTTTAACGTCCGAGTCCCCAAAGATGAAGAGTCAAAGTTGACATACAGGGTAAGAATGAAATTCTAGATGATTAAAGGGGCCGCCGACAAGACTCAGGGCTTGAAGTAATAATAATACGTATGGGAATGCGAACCCCACTTTGCCATACCCTTCAATTTAGAATACATCCTTAAGGGCGTGGGCGGCTGTGTAAACGCTTCCCACCCCACTAATGTATTGGGCAACTCTTAGGGTTTCCGTGATCTCCTCTTTTGTAGCTCCAACCCGTATTGCTGCCCCAGCTAAAGCCCTCACACCCTCAATGGTTCCGTGAGATGCATCCAAAGCCATCGCGATGAGAAGTTTGACCTTCTTCGGCAAGGCACCGTCGGCGAGCGCGAGCTCACGGGTATTTCCAACGAGTTTGAAAAGTTCCGGATCGAGCTCCTCAAAAATCTTCAAGGGATCTCCAGCCATTTTATCACCCTCCTCCCCTAGCCTCACATTTCGTATTCTTCCATTTACCGCTTCGGTAAATGATTCATCTTGCTCAGGATAGCGAAAAGTCGGGAAAGAAGTCAATTGCTGAGGTTTGAACATTCTCAGGTATCTAGAATTTTCTTTCTTTGATCAGTTGGTATTACGATGCTCCAAGACAGGGCATTCTAATGAATATCCATGGTATAATCCACAATGATCGATCAAGAAAGTGACCTCTTCTCATCTCTCTTTCTGCGGGAGGTGCAAAAATGAGCAAAAAGATAACTGCCTTGATCATTTTAATTCCGATGATGTTTTCGGCGGTTCAAGGGATATCGTCAGCGGCTTTTGACCATTCTCAATTTGACCTCATACTCAAACAGTACGTTGATGAGAAGGGCTTAGTGGATTACAATGGCATCGCTCAAGACTGGCGTTTCTCAGAGTACATGAAATCACTCGAATCGGCAAAAGTCGAGGAGTTGTCGCGGGATGGTCAACTCGCCTTTTGGATCAATGCGTACAATGCGGTCACCATTGACAAGGTAATCAAGAAGAAACCGAAACAGAGTGTTCGGGAGACTGTCATCCCGGGCGTCTGGACTTCCACCAAATTCTTTAGCTCTCGGACACATACCGTGGCCAACAGGCTTTTGAGCCAGGACGACATTGAAGAGATCCTGCGGAAGGAGTTCAAGGATCCACGGATCCATTTTACCATCATCTGTGCCTCCTCGAGTTGCCCCAAGCTACCGAGGGTTGCGTACACGGAGGGGAACGTTCGGGCCCGTCTGGAAGAAGAGACGCGAACATATTTGAATTCAGAACGAGGCATCCGGATAGACCGGGCGAGAAATACCCTCTATCTGTCCCGAATATTCGATTGGTTCGAGGAAGATTTCGTCCAAAAATTCGGCTCTGTTGAGGATTTTATACGGCCCTACCTGAGAAGAGACGTCCTTTCTTTCCTCGGTCAGAAGCCAAAAATGAAATTCCTGGGATACAACTGGGCTTTGAATGCCCAGGAATCCCTGAAATAAAAGGCCATGGAAATCACCCTTGTGAGAATCCTTCCAAGGCAGCGAGCTTTCCCCGTTCCTTGAATATCACCAGTTCCGTGAACCATTGTCACGAATGACATTCACCTCGTGTCCAGGCTATTCATGCCGCTTGGAGGTAAATCATGCTCCCTACGATTCGAATGCCAGGGAAAAGCTACCGGGGACCGATGCTCCCTTTGACTGCGCAAGAGACCGAGCTCCGGGATGAGCTCCGGCGGGACGTAGAGAAACTCGCTGGTGAGATCGGAGAGCGAAACCTCTGGCGCTACCGAGCCCTTGCCGCTGCGGCCGATTTCCTCGAAGTCTCCCTAGCAAAGTCCGGTTATGCAGCCCGCCGCCAGGGATACGACGTAGCAGGAGTGACCTGCTACAACATCGAAGCGGAGATTCAAGGATCGGACCGAGGGAATGAGATCGTAATCATCGGTGCCCATTATGATTCCGTGGAGGGGTGCCCCGGCGCAAATGACAATGCCACCGGGGCCGCCGCGGTGATTGCATTGGCCCGACTCCTCGCCGGGAAAAAGAGGTCACGGACCGTGCGCTTTGTTGAGTTTGTGAACGAGGAGCCGCCCTATTTCAGATCCTCCCAGATGGGGAGCGTGGTCTATGCGAAGCATTGCCGCAAACGGTGTGAGAAGATCGTCGCGATGCTCAGCCTCGAGACCATCGGCTACTACTCCGACGAAAAAGGGAGTCAGAAGTACCCATTTCCCTTTGGCCTGATCTATCCCTCCACCGGGAACTTCATCGGATTCGTTGGTAACACCCTCTCGGGACGTTTGGTCCGTGATGTGATCGCCTCATTCCGCCGCCACACGAAGTTTCCTTCCGAGGGTGGAGCACTGCCGTGCATCATTCCGGGAATAGACCTTTCGGACCAATGGGCTTTTTGGCAGGAGGGTTATCCGGGGGTGATGGTGACAGACACCGCCCTTTTCCGCTACCCCTATTACCACGCCCGAGGCGATACACCGGACAAGGTTCAATACGAGCGCTTGTCGAAGGTGGTAGCTGGGCTGGGGAGGGTCATCGCGGACGTCGCAGGCTGATGGAACAACGGTGAAATTCTACCTTACAGGACTGTGGCTCGAGGCACCATTCTTATGGGTCCTCACGAACTCGAGGGCAAGTGCCCCGAGAAGGGCAAAATATCCTTAGTGGTGAAGACCGCTGACGCAATCGGCGATTCAGTAGTTAACAAAAATCCCTTCATCGGAGGCACTTACGCTACCGTACCGTGGAAACCCCACACTTGGTAACGTCACTTTTTCTTCTTTGAAGGGAACAACCCTGGGATCAGCTGCTCCAAGGCACCCTCCTTTTTATCCTTTCCCTTGGTGAGCCCTTCCAGGAGTGTTTTGGGAATGTCCTCAGTGGCTTTTTCTCCTATCTTCTGCTTGGTGATTTCCTGCAAGAGTTTTGACGCCTCCTCTTTAAGCTGTTCGCCTTCGACGATTCCGCTCAGGTCAGGCCGGAATTTGGGATCGGAGAAGGTTCCGGAAATCACCACCGGTACCATCAAACCGGATCTCAGTTTGGTGTCGCTCTGCCCTTTCAAGGTACCCACAAATTTAGGCTCCACTCGGTAATCGATGGTCGCCCTTGGGAGGTTCACCTTCCCCCTTCCCACCACTCTCAGGAGGGGCGAACTCAGAGAGGTGGTCGGATTGTTTAGGAGGCCATTCTTGATGGTGAAATTGCCACTAAGCTCTGAGAATTCCGTCCTGGGTTTCTCCCTTTGAGAAAGCTTCAAGGCAGCTCCCACGTTTCGAACCATTTGGGCGATATCGAATCCCACGATAGCCCCATCGGTAAACGTAAACTCCCCGGATCCGTTCAGGGTTTTCTTGATTTCCTCTGGTTCGGCCCCTTTCGCCCGGATGTCGGCCCTAAAATTCATAACTCCTTCAAATTTATCCGTATAACCGAGGTCTTTGAGGAGAGGGCCTGCCTTTACCTTCTCCAAACGCTGTGAGGTTCTGATGGCGGGTGTATCCTTTTGAACATTCAAGGCAATGTTACCCGAAACGGCGCCCTCGTAGAGATTCATGGAGAAGGGGTCCACGCGGATGATTCCATTCCTCGCATTCATTTTGAGATTCACATCGGATACATCGGCTCCGTGGACCTTCAGGCGGCCAATTCGAACCGTCCCATTCATCACGAGCTTCCGAAGGGGTGCGTAGTCCAGTTTCTCTTCCCGTTTCTGTTTGGGGCCAACGACTGGTTTCCTTTTTCCCTTAGCTTCCGTCGGGGGGGTAAGGTATCGGTCCAGATTGATCTTATCCAAGTCGAGGTTAAAGGAGAGGACCGGTTTTTCAAACTGCTTGGCACCAAGGTTAAAAGTCAGGGTAGAGTCATCCAGCCTGAGAAGTCCATCTTTCATTGCTACAGCCTCGGTTGTTCCAGCAAGGGTTGTTTTTAGTGACAGCTCCTTGAGCGCATCGGCATCCCCGACCGTTTTCGAAAGATCTACACCAGCCGCCTCAGCCAACTTTCGGGGGGAAAACGGCTGGACTTCCATGGTCATATTGAATCGAGGTTGTCGACCAAGGTCGGCAACGAACCCTTCGAGTTTGACTACGAGTGAACCCAGTGCCTTAGCATTGATGAGGATTGGAACCTCTCCCCCGCCTAGAGGGATACCCAGGGGGCCAACCTTGCCGTTCACCTCCAAAGGCTGACCGTCCAGACGTGCAGAGAGCTCAAGGCTGATCGGTTGATCGAGAGAAATCCCATCAATGGAGAGGTTGACGTCCGTGAGACGCTGTTCGGTGCCTTTTTGGTGATCAATCCATATAAACTCGCCCGAGGCAATGGCAAACTCCCCTACCATGAGGTTTTTGATGGTGAAAGGGGATTGTTGTTTGGGGATTGGCCTCTTTTTGGAGGTAGGCTTCCCCTCGGCCTTCTTCCTTTCATGGGATTTGGCAAGATCTTCCCAGTTTCCTCGACCACTCCTGCTTTTTTCCAGAGCAATCCGGGGCCCTTTCAGGATAAATCGCTTGACCTGAACATCCTTCGAAATCAGGGGAATGAGCTTCACTCTGACCTCAAAATGTTCCACCGAAACGAAGTCCCCTTCCCTAAATCCCTTAGCGTTGCCGAGATGTACATCGGACAAGGATACCCCAACCCATGGGAAGAGGGATAGGTCAATATCCCCACCAATGGAGAATGCCCTTCCCGTGGATTCGCTCACCATGCCTTCAATTCTTGGTTTGTATTTATTGATATCCACAAAGCGGGGAACGATGAGGAGCAGAGCGACGATAAGAACAATCATTACCCCTACAACGATCCCAACCCATTTCATGAACCGAGCCATAATTTTTACCTCCTTTTTCTAGAAATATGCTTCTACTTACATCTTAATACCTTGTTTCAGGGTTTGCAACCGGGGTTCGACTTTCGGTGTCCTGGGTAATGTAACCGCGTGGGGTCCCTATGGGCTTTATACTATTCGGATTTGTTATAATGAAATTAACGACCTGAAGTTTTGTATATCCTGGAAACAGAGAATTATTTTCCTCTGAGAAAAAGGAACAGAAAGTATGAATAAGACGCCGCAATCCACGGGAAAATCCCCAATCCCATTTACTCAATTGGTCCTCTTGATTTTTTTGCTCTCTTGCTGGCCGGCAAAGGACAGTCAAGCACTGCCTATTCATAGGATCAAGCTGCCTCCGGGATTTAAACTGGACCTTTTCGCGCGCAACGTCCCCAATGCCCGGTCCATGACCCTGAGCCCCAATGGCACGCTCTTTGTCGGCACTCGAGAGAAGGGGCGTGTGTATGCCGTGCTGGACCACAACGAAGACAATCAAGCCGAAGAGCTCATTACCATTGCCCGGGGGTTGAATATGCCGAACGGGGTGGCATTTCGGAACGGCTCGCTCTTCGTGGCCGAAGTGAGCCGGGTACTGCGGTTTGACGAGATCGAGACCCGTCTCCACGATCCTCCAGCGCCTGTGGTGGTTTACGATGGTTTTCCTCGAGACAAGCACCATGGCTGGAAGTTCATTCGTTTCGGGCCGGACGGAATGCTCTATATCCCGGTGGGGGCCCCGTGTAATGTGTGCGAAAAAGATGACGAACGCTACGCTACGATCACGCGCATGAAACCCGATGGGAGGGGATTGGATATCTTCGCTCATGGCGTTCGAAATTCGGTTGGTTTTGATTGGCATCCTAAGACAAAAGAACTATGGTTCACCGATAACGGGCGGGATTGGTTGGGCGACGACCTGCCGCCGGACGAATTGAATCACGCACCACGAAAAGGGTTGCACTTCGGCTTTCCCTATTGTCATGGGAAGAACATCCCAGATCCCAAGTTCGGCGATAAACGCCAATGCCGAGAATTCGTTCCGCCGGCGATGGAGCTCGGCCCGCATGTGGCCGCACTGGGCATGCGCTTTTACACGGGTAAGATGTTTCCCCATGAGTATCGAAACCAGATTTTTATAGCAGAACATGGGTCATGGAATCGTAGCACGCCTATTGGCTATCGCATCATGCTGGTAAGGATTGAAAACAGTCGAACGGTGAAATATGAAGTTTTCGCCGAAGGTTGGCTGCAGGGCGTCCGGGCCTGGGGGCGTCCCGTGGATGTGCTCGTTCTGCCTGACGGAGCGCTCTTGGTTTCGGACGATCGGGCCAATGCGATCTATCGGATCAGTTATGAGAAGTAGGGTTACATGTTGTTTAAGGATAGGGAAAACCTTCTGAGGCCAGAAGAATATGAAGAGATTATGACATCATGGAATTGTTAAAATGAGAATAAAGGAGAAAGCCATGCAAGGGGAAAGGAATTGGTCTTACAAAAATTTCCAAATCAGGGAAGGACTCAAGCCTGGAAGCAACCATTTTCAATACTTTTTTGTTGTTTCAGAGGGCGGCGAAAAAAAATGTAACTACTGTGTATGGATTGAGGATGAGGCCTTATCCAGATTCGCACCTTCTCGAGAATTTGATGAGATCGTGTCTTCAGGAAGAGAGGATTGGAGCGAATGGGTTCGGGCAAAGATTGACCGGGAAGATTTCAGAAATCGAGTCTTGAAGTTCGGAAAGACGGGTCAAAAAGAGATCGCCCTGACCGAAATGGCGAAAAAACTTGAGTTCACGTGATGCAGGTCACGACAGATTGGAAGTTTGGCTATTGGCTCGTGGGAGCTTCAGCGGGAATCTCCAAGCCGCTTCTACCCTTTTCTTCGAGCCGTTGGTTGCAAAACTGCATTGGTGATGTTTTTGTTGTAGTGGTTTTGATAGGTTAATAGGAGAGACGGAGTAATACGATTTCCCGTCAAAAGGAGGATGCCATGAAACAGTGGAAACCTTTTCTTTCGATTATATTGGCCTTGCTCTTCTCCGCGGAGGTACACGCCAAGATAATAGCGCGGCCGGTGGAATACAAGCACGGCGAGGCGGTTCTCCAAGGTTACCTGGCTTACGACGATGCCATCGACGGCCAACGTCCTGGCGTGTTGGTCGCACACGAATGGTGGGGTCTCAACGATTACGTGAAGAAGAGGGCCGAGCAGCTTGCTGGCCTCGGATACGTTGCCTTTGCCCTCGACATGTATGGCAAAGGGGTGTCGACGAGAGACCAAAAAGAAGCGGCGAGGCTAGCCGGTCAGTTCAGGGGCAAGCCGCTGATGCGACACCGCGCCCAAGCGGGCTTGAACGTACTTACTCGAAGCAAACGCGTCGATCCAAAGCGCATCGCCGCCATTGGCTTCTGCTTCGGGGGCACCACGGTTCTGGAATTAGCTTACAGTGGGGCTCCCCTTGCCGGTATCGTGAGCTTCCACGGAGGCCTGACCACGCCCAAACCCGATGATCTGAAGAACATCAAAGCCAAGGTGCTGGTTCTCCACGGCGCTGAGGATCCAGTCGCGCCCTCTGAAAAAGCTGTCGTTTTCCAGGAGTCAATGCGCGAGGCGGGTGTGGATTGGCAGATGATCTTCTATGGAGGAGCCGTGCACGCCTTCACCAATCCTGCGGCGGGCAACGATAAAGCCAGAGGGGCCGCCTACGATGAAAAAGCAGCCAAGCGATCTTGGCAACACATGAAGATGTTCTTCGAGGAGATCTTCTAGAATGGCGTGAGGGCAGGCGAAAGAGAATAGATACTGGTCTCCGACCGGGAACGAAGTAACCCGGAGTGTCGAACGAGGTCGAGACGGTCTGTGAAAAAGCTCGTACTTTCAGCGTTACCGGAACGGTTAGCGGTCTGCCGGCTTGGCCCAGATGAGCCGGTTCCCGACTGGGTTTTTTCAATGCCGTTCTGGTCAATCACGCGGACGAACGAGGAGCTTTCTTTGATCGTACCAGAAGAATTCGTCTCCCCAAGGTGGAAAGCGGATAAAGGGTGGCGTTGTTTCAAGGCTCTTGGGCCTTTCGATTTGTCCCTCACTGGCGTTCTCGCATCACTCAGCGTTCCGCTCGCTCAGGCCGGGGTGAGTATCTTCGCGATCTCAACACACGACACGGATTATCTTCTTGTGCGGAATGTCGATTTTGACAAGGCACGGAAGGTACTAATCGAGCATGGTCATCGATTCAGTCCATAGATGCGAGATGCGACGTGAAGAATCGAGCCTCCAGGGTCCGCAGACTATGCCCACGGCTCATGCTTGAGGTGGTAGGCTTTTTAGCATTCCTCAGGAGTAGTGGTTTTCATTAACCGAAGGAGGGAGAAATAATGAAGCTTACGAGCTCAGCCTTCGAGCACGGAGGAAGGATTCCTTCCAAATACACCTGTGACGGAGAGAACGTCAACCCTCCATTAACCATATCGGATGTCCCTCTAGAGGCGAGGAGCCTGGCCTTGATTATGGACGACCCGGATGTTCCAAAACACTTGCGAGCGGATGGTATGTGGGACCATTGGATTGTCTTTAACATCCCTGCGAGTCTTCGCGATATCAGGGAGGGAGAAGAACCTGAGGGTACCCATGGCACGGGAACCGGTGGGAACGTAAATTACTACGGCCCCTGCCCACCCGACAGAGAACATCGGTATTTTTTCAAACTGTATGCTCTAGATGCCGAATTAGATCTCCCGGAAAAAGCAACAAAGCAACAGGTTGAGGGAGCAGTGAAAGGCCACGTCATCGCAAAGGCCGAATTGATGGGGAGATATGAGAGAATTTAATGTTTTTGGACTCCCAGTCTTCGGCCGCTTCGTTCGTTGAGTTTGAGGGTGAATATCTGTTCAGGTGAAGGGTCTGGAAATTCCTTGGGAAGTCTCAAAGACAATCCTTGCTGGAACCGCAACGCCCAAGGCTTTCCCTCCGCTCGGGAGAACAAAGCCTTTATCCTGTCCTACTAATATCGGTAACGGTGGGGATAATGTCGTCCCCGGTAACGGTAGCCCCGGTAATATGGCCGATAATAATATTTGTACCGGTACGGGTACCAGTAATAGTATCCATGCCCGTGGTGCCGGTGGTGATAGTGACGTCCGTGGCGATATCTATGATACCCAAAAGAGTATCCGTGACCGTGACGGCTCCCTATGTGAAATCCAAAGGAGAAATGAGTTGAACCTGCCAGTTGGACAATGGGTGATGAAACTGCCAGCTGCTCAGCCCTTCCCTCGAAATCAACCTGAGCTGCACGTCCTCGGGTTCCAGTCAATAAAACCCCAACCGTTAGTATGAAAAGGAGTACATACTTCCGTTCAATCATGACTGACCCCTTCTTATGGTTTGACATTAACATTCTTCTAGTTAAATTATATAAAAAGGCGCCAAACGGATTCAATCAAAAGGGGAGGATAAGTCTCCATGTTCAATCCCCCTTTTTCAGGCTCTATTCCCATTTACATTGCGCTGGGGCTCCTTATTATCAGCCTGGCCCTCCTCATCGGATTCATCTATAAGAGGGTATGTCGCCTCATTTATCGTCTGCAGCGTAAACCCGTCCCCCGGGTTGGTATCGTTACCAATACGCTCCGACTGCTCCTCATTCTGCTGGCCGTTGCCCTCTCGGCCGCCGTTCTATTCCTGTTCGCCTTCATCCAGTCTTACACCGCCTTTACGCACCGCGAACTGGTGGCCGAGGTGTATTGCACCCCGGTGCCCGGCGCAAAGGACGAGATGGACCTTTGGCTCGTGACATTTGATTCATCACCCGTTGGCTACCTTAGTCACTATAGATTGGGTGGCCACCAATGGGCCATCGAGGGGCACATTCTGAAGTGGAAAGAGTGGCTCAACTTTCTCGGCCTTCATACGTTGTACAAACTCTCACGTGTGAGGGGTCGTTATCTTCGGGCCGAGGACGAGAGGAGTAAGCCTGCTACGGCGTACACTTTGACTGCCAATGAAGAGGATCCACGCTGGCGCTGGTTGTACGAGTATGGTGCGCGTCTCCCTTTTGTAAGTGCTGTCTACGGCAATACGGTATTTACCTTCCCTTCCGAAACGAAGACCTTTCGAATCTACACAACAACATCGGGCTTCATGATTGAGGAAGGGGAGAAGTAGCCGGTCAAATCTATGAAGCAAATCTACACCCATGACTTACCTCTTCCTAAAGCCTTTCATGGCAAGATGCCTGGGGACCCGGCAGCACTCCCTGTACGCTACTGATTCCCTGGCCCCTCCGGGATGTCCGGCACCTCTCCTGACCCGCCGACCCGCACCTTGAGTTCCCCACTCCGCACGTGCAGGTCACGTTGTGGGAAGGGAATCTCGATGCCTGCACCTTTGAGTTTGTACCAGATAGAGTAGTAGAGGGTACTGCTCACCTGGGGTGCCTGCCACGGGTCGTCAATCCAGGCCCGCAGGTCGAAGTCGATGGAACTCTCGCCGTAACCCTTGAACAACACGTCGGACCGGGGGGAATCCAGCACCCGTTCATCTTCCTCCGCCGCCTGAAGCAGGAGATCCCGGACCTGATTGGGATCGGCCGAGTAGCTCACCCCCACCGGAATGTCCACCCTGATGAGTCGGTCGCGGTAGCTGAAGTTGGTCACCTGGGAGGTCACCAGGTCGCTGTTGGGAACGATGATCTCATGCCCCGCGCGGGTGCGTACCACACTGCTGCGCAGTCCGATGCGGATCACCCGTCCGTCGGTTCCGCCCACGGCTACGATGTCTTCCTTCTTAACCGTGCGCTCGACGAGTATGATGAGCCCGCTCACGAAATTGTTCACCACGTTCTGTAGGCCGAACCCGATACCGACACCTAGGGCCCCGAAAGCGATTTTTAGGGCACTGAGGTCGAACCCCAGGGTGTCCACCGCGACAAAGATGCCGAGACCCACCAGGCCATACCGTATAAGCGTGGCGAGGCTCTCGCTGAGGGTTCGGTCAACCCCTAGTCCAGGCAGGAAGCGCGAACCCAGGAATGCCGCCACCAGACGGGCTAAGAGTACAAAGACAGCCACCAAGACGATGGCAATGAGGAGGGAAAGCGCCGAGATCCTCGTCTGGCCGATGCTAAGGAACGGACGCCCCAACCATCCAACGAGTATCCCGAGGACGTTGAGCTGCTGGAGAGTTGCCAGAAGGAAGACAAGGGGAATCGCTCCCCTTCGAATCTTCCGCCGTCGATCGCCAGGAGGGAGCACCTCTTTCGTCAGCGCACTCAGGAGGCGGTAGAGGAGGAAAAACCAGAGGATGGGAAGGACCCGGAAGGGGTCGCCAGCGGATTCTGGCGCAACGCGAACCCAGATCCCGAACCCCACGTAGAGCAGTAGAAGGGCCCAGAGGGGCCAAAGCGATACCTCCAGCAGCTCCAGCGAAATACGCAGAGCCCGCGATCGAAGAACCCTTGGGGATTCTCGGCGTTTACGGATGACGCGCACACTGATCCATCCCGGAAAATAGGCCATGACTGAGACGGCCACGATGAGCGCCAGATGGCGCAACCACAGTTGGTTAACGAGAGCCTGAAGTTGTTCTAGGGTGGTGTTTAGAAAATCCATAACGCCTCCGTTGAGAAAAGTTTCGACTTGGGTGTCGCCGACAGGTCGCAGGAAAACGCCAGGATGTATTATAATACCTGAAATACCTGACCAGTTTTATCCTTTTCAAAGGACTTGACAACTCCTAACGGTCTTGTCACGAACCTCTTCTCCCTGTAATATCATATTTCAATGGTGAGTCAAACATCTCTTTTATTTTATGCAATGCTTCCCTTCACAAACACATCATTTCCAATACGTGCATAATCACCTCCCTTTGTTCCTCCGTTCCTTATTCATGACATTCTCCCTCTCTTGATATAGCGTTACAGGCGTCACACACTACAATTCCAGTGATTCACAGTACCGTCAGGAAATCAATCATGGTGACCTTATCAACTATCCTTTTTTTCCTGTCCGGTGCCGCGATTTCCTTTACGTTTTTTTCGATCATCCGCTTGAGGACAGTCTCCACATCTTCGTTTTCGCGAGCAAATATCGGATTTTTTTGCATAATGTCTTTCGCCGTTTCCGTGGTGATCAGGCTCACGAGAAACCGAGGGTGAATTTGGGGCGCGTGGCTTCGACCAAAGACATGTCTCACCAGTGCCCCCAAAGCGATGGTGCCGAGGAGTCTGCCCTCATCATCTACTACATAAAGCAGCCGGGTATGTTGATACCCGGACATGGCATCAATTACTTCCTCAATGGTCGATTCTTGGCGTACAACTAGGAGTTCTCCGCCTTGAAGGCCGGCAAGCACTTTATGCTTTCCCGACTTCTCTGAGCCTGAGTTCAGCGAGGGCCACGCCTATCACTATGAGAATGCCCCCGGCCAGGGAAATTGCTGAAAGCCTTTCCCCTCCATAAAATCGCGCAGTGATCGCGCAGAAGAGTGATTCCGTCAATAGAATAAGGGCAGCCCTGGCCGGCGGAGTAACCCGTTGGGCCCTCGTCTGTGCCACAAAGGCGAAAACCGTGGCGAAGAGTCCGGTGAAAATCACGACCTTCCAAACTGAGATGGGGATACCAGATGGTAAAGACAACAGGGAGGAGATCGCAAGAGGGAAACTGAAGAGGGCAACCACACCAATCTGCACGGTGGCCAGGAGATAGACGTCCATGATCGGGGCATATCTCCCCGTAAACAGGATGTGCATAGCGACAAAAATGGCACAGACCATGACCAGCACATCGCCTCTGTTGAATCCATCCCAATGTCCGCCAGTCAGGAGGAAAAGCCCCACCGTGGCAAGGACAATTCCGAGAACCGTGAGGGGTTTGGGCATGTGCTTGAAAATGAGGACGGAGAAGATTGGGACAAATACCCCATTAAGCCCGGTGATGAACCCGGCATTGGAGGCTGAAGTATGGGCTAGGCCCGTTGTTTGAAAGGCATAGGATAAGAACAAGAAGGCTCCCAATACACCGCCAGCGAAGACGACGAACTTATCAATCCTGGGAAGTCTTTTAGCAAAGACCAAGGCCATGAGGAGAAAGGAGAGGGTAAATCGGAAAAAGAGGAAAGGATAGACTCCCACTTCGGCAATGGCCTCCTTCACCATGATGAACGTGAAACCCCAAAAAAAAGCCACCACCAACAGAACAAAGTCAGCAATTAACGATCCATTTCTTTTCAACCCCATGTATTACCTCCAATGGTCGTAAAAAATACCAATCAGCTGTGCGCTTCGTCAAGATACTGAACCCGGTAAAAAAATCTCTTAACATTATGTGGAAATCCCCTCCAACCATATTTGGCAAGGTCGACCTAGAAAAATTGTGTAACGCTTTCTGGAGCTTCCGGAGTTTTTTGAAGAACACCGTTGTTCCTGAGCGCAGATTCCTGGAGAGGTGGGGTACCCATCCAGCGTGAGCAGGAAGAGGAAGGCCAGCCCTTTAGAGGCTAGAAGGGGAGAGTATTCCCCACCTGCGAACCCCGAAAGGGTCACCTCGGAACGGCCGAAGCGAAGGAACAAGGGTGTTCACATGTAAAAAATATGATATGGAATAAATTCAATAAGTTACAATAATATTGCCAATTAAAGCCAGGAAACTCCAGAAAGCTTTTCCTTGACTGGGTAACCATCGACTTGCTAACCTGCACACTAACAGCAAATGGGGTCATGATGGAGGTCGTATCGCGTATTCCTGAGGTTTCGACCTTTCTTGTACGACCGACTCTGAAATAGCCCAGGGATAGGGTATGAAAGGAAGGAAAATAGACATGAATGGGGGGTTCAAATCTCAATGTGTTCCTCAGTATCGGTTGGTGACAGAGGATCAGATAAAGGAAATTCATTCGGCCACTCTGGAGGTTTTGGAGACGGTAGGCATTCGCGTTCTCGATGATGAAGCTGTTCAACTTCTGAGAGAAGCCGGCTGTCGGGTAGGAGAGAACAACATCGCACGTATCCCGAACTGGCTTGTCGAGGAGTGCATCCAACGCGCTCCCTCCCGCATTACGGTGTATAACAGAAAGGGCGAAGACGTGATGCACCTGGAGGGGAACAAGGTCCATTTCGGTCTGGGGACGGACTTAATCAAAACGTACGATTTAAGAACGGGGGAACTGAGGCCATCACGCCTGCAAGATGTGGTCAATGCTGCCATAACGGCCGACTATTTTGAGGAGATTGATTTTATCGCCTCTTTTGCCCTCCCGTGTGATGTCCCGACCAATATGATGTACATTACGTGCTTCGAGGCCATGGTCGAGCACTCCATTAAACCGATTTTCTTTACGGCTGCTGGCCTGGAGGACCTTTCGGTCATTATCCAAATGGCCGCCATAGTTGCTGGCGGAGAGGATTTTCTCAAGGACAAACCCTTCATCATTCACTACGCCGAGCCCACGAGTCCACTCACTCACTCCTCGAGCGCGATAAGAAAGCTTTTTCTCTGCGCTGACAAAGGGATTCCAATCAACTACACCCCTGCACTGGTTTCAGGTGCGAGCGGGCCAGTGACCCTGTCTGGAGCCATTGCCGTGGCTAACGCCGAGGCTCTGAGCGGAATCGTGCTCCATCAGCTAAAAGCGAAGGGAGCACCCATTATCTCCGGGTTCAATGTGGGCCCCATGGATATGGTGACATCAAGCGCGGTCTACGGAAGCCCTGAGGAGAGGTTAGCCCATTCTGTTTGCGCGGATCTCTATCACTACTATGGCATTCCAATGTGGGGCACCGCTGGCTGCAGCGATTCCCACTGTCTTGATCAACAGGCCGCCATGGAAGCTGCTCTTACAATTCTCATGGCTACCCTGGATGGCGCTAATCTGATCCACGACATCGGCTATCTGGGTCAGGGCTTAATTGGTACTCCTGCCACGATTGTCATGTGCAGTGAAATGATCAGCTACGTGAAGCGCATCATCAGCGGCTTCGAGATCAGCCGGAATCGAATCGGTATGGATGTAATCCGCAAGGTCGCTCCGGGAGGCAATTTTCTAGCAGAGGATCAGACACTGCACTTCCATCGACAGGAACATTGGCGGCCAAGATTTCTAAACCGGGATCATCCTGAGGTGTGGATGGAAAAGGGAAGTAAGACTTACGGAGAGATCGTGACTCAGGAGGCTATTGAGATACTTGAAAACCATAAGCCTGAGCCGTTGCCGGAAAATGTTTGTACGCGACTCGGCAAAATGGTAAAAAGAGCAGAAAGATCTTTAGCAAACAAGCATTTTAGAGTCTGAAGAGAATACGGGCCGATCCTGAAATATCATTTGCCTTGACCCACTTTTTGGTTAACTCAGATAACTGACCTTAGGAGGAGATAAAAGAAATGGGGAAGATCTATACGCGGCTCGGTGACGGAAGGGCCATTGAACTCAACGAAAAAGAGCTCACACGGGATCTTGAAAATGGCACGAATGATGCGGCTGAGCGAGGCAAAATTCCGTCCCTCACGGAAGAAGAACGGAAGGAACTTCGAACGATCTGTTCCTCTCACGAGCGGCTTTTCAGGGTCGCTAGGGGGCGGGAAGTCGTCCTCAGTAATGACGGCATGGCAGCAAAGGTGAGACGGATGGGAATCGAAGTGGACAGGGCCCAGGGGCTCCAAATCCATGAGAGGGCCTTCGGTGCCGATATTCTCGAAATTGATCATATCGATTACAGCTACAAAGCCATAAAACCCATTGTTTCCGAAGAGATACCGGTCCTGGAGCAGGCACTCTCTTCCACAGTTGCACCCCTCTTTTATGGTGCCATGCCCAGCCTTGGCTACTACAGTCAACCGGATGGTCCAGTACCGAACCCATCCGATCTCATGGTGGCAGGAAAAATCGAGGCGGCGAGGCAGGCCGGTGAGGAGGCCATTGAATACGCCGTAAAGGATATTGTATATGTCGCCAGCCAGATGTATGAGGCGGGAGCCGATGGCATCGATATCGATACGGTAGGGGCGGCTGGAGATAGCGACTTTGCAGCTGCCCTTCGGGCGACGGAGATCCTGAGAGAGAAATACCCAGAAATATGCATCGAGATGGGCATGGCGGGAGAGCTCATTCTTGGGATGCATGGAGAACTAACCTATGGTGGAACTCGTTTAGCCGGGCTCTATCCGCATGAGCAGGTAAAAATCGCGGAAAAAGCTGGGGCCACAATATTCGGTCCGGTGGTCAACACGATTACGAATAAGTCAATCCCGGAGAATATCGCCCGGGCGGTTACTTTCATCAAAGCCTGTGTGGCAACCGCTCAGTTGCCTGTCCACGCCAATATGGGGATGGGCGTCGGTGCGGTTCCCATGTGCGACATCCTTCCCATAGATGCGGTCTCTATGGCGTCCAAGGCGATGGTGGAGATAACCCGGTTGGATGGGTTGTAGGTTGGGGTCGGAGACCTCATGGGCATGGCCGTGACTCATGCCATGACCTCCGGAATGGGAGGAATCCGAACCGCCGGAGATCTGGTGGCAAGGATGCAAATCTCCAGGGGCATGAAAATTGAGGCGGCAAAAGCCTATGTAGCCGAAAGGTTGGGCGTTCCTCCGGCCGACCTCTCGGATGTCCACAGAATGACCGAAATTCGCGAGGATCTAAACCTGGGCACGGTGATTTCCCGCCCTGGGAAGGCCAAGGCCATGGAGGCGAAGTTTCACATAGCAGAGCTTCTGGGTATTGGGATCAACTCCCTTGAACGATTCAAACAGCGAGCCGGCTGGACCCGATAAACAAGTATGTTTCTGTGTAGTTTAATCCGAGAAGGTCAGAGGATGTGGTCTAAGAAAACACGCGTGTTTTCATGGTCCGCGTTTTTCATGATTTTTTCGGGCCTACCTTCTTCCACGATCTTCCCCTCGTCCAGGAAAATGATTCTATCCGACACCTCTCTGGCGAAGCCCATCTCATGGGTCACCACCACCATGGTCATTCCTTCTTCGGCGAGCCTCTTCATGACACTGAGAACTTCACCAATCAGTTCGGGGTCCAAGGCCGAAGTTGGCTCATCAAAAAGCATGATCTTCGGTTCCATGGCCAGGGCGCGGGCGATTGCCACCCGCTGTTTCTGTCCCCCGGATAACTGGTCGGGGTAGTTGTCCCTTTTTTCGATCAATCCCACCCACCGCAGTAGCTCCTCTCCCCTGGCAACGGCGGTCTTTTGATCTTCTCCTTTGACGACGACCGGGCCTTCGATG